>Ga0134125_10005052_pt1 | contig 15016 bp, 13 predicted proteins | sample KB31751_FD_96464 | JGI IMG/M metagenome (GOLD analysis project Ga0134125, IMG submission 96464) | Terrestrial soil microbial communities with excess Nitrogen fertilizer from Kellogg Biological Station, Michigan, USA - KB3-175-1 | ecosystem: Environmental > Terrestrial > Soil > Unclassified ... | reverse complement strand
GCGCGCCTGGAGCGCGATATCGACAGCCTGAACCTCAAGCTTGCGCCGCTCACCTCGTTCGTGCTGCCGGGTGGTACGGCGGGTGCAGCCTACCTGCATTTGGCGCGCACCATCTGCCGCCGCGCGGAACGGATCATGGTGGAACTCGCAGCCAAGCCGAACGAGCCGGTCAGCGATGCCGCGATCCAATACGTGAACCGGCTGTCGGATTTTCTGTTCGTCGCCAGCCGCGCGGCGAATAATAATGGTGCCGACGACGTGCTGTGGGTGCCGGGACAGAATAGATAGGGCAGGACCGATGAGCTAGGCCGGCGAGAGGGTGGCTTTCGGGCGATTTTTGCCCCCTCGCGCGTTGACCGGGATTGACGGGACCTTTAGGTTCCGCGCCCAGCAGAATAAACCACAAATCGCAAGCGAAAGAGGATCGATGAAGATTCTGGTGCCGGTAAAGCGGGTGGTCGATTACAACGTGAAGGTTCGCGTCAAGGGCGACGGCTCGGGCGTGGAACTCGCCAACGTCAAGATGTCGATGAATCCGTTCGACGAAATTGCGGTCGAGGAAGCGCTGCGGCTGAAGGAGGCCGGCAAGGCGACCGAGGTCGTGGTGGTGTCGATCGGACCCGCGCAGGCCTCTGAGACCATCCGTACCGGGCTTGCGATGGGCGCCGACCGCGGCATCCTGGTCAAGGCCGAAGGCAATGTCGAACCGTTGGCGGTTGCGAAAATCCTCAAGAAAGTCGCCGACGAAGAGCAGCCGGGACTGATCATTCTCGGCAAGCAGGCGATCGACGACGACTCCAATCAGACCGGTCAGATGCTGGCCGCGTTGCTCAACTGGTCACAGGCGACCTTTGCCTCCAAGCTCGAGGTCGAGGGCAGCGACTTCAAGGTCACGCGCGAGGTCGACGGCGGCCTGCAGACGGTGAAGTTGAAGGGGCCGGCGATCGTTACCACCGACCTCAGGCTCAACGAGCCGCGCTACGCTTCGCTGCCCAACATCATGAAGGCGAAGAAGAAGCCGATCGCGGAGAAGAGCGCCTCCGACTACGGCGTCGATCTCAGCCCCCATCTCGAAATCCTGAAAACCGCGGAACCGCCGGGACGCAAAGCGGGCGTCAGGGTCAAGGACGTCACTGAGCTGGTGTCGAAGCTTAAAGATGAAGCCGGGGTTCTCTAATGACGACGTTGCTGATTGCCGAACATGACAATGCGTCGCTGAAGGATGCGACCAACAAGGCGCTCACCGCAGCCGCGGCGCTCGGGGCCGATGTTGACGTGCTGGTGGCCGGTCAGAACGCGAAGGGCGCGGCCGAAGCCGCCTCGAAGCTCGCCGGCGTCAAGAAGGTGCTGCTCGCCGAAGGCGATGCTTACGCCCATGATCTCGCCGAGCCTTTGGCCGCGCTGGTCGTCTCGCTTGCGCCCTCCTACGATGCGATCGTCGCGCCCGCGACCTCGCGCTTCAAGAACGTGATGCCGCGTGTCGCAGCTCTGCTGGATGTCATGCAGGTCTCGGAGATCATCAAGGTGGTGTCTCCCGATACCTTCGAGCGGCCGATCTATGCCGGCAACGCCATCCAGACCGTGAAGTCGAAGGATGCCAAGAAGGTGATCACGGTGCGCACCTCGACCTTCTCGGCGACCGGTGAGGGCGGCAGCGCTCCGATCGAGAACGTCGCCGCGGGGGCCGATCCAGGCCTTTCCAGCTTCCTCGGCGAGGAAGTCGCGAAAAGCGACCGCCCGGAGCTGACTTCGGCGAAGATCATCGTTTCCGGCGGCCGCGCCATGCAGAGCCGGGAGAATTTCACCAAGTATATCGAGCCGCTTGCCGATAAATTGGGCGCGGGCGTCGGTGCCTCGCGCGCCGCGGTTGACGCCGGCTACGCGCCTAACGACTGGCAGGTCGGCCAGACCGGCAAGGTGGTAGCCCCCGAGCTTTATATCGCCGTCGGCATTTCCGGCGCGATCCAGCATCTCGCCGGCATGAAGGACTCCAAGGTGATCGTCGCGATCAACAAGGATGAGGACGCGCCGATCTTCCAGGTTGCCGATTACGGCTTGGTCGCCGACCTCTACCAGGCTGTTCCCGAACTGACTGTGGAGCTCGGCAAGCTCGGCAAATAAGCTAGGACTACCGGCCGGATGGGCAAATTCCGGCCGGTGGTGTTTATTATAGGGGCAGGCGCGAACGAGGCGCACCGTCCGGTGGATGAAAAGATGGCTGAGATCAAGAAGGTCGGCGTGATCGGTGCGGGCCAGATGGGCAGTGGCATCGCCCATGTCGCGGCGCTCGCAGGTTTCGACGTAGTGCTCAATGACGTCTCGGCCGATCGGCTGAAGTCGGGCATGGCGACGATCAATGGCAACCTATCGCGACAGGTCGCCAAGAAGATCACATCAGAGGATGCCAAGGCCAAGGCGATTGGCCGGATCGCCCTGACCGAAACGCTGGACGATCTCGCCGACTGCGACCTCGTGATCGAGACCGCGGTCGAGAAGGAGGAGGTCAAGCGCAAGATCTTTCACGATCTCTGCGCCGTCCTGAAGCCTGAGGCGGTGATCGCCTCCGACACTTCCTCGATCTCGATCACGCGGCTCGCCGCGGCCACCGACCGCCCCGAGCGCTTCATCGGCATTCATTTCATGAATCCGGTGCCGCTGATGGAATTGGTCGAGCTGATCCGTGGCATCGCGACCGACGATTCCACCTTCGAGTCCGCCAAGGAGTTCGTCAGCCGGCTCGGCAAGCAGGTCGCGGTGTCGGAGGATTTTCCGGCCTTCATCGTCAACCGCATCCTGCTGCCGATGATCAACGAGGCGATCTACACGCTGTATGAAGGCGTCGGGAATGTCGAAGCCATCGACGCAGCCATGAAGTTAGGGGCGCATCATCCGATGGGTCCGCTCGAGCTCGCCGATTTCATTGGGCTGGACACCTGCCTCTCGATCATGCAGGTGCTGCATGAGGGGCTCGCGGACTCCAAATATCGGCCCTGTCCGCTGCTCGTGAAATATGTCGAAGCCGGCTGGCTCGGACGCAAAACCCAGCGTGGTTTCTACGATTATCGTGGGCCCAAGCCCGTCCCGACGCGGTGACGCAGCACCGGTAGGATGGGTAGAGCGAAGCGAAACCCATCGAATCGCCGGCTGCCTTGATGGGCTTCGCTGCGCTCTACCCATCCTACGGGGGCGGACGGCCCGGACGGGACGGCGAGCCTTGCAATCTCCACCCTTCATTAACAATCCGTGCGTAGGGTACCCCGCGAAAGGGGTATTTGCGTATGGATGTGGTGAGCATGGTCAGCGGCTTCATGGCCGCTCAGGCGGGCGCGATTCAGACGCAGGTGGCCACCACGATGCTGAAACAGAACCTGGACGCGCAGAAATCCGCTGTCCTGACCCTGCTCGGCGTCGGCCAGCAGCCGTCGCTCGCCAATGTCGGAGCCGGCATCGGCGGCAATCTGAACATCACCGCCTAAAGCCCGGCCGCGGCCGGTGTAACCGCCGCCGTGATCAGCTTGATCGCATCGTCGCTGTTCCATTCGGCAGGGCCGTTAATGGTCGCGATCTCGCAGCCTTTGGGGTCGACCAGGAGAGAGGTCGGCATGCCCAATGCCCGGCCTATGGCCTTGAGGTCTTGGAAAACCTTGGCATCGGGGTCGCTATAATTGCCGAGCCGGGTCAGGTTCGCCTCTTGCAGGAATCTTTTCGGCTTACCCGGATCGCGGGTGTCGATATTAATCGCGACCACCTGAAAATTGGACCCGCCAAGCTTCTCCTCCAGGCCGTTCAACGCCGGCATCTCCCGCCGGCAAGGCACGCACCAGGTGGCCCAGAGATTCACCAGCACCGTTTTGCCGCGCCAATCCGACAGCTTTTTCGGCTTGCCCTCGCCATCTTGAAACGCGAGATCGGGCAGCTTCAACGGCGAGGTCGCAACCGTCAGCGCCGCGACCTCGCCATGTACCAGCGGCGCGATGCGCTTCGCGGTTGCGACTGCGCCGCGGCAGGTGGGGTCGCCGGCTTGATGTTGCAGGCCGCCTAAGCCGTAAAGGGCGGCAAATCCGATTCCGCCGCCGATCAGGACCGCCGCGATGGCGAGCGGAATCCGGCGCGCAGGCCGGGCCGGCGGGGGAGCGGGGTGTTCGGGCATATCGTTTGTCATTCCGTGTCAGATACGGCTATGCAGGGGCCGAAGTTACGCGTGCGCTACCGTACGCGCCGGCGCGGTGCAACCGCCCCGAAGTATGAATGAATGGCAGGGCATTGGGCAGCAGATCATGAGCAACAAGATGTGGGGCGGCCGGTTCTCGGAACGTCCCGATGCGATCATGGAGGAAATCAACGTCTCCATCGACGTCGACCGGCACCTTTACGCCCAGGACATCGCCGCGTCCAAGGCGCATGCGGCCATGCTCGCCGCCCAAGGCATCATCACGGCCTCTGATGCAAAAAATATCGTCAGGGGTCTAGACACGATTTTGTCAGAGATCGGCAAGGGCGCCTTCGATTTCAAGCGTGCGCTCGAGGACATTCACATGAATGTCGAGAGCAGGCTCTCCGAGCTGATCGGGCCGGCCGCGGGTCGCCTGCACACCGCGCGTTCCCGTAACGATCAGGTTGCGACCGATTTCCGCCTCTACGTCCGCGATACGATCGAGGAGATCGATACGGCGCTCGCCGCCTTCCAGGGGGCGCTGGTCGCGCGCGCCATCGAGCATGCCGCGACCGTGATGCCGGGCTTCACGCATCTGCAGACCGCGCAGCCGGTGACCTTCGGCCATCATCTGCTCGCTTATGTCGAGATGGCTGCGCGCGATCGTGGCCGCTTTGCCGATGCGCGCGAGCGGCTCAACGAATCGCCGCTTGGCGCGGCGGCGCTCGCCGGCACCTCCTTCCCAATCGATCGGGAGGCCACCGCCGAAGCGCTCGGCTTCGACCGTCCCATGGCCAATTCGCTCGACGCGGTCTCCGACCGCGACTTCGTGCTGGAAACGTTGTCCGCAGCGGCGATCACCGCGGTGCATTTGTCGCGCTTTGCGGAAGAAATCGTGGTCTGGACCTCGCCGCTGGTCGGCCTGGTGCGGTTGTCCGACAAGTTCACCACCGGCTCCTCGATCATGCCGCAGAAGCGCAATCCGGACGCTGCGGAGCTGGTGCGCGCCAAGACGGGCCGGGTGATCGGCGCGCTCACCGCGCTCCTCATCGTGATGAAGGGGCTGCCGCTCGCCTATCAGAAGGACATGCAGGAGGACAAGGAAGGCGCCATGGAAGCCTTTGCGGCGCTGTCGCTGGCCATCCGCGCCATGACCGGCATGGTCAGCGACCTCGTCCCCGATGAAGCCAGGATGAAGGCTGCGGCCGGAGAGGGCTATGCCACCGCGACCGATCTCGCCGACTGGCTGGTGCGGACATTGAAAATGCCGTTCCGCGACGCCCATCACGTCACCGGGCGTATTGTCGCCAAGGCTGCCAAGGACGACGTGGCCCTGCATGAGCTGCCGCTCGCGGCGATGCGGGAGATCGAGCCCAAGATCACGGCGGACGTGATGGGTGTGCTGTCGGTGGAATCATCGGTCAAAAGCCGCACCTCTTACGGCGGCACTGCGCCGAAAAACGTGCTGTCCCAGGCCAAGGCCTGGGCGAGACGGTTGGAAAAGCAGCGGAAATAGGGTTCGCGCGTCTAATTTCGCTGCAATTTCATGATGATTGAGCTCTCGCCACAGCGGGGCAATCTTTGTATGGTGCGGCGCGCATTGGGGATTTTGCCGTGATTAGCAGTTTGCGCCCGAGATTTTCGGGATGGGCCGTCCTGGTCGTGAGCCTGGCCGCGCTGACCCTGGCCGGCTGCGGCCGCAAGGGCCCGCTGGACCTGCCGCCGACGGCCGCCTCCGCGTCCACCGCCAATGTGCCGCCCCCCGACACTGAGCAGAGAGCGGCGAGCCGGCCCAGCGTGTTCAATCCGACTTACGGCACGGAAGCGGCGCCTAGCGCGGCCAGAGGCAGCAAAAACGCTTTCATCCTCGACCCGCTTCTGGGTAACTGAGCGCCATGAATCACTTTGATTATCGCAACGGCGTGCTGCACGCCGAGGCGGTGAACCTCGCTGAGCTCGCCTCAAGCGTCGGGACACCATTCTACTGCTATTCTACTGCTACCTTGGAGCGGCACTTCCGCGTGTTCTCGGAAGCGTTCGCGGGCGAGAAGGTGCTCGTCTGCTACGCCATGAAGGCGAACTCCAACCAGTCGGTCCTGCGCACGCTCGCGAAACTCGGCGCCGGCGCCGACGTGGTTTCCGGCGGCGAATTGAAGCGCGCGCTGGCGGCCGGCATCGCGCCGCAAAAGGTCGTGTTCTCGGGCGTCGGCAAGACCGAGGCTGAGCTGCGCGCCGCGCTGACGACTGATATCCTTTGCATCAACATCGAATCCGAGCCGGAGCTCGAACTGTTGTCGCGGCTCGCCGTGGAGACCGGGCGAACTGCGCGCATCTCGGTCCGCGTCAACCCGGACGTCGATGCCGGCACGCATGCCAAGATCTCCACCGGCAAGTCCGAGAACAAATTCGGCATCCCGCTGACCCACGCACGGGCCGTCTACGCCCGCGCCGCCAAGCTGCCGGGCATCAAGGTGCAGGGTGCCGACATGCATATCGGCAGCCAGATCACCGATCTTTCCAATATGGAAACGGCGTTCCGCCTGCTCGTCGAATTCGTGCAGACGCTGCGCGCCGACGGTCACGACATTTCACACATCGATTTCGGCGGCGGCTTGGGGATTCCCTATCACATGGATCGCGAGGCGCCGCCGGAGCCGCTCGCCTATGCCGCGATGGTCAAGCGTATTGCGCATAATCTCGGCTGTACGCTACTGTTCGAGCCAGGACGGCTGATCGTCGGCAATGCCGGCATCCTGGTCGCCCGCGTGGTCTATGTGAAGCATGGCGAGGCGAAGAATTTCGTCATCATCGACGCCGCGATGAACGACATGATTCGGCCGACGCTGTACGAGGCGCATCACGACATCCTTCCGGTGGTGGCAGCCGCGCCGGACGCAAAGAGGATCGTGGCCGATGTCGTCGGCCCGGTCTGCGAAAGCGGCGACTATCTCGCGCTCGAGCGCACCCTTGCCGAACCCAAGGCGGGCGATCTCCTCGCAATCATGACCTCCGGCGCCTACGGTGCGGTGCAGGCCGGTACCTACAACACGCGGCCCCTGGTGCCGGAAGTGCTGGTGAAAGGCGACCAATGCGCCATCGTGCGCCCGCGCGTAGATGTCGATGCCCTGATCGCGATGGATAAGCCGGCGCCGTGGTTGTGACGGGGCTGGCGAGGCCTCTCTCGTGGGGTGGGTTGAGCCACCGGGTCGCGCGAACGCGCGTCCGATGACAGGCTCCGCGAAACCCACCATTCCAATCGATCCGCCAAAGCGGTGGGTTTCGCTTACGCTCAGCCCAACCTACAACTCAGGTCTCGCTTTGCGACGAGCTACTTTGCCGCCTGCGCGCCGCCCCTGCCGTCAACGACCACGCCCGCCGCTTTCTCGATCGGCTTGATCGCGGCGGTGAAATCGGACTCCGCCCCCTCGTCGCGGATCACCACTTCCCACAAACGCCCGACCGCCTCGGCGACGTCCATCTTCAGGCCCAGCGACTTCATCTCTTCGAGCGCAAGCCGCACGTCCTTCACCATCAGGCCCGTGGCGAAGCCGAAATCAAAACTGCGCGGGAGCACCGAGCGCGGAAACTTGTCCCGACTTGCGGTGTTCAGGCCCGACCCGGCATTGATGACGTCGATCATCACCTTGGGATCAAGCCCCGCCTTGACGCCCATGACAACGGCTTCCGACGTCGCCACCATCGCGGTTGCGGAGAGGAAATTGTTGGCGAGCTTCATCGTCTGCCCGGACCCCGGCTTCTCGCCGATGAAGAACACCTTGCCGATCACCTCGAGCGCGGCTCTGACCACCTCGAATTCGGCCCGCGGGCCGGACGCCATCACCGCCAGCGTTCCCTTCTCGGCGCCGGCGACGCCGCCCGACACCGGGCTGTCGATCTGCACGATATTGCGCTTGCCGAGCAGATCATGGATGCGCACCGCCATCTGCGCGCCGACGGTGGAAAGATCGATGAAGCGCTTGACGCGTTTGCCTTCGATCACGCCGCCGGCGCCGGTGGCGACGTCGAGCGAAGCCTGCAGCGAGGGCAGGCTCGCCATCACCGTCTCGGCACGGTCGGCGACGTCCTTCGGCGACGATGCGGCCTGCGCGCCGAGCGCGCGCAGGGCCTCCACCGCCTCCTTGCGCGTATCGAACGCGGTCAATTGATGCCCAGCCTCGACCAGCCTGCGGGCCATGGGAAAGCCCATCTTTCCCAGCCCGATAAATCCGATGTCCATGGGTGCGAGCCTCAGGCCTTGTCGATCTCGGCAAAGACTTCGCGTGCGATGCGGAAGCTGTCGACTGCCGCCGGCATGCCGCCATAGATCGCGACCTGCATCAGGATTTCCCGGATCTCGTCCCGCGTTACGCCGTTGGTCAGCGCGCCCTTCAGATGCGCCCGCAACTCATGCGGCCGGTTCAGGATCGAAATCATGGCGATGTTAAGCATGCTGCGGGTCTTGCGCGGCAGCTCCTCGCGGCCCCACACCGTGCCCCAGCAATATTCGTTCAAGAGCTCCTGGAACGGCTTGTTAAAGCTGTCGACGTTCTTAAGTGCGTTGCTGACATAAGCCTCGCCGAGCACGGCTTTTCGGATTTCGAGGCCTTTATCGTACATTTTCTGGTCCATGAGCGTTCCTCAAGCTTGATTAGCGTGCCGACCTTAGAAGCTCGTCCAAGGGTAGTCACGCCCTCGTGTTATGCGCAGGTTTTGGGGTGATCCCCAGTAGGAACGGGTGCCTCACTACTGCCGTTGTGTTACGATCTTGTGCCGGGAACCTTGGAGAATTTCTTGAGCGGTGTCACGCCTGACCCGCTGGAGCCGTCGCACCGTAGCGACGCCTTGGCGCGGCTGAAGCTAGATCAGGCCCTGCAGCGGGCCAAATATGCGATCGCCTGGGAGCGTGCTTGGCCGCCTTTAGCGCGGCTGCTGACCGTGGTCGGGCTCTTCCTGGTGGTATCATGGTCAGGGCTCTGGCTGGGCCTGCCGACGCTTGCGCGCGCGATCGGCTTCGGCATATTCGCGCTGCTGGCGCTCGCCGCGCTGTGGCCGATAGTGTGGTTTCGCTGGCCGAGCCGCGCGCAGGCGCTGAGCCGGCTCGACCGCGGCTCCGGCATCCGCCATCGCCCCGCAACCACGCTCACCGACACCGTCACGACCCAGGACCCGGTGGCGCTGGCGCTCTGGCAGGCGCAACGCGAACGCACGCTGGCCGCGATCAAGCGCATCCGCGCGGGGCTCCCGTCACCTCGGCTGTCGCTGCACGATCCGATGGCCTTGCGCGCGCTGGTGATCGTGCTGTTGGTGGTGACCTATGTGGCGGCCGGCGATGAACGCATGATGCGCCTGGGCGCGGCGTTCGACTGGACCGGCTTAATGGCGCCCGCCAACATCCGGGTCGACGCCTGGGTGAACCCGCCGAAATACACCGGCAAGCCGCCGATCATTCTCTCGGCCGCGAACAAGGACAAGGAGGCGTCACTACCGGCCTCGGGGGCATTGTCCGTTCCAGCGGGCAGCACGCTGATCGTACGTTCGAGCGGAGGTACGCTCGAGGTGACTGCGAGCGGCGGCGTCTCCGAGGCCGCGCCGAAAGAGCAGGCTCCGCGGGGCACTAACGAGAAGCATTACACCATAGCCGGCGACGGCTCGGTGCATGTTCGCGCGCCCTCGAGCCAGCCGCTGTGGCGCTTTGCGGCCATTCCTGATCGGCCGCCGACGATATCGCTCGCGAAGGATCCGAAGCGGCAGGCCGGCGGCGCGCTCGAGCTGTCCTACAAGCTCGAGGACGATTACGGCGTCACCCAAGCGCAGGCCCATTTCGCCACGCGCGCGGCGGATGGCGACCAAGCCGCGGCAGCCAACCGAGCCGCGGCAGCCAACCAAGGCGCGGCAGACAAGGGCGCGCCGAACAAGAGCGCACAGCCGCCGCGACCGCTGTTCCAGCCCCCGCAATTTGCGCTGAGCCTACCCAATGCACGCACCCGCAACGGCATTGGCCAGACGGTGAAGGATTTGACCGCTGACCCTTATGCCGGCGCCGACGTCACGTTGACGCTTTCGGCCAAGGACGAGGCCGGCAACGAGGCGCGTAGCGCGCCCTTCAATATGAATCTGCCCGAGCGGGTGTTCAGCAATCCCTTGGCGCGCGCGCTGATCGAGCAGCGCCGTATCCTGGCGCTCGACGCCAACAAGGACGCCGACGTCCACACCGCGCTGGACGCGCTCCTGATCGCGCCGGAATTGTTCATGCCGGGCGAGGCCGGACATTATCTCGGGCTTCATGACGTGACGCACCAGCTCGAAGCCGCGCACACCGACGACGATTTGCGCAAGGTGGTGGCGAGCCTATGGGCGCTCGCTGTATCGATCGAAGACGGCAATCTCACCGACGTCGACAAGGCGTTGCGCGCTGCGCAAGACGCCTTGAAACAGGCGCTGGATCGCGGCGCCAGCGACGAGGAGATCAAGAAGCTCACGCAAAAACTGCAGGAAGCGCTGAACAATTACATGCGCCAGCTCGCCGAGCAGTTCCGCAATAATCCGCAGGCCCTGGCACGGCCGCTCGATCGGAACACGAAAGTCCTGCGCCAGCAGGATCTCAACGACATGATCGAACAGATGGAGCGGATGTCACGCAACGGCGACAAGGAGGGCGCCAAGCGACTCTTGGAGCAGCTGCAGGAAATGCTGGAGAACCTGCAGATGGCGCAGCCGGGGCAATCCGGCGGCAGCGACATGGAGCAGTCGCTCAACGAGCTCGGCGATATGATCCGCAAGCAGCAGCAGTTGCGCGACAAGACCTTCAAGCAAGGCCAGAATTCGCGGCGCGACCGTATGCGCGGCAAGCAGCCGGGCGACCAGAACATGGGCGATCTGCAGCAGGATCAGGACGCCCTGCGAGGCCGCCTGAAGAAGCTGCAGGAAGAGCTTGCCAAGCGCGGCTTCGGACAGCAGATGCAGCCCGGCCAGAAGGGCAAGGGCCAGCAGCAGGGCAAGAACGGCGGCGAGCAGGGCGACCAGCAAGGCAGTGACCAGGCTGACCAGGGCAATGGGGACAACGGCCTCGACGACGCCGACAGCGCCATGGGTGATGCCTCCGGCAAGCTCGGCGAAGGCAATGCCGATGGTGCGGTCGATTCACAGGGCCGTGCGCTCGATGCCTTGCGCAAGGGAGCCCAGAGCCTTGCCGACGCGATGCAGCAGGGCGACGGCCAGGGCCAGGGCTATGGCCCGGGGCAACGCATGGGCCGGCAGGAGGGCGGCAATGGTCAGACCGATCCGCTCGGCCGTCCGTTGCGCGGTCGTGAATATGGCGACGAACTCTCCAAGATGGTGCCAGGCGAAATCGACGCCCAGCGGGCGCGCAAGATCATCGAGGAGCTCCGCCGCCGCCTGGGCGACCCCTCTCGGCCGCAGCTCGAGCTCGATTACCTCGAGCGGTTGCTGAAGAATAATTATTAGGGCGAAGGCCAAGTTGACGCTGGCACGTGATCCGGAGGCCGCGCCGGCGCCAAGCCGGCGCCGGCTTTTTCCCGCGCGAGATCAAAAACCCGGACGCGATGACGGTTTAACCTGATCTCGTCGCGCTGCCAGCCGCAACGACGGCGCTCCTCTCTTCATTTGTATTTGTGGCCGAGGTCGCTCGCATCGAAAGATGCGGTGCGGCCGGCTGCTTGATTGCAGACGAAGGCCTCCTTTATGCGCACCGCCCAGACATGCGGCAAAAGGGGGAGGCGCCCCTGCTTCAAAGAGGCTAACGGTGCCGCCGCAAACAAGGCGGGCCGCGGAGAAAACCCGGCTGGGATTTGGGCGCGTGTTCAACACAAGTTTCCGGGATCATGAAGAGCAGACATTGGCTTTCTTATTTGGGCAGACAAGGCGCAACCGGAATGAGTGTTGCGCTGTGCATCTCAGCCATACTTCCTCTGCTCATTCCCGGAATCGGCGTGGCTTTGCGGCCGGCACTTCCTGCGATGATCATGGCATTTCTGGTCAACGCGTTTGCCCGCGTGGATATCGGCCAGGCACGAGAGATCATCGCTCGTCCCTCCAAGCTCCTGCTCGGTATGGGATGGGTCGTGCTCGGAATTCCCGCCGTGTTTTGGCTCGCGCTGACGCTGGTGGGTCGGCAAAATCTTGATCCCGGCCTGATACTCGGGCTCAGCCTCCAGACGGCCGCCGCTCCAATCATGGCGACGCCTGCCGTGGCCATGGTGCTCGATATCGATGTGACGTTCTCGGTCCTGCTGCTGCTTGCGACCATGATTGTGCAGCCTTTTACGGCACCATTCGTCGCGCCGTGGGTTGCCGGGTCTGCCATCCAGGTCGATGGCTTTTCGCTCGGCCGCAATTTGCTTCTCATGATCGGCGGATCGATTGTCATCTCGGCCGCGATGAGATGGCTGGTCGGTCAGGCGAGATTGGAGAAGTATCGGTTTGAGATTAGCGGTGCGAACCTCATCGTATTTACGCTTTTTGGCCTCGCAATGTTTGATGGAGTCGTCGTTCGAACTTTTACGCAGCCTTGGCTCGTCGTCAGCCTATCGGCCGTGGCGTTCGCGGTGGCTCTCGGCAGTATTGGGGCGGCTTTCGTCTTTCTTCGAGCTTTCGGCCGCGATGATGCCTTCATCACCGGTTTCGCGGCGGGACACCGCAATGTGGGACTTATGGCTGCGGCACAGTCCGGCTCGCTGCCCAGTATAACCTGGCTGTATTTCGCTCTGCTGCAATTGCCGATCTATTTGACCCCACAGATCGTCCGCACGATATTGCGCTTCTGGCGACAGGCGCGGCAAATTGATTGATCGCGCCTCGCGGCGTTCACTGAAACGCCACTTCGGCGAAACTGCGCAGCTTGCGCGAATGCAGGCGCTCCCGTTCCTGTTGCTTCAGCCGCTCCAGCGCCTTCAGGCCGATTTCCAAATGCTGGCCGACGCGCCGGCGGTAGAATTCGGATGCCATGCCGGCGAGCTTGATCTCGCCGTGCAGCGGCTTGTCCGAGACGCAGAGCAGGGTCCCGTAGGGCACGCGGAAGCGATAGCCGTTGGCTGCGATCGCCGCCGACTCCATGTCGAGCGCGATCGCGCGCGATTGCGACATCCGCCGGATGACGGCGGGGCCGCTGATCTCCCAATTGCGATTGTCGACGCTCACCACCGTTCCGGTGCGCATCACGCGCTTGAGCTCAAAGCCTGTAAGGCCCGTGACTTCGCCGACCGCCTGCTCGAGCGCGACCTGCATCTCGGCCAGCGCCGGGATCGGCACCCACAGCGGCAGTTCGTGATCGAGCACATGGTCTTCGCGTACATAGCCGTGTGCGAGCACGTAGTCGCCGAGCCGCTGCGTGTTGCGCAGCCCCGCGCAGTGTCCCAGCATCAGCCAGGCGTGCGGCCGCAGCACGGCGACATGATCGGTGACGTTGCGGGCGTTGGACGGACCGGTGCCGATGTTGATCAGGCTGATGCCGCGATAGCCGGGCTCGACGAGATGATAGGCCGGCATTTGCGGTATCCGCTCGGGGGCGGTCCCGGCCGTTCCGCCGCCAAGGCGCGCGTTGCGCGTCGTCACATTGCCGGGCGCGACGAAGGCGTCGGGGCCGATCTGGCCCGAGCCAAGCCGCTGCTGGCACAATTGCACGAAGGCGTCGACATAGAACTGGTAGTTCGTGAAGATCACGAAATTCTGGAAGTGCTCCGGATCGGTCCCGGTGTAGTGATAGAGCCGGCGCAAGGAGTAATCGACGCGCGCCGCGCGGAACAGGGCCAGCGGCTCGGGCGCGCCGCGCGGCACATCGAACGTGCCGTCCGCGATCGCGTCATCCATGGCGGCGAGGTCGGGCGTGTCGAACAGATCGCGCAGCGTGCGCGTCACGCGCGAGCTCTCGTTGTTGGTGATCGCCGCCTCGATGTTGATGTCGCGCCGATACGCGAAATGAATCGGGATCGGCTCGTTCGAGACGCCGATTTCGACCGGCACGCCATGGTTTTCGGTCAGCAGCCTGATCTGCTCGATGAGATAGCTGCGGAACAGGTCCGGCCGCGTGATGCTGGTCTCATGCACGCCGGGCCTGGACACGAAGCCATAGGACAGCCGCGAATCGAGCCGCGCGTAAGTCGACGTCGTGATGCGCACGAAGGGATAGGTGGCACGCACCCGCGTCGTGAGCGCCTCGCCGTTCGCATAGGCCTCGAACCGGTCGCGCAGGAATTGCGTGTTGCGCTCGTAGATATCTTCGAGGCGGGCGACCGCCGCGGAGGCATCGGTGAACGCTTCGCTCGCCACAGCTTGCGGGCTTGAAATGGTCGGGGCAGGAGGCATGTTGTTGGGCTCTGGCGCTGGCGCTCCCGAATTATACTAAAGGGGGCGCCGTAACTTCCAGATGCGCAAGCTGCCTCCGTACCGCGAAATGCTCCTCACGCGCCTGTTCCGACCCGGCGTCGGTCACGCTGAGACGGAAACCACGCGCAGATTGTTGGTCGTTCCGACCTGGCCGAACGGGATCCCGGCAATGACCACCAGTAAGTCCCGCTCGCGGGCGAACCCTTCGGCGACCGCGAGGTCGGTCGCGTGCGCGACCATTTCCTCATAGTTTTGCACGTCCTGGGAGAGCACGCTGTGCGCGCCCCAAAGCAGACACAGGCGCCGGCAGATGTCGAGGTTCGGTGTGATCGCCAGGATCGGCAGGCTCGGCCGCTTGCGTGCGACGCGAGCGGCCGTGGTGCCGCTCGACGTGTAGGCCACGATTGCGGTCGCATGGACGGCGGAAGCGAGGTCGGCCGCAGCGGCAGCAACCGCATGCGGCGGCGTCTGCTCCTCGCCGGGCTGCGTCGCCTCGATGATCGAGCGGTACATCTTGTGCTG
>Ga0134125_10005051_pt1 | contig 15016 bp, 12 predicted proteins | sample KB31751_FD_96464 | JGI IMG/M metagenome (GOLD analysis project Ga0134125, IMG submission 96464) | Terrestrial soil microbial communities with excess Nitrogen fertilizer from Kellogg Biological Station, Michigan, USA - KB3-175-1 | ecosystem: Environmental > Terrestrial > Soil > Unclassified ... | reverse complement strand
CTTACCGGAGCTGATCAGCTCCGGCCTCATTGAAGCACCGGCCGCCTGCTGCCGTTCCTCGGCTATGTCACCCTTACCGGAGCTGATCAGCTCCGGCCTCATTGAAGCATCTGGCCTTATGATAGCTCTCTCGCACGCGCCCGTCCTTACCGGAGCTGATCAGCTCCGGCCTCATTGAAGCGACGGGCACCCAACAACGTGTTACCCGACAAATGCCTTACCGGAGCTGATCAGCTCCGGCCTCATTGAAGCGAAGATGGCCCGCTGGCTTTTGATTGCGAGCGCCGGCTTACCGGAGCTGATCAGCTCCGGCCTCATTGAAGCATTTCAGCGGCAGCCGTAGTTGAGCCGGATGCAGACCTTACCGGAGCTGATCAGCTCCGGCCTCATTGAAGCAGAGCTTCACCGGTTGCGTCGTCGTAGACCGTGAGCTTACCGGAGCTGATCAGCTCCGGCCTCATTGAAGCATCGTGCCCAGCAGCTTCCGCCGGAGCCCGTGACACCTTACCGGAGCTGATCAGCTCCGGCCTCATTGAAGCCCGTCACGCAGGATCGGGCTCGTTTTACCGCTCAGTCTTACCGGAGCTGATCAGCTCCGGCCTCATTGAAGCAATGAGGCCGCGCCGCCAACAGGAGTATACAATGCCCCTTACCGGAGCTGATCAGCTCCGGCCTCATTGAAGCGGAATGTTTTCGGCTCCCACCAGAGTATGTGTTATCGCTTACCGGAGCTGATCAGCTCCGGCCTCATTGAAGCGATTTCGCGAGAGCCAGCAGCGCACCCGCGCCCAGCTTACCGGAGCTGATCAGCTCCGGCCTCATTGAAGCCGCCAGATACTTTGCTGTCGCCTCGTGAATTGCGCGGCTTACCGGAGCTGATCAGCTCCGGCCTCATTGAAGCGGCTCGCGAAGTGTCGCCATACAGGACTATGTAATCTTACCGGAGCTGATCAGCTCCGGCTTCATTGAAGCTGCTGCTGCGGGAGCCGCCACGGTCGCGCTCTGGCTCTTACCGGAGCTGATCAGCTCCGGCCTCATTGAAGCAAGGTGGCAGCGTGAGCTTTACTGCCGCGATCGACCGCTTACCGGAGCTGATCAGCTCCGGCCTCATTGAAGCGCCCGCTGGCACGACGGGGCGATCTTCGCCAGTACGCTTACCGGAGCTGATCAGCTCCGGCCTCATTGAAGCGATGACACGACCGATGGAGTGCCCGCAGTAGCGGACACCTTACCGGAGCTGATCAGCTCCGGCCTCATTGAAGCGCGACTGGCCCACGCACGTGCGCGGTTTGGTTGCCACTTACCGGAGCTGATCAGCTCCGGCCTCATTGAAGCAATATCGAACTCGCCGTCGTGCGCTTGTCGATCGGGTCTTACCGGAGCTGATCAGCTCCGGCCTCATTGAAGCGCGAATGGATGCGCGCTGGCCTGACGCGCGAACAGGCACTTACCGGAGCTGATCAGCTCCGGCCTCATTGAAGCCTTGCCGCCCCAGCCGCTCTACCTCATCTGCCAGTCTTACCGGAGCTGATCAGCTCCGGCCTCATTGAAGCGCAAAATGGCGGTCGATTCCGGATACAACACCGCACCTTACCGGAGCTGATCAGCTCCGGCCTCATTGAAGCCACCGTCAGTAGTGTGGCGAACTCTTCCCGCCGGCTGCCTTACCGGAGCTGATCAGCTCCGGCCTCATTGAAGCGTTTGTCAAATATTTCAGGCGCTCGGCACTTACATTCTTACCGGAGCTGATCAGCTCCGGCCTCATTGAAGCGGAGCATCCGCGAGAGGTCTGGTCTTTTCAGATCGTCCTTACCGGAGCTGATCAGCTCCGGCCTCATTGAAGCGCGTATTGCGGCGATCTCAGAACAAACTCGCGCTCCCTTACCGGAGCTGATCAGCTCCGGCCTCATTGAAGCCGAGCAGTTCGGCGTGGCGGGCGCGAAGGGCCGGAACTTACCGGAGCTGATCAGCTCCGGCCTCATTGAAGCCATACCTGCGTGTAGCCCATCACCAGCGTTTCGCTGCTTACCGGAGCTGATCAGCTCCGGCCTCATTGAAGCAAGGCGAAGCTGAAAAAACGCGGGAGCGCCAATGCGACTTACCGGAGCTGATCAGCTCCGGCCTCATTGAAGCGCCTTGAATCGCTTGATGTGCTCGGAGCCGAACTCACTTACCGGAGCTGATCAGCTCCGGCCTCATTGAAGCGTGCTTCGCAATCCCGTTTCATTCCATGAGCCGATCCTTACCGGAGCTGATCAGCTCCGGCCTCATTGAAGCGGAGTCACCGCATGAGCGCCCCACTGGCCCCCTGCAACTTACCGGAGCTGATCAGCTCCGGCCTCATTGAAGCGAGGACATCGGGCCCGGCGCCCGGCAGGTCGAGAACCTTACCGGAGCTGATCAGCTCCGGCCTCATTGAAGCTCAATTCACGCACAACATAATACTTCCTTTACTTTTCTTACCGGAGCTGATCAGCTCCGGCCTCATTGAAGCATGGAGTCTGGCCCGACACCGAGATACTCAGCGGCCCTTACCGGAGCTGATCAGCTCCGGCCTCATTGAAGCTCTGCACCTTCACCGGCCTGCGGATTTCTGAGGTCATCTTACCGGAGCTGATCAGCTCCGGCCTCATTGAAGCTGGAAGCAACTACTTCAGAAGTCACAGCAGAATCAGCCTTACCGGAGCTGATCAGCTCCGGCCTCATTGAAGCTACGTAGGCCCTGCGCCAAGGCCAGCATTTCTCGACTTACCGGAGCTGATCAGCTCCGGCCTCATTGAAGCCACCGTCAGTAGTCTGGCGAACTCTTCGCGCCGACTGCGCTTACCGGAGCTGATCAGCTCCGGCCTCATTGAAGCAGCCTCAACCCGTCGCTGTTCGGCTTTAGCCGCTTCCTTACCGGAGCTGATCAGCTCCGGCCTCATTGAAGCCCGCGTCCGTGGCTGTCGATTGCGCCTCGATGCCTTCCTTACCGGAGCTGATCAGCTCCGGCCTCATTGAAGCGAGAAGAATCCAAACAGCAAGGCCAGCCGGACATTATCTTACCGGAGCTGATCAGCTCCGGCCTCATTGAAGCAGATTCGAGAACCGTATGACGCGGCCCGAGAAGTATCTTACCGGAGCTGATCAGCTCCGGCCTCATTGAAGCGAGCTTCCCTCCCTGCTGGCCGTCTGCGGCCGCGCGCTTACCGGAGCTGATCAGCTCCGGCCTCATTGAAGCCCCTCAAAATTGTCTTGACGGCGGCTTGCAACTCCCTTACCGGAGCTGATCAGCTCCGGCCTCATTGAAGCGGGAGGCATATGCGTTGGTAGAGGACCGGTCGTAACCCTTACCGGAGCTGATCAGCTCCGGCCTCATTGAAGCGATTCCAGGGCCGCGCAATGAAGCGCAGAGCCCAGACGCTTACCGGAGCTGATCAGCTCCGGCCTCATTGAAGCCTCTCGCAGCCGCCAATATCCTGCCAGTCGTGAGAGCTTACCGGAGCTGATCAGCTCCGGCCTCATTGAAGCGTCTATCCTCATTTTGTGCTCATTGAACATTCAATCTTACCGGAGCTGATCAGCTCCGGCCTCATTGAAGCGACAGCGGCGACATGGTCGCCCTTGAAAAATGGGGACTTACCGGAGCTGATCAGCTCCGGCCTCATTGAAGCCATCGTAATACAACGAGTAAGAATACCCGTTAACTACTTACCGGAGCTGATCAGCTCCGGCCTCATTGAAGCGATCTCAACGCCACGGCTCGCACTACGCAGTTTATCTTACCGGAGCTGATCAGCTCCGGCCTCATTGAAGCTGTTCTCCTGTCATTCATGTGAACCTTTCTTCGGATCTTACCGGAGCTGATCAGCTCCGGCCTCATTGAAGCGTTCTTTAAATCTGCGTAAGCGGACTTGATTTCGAACTTACCGGAGCTGATCAGCTCCGGCCTCATTGAAGCTTCGTGCCGGCGCATTTCCCGCCCTTATCCGTGACCCTTACCGGAGCTGATCAGCTCCGGCCTCATTGAAGCGTGATGGCCGAGGTCTACAAGCGCCTTTTTCTGCGCCTTACCGGAGCTGATCAGCTCCGGCCTCATTGAAGCGTGGTTGGGGCTTGCGTAAAATGTGCCGCAGAGTTACTTACCGGAAGGCGGAGGAGCGTCAGCGACGCAATGCCGGGACGCGGCCCTCGTCCTTTTTCTTCGGTCAGCGGTACGCGTGCCTGCGATGCGTCAGAATCATCGGCTGCACCGGATAACACTCTTCGCGGACTTACCGCAAGTCGCGCCGCTCGCTTTACACCAAGTGGCGCCGAGGCCGACGCGATGCGCCCCGGGGAGCAAGTCCCCACCCGCTGGAATGCAGGCATGCAACACCCATACGATACAATCTCTCCTTTATGACTCCGACGCGCCGCCTGGCCCTCTGCACCGCGATTCTGGGGAGTTTCGCAGGTTCTCTCCCGCTTCTCGCCCACCACTCGTTCGCCGCCGAATTCGACTCCAACAAGGTCGTCACTCTCGATGGCAAGTTCACCAAAATGGACTGGGTCAACCCCCACTCCTGGATCCACATGGAGACGGTCGACAAAGATTCCGGCAAAATCGAAACCTGGGACATCGAGACCGGCCCGCCCAACACCCTCTACCGCAATGGTTGGCGCAAGGACTTCATCAAGGCCGGCGAGCAGATCGTCGTCGTCGGAACGAGAGCAAAGGATGGCACCAATCGCGTAAACGCGCGCACCGTCAAGACACCTGACGGACGCACGCTTCTCGCCGGTTCTTCCGAGAATTTCCAGCAGTCCCAGGCGCCGGCCGCAAAGTAGCGAAATGAGATTACCCGCCCCGCTCGTCTGCGCGATGGTTGCTGCCGCCCTCGCCTGCTCGTCCTCCGCGCAAACAAAGACGAAGTACGACCCGCCGCGTCTCGCCGACGGGCATCCCGACCTCAACGGCATCTGGGAAGCCCATGTAAACGCCAACGCCGATCTGGAAAAGGCGCGCGCCAACGGCAAGCCCGTCATCGTGGAACCGGCGGACGGCCGCATTCCGTACAAGCCCGAAGAACTGGCGAAGAAGAAACAGAATAAACCTGCCGACGATCCCGTCGCCAAGTGCCAGATGCCGGGCGTCCCGCGTCTGGCATACATTCCGTATCCGTTTCAGATCGCCGAATCGGCAAATCAGCCCGTCATCGCAATCCTTTCGCAATTCGCCCACGAGATTCGCAACATCAACATGGGCGGCGAGCATCTCGATGGACTCGAGCTCTGGATGGGCGATTCGCGCGGCCGGTGGGAAGGCGACACGCTCGTGATCGACGTCGCCGACTTCAACGATATGACCTGGTTCGACGCCGCGGGCAGCCAGCACAGCAACGCCCTGCATGTGGTGGAACGCTTCACGCGCGTGAGCCCGACAACGATCAACTACGAAGCCACCATCGAGGACCCGATGGTGTTGACAAAGCCGTTCAAAATCGCGCTTCCGCTGCAGCTTCACACGGAGAAGAACGCGCAGCTTCTCGAGCACGAGTGCTATGCGGACAAGGAAGGTCCGACGGTAACTGCCGGGGATAAGCCGGATCCCGGTCATCCCGGCGCCGCGCCCAAAAACGCGCAAACGAAATAGGAACCGCCATGCGAATTTCATCCCTTATCGCCATTGTTTTGCCGGTGGCCGCCGCGTTCGGACAGGGCGGTGGACAAGGTGGCGGCGTTAACCCTCTTCTTGTCCCGAACCCCTACAATTCACCGCCTGAAGTCAAGGGCGGGCCGGTGCCGCGTCTGCCGGATGGCAAACCCGACATGCAGGGTGTCTGGCTCGTCCGCGCCCCTGGAAACTCGATGTCGATGCTGAGCGTGGAATCGCTGAGCAACGGAAGGGGAGGCGTCCGCAAAGGAGTCATCACCGATCCGGCGGATGGCAAGATTCCTTACCAGCCCTGGGCGCGCGAGAAGCAGAAAGATCTTGCCGCCAACCACATGATTGAAGAGTCCGACGCCCACTGCCTGCTGGGCGGATTCCCGCACACGTCTTACACGCCCTTCGGATTCCGGTTGTTGCAGCCGCCGAACGAGGTCGTAATGGTGTGGGAGTTCATGCACGCTTATCGCGTGATCCCGATGGACGGACGCCCGCACCTCGATGCCAAAACAAAGCTCTACATGGGCGACTCCCGCGGGCATTGGGAAGGGGACACGCTGGTCATCGACGTGACCAATCAGAAAGGCCGCTCGTGGATCGATCAGGCCGCCGATTTTCACAGCGATGCCATCCACGTTGTCGAGCGTTTCACCATGACCGACTCGAACAACATTACATACGAAGCGACGATCGAGGACCCGAAGGTATACACCCAGCCCTGGAAAATCGCTTATTTCTTCAGCAAATACAACGACCCGAAGTACGAAGCGCTGGAATTCGCCTGCATTGAAGGGGAATACGATATCAAGTCGCAGCAGGCGTCGGCGGCTGCCGCGGCCGCCAAGTGAGCCGTGGGCTTCGGGGGCGATAACTGCCTCAAGCGTTCGCGCCGGTAATTTGCAAACGTCCAGGCCGATTGCCAATCGGCCGCAGGTTACCAACCTGCACCACGGAGGAGTTCGTCGTAGATGAAGTGGAGGATCTTCTTCAGGTCCTCCCACGATTCCACCTTGTGCCACGTCGAGAGAAGGTAATTTGCAAACGTCCAGGCCGATTGCCAATCGGCCGCAGGTTACCAACCTGCACTACGGACGAGTTAGTCGTAGATGAAGTGGAGGATCTTCTTCAGGTCCTCCCACGATTCCCTCTTCGCGTTCTGGTTGTAGGGCCGCAGCAGATATGACGGGTGGTAGGTTACCATCAGCGGGATCTCGTTCCATTTGTGCCACTTTCCGCGCAGCTTTGTGACACCGTCTTTGCCGCCCAGCAGCGCCTTTGCGGCCGTCGACCCGAGCGCGCAAATCGCCTTCGGCTTGATCACCGAAAGCTGGCGGAAGAGGAACTGCCCGCAGATCTCCATCTCGTCCGGTTCCGGGGTGCGATTCTCCGGCGGCCGGCACTTCACGACATTGCAGATGTAAACATCGGCGCGCTTCAGCGGAATGCCTTCCTTCGCGGACGTGCCCTCAATCATTTGCGTCAGGAGTTGCCCGGCGCGGCCCACGAAGGGTAATCCCTGGGCATCTTCGTCGGCGCCCGGACCTTCACCCACAAACACGAGCCGCGCCTGGGCATCCCCATGGCCGAAGACGATTTTGTTCCGGTCTTTGCACAGGCGGCAACGTTTGCAGTCCCCGATGTCGGCGCTGATGCGCTCCAGCGTGTCGCCCGACGGGACAAGGCTCGGCAATTCGATGGGATGTTCGATTCGGGGCATCTCGACGAGAGGTGGTGGAGACGGAATGTCCGGCTCTGTAGCCGTGGGCGATGCGGCCGGAGACGGGAGGGCTTCGATCGCCGCGGCGCGCCGATAAATTTGTGTAATTCCCAGATCGCGGTAGAACTCGAGCCGCGCGCGAAGGTCTTCCGGGCTCATTTGCTGATGAGCGCCGCCCGCCGCAGCTTCAGAATCTGCCCGAGGATCCGATCCGCGATCTCGCGCTTCGACGCTTTCGGCAATTGGATGTACTCGCCGGTGCGCAGCGCGAGCGCGACTTCATTGCTATCGGATTCAAAGCCGGTCCCGGACTGCCCGACCAGATTCGCCACGATCATGTCGCAGTTCTTCGTTTCGAGCTTGCGCTTCGACTCCCGCTCCAGATTCTCCGTCTCGGCGGCAAAGCCGATCAGCAGGCGATCGCCGCGCTTTCGTCCCAGCTCGGCAAGGATATCCGGGGTGGGATCCAACTCCAGCGAAATCCGCGCTGAAGTCTTCTTGATCTTCTGTTGCGCCTCAGTCGAGGGACGGAAGTCCGCGACCGCAGCGCACTTGATCACCACCGTCGCGGGATCGAGATGCGCGAACACCGCATCGCGCATTTCGGCGGCGGTGCGAACCGGAACCATCTCAGCGCCGGGCACCGGCGCCAGGCTTACGGGACCGCTCACGAGAATCACGCGCGCCCCACGATCGACAGCCGCCTGGGCGATGGCATAGCCCATCCGCCCACTCGATCGATTGGAAAGAAAGCGCACGGGATCCAGCGGTTCCTGGGTGGGCCCCGCGGTGATGAGTACGGTCTCGCCTTCGAGATCGCGCGCGGCCGGACGCAGCGCGCCCTCAACCGCGGCGACAATATTTTCCATTTCGGCCAATCGTCCGGGGCCCAGCGTGCCGCAGGCCAGAAAGCCATCATCGGGATCGACGACGGTGTGCCCGCGCTTTCGGAGAGCAGCAATATTGGCCTGTACCGCCGGATGCTCCCACATATCGCTGTTCATGGCGGGCGCCAGAACCACCGGCCCGCGAAATGCCAGATACATCGTGGAAAGGAAATCGTCCGCCAGCCCGAGCGCGAGCTTGCCGATGACGTTCGCGGTGGCCGGCGCAACGAGCAGAAGATCGTGCTCACGGGCCACCCCGATGTGCTCGACTGCGCTCGACAGGGTCGCGCCGGGGCTCGCGGAAGAAAAAATGTCCGTGATGACCTTGCGCCCCGTCAGCGACGCAAAGGTGAGGGGACGGATAAACTCCTCGGCCGCTCGAGTGAGAACAGCCTGTACCTCGTGGCCGTTTCGTATCAGGGCGCGCGCCAGCTCAGCGGCTTTATAGGCCGCAATTCCGCCGCTCACGCCGAGGACGATTCGCATAGATCAGGGGCAGGCCGGTTTCGCTCAATACTGCTTACTTCGCAGCGGTATGTTGAGGGCATGCGGCACTGGCGGTCTGACCAAAAAGCGCCGTCGAATGCGTCTGCGCTCTGGCCAAGCCGGGGGAGGCCTTCATTTGCAACAGCAGCACCGCCGGCGACAAGATCGCCAGCGCCACATTTACCCGACAGCCGGAAAATTAAGCGGCATTGGCGATTGGCGCCTGCCTTTCTTACAATTGCTCCGGGGCCGGAACTTCTTCCGGAACCACGGCGTCTGTCTGAATCTCGTATTTCACAAGTCCGCGCCGCGCTTCTTCCATGGCGATCACAGTGGACTTCTTGGATGACGTCGGCAGCACGGGACGGTGCCCACCCTGTAGTTGCCGCGCGCGCTTGGCCGCGACGATGATGAACCGGTATGTGCTTTGATCCGGATCGTCCGGAATCGAGCAGTGTGAGTTGTTGCGAGGAGGTGCGTCTGACATTTTCTTTAAACTCCCTGGGATTAAACTCCCAATGCCTGTCCGAAGGTTTCCAGAATCGGCCGGATCTTCTCCTCGACCCGGACCCGCCTTACGCGCTCGGCCCGGACGATTCCCTTGAGCGTTTCAGCCGCCACATCGAGATCGTCGTTCACCAGCACATAGTCGTACAGGTTGTAATTGCCGATCTCCCGGGCCGCATCGGCCAGCCTGCGCCGAATCACTTGCTCATCGTCCTGACTCCGCGCACGCAGGCGCTGCTCCAGACTCGCCCGCGAGGGCGGAAGGATGAAAATACTAACGGCGTCGGGTATCCGCTTCTTTAATTGTGCCGCACCCTGCACGTCGATGTCGAGTACGAGGTCCTGGCCGTGCTCCTGGGCGCGGGCGAGGACGCCGGCATGCGTCCCGTAATAATTGCCGAAAACCTCCGCCCATTCGAGGAATTCGTCCGCCTTGAGGCGCCGCTCAAACTCTTCCCGCCCAATGAAATGATAGGCTTCGCCGTGGATTTCGAGGCCCCGCGGCTTGCGGGTGGTGTAAGAGACCGAAAACGTCAGATGCGCGACTTCGTTCATCAAGCGCGCCACCAGCGTGGACTTTCCCGACCCGGACGGGGCCGAAATGATGAAGACAGTCGTCATTCAATGTTGAGGGACTGTTCCCGGATCCGATCAATCTCGGCCTTGGCCGCGAGCCCCAAATCGGTGAGCTTGAGGCCGGTTTCGCCAAGCCCGCCGGTCTTCGAGAGGATGGTGTTCGTCTCGCGGTTCATCTCCTGCAACAGGAAATCCAGCTTCTTGCCGGTCTCGCCCTCGGCCGTCAGCAGTGCGTCTGTCTGGTCCGTGTGCGTCTTCAGCCGGACCAGCTCTTCCGCGATATCGCTGCGCTCAGCCAGAATTGCCGCCTCCTGCGCGAGCCGCGCCGGATCGAACTGGGCCGCATCGAGCATCTCGCCCAGCCGATCGCGCAACCGTTTGTGAAATGCGGGCAACGCGCGGCTGCGGATCTCTTCCATTTGCCGCACCAGGTCGCGCAAGACGGCGGAGCGCATCCGAATCTCGGACTCAATCGCCGCGCCCTCCCGCACGCGAAAAGCATCGAGTTCATCGAGCGCGGCGGCGGTGGCAGTTCGCACCTCCGCATCGAGCGCCTCACGTTCCGCAGCCTGCGGACCGGATAGCGCCGCCGGCCCGTTGGTGTCGATCATACCGGGGACGCGCAGCGCCTGGTTGAGGTCTGGCTTCGAATCGATCCCGAAGCGCTTCGCGGCATCCTGAAATGCTTCAAGCCAGGAGCGCAGCAACGGCTCATTGATCGTGCCGGCCCCGGCCGAGGCTGCAACACGTTTCAAGAACAACTGCACCTGCACGTGCCCGCGGACGATCCGTTTGCGAAGCGCCGTTCGCAGTTCAGCTTCGACGGCGTCAAATTCGAGGGGGATGTGAACGTGCACGTCCAGCCCGCGATGGTTAACGGATTTGATCGAAAGCGTGAGTTCACCGAAGGGCGTGGAGCGGGAGACCCGGGCGAAGCCGGTCATGCTGCGGATGGGCATCCAGTTTGATTTCCGATTATGACATTCGCTGAGCGTCGATCCGGTTGCGCGACGCGGCGAGGCCTTGGCTAATACCAGAGTGAACGAAGGCTTGAGGGCTCAAGCCACAGGATGAAGGCTGTGCCACTTGAATTTTCGAGCGTTTCCGCTGGGAACATGTGCCACTGGCGGTCTGGACCAGAAGCGCAGTCGAATCGTGGGGGCCCGTCAGTGCTGGTAACGTGAGCAGCCGTCTGCGGCTCTGTTCAGGCTGGTGCAGGCCTTTGTTTGCAACAGGAGCAACGCCGGCGACGAGATCGCCAGCGCCACATTTACTTCGACATCCCGGCATTTGAGTGGCGCTGGGCCTGTGGCAGCATCGGAACGCTCCAATAATCTGGCTAAGGCTTTGGGGTGTCCTGCGCAGGCGCGGTAAGTATCGGCTTTGTCTCTGCCGGCGCGGGCGGCGATGTGGCAGGGAGCGTTCCGTTCCCGGCTGCCGGCGCTGGAGTTGTGGGCGGCGCAAACCACACCGTCCTCTCATGGACGCTGCCCGCATCCAGCGTGGCGGTGACCTGTTTCGTCTTCAGGGTGTAATTGAGCAGTCCGGAACCGAGCTGGAAGCGGTCGAGTGGAACCGATTCGGGCGGCTTTCCGCTCCCGTCGCTGATGTACATCGTGCCATGATCCATTGCCTTCAGGGCTTCCGGGTTCCACCGGATGAGCAATTTTCCGTCCACATCGCTCGACGTGAGATTTACCGGAGGGATGGGCAGCCACGAGTCGCGTGTGAACCAGGCGCCGCCAGTCGCGAGCACGACAACAGCCGCGACCACTCCGGCAACGATCAGCTTGCTGTTGCTTTTTGGCCTCGGCGGGAATGCCGCCTGCCCAAAGAGGTCAGCGTTCGCGGCGCGCGATCTGACCGGCGCCCCGGCCTCCACGGCTCCCGCGCCGATGATATCGGCAAGCGTTGTCTCCTGTGGGCGCGTACTAAGGGCTGGCGGCGGCGGATCAGGCGAACGCGGAGGGGGGCTCATCTCAATGACCTTCGCGGCGGGACGCGCGGGCGGCTCGACGGCCCTGATTTCGCCGGGCCGGGCCTCACCCCGCGCGACCTCAGCCGAGCCAGCTTCACCATTTTTTCCCGCAGCAACACTGGCGTCGCTTTCGGCTGGAGAGGCCCATTGGTCAACCTCCGATTCGACACCCCGGTTTACGGCGCCCGCTTCGTCCCGGAAGTAAAATACCGCGCGCATCGGCTCCGCCGCGCTGGGCCGCAGCACCAGCGCGATCTGCCACGCGTCAGGAAATAACTCGTCGTGGAACTGGCGGTCGAATTCGTTCAGGACAGCGTCGCCCCGCGTCTTGGAGCAATACCAGCCGACGACCGCGACACGCGTCGTGGCCGTGATGTCACTGGCCTCGGCCATCATCTCCCGCGCCTGCTGCATTTCCTCCGAGGTGAGTTTGAACGATGGCCCACCTGAGTGGCAGCAGGGGATCTCGAGGGAATCCACAATCCGGGTTCGGCCGCCTTCCCGGACGCCGAGAAGCAGCCCTCCGACTCCGACGCCGACTCTCGGCGCGGCCATCAGCCCATCCCGCGCGCGCCCGCGAATCTCTTCCATCGCAGCCCGCGAATACTCAACCCGCAGCGGACTTTCCGGTTCGGATAAAAGTACGGAATCTTTCATGCGGGTTGGGATCGGGAGCGAGCGATCAGCAGTGTTTCGAACAGAGTAAAGTCCAGAACCTTACTATAATGTAACCGTGCCGAAGGCAAAAGACCTCGAAAGCCGTTTCCAGCGGATCGAGCAGCAACTCCGGCTTTTCCAGAAAGTGAGCCGGTTCATGGTGCGGGATATGAGTCTGCAGGAAGTTCTGCAGGGGATCGTCTCGCTGGTCGTCGAATACACCGAGTGCGATTCCTGCCTGGTTTATCTTTGTGACGGCGACGACCTCATTCTTTGCGCGTCGAACACACACCACGACGCGGAAATCGGGCGCATCCGTCTTAAGCTGAACGAAGGCCTGACGGGATGGGTCGCCCGCGAGAGGAGGCTGCTGGCGATTTCGCGCGAGGCTTACCGCGATCCGCGTTTCAAATACTTCGGTGAATTGCCGGAAGACACGTTTGAAGCTTTTCTTTCGGCGCCCGTGATCGCGCGCAACCGGGTCGTCGGCGTGATCAACGTGCAGCACCGGCACGCACACCAGCACACCGGCGGCGAAATGGAAGTTGTAACGACGCTCGGGGAACAGGTTGGCTGCGCGCTTGCACTGGCTCGCCTGTCGCCGCAAACAATGGAGTCGATCAATCACGCGGAACTGGTGTTGTCGGGCAGCCCCGTGCGGCAGCGCGCGTGAATTCGTTTGATTTTCGGAGCCTGAATTTGAAATTCGCACTTTTATTTGCGGCTGTTCTCGGGTTCTGCCTGGGGCAGACGGTGTATGCCGCACCCCATTGGGACATCCAGTACAACTATCGCCAGCTCGACAGCACGCTCTCCATTAACGATTTCGTTTTTACGTCGAAAACCCGCGGCATTCTTTGCGGATTTACGACCGACCGGCGCGGTAAAGACAGCCCCATCGTCATGACCACAACGGATGCCGGCGAGCACTGGGCGACGACGCCGGTGAAGGAAGCCGGGCTCGCCCTGTTCTTCCTCGACGATTCCACGGGCTGGATGATCACCGACAAAGGCATCTGGCAAACCGCCGAATCCGGCCGCATGTGGACAAAACTGAAGGGCGCGCCTTCGGGTCTGCTTCGCCTCTGGTTCCTCGACCGGCAGCACGGCTTCGCGGCCGGACTCGAGAAGCGCGTCTTCGAAACCACTAATGGCGGGGACACGTGGACGCTGCTGCCCATCTCGAAGGAGGCGCAGGGCGATGCGACATTTACGACTTACGGCGAGATCGCTTTTGCCGGTAACGACGGGATCATCTCCGGCTGGAACATCCCGCCGCGTCAGGGCGGGCCGGACTGGATGGAACCCGAACGCGCCGCCAAACGCCGCCAGGTTCCGAACCTCACGATCTTTCTGCAAACCCGGGACGGGGGAAAAACCTGGACAAAATCGGAAACGTCGATCTTCGGCCAGGTCACGCGCATGAGTTTAACGCCGCAGGGAAAATCGCTGGGCCTGCTCGAATTCAAGGACCAGTTCGAGTACCCGAGCGAGGTTTATCAGTTCGATATGCACGCCGGGGGCAAGAGCGTGAGCTCGTTCCGTCAAAAGGATCGTGCGATCACGGATGTCCGGGCATTTGATGGGTCCACTCACGGCGTTATTGCCGGCTATGAGACCGAGGGGACGATCTATCGCAGTCCGATCCCCGGCAAGCTGAAGGTTTTGCGCAGCGATGACCTGGAGCACTGGGAAGAGATGCCGGTAGACTATCGCGCCGTCGCTCACCGCGCGATGATTTCGGGGCCCGACGAAGATCATCTCTGGATCGCGACGGATACCGGGATGATCCTGCGGCTGAACACTACCGAGTGAGTCCCTTGTAATTCAACGAGCAAACGCACCGCCGGCAGGTTGGATTCGACTCCACGTTCAGACCCCTGCGAAAGGCGATTGCCTCCGGCCCGTTGATGACGCGTGCAAGGCTTGTCCCGGCACCGAGCCGCCCGATGGGCTGGTGAAAAAAACAAGGCCGCACGACGCCATCCGCCTCGACTACGGCCGAAATCCATGGAGCATTGCAAACCGGCGCCACGGGCTGCGAAAGTCCGAGGTGCGCACGGAAGTGATCGGCGATGCGCGCCAGTTTGGCCGGGGATTCCGCCACAAACGCGGAGCCATGCCGATTCAACGCCTCGATCTCGCGCTCGAGCACAACCAGTTCCGCTCGCGTGAGCGCGATGCTCGATTGCCGCTCCAGCGCCCATACCTCCTGACGGTTGAACGCGGTTGAGCCGACATCGGCGGCAAGAAAGGAAATGCACTTGAAGCCGATGCCGCGTGCGGCATCCACTGTCGCTCGCAAATGCGCGTGATTCAATCGCTGGATCGTGCATCGCGCGCTCACGTCGAAATCCGGCCGCAGAGTATGAATCGCCCGCACTCCGGCCGCCAGGCGTTGGAAGGCGCCGGACACGCGCCGGATGGCGTCGTGAATCTCCGGCGGACCGTCGAGAGACACAATCACCTCGTCGGCGTTGGCCACGATTGCCGGCGCATTCTTTTCCAGCAGCAGCCCGGTGCTGAGGATGCTGATCCGGATATTTCTCTTCCGTAGAACGCCGCAAAGCCGGAACAGG
>Ga0134125_10005050_pt1 | contig 15019 bp, 12 predicted proteins | sample KB31751_FD_96464 | JGI IMG/M metagenome (GOLD analysis project Ga0134125, IMG submission 96464) | Terrestrial soil microbial communities with excess Nitrogen fertilizer from Kellogg Biological Station, Michigan, USA - KB3-175-1 | ecosystem: Environmental > Terrestrial > Soil > Unclassified ... | reverse complement strand
TGACTGGATACCATCGCGTGATCCCCTGTCGATGGTGACGGTTCGTGATTGCTCGCTGCCACTGGAACCGATCACCTGCGCGGCCAGTGTTTTCGCGATGAACTGTTCTTTAAATCCAAGCAGGGACTGCAAACGATGCGCCTGGTCGGCGTCTTGCTTCATGCGCACTTGTTCGATCTGCAGTTGTTCGATCTGGTCGCGTAGCTCGCGATTTTCCTGCCGCACTCCGCGCAAGTAAAAATAATTGTGCCAAAGATCGGAAGCCCCGCTCTGGACGCGGACCAGACCCTTTTCAAATGGCGTGATAGTTGAAACTGCCCACACCCGGATCAGGCGCGCTGGATGGTTCTCGCCGGGACTCTTGACCTGCACTGCTAAGCCCAAAATTTGTAGAAAAATGGCCGCGGCCAGGAAACTCACATTACGATAGCGGCCCATAAGATTTTCCATAAAAACAGCTGTCAGCCGTCAGCTTTCAGCCATCAGCAACTCGGTTTAGCGCCGACCTTCAACGGCGAAAGAGAATTTCCTTCGTGTAACTTCGTGTCCTTCGTGGTTAGTGCTTTACTCGATCGAAATCTTCCGCAGCAGCTTGAAATCGCTCAGCATCTTGCCCGTGCCAAGCACAACGCTGCACAGCGGATCGTCGGCAATCGAGACCGGTAGTCCGGTTTCTTCCCGGATGCGCTTATCCAGGTTCTTAAGCAGCGCCCCGCCGCCGGTCAAAACAATTCCGCGATCGCTGATATCTGCAGAAAGCTCGGGAGGCGTGCGCTCCAAGGCTACCCGCACGGCATTCATGATCGTGGAAACACATTCACTCAAAGCTTCGCGAATCTCGCTGTCATCGACCGTAATAGTCTTGGGCACTCCCTCGATCAGGTTGCGGCCTTTGATTTCCATGGTCAGCGGCTTATCGAGCGGATACGCCGAACCAATTTCCATCTTGATCTGCTCGGCAGTGCGCTCGCCTACGAGCAAGTTATATTTGCGCTTCAGGTAATTCATGATGGCTTCATCCATCTGATTACCGGCCATTCGGACCGAGCGCGAATAAACGATGCCGCTCAACGAAATTACGGCGATGTCGGTGGTCCCGCCGCCGATATCTACCACCATGTTGCCAGACGGCTCCGTGATTGGTAGACCTGCACCAATCGCCGCCACCATGGCCTGCTCCACGAGATAAACTTCGCTGGCCTTCGCGCGATAGGCCGAGTCCATGACCGCGCGTTTTTCCACCTGCGTGATCTCAGAAGGGACGCCGATCACGATTCGCGGATGCACCAGCATCTTGCGGTTGTGCGCCTTCTGGATGAAGTAGTTGAGCATCTTTTCCGTGACTTTAAAGTCGGCGATCACGCCGTCTTTCATCGGCTTGATGGCGACGATATTTCCCGGCGTGCGGCCAAGCATCTCCTTGGCTTCTTTGCCGACGGCTTCTACTTCGCCATTGTTTTTGTTCAACGCCACGATAGAAGGCTCGTTCACGACAATGCCTTTTCCCTTGGCGTAAACCAGAGTATTAGCGGTCCCCAGATCAATCGCCAGATCACTGGAAAACATGCTGAACAGCGATCTTACGTTGTGCCCGCCCGATGACCCATTGCGAAAACCATTGGATGACATACGTTGTCCCTTTATTGATCTAAATCGCTTCGGCACAACTCTGCCGAAGACCGGGCCCGGCCCGAAGAAATTGAAATTGTTCTGGGTCTTTGGTCCTTATTGTAAGGACTTTTTCGGCCCAACGCTGAAAATAACGCAAGTGACCGCCCAGAGGATTCCAATGAAAGTAACCCCTTCACTGGATCACCACTTTTTGCTGCTCGGTATTTACACCGCCCTTTGCATCCTGCGCTGTCACCGTTATGAGGGTCTCCCCGTTGGGAAGCGGAGGGGTAAAGTAATGGAAACTCCCATCGCCGCCAACTACCGGTACTTCGTGCCCGTTCACCATGACCCGGGCGCCGGCCTCAGTCTTGCCGGTCAACTCGATCACATGACCGTGTTGGATAAAAGGATCGAGCGCCAGCGCGATTTTCCCGGAACTGGTTTCCTTGGCAATGATTGTGAAACGGTTCTTTTCGCTCTCCGCAGATTCCTTTTCCTGCGCGTCCAAGGATCGAACCATCCAGTAGTACGGCCCTTCGTTTAGACCGGAGACCATAACGTCAGCAGAATTAACCTTGCGATCCAGGACGAGCGATGAGAAATAAGGGTTGCGCGACACCTGTAAGCGATACGATTTCGCATTGGCCATTGGGGTCCACGAGAACTCAATCGGCTTGGGATCGTGGGAGATGAAGATCGGCATCATGTTGGCCGGAGAAATTGGGGTCGGCGGTCCGATTTCTTTGACCTTTTCGAGAGTACCTGAATTGGGTTTGAAGCTGGCTTTTTCCCATCCTGCCAATTGCAGCGTCTGACCATCGCGCTGAACTACGCCGCTGCCGCGGGTGATCAACAGTTCATCGTGCTGCGCTTTGGAATCTTTACTCACGCGGGCCGCGCTTTCGGGGGCCAGAGTTGCGGTTGCACCGTCCAGGATGACTTCTGATTTTGAGCCTTGCGCGTAGGTGCCGGTGGCCAGATCAACCGTTCCGGTGTTCACGCTAACTGCAACATTCGTCTGCTGATGCGCGTTGGCGGAGTTTTCTTCGATCACGATGAGGGAATCCTGCTTCACCGTGTAGTTGGTGCCGTCATTGAATACGATCTTGGCCATGCCTTCAGAGCCAGTCTGAATAACATCGCCTTTCTCCAGCGGAATACTGTAATCCGCCTTTACCCAGTCGTTACTGTTGGCCTTTTTGACCCGTACGGTCCCCTCGAGCGCTGTAATGTGGGCCTGCTGCGCTACTACTCCGCCGGTCGTTGTAGGCTGAGATGCGACTCGCTCAAGCAGATTGGTAAACAGGCTGCTGACTGTTTTCTCGGTACTTACGCTGAAATCAGGGAAGGCAAATCGTGTTGCTACCAGGAGCGCCACCAAAATAGCCATCACGAAGAGAACCACGCTTCGGTAGGTGACGGTCTTCCAGGCTATCTGTATCCCTGGTTTTTGGTTCGAGTGCACGAATATCCTCTGTGGGACAGAACAGTCCCTTTGGATTTACGCTCAGATTATTACAGGGTGCACAGGTGGGGTAACGGCAATCGATGCACTTTAGGTTACTGAGGTCACAAGAGATAGCGCATTTCGGCGCAGTTCCAAAGATGCCGGTTTACGTAGAGGCGCGCGTCCACGCACGGCTAACCGCGGACGTGGAGTCCGGGGCTACATGGGATCATACGGTTCGTGGCGAATAGATGTATAAGTCATTCCAGCTCGAAAAACTCAGACATTCGCAACTTGCCCCTCCTCTAGCCGGGCGTTTAGCATGAAAGGTTACGCGGAGGCGTTTAATGGCAACCGATACCCTCACGAAGTCAGTCATTGATGGCGATGTATCCCGCCCAAACATTTATAAAAACTTGATTGATGGCGAATGGGTCGAATCGGCCTCCGGCGAGACTTTCGAAAATCGCAATCCTGCCGATATTCGCGATGTCGTGGGTATCTTTCAGAAATCCAACAAAGAAGATGTTTATGCCGCCGTCGATGCGGCGAAGCGTGCATTCCTGAAGTGGCGGTTGGTTCCTGCGCCCCGTCGTGCTGAGATCATCTATCTTGCCGCCGAGATGCTCTTCGAGCGCAAAGAAGATTATGCCCGCGATATGACCCGCGAGATGGGCAAGGTATTAAAGGAAACTCGCGGCGACGTCCAGGAAGCCGTCGACACTGCATATTACATGGCGGGCGAAGGCCGGCGTTTATTTGGCCCGACGACACCGTCGGAGTTGCCGAACAAGTTTGCCATGGCGATTCGCCAACCGGTTGGGGTTTGCGGCATGATCACGCCGTGGAATTTCCCGATGGCGATTCCCTCGTGGAAGCTGCTGCCGGCGCTGGTCTGCGGCAATACCTGCGTGATCAAGCCAGCTCAGGACACTCCGCTTTCCACCTTCAATCTGGTTCGCGTACTGGCCGATGCGGGCGTGCCTAAAGGAGTGGTGAACATTGTCACCGGTTTCGGACCGGAGGCGGGGGCGCCCTTACTTGAGCATCCGGAAGTTCGCGCGATTTCGTTTACCGGATCGAGCGCGGTCGGGAGAACGATCGGCACAACTGCCGCGAAAAGCTTTAAGCATTGCTCACTGGAATTGGGCGGCAAGAATCCCATGATCGTGCTCGACGACGCCAATTTGGATCTGGCCATTGAAGGCGCGCTCTGGGGCGCATTCGGCACCACCGGCCAGCGCTGCACCGCGACCAGCCGGATCATTGCTGAGAAAGGCGTCTATCGCGAGTTCGTCAGCCGTCTGGTCGAGCGTGCCAGGAAGCTTCGGGTGGGAAATGGCCTCGATGAAACTAGCGACATGGGTCCGGCGGTTAACGAGCGCCAGTTGCAGAGCGATCTTCAATATGTTGACGTCGGCAAAACCGAAGGGGCGAAGCTGCAATGCGGTGGCAATCGCCTCGACAAGGGCGACTACCGTCATGGCTTCTTCATGGAGCCGACCATATTCAGCGATGTCGATCCCAAGATGCGTATCGCCCAGGAGGAAATTTTCGGCCCAGTGGTTTCGATTATCCCCTGTGAGGACTTCGATGACGCAATCCAGATTGCCAATAACATCGAATACGGTCTGTCCTCGGCAATTTACACACGCGATGTGAATAAGGCATTCACCGCCATGCGCGACCTGTATGCCGGAATTACCTATATCAATGCTCCCACCATTGGCGCGGAAGTTCATCTTCCGTTCGGTGGGACCAAGGCGACGGGTAATGGCCATCGCGAGGGCGGAATCGGCGCAATTGATTTCTACTCGGAGTGGAAATCGGTATACGTAGATTACTCAGACCGGCTGCAGAGAGCGCAAATTGATCGACCGGAGTAGCAAAGGTCATGCTCGCAGGTCCTGAGTCGTGTGCAGAGTCAAGAGCACTTAACGCCGAGCACGCCGAGCACGCCGAGAAAATCTTTGTAGATATTCAGCACACACGCGGCGTCTGCACCTTTGACTTTGGCCAATGATTAGGAGCCAATGACAATCTCCGTTTTTCTCTGTGATCTCGGCGTTCTCTGCGGTTAAAAGCTTTTTCTTCCGAATCGCAGGTAGAATATTTACATGCCTGCAGCCCAAACTCGTGAAATCGCTCCCGCTCAACGTCTCGAAAACTTGCGTTATGCAATTCGTGACCTAGTAAGCCTGGCTGATGAAGTCAAGCGCCAGGGACATAAAGTTCTTTATCTGAACGTTGGCGATCCCAACATTTTTGATTTCGCGCCGCCGGCACACATGATCGAAGCCGCTTACCGCGCGATGCGTGATAACAAAAACGGCTACGCGCCTTCGGCGGGAGTTCCCGAAGCGCTCGACGCAATTCGCGGAGAAGCAAAGAAAAACGGGATCAGCACGGTGCAGGATGTTTTCATCACCAACGGCGCCGGCGAAGCCGTTGATCTTTGCCTGACAGCGCTGCTCAATCCTGGCGACAACGTGCTCACGCCGCGCCCGGACTACCCGCTTTATCCCGCCGTGCTGTGCAAAGTTGGGGCTGAGCCGAATCCTTATTACCTGAACGAAGACGATGGCTGGCAGCCCGAACTCGAAGACATCAAGAAGAGAATTAATTCGCGCACCAAAGCTATTGTTCTGATCAATCCCAACAATCCAACCGGCGCACTGTGCACGCGAAAAATGCTGCAGGATTTGGCTGAGGTTGCGCGTCAAAACAACCTGCTCATCATCGCCGATGAAATCTACGACAAGCTGATCCTCGATGGCGGAGAACATATTTCGATCGCGGCCGTTGCTCCCGATGTGCCGGTAGTCACGATTGGTGGATTGTCGAAAAACTACCTCGCCCCCGGATGGCGTATGGGGTGGGCAATTGTCAGCGGCGAAGCCTCGGTAGTGAAGCCCTACATCGAAGGCATTCACAAGATGCTGCGGGCGCGCCTTTCAGCTAATCATCCGGAACAGTATGCGATCAAACCCGCACTCGAAGGCTCACAGAACCACCTGATCGAAGTGCGGCGGAAACTCACAGCACGACGTGACCTTACAGTCGAAACTTGCAACTCGATTCCGGGGATGAGTTGTGTTCCGCCGTGCGGCGCTTTCTATGCATTCCCGCGAATTGACGTTCCGGAAGACGACACAACCTGGGTAAAGCAATTGCTGCGGGAGAAGCACATCCTCACCGTGCAGGGTTCCGGCTTCGGACAAAAGCCCGGCAGCAAGCACTTTCGCATCGTGTTTCTGCCTCAGGAAGAGATGCTGCGCAAAGCATACTCAGAGATTCGCGATTTCATGAAAGCGCGCTCTTGAGTTCTGCCTTTGGCTTCCTTCGTGAACCTTCGTGCCGTTTGTGGTTAGGAATTCAGATCTGGAACCACGAAGGACACGAAGGTACACGAAGGAAAACTTTAGAACTTTGAGTCTTCTTTCGGAATCTGCTCTAATCGGGCTGCGTGATCGACATTCACTGCCACATCTTGCCCGAAGTAGATGACGGCCCGAAGTCTTGGGAAATTTCAGAAGCCATGTGCCGCATGGCGGCAGAAGACGGTATCGAGCACATTGTCGCCACGCCGCATTCGAATGATCGTTATTTCTACGATCGCGAATACCTTTTAACTCTGCTCGAAAGTTTACGGAAGCGCGTGGGTCCTCGCCCGGCGCTGACTCTAGGCTGCGACTTCCATCTCTCGTTTGAAAACATGCAGATGGCGCTGCGCGCGCCCGAAAGATTTTGTATCGGCAAAAGCCACTACATGCTGGTCGAGTTCAGCAACTTCAGCATCTCTCCGCAAGTGGATGATTGGTTCACGCAAATGCACGACCGAGGTATTACGCCGATCATTACTCATCCGGAGCGCAACCCGATATTGCAACAGGACCCCCAGCGAGTCCTGAAATGGAGAAATCTCGGCTGTGCCGTGCAAGTAACCGCGTCCGTTTTTACGGGATTCTGGGGGCCTCGGCCGCGCCAGATCGCCGATTGGCTGTTAACGGAGAAAGCTGTGCATTTCGTCTCCACCGACGCGCACGAAACCAAGCGGCGGGTGCCGGTGCTTTCGGCGGCCAAAAAGATCATTGCCAAAGAATTAGGAGAAGAACTCGCCGAAGCTCTGGTAAAGCACAACCCCGGCGCAGTCATAAGAGATCAGCCGCTGCCTTACTTTCCTCAGAATTGATTTGTTATCTCGTAGGAATACTAGGCATGCTCGACGCGGGAGCCGAAACCTGCATTGAGCTGACGGGCATTGAAGAACCCGTAGTTGACATCGATGCCCTTGAGAGCTTGGCGTTTGAGCGCGAAGCGCTATGTTGCGTTGACGGCGCCGGGGACATAGTCATGGCGCTCTCCGGATTCAGCAAGTGTTCAGAATCAGGTCCAAGTCCCAGGCGGATCAGAGCTCGGGAGTCGGGAACGGTTTTGCTCTGCCATCCCTGGTCCGATTGATAGCGGTGCAAGGCCTGTTGGGTCGATGCGTCCCACTTTCCAGATGGCTCGCCCTTCAGGTAATGCTCGCGGATAAGCGCTTCCTGAATTTGCCGCACCCGGTCACTGTCAATCGCCTTCTGCCCGCGTACTCGCTTTTTTCGCGCTTTCTTGCTGGCATGACGGGCGTGGTGCGAGGTGTTCTGGACCTTCGCAGTCGAGTTCGCGGACGGCTTTTCCGATGAGGTACCGCCAAACGCCAGCGTCGCACTCACCAGAACCGTTACAGCCAGAGCCCCGATTTTATCGATCTTCACATCCATGCTCAGTCCTTCGCCGCGAACCGTTCTCCGGCGTGCATTCATGATCCCCCGCAGACGGCCTTCGCGCCAGTTCCGTTAGTGCAAGTAACAGTTACGGAAGTGTCCCGGCCAGAAAAATGGTGCCGTCATTCCGTCCCGCACCCCGCTGACGCACCAGGAATACTACATCTTGGCCGCTTTTCAGGCTAGACTGCACCCTGTCGAAATCGTCCTCGCTATTCACTTTTTGTTTGTTGATCTCTAGGATCACGTCTCCCCGGGTGAGCCCGACATCGTCGGCGAACGATCCCGGTTTGACTTCCTGGACTACCACGCCCTGTCCTGAAGGTACGTTGAGACGATCAGCCATATCCGGGGTAAGGTTTCGCACAACTGCGCCCAGCTTGCTTTGCTTGGGCGTCGATTGTTCGCCACCTTCTTCTTGCTCGCCCAGGCGAGTTGCGAACAACTTGGCCCGATCGGCCACCGTCACTGCCGCTTCGTCTTTCTTGCCATTGCGGAAGTATCCCAGCATCACTTTCGAGCCGGGTTTGCGACTGGCAATATCGGAAACCAATTCGTCGCCGTTTTTAATCGTCTTCCCGTCAACCGAAAATATCGTGTCGCCTACCTTCAGGCCGGCACGTTCAGCCGGACTGCCCGGGACCACGCTCGAAATCGTTATGCCGCCTTGCCCGCCATAAACGCGTGCAATAGCCGGATTCTCCTGCGCATTGAATTCAATTCCAATCGAGCCGCGCTCTACCCGGTGCTCGGGACCCGTGAGCTGGTTGTAAACCTGCGCGATGGTATTTGACGGCATGGCAAAGCCGACGCCGGCGTAGGCATTGGTGTCCGTCAGGATCGCAGTGTTAATGCCGATGACTTCGCCTTCCATGTTGACCAGCGGGCCGCCTGAGTTTCCGGGGTTAATCGCGGCATCCGTCTGAATAAAAGATTGGAACTGCCGATTGGGAACAATGTTGCGTCCTTTGGCTGAAACAATGCCCGCTGTGACGGTTGCTTGCAAGCCAAACGGACTGCCAACCGCCAGGACCCAATCGCCTACCTGCATGCCGTCTGAATTACCGAGCTTTGCAGTAGGCAGCGCGTGGTCCACGTCTACCTTGATCACGGCCAGATCAGTTTCCTGATCGCTGCCGATCACTTTGGCATCGTGTTGCACGCCCGGCGCGTCGTCTTGCAAGTGCACACGAATCCGGTCTGCTTTTTCAACCACGTGACGATTGGTGATGATGTAACCCTTGGAATCGACAATCACGCCTGATCCCAGCGAACGCTCGCGAATAGGGCCCTGATCGCCGCCTTGTCCGCCAAAAAACTTATCAAAGAAATCGCCGAACGGGCTGTCCTGGTCGCCGCCTTCCTGATCTTGATCATTACCACCGCGCCGTCGCGAAGACTTGATAGTCGATTCGGTATTGATGTTGACGACGGCGGGTTCGAGGGTCTTGGCAATTTGCGAGAACTGGTTGGACATCTGGCGGGGAGAAGGTATAGTCAGCGGCGTGGCATCAGCGGACCGCTTGTCTTTTTCCTGACCTTTAACGCCGTAGGAAACCACGGTACCGATCAGAATTCCGACTGTCAGGGTAAGCAGAATGACCGCGGTAAAACCCAGGCGATTGGCTTTAAAACGCCCCCACAGATTGGCGCTCGCTTGCATGTTGAATAGCCTCCAGATTTCAAACCCCTGATTATACAGCCGGAAAGCGTGCCAAAGACGGCCGGTTAGTCCTCAGTTCCTTAGACGCGCGAGCTGCACAAAGCGTTGTTGATTTTGGTGTTAAGCCTGTAAAGAAGTGTGCTCGAAAGCTTAGACATCACTGATCAGTCAGTACGATGAAGTTGAAACCGCCTCCAACCGCATCGACCGCCACCACGGTTTGAAACTGGCTTTGGATCAAGGCCAGTGGCCCCGTGTTAAGGAAAACATTAGTTGTTCCGGGCTGAGTCAGAAATACCTGGTAATTGCCAATGGTTGCCAGTGTGTAGTCAGTGGCTTTATCGAAAGCGAGACCGGGAGAAACTGGTGTTGCTCCTGCGAGACTTGCTCCCGAATTCACAATGTAAACGTCAGCCGCACCCATCGCCTGCGACGCATTCACCACGCGCACTTTGCCGTCTCCTGTGGTGATTGTGGCATTGGTTGCGCCGTCGGTCAGCAGCAGCGACTGCACTTTCGATGCCGGGCCTGTGAGCAAGAGCGTCTCGTTGGCGCTGGCGCTTATTGAAATGGCCTGATCAAAAACTGAAGTCGAATTGCTTACCGTCAGCGCTTGAATGTGCCGCGATCCGGACTTCACCGTCAAATAAGCGGTGGAATTCATGTAAGCCAAAGAGGTTGCAACCTGGCTCCCGTCAATCAAAATGTCCACTGGAGTCGCATCCGGAGAAGCCATTACGATTCTCAATTGCTGGGTTGTATCGGAACTGCTGCCGCCACATCCGATCATGAAAGCGATCGCCAGACACAGCGCGACCAATCCGACACGTCTGCCCACGTTTCTCCTCCAGTGCAAGTTGTTGTTTATCAGAAATTGAGAAATTCTGGAAATAGGATGCGCCGCATGGCTCCGAACGATGTGCCATGCAACAGATTTTATGGGGTGGAACTCAAGTCAGCATGGTTCAGTTTGGCGACAGTGTGAAATTTACTGTGACCTGTGTATCGACTTCCATCGCTTGTCCGTTCAACAAATACGGCCGGTATTTCCACTGCCTTACAGCGTCCATTGCTGCGGGAGCCAGTAACGGATGCCCGGACATCAGGCGTTCGCTTTGAATGTTTCCGTCTTTGCCGATGATTGCGGCGATGACCACCGATCCCTGGATGCGCGCGGCTTTTGCATCCGCCGGATAGACTGGCTGCACTTTGGAGATCACCATGCCCTGCATAACTCCTTGCGAGACACGCACCCGCATCGGCCGAGTGCCTTGAGGCGCGGCTCCGGTATTTTGCGGTTTTGCATTTGCTATTGATTGCACATCAATTTGGGGACCGGTAGCGCCAGCGCCCGCAGTAGCGCGTTGACCTGCGAATGATTGCTCACTCACTGCTTCTCCGCTGCTCAAACAGGTTGTTGCCTTGCCATCAGACGCAGCCCGCATGGCTCCGCTTTCGTCGGAGCAGAATGCGCGCTGGCCGGAATCGCTTATTTCGGGTTCAGCAACAACTTTGTATTGAGTTCCATCGCAACCGGAGATCGCGTACACATAGCCCCCGTGCTTTCCGGTTGCTAGATCAGCGAAAGAACCATTGCTTTGGCCTTTGGCCATTAGACTGGAAAGACTGCATGCATACGTCCCGTGGGATGAATGATAAGAAGTTTGGGCCGCGATGATCACGCGCATTCCGAGTTGTGCGCCTTGCTCGTTCTGTTTGCCATTTTGCCGTTCGATGTTTTTCAGGAACTCCGGGTCCGCCAATGGCACCCGTACTTCAGCCCGGATCTCATTCAACCGCCAAACGTCAGCCTCGGTTTTCATTATGAAAGTAAAATGCGGAATGAATGGAAGTGGCTGCTCGTTACCTTTCTTGGTGATGTGCAGTGTGAGTTCGATTTCATCTTCATCTCCCGAGAGGTTATCGCTCTCGACTGAAATTTCGGTCTTTTCGTTCTGCTCAACTTCTTCCGCCTGCAGAAGTGTCGGCCCGGTATCAAAAGTTTCGAACTTCACCCCGCCGGCTTTCGTCATATTTGTGAACATCGAAAATTCGTCAAGCATACTCATTCCGCCTTCGCCGCTCATTCTTTTAAAAGTGTTGCGGGTTGAATCTGACAGATGTTTTTCCAGGTGATTGGGGGCAGTTCCAAAAAACATTTCAATCAGGGCCTGGCGCGCGGTTTGTGGAGCCTGCGCGGTTTGGGCGGACAGGGAAGATAACAGCAGAAGGGGAAGGAGCCAAGCAAAATGGCGGAGCATTGGACCTCCAGAGACAGCAGCAGGATACCAGAGTTGCCGCTATGGGCCTGATTCCTTTATAGACACCACAGAACCTCGATTATCCAAGCGTTGCGACGGATGTGCAAAGTTATGCAGTTTTGGGGATCCCGGTGGTTCGATTCAATTCTCCTCCGCTGCCGCTAAAGCTATGCCCAGCAAGGGTTTTGGCAGTGTGCCTAGCTGCTGCGAGGCTGTAAGGATTTGGCCGCGAAGGTGCAATTTCAAAAGCAAGAAAAGAGGCTGCCACAGTCCATGCTTTCGATCCTCTTCTTTTCATGTTCTCGACCCGACCTTGGCCGTACGCTCTCGGTCTCCGGCGCGTTACCTCTTGGCGTGCTGGTTAGAGCGAAAACGGTGCCTTAGCAATGTTTGTCCCTCCAATCGCCTCTTTGGAACAGTGGCTCCAGAAATGGAGCCACTTTTTTTGCGCGAAATATCGTGCGCTTGTGCGATCCACGGAGCTGGGTGTTACCTTAAAAAGAAAACCAGACAGTGACCCGGGATGACGATGCTTCGTGGAACTTTCACATTTCTAGTTGTGGCCCTCATTTCTTCATATGGTCAGACTCCCAGGTCCTCACGATATGGTCTTCCGCAGGAAGATGACTCCGCCGCGCGGGCGTTTCCGGCCCAGTTGCGAACTCAGCTCGCGCAGATTCGTGATGTTGCCCTCTCGGATAACTACGCATACCAGCAGCTCGAGTATTTAACCGACAGCATTGGTCCTCGGCCGCAGGGTTCAGTACAAGCCGATGCTGCCGCGCATTACGTTGCCGACCAGATGCGCAAGCTGGGACTCGATGTACATCTGGAACCTGTCCCGGTCCAGCGCTTCGAACGTGGCACCGATTTGGCGGAGTTGGTTGAATACCCCGGCCAGGTCGCGGAGACGAAGCAGAAAATATATGTCACTGCACTGCGCGGGAATGCGCCGACTTCAGAGGCAGGAATCACCGCAGATGTAATCGTGGTCAACAGTTTCGAGAAATTGCAACAACTGGGAAAAGAAAAAGTCGCGGGCAAAATTGTTTTGTTTGATGTGATCTACGATCATCGGAAAGCCATTGCGGGGGAAGCTGGTGAGGCTTACGACGAAGTTGTTCGCTATCGCAACAGCGGAGCTCTGGCGGCGTTTCAATTAGGCGCTGTTGGTTCCCTGGTGCGCACGGCGGGCGATGGCGCTTATCGCCTTCCGCACACCGGGTCGAGCACGGATGCTCCTATTCCGGCTGGCGCGGTCAGTGCCGAAGATGCTGCATTGATCTCACGGCTCACAGAACGCGGCCGGGTACGAATTCACCTGACACTTACGAGCAAAGTTGGTCCTGAAGCTCAAGGTTATAACGTTGTCGCGGACATGAAGGGTTCCGAACATCCTGAACAAGTAGTAATCGTCTCCGGACACCTCGACTCCTGGGACCTGGGCACCGGCGCGATCGACGATGGCGTCGGCGTAGTCATGGCCATGGAGACTGCCGAAATTCTCCATAAACTCAATCTTCATCCCAAGCGGACGTTGCGCGTTATCGCCTGGATGAACGAAGAAATGGGCGCGACCGGAGCGTCAACTTACGCCAAAGATCAGGATGCAAATATCTCGAACCATGTCGCTGCAATCGAGAGCGATCTGGGCGCCGAGCACCCGCTTGGCTTCCATGCCAAAATCAGCGATGCTGCCCAAAAGCAGCTTTCGCCGGTGCTGAGTTCGCTCAGTAGTTTCGGCGGCAATCTTCTCCAGATAGTGCCGCAATCACCTGAAACCGACATCGAACCCCTCGCGGATAAAGGCGTTCCTGCGTTCGGTATTTGGCAGAATGGGCTGACCTATTTCACCTATCACCACAGCGCCGCCGACACGCTCGATAAGGTTGATCCCGAACAACTGCGCGAGAACGCCGCGTGCATGGCGGTGATGGGTTACGCGCTGGCGGAGATGTCGGAACCGCTGGAACGATAGTGCTACCGGCTCCGGCGTAACAGAAGCAGCTACAAACCTCTAGGCAGCGCGGTATTCCTGTGTTCAAATGCCGGGGAGATGCGCGCCGCCGTCATTCTCGGGCCGGGGAATGTGAGCAAACCGCTGGCTGCGTTCCAGCGGGCAGCCCACGCGGAATGGACCTCCCTAATCGAGCAAGCTGATGCGGTCGTGATTTTTGGCGGCGACGGCACTATTCACCGCAATCTTTCTACGCTGGTCGATCTCGGCGTACCGTTGATGGTCGTACCCTGTGGCAGCGGCAATGATTTTGCGCGCTCTCTTGGTTTACAGGATCCCCACGATTCGCTTTCGGCATGGCAGAAATTTGCTTCCGGAGCTGGCAATGTACGGACCATCGATCTCGGGGTGATTCACTCCTCGTCGAGAATTGGCGAGACTCCGGCGGACTCTGGTGCAGTCAACGCCAATGACCATCCTCATTATTTTTGCTGCTCAGGTAGCGTCGGGCTGGATGTTGAAATTGTCCGCCGTGCCAATAAACTCCCATCATGGGTCCGTGCCCGTGGCGGATATGGTCTGTCTGCGCCTGGCGAATTTTTCCGCTTTCAACCATTTCCGATGAAAGTGTCTCCGAACGGCAATTCTGGCGAACAGTTCCGACCCACACTGCTCGCGGCCGTTGCCAACGCCCCCACTTATGGCGGCGGTGTCAAGATAGCTCCGCAGGCGAAACTCGATGATGGGAAGCTGGATCTGTGTGTGGTGCGCGCGATGGACAAGTTCAAACTGTTTTGCTGGTTTCCAACTGCCTATTTCGGGCGGCATCTCCTTTCGAAAAATGTCGAATATAGGCAGACTGACCGGGTCAGCATTGAGACGGATGTTCCCGTCGACGTGTATGCCGACGGCGAATATGTTTGCAAGACTCCGGTCGAATTTAATGTTGCGCGCCAGGCGCTGCAAGTGATCGTCCCCGAATAAACACCACTGCTCCGCGAGAGTGCTAAACTACAACCTCTATGGCTGAGAACGGTCGCTCGCGAGTGTGGCTATGGGTGTTAATCGGAGGAGGCGCATTCTTCCTCTTCGTGCTGGCCGTATTCACTCTGGTCTTCATCGCTCTACATGCGAGTGGTCGCCAAGCCGGCATTCATGCTTTTGGCGATAAGATCGGTGTTGTAGATCTTGATGGCGTAATCATCGATCCCAGCGAAGTTGTTGAAGATATCCGCAGGTTTGCTGACGACGATTCCATCAAAGCGATCATCATCCATGTGAATTCGCCGGGCGGCGGGGTCGCGGCCTCAG
>Ga0134125_10005049_pt1 | contig 15021 bp, 11 predicted proteins | sample KB31751_FD_96464 | JGI IMG/M metagenome (GOLD analysis project Ga0134125, IMG submission 96464) | Terrestrial soil microbial communities with excess Nitrogen fertilizer from Kellogg Biological Station, Michigan, USA - KB3-175-1 | ecosystem: Environmental > Terrestrial > Soil > Unclassified ... | reverse complement strand
CGATTTTGCGGTAAACGCCATCGGGATCGACGACGCCTGGGTCGATCGCCGTGCTCTTGATCACGGAGCCCTGCGGCGCGAGGTTTCCGCGGGGGAAGCAGACGGTGCTGGTCAGGCCACGCGATCGGGCGGATGCGGGGCTCATGATGACATCGTCGGGATTCACACCATCCTGCGCAATTAGAACGTCTCTGAGTCGTTTTCGCCGATCGGATGCTTTCCACCAGTCGAGGACCGCGCCCAAGGGAATTCCGGCGGCGGTGAGGCAGTCTTCGTCGAGCAGTCCCAATTCGCGCAGGTGGAGCATGACTTCCGGGACGCCGCCCGCCAGGAAGACGCGCACGGTCGGATGGCCCACCGGCCCGTTCGGAAGCGCGTCCACTATCCGGGGCACTTTGCGATTGATTTCGATCCAATCATCGACGCTGGGGCGCGGGAGCCCGGCCGCATGGGCGATGGCGGGAATGTGCAGGAGCAGGTTGGTCGACCCGCCGAACGCGGCATGCACAGCCATCGCGTTTCGCAGCGATTTAGGCGTGAGGATTTGCTCAACCCCAATGCGCCGCTTCTCCAACTCCAGTAGCGCCCGGGCCGAGCGAGTGGCGAGATCGAGCCAGATCGGCTGGCCGGACGGAGCCAGCGCGCTGTGTGGGAGCGACAATCCCAACGCCTCCCCCACGACCTGCGAAGTCGCGGCGGTTCCGAGAAACTGGCACCCGCCACCGGGCGAGGCGCACGCCCGGCATCCCAGCTCGGCGGCCTCCCGAAGCGTGAGCTTTCCGTGAGCGTATCGGACCCCAATCGTCTGCACCTTGCCCGCATCTTCTCCGTCGGCGGGGGGCAGCGTGACCCCGCCGGGGACGAGGATGCACGGCAGCTTTCCCATCCCGGCCAGCGCCATCATCATGGCCGGCAGGCCCTTGTCGCAGGTGGCCACTCCCATGGCGCCGCTGCGCCGCGGGAGCGAGCGGCTCAACCGCCGCAGCACGATCGCCGCATCGTTGCGATAGGGCAGGCTGTCCATCATCCCCGGTGTGCCTTGCGAGCGGCCGTCACACGGATCAGTGCAAAAGCCGGCGAAGGGGAGGCACCCCAGGTTTTTGAATTCCCGTGCCGCCGCCTGCATGAGCAGGCCGACTTCCCAGTGCCCGGTGTGATAGCCGAGGGCGATGGGCCTTCCGTCGTCGGCGCGCAGCCCGCCGGAGGTGCTGAGGATCAGAAATTCCTTGCGGCCCAGCTCCGCCGGGTTCCAGCCCATGCCGGCGTCCTGCGTCAGGCCGAACAGGTCGCCGCTCGACCAGTTCAACAGCATCTGCTCCGTCAACGGCAGACTCCCCGATGGACCGGGAGCCTTGGTGCGGACTGCGAAGGTTTCAGCCTCGCCGTCAAGCAACTGACGCAGATTAAGGTTGGCGGGGACTGTGGGCATCACTGAACTTTCGATCGTTCAGAGATAGCCGATTGGGCGTCCGCAGGCAACGCATCCGTGCGTATGGGAGCAGCCGATGTTTCCCCCTCTCGGGGAGGGAGAGGGAGCAGGAGAACAATCGCCCGCTCGCTTGGAGCCGCTACAATCAGCCTAATGCCCGGCGAATTCGACTTCATCAAATGGCTCGATACGCAATCGAAGCCGTCGGACTTTGTTCCCGTGTCGCAGGGGGATGATTTGGCCGTGGTGAAGTGGCGCGGAGAGGACCTGTTGCTGGTCGGCGTGGACCAGGTGCTGGACGGGGTTCATTTTGATTCGAAGATTCATCCGCCGAGGCTGATCGGCCGCAAGGTGATGAATCGGAACCTATCGGATTGCGCCGCGATGGCGTGCCTGCCGGCGGCGGCCGTCACCACCGCAGTGCTTCCCCGTGGGAGCGGGATCGACTACGCGAAGGAGTTGTACCTGGGACTCCGCGAAGCGGCAGACCCGTTCGATTGCCCCATCATCGGCGGGGACACCGCTTCGTGGGAAGGAAAGCTCGTCCTGAGCGTCACCATTCTGGGTCGCAGTGCCGGCCTTACGCCCGTGACCCGCGATGGGGCGAAGGTGGGTGACGGCATCTACGTCACCGGTCCGCTGGGCGGCAGCATTCTCGGGCGGCACATGACATTCGAGCCGCGGGTGAAGCTGGCCCGCGAGCTGTCTGCGACGGGGCGGGTCACCGCGATGATTGACATCAGCGACGGTTTGCGCCGCGATCTGAGTCACGTCTGCCGCCGCAGCGGCGTGGGGGCCGTCATTGATGCCGCATTGGTGCCCATTCATGACGATGCCGTCAAGCTGAGTGCGGATGGAAAGTCGCCGCTGGAGCATGCGCTGGACGATGGTGAGGATCACGAACTGCTGGTCACCGGACGGCTGGATGGCCTGGGGTTGACGCGCATCGGGGCGATCACGGAAGGAGGGCAGATTCTGCTGCGTCGGGACGGGCACGCAGAGCCGCTGGTCGCTGGCGGGTGGGAGCACGGATTGTGACCATGCCGGGCCAGACGAGCATCCATCACTCCAAGAGCGTGGCCCAAACCGAGGCCATCGGCGCCGAGCTCGCGCAGTCGCTCATGGGCGGGGAGTGCATCGCACTGGAGGGAGATCTTGGTGCCGGCAAAACGCAATTCGTGCGGGGGCTCGTTCGCGGACTTGGCGGACCGGCGCGTGCCGTGAGCAGCCCAACCTTCGTGCTACTGAATGTCTACCCCGGCGGGCGGCTGACGGTCTATCACCTGGACGCCTATCGCGTGACTGAGGAAGACTTCGAGTCGATCGGGTTTGCGGAGCTGTTGGAGCAGGGAGGCGTCGTCGTAGTGGAATGGGCCGCCCGCGTTGCCGGGCTGCTGCCGCCGGGGCACATTGCGGTTGACATCCAGCCGACCGGCCCTAAAAGCCGACAGATTCAGATCGTCCGGTAGGAGCGGCGTTTGAAAGGCGCTCACGTTTTATAAGTGGCGTTCCCGCCGGGCGATGCCTACTTTTTATCCGGGAGGGAACGGAGGTTCGCTGTGAAGCGAGGCGTGATCATCGCCGGTGTGCTCTTCGCCCTGGCTCTGCTGCTTGGCCGGCCCGCGCCGTCCTGGGCCGGAATTCATCAGGTCTGGGACGAGGCCCACTTTTTCAATGTCCAGACGATCGAGCACGTGAATCAGGTGCTCCAGGACATTCACGGCCGGTTCGAAAAAGACTTGATGATCGAGACGTTCCCCTCGATCCCCGATGATTTCAAAGACAAGTTGCAGGAACAGGGGAAGGACAAGTTTTTCGACGGCTGGAGCTCGGCCGAGGGCCGCCGGCTGGAACTCAATGGCGTGCTGATCCTCATTACCGGTGATCCGGCACACCTGGAAGTCAAGGTCGGACTGGAGACGCGGAAGAAAGCTTTCACCCAATCCGACGCCACCGAACTGGCCGATCAGCTTGTGACTGCCTTCAAGGCCAAGGACTTTGACGGCGGGATCACCCGCGCCGCCGAGTTTGTGCGTGACCGAATGGCGAAGAACCTTGGCAAAGCCGCCGCTCCGACGTCGCGCCCGACAACTCAACCCGACACCGGCTCATTCTCGGCAACCACGCACGCCGGCCCCACGACCGCGACTACCAAGCCCGACTCAGACGCCTCCTTCCGATGAACCGGAGACTCTCCATGCATCGCATTCAACTGCTTCTGATCGTCCTTCTCTCCCCGCTTATGCTGTTGCTGGGAAGCTCCCGCGCGGTCGCCGCCAGCAATGGCGTGCGCGACGAGGCGCATTTCTTTTCGGCCCGGGCGATCAGCGAGGCGGAACAAACCATTCGGCAAATTGAACAGCGGCACCACAAGGACGTGCTGGTGGAGACGCTTCCCGAAGTCCCGTCTGATTTGAGAGATCAGTTTCAGCAGGAAGGGAGAGATCAGTTCTTTCAGAAATGGACCAACCAGCGCGCCACGAGCAACGGAGTGAACGGCGTCTACATTCTCATCACAAAAAAGCCGGGACATCTCCAGGTCTGGGTTGGTAATGAAACGCAACAGCGATTGTTCACCTCATCCGATCGGGAGGAACTGGACCGGCAACTTGCGGGCGACTTTCGTGCCAGCCGCTTCGACCAGGGACTCGTCCAAGGCGTGAGATTCGTCGAAAGACAGATGGATACCCACGGCACCGGATCGGCCGGTCGTTCCGGCGCAACGGTTCCCCCGGCGGGTCGCTTTCCACAGCCCAACGTGCCGCCGGGCGGCCCAGGGACGTCGTGGGGAATCGGCGGGCTGGCCTGCGTAATCATCGGCATCGTCTTATTCATCATGCTTATTCGCGGGATCTTTGGACGCTCTGGACGGGGCTATTACGGAGGTCCCGGTTACCCGCCGCAAGGCGGTTATCCTCAGGCGGGATACCCCCCGCAAGGCGGATATGGTTATGGCGGCGGGGGCGGATTCGGGCGCGGCTTCCTTGGCGGGCTGCTCGGTGGCGCGCTGGGCGGCTATGCCGCCGATCGATGGTTAGGGCATGGCCAGCAGTCGCAGGGCGGCTATGTACCGCCTCCGAGTCAGGGTGGCGCCGATTTCGGCTCCGGGGTAGATACCAGCGGTACCTCCACGGGCGCGGACTTCGGCGATTCCTCCGGGGGCGGTGGCGCGGATTTTGGAAGCTCCGGCGGCGCCGATTTCGGTGGTGGCGACTCGGGCGGGGGCGGAGGCGATTTCGGAGGCGGAGACGCGGGCGGGTCCAGCGGAGGAGACTTCTGATTGCAAAGACGCGCCTGCCCAAGCCGGGTGTGGAGCGAAGCGGAGCCCCGGATCCAGTTGGCGAAACCATATCCGGGGCTGCGCTAAAGCTCCGCACCCGGCTTGCCGGATACCCCCTCAATACGTCGAGGTTGTGCCCCCACCTGAAGAACTAGCTGCTCCTTGCCCGCGGCATAAGCTGCCCCACGATATCCACGCCCAGGACCATGCAGATGCCCAGATAAGTCGCGGCGCCCGCACCGATGATCAGCGCAGTCTGCTCCGCCCACACGATCCGGACATGGCCATGCGGGAAGAATGACAGTCGTTGAATGCCCATGCAAACGGCCGCCATGGCCGCGGTGGCCACGATCATCTTCAGAACCGGAACCACGCTTTTGCGCAAGCCCAACCCTCCGACCCGCCGGTCAAGCAGGAAGAGCATGACAAGAGCCTGGGCGGAAAAGCTTACCAGTGTCCCAGCCGCCATGCCGGCTTCTCCGAGGTTCGTCCAGACCAGCGGCAGCTCGACCGCCAGGTTCACCGCCAGCGTCACGATCGACATGACCAGCGGCGTCACCGTGTCGTGCAGCGCGTAATAAGCCCGGTTGATGATCTGCTGAAGACTGAACGCCCAGATGGCGGCTGAGAAAAACAGGACCGATCGGGAGATCAGCTCCGAATCGTGCGGCTGAAGCATCCCATGTTGAAAGAGCAATCGCACCGCCGGCTCGCGGATCAGGATCAAGCCGATGCTGGCGGGAAGACCCTCGAACAGTGTCGCTTCGATGCCGCTGCGCAGCACGCTTTTGAAGTGTTCACGATCCTTATCGAGTGCGACGGCACTGAGACTCGGGAAGATGGCCGTCGCCAGCGCGATGGCGAACACGCCCAGCGGAAACTGATACAGGAACTGAGCGAGATTCAGCCGCATCGGCGCGCCGGTTTCCATCGGGTAGCGAAACACGTGGCCGAACAGATGGAAGCTGGTGACCAGGTGCCCCGCGGCATCCGGGCTTTGCATCAGCAGCATGCTCAGCCCCTTGTCCAGCAGCACCGAAAGCTGAAGCACGCCGGCCCCGATTGCCACGGGCAGGGTGAGCCGAAGCATCTGGCGAATGGCCGGCGTCCACACGTGCAGCACCGGCTGAAACCGGAACCCCGCCGCCCGTAATGGCGGCAGCAGAATCATCCCCTGCATGACCCCGGCCACCAGCACGAAAAAGCTCAGCCAGTAGGCGAGCGTCGTTTGAAGCTTCACGGCGGTTGCATCGCCGATGCCATGATGCAGGTGCAACAACCTCGCGCCGATTAGAACCACAGCAACGTGGCAGACATTCAGCACGATGGGCGCTGCGGCGGGGGCGCCGAACCGCTTGTGGACTTGGAGAATCGCCCCCAAGAATGCCGTCCCGCAAATCAGCAGCACGTACGGCAGCATGATCGCCGCAAACTTCAGCGTCAGGAGGTCGGCTTCGGTCAGATGATGATTCAGAAACAGAATCGCACCGATGATCGCCTCTCCCACGATCGTTAAGGCCAGCAGGATAATGCACAGCAGGTTCACCGTGGCGGCGGCGAAGGCATTGGCGGAATCCGCCCCCCGCGGCAGGGCCGCGGTGCCGAGTTCCTCTTCCTTCTTCACTGCCTGCGCGTAAAGGGGGATGAAGGCGGCGGAAAGCGCCCCTTCGCCGAAGAGCTTGCGGAACAGATTGGGGATGGTGAACGCGACCGTGAACGCCGACGCCACGACGCCCGCGCCCAGGTAATGCCCGGCGACGATCTCGCGGGCCAGCCCCGTGAGGCGGCTGACCAGCGTAAGTCCGCCGATCAGCTTCGCGTGCCCGACGAAGGACTTTGCCGCCGGCCGCGGGGCTGCCGTTGTCGTCGTGGGTTGGAGGTTCAGTGAGATGGCTTGCTGGGACATCCGTTTCCCGGTGTGGCAAACATTCGTGTTTGCAGCTTTTCTTTCAATTCGGCCGTCGCTCGGCGCGGGTCATCTGAATCCAGCACCGCGGCCGTCACGGCAACCGCCTGGACGCCGGTTGCTATCACGTCATCGACATTTGCGGCGGTGATTCCCGCAATGGCAACCGCCGGAATGGCAATCTCCGTCGCGATCTGTCGCGCGTACTCCAAGCCCGCCACAAAATCGCGGGGTTTTGTGTTGCTCCGAAACATCGGTCCGACCCCGATGTAGTCGGCCCCGTCGAGCACCGCCTGCCGGGCCTGCTCGATTCGATGCGTGCTGACGCCCAGGATCTTGCCGGTGCCGACTAGCTTTCGGGCTTCGGCGGCGGGCAGATCATCCTGTCCAACGTGTACGCCGTCCGCGTCGCTGAGGATCGCGATGTCGGCACGGTCATTGATGATGCACAGCCGCTCATATTTGCGGCACAGAGCGACCAGTTGCTTTGCCCGGCGAAGCATCTCGCCGCTATCAAGTTGCTTTTCGCGGAGTTGAAGGCAATCGGCCCCGCCGATCAGGGCCTGCTCGGCCGCTTCCAGCCAGTTTCCCCGGCAGCATTGCTCTGTGATCAGCACGTACAGCCGCACGTCCGCAAAGCACTTTGCGGGACGGAGCGTTCGGGCCAGGCGTTGCTCAAGCTCGTACCAGAAATATCGAATCGTCTCGATGCGAGCCGCATCGGCCGGCGCGACGGTTTTGAGGAATTCCTCAATCGCACGCAACGCTTCGCCGACGCGTTTGCCCGCGGCGGTGACCACCTCCGCCACATCTTCCCGCCGCAACTCGGCTTGAGTCTTATTGGCTGTTCCCACATCGCCCGGTGTGTTGCGGTGCAGAATGGCGTCGGCCAGCCACGGCTGAAGAATAGCCGCCATTTCGTGACGGACGGCTTTAATGGAGCCGGACAGATCTTTGCTGTCCAAGACAAAGCGGGCGTAGTCTTCGCAGACGCGCAGCCCCTCGCGGGCGCGGTTTGCGTTCGCGTCAACCAGCCTCAACACGGCTCCATTCATGGGAACGGCCACAAGGCGACGATTATAGGACCAGGCGAATAAGATTCACGCAGCACGGCCAATCGACGGGAGAGAGGCGATCCATGACTCGCAAACAGGCTCACGCCCAAGGCTTACGAAACCTGGCGCGCAAGCGAGCCGCGGTGTACGCCATCCGGCCAAGTCTTTACAATGCGGCCGGTATGGTGGAACCGAACCAGATCGTCTGCGGCGATTGCATTAAGATTCTCAACGACGGCCCGGAGGGGTGGATCGATCTGGTCTTCGCCGATCCCCCATTTAACATCGGATACCTGTATCACGGGTACGATGATCGGCGAAAAACCGAGGATTATCTCCAATTCAGCACGGATTGGATGAAGGCAGTCCACCGGGCGCTGAAGCCGAACGGCTCATTTTACCTGGCCATCGGCGACGACTACGCGGCGGATCTGTGCGTGATCGCCCGCCGGCAGATCGGATTCCATCTGCGCAACTGGATCATCTGGCACTACACCTTCGGCCAGCAGCCCAAAGCCAAGTTCGCCCGCAGTCACACGCACATCCTTTACTTCACAAAGCACGAGAAGGATTTCACGTTCAACGCAGACAGAGTGCGGGTGCCCAGCGCCCGCCAGACGACTTACGCCGACGCGCGGGCCAATCCCAAGGGGAAATTGCCCGACGATGTCTGGTTCCTCCGCCCGCAGGAAGCCGACCCGGCCATGTTCGACCCAACAGCCGATACGTGGTACGTGAGCCGGGTCTGCGGCACGTTCAAAGAGCGTGAAGGCTGGCACGGCTGTCAGATGCCCATCGCCGTGCTCGACCGGATCATCAAATCCAGCTCGAATCCGGATGATATCGTGGTCGACCCGTTCAACGGGTCGGGAACGACGGTTGTTAGTGCGGCCTTACTGGGCCGGAAGTACGTCGGGATCGACCAGTCGGAAGCGTATGTGGCATATGCCCGCAAGCGACTCGAACACGCGCTGGAAAAGGGCTCAGGGGCGAACGGGAAGGCGGTTCTGGCGGCCATCACCGACCCCAAGCGGGCGTCAAAGGTGATGACCGAAACGGATGCGTTCGGCCGAAAGCGGGTGACCCGCCGCCGTGCGGCGCGCAGCGCCTGAGTGATTCCCTCCTCAACACCATTTTGAAGGAATAAAATAGGGCGGGAGATCACGCGGCTTGGACAGTCGGCCGCATGGTGGCTGTCGGGCACTCTCCCGCCCCGTGGATCGGTGGCCACAAAGACGCGACGCCATACATTACGCGCGCTTTGCAGCCGTGTTGCCGAAAAATTCCGTTCTTTGCGCAAAGTTCATCTGTTATATCGTGTATTTGCGAGTCCATGCCGGAACTGACCCTTCAGGATGCATACGAACTGGCCGTGCGCCACCATCGCGCGGGTGAGCTGGAGCAGGCCGAGTCGCTCTACCGGCAGATTCTTGCCGTTGCGCCCGATCACCCCAATGCGCGGGTGGACCTGGGCACGGCCCTGAGACAGCAGGGACGCTTCGAGGAGGCACTGGTTGAGCTGGAACGGGTGATGTCGGCCCGGCCCGATCTGCCGGAGGTGCATGCGGCGATGGGGAATTTCCACCTCGCCCGCCGCGATTTTGCGCCGGCGGCCGCCGCATTCCGCCGCGCGCTGGACCTGCTTCCCGGGTTTGCGATCGCCCGCAATAACCTGGGCCGGGCGCTTCAGGAGATGGGCGACGTCGATGGGGCGATCGCGGAATACCAGCGAGTTCTACGTCTCGAAGCGACATTCGCCGATGCTCATCTCAATCTCGGGACCGCCTATTGGGAGAAGGGCCTGTTCTCGGAAGCAGGTCGGGAATATGAGCGGGCGCTGGCGCTGCAACCGGCCGACTCGCGGACCCGCATGAATCTCGGACTACTTTGGCTTCTGGATGGCGACTTCGCCCGCGGCTGGGAGGCGTTTGAAGCCCGCCGGGAAGGCATCGCCGACAAATTCACTCCCCCGGCCGGCCAGCCGCTGTGGGATGGATCCCCATTGAATGGTCGGACCATTCTTCTGCACAACGAACAGGGGCTGGGCGACACGATCCAGTTCATTCGTTATGCACCGATGGTGGCGTCGCGAAGGGGCCGAGTGGTGGTGCGGTGTCAGACGGAATTGGTCCGGCTGTTGAACGGGCAACTCGGGATCGACCAGGTGATCGGGCCGGATGTGCCGCTTCCGGCCTTCGATGGGTATTGCCCGCTGCCCAGCCTGCCTCGCATCTTTGCGACGGACCAGAGCACGATACCGGCGGGGGTGCCATACCTGTCGCCCGATTCGACGATTGTGTCGCGATGGCAAAGACGACTGTCCGAATCGGGAGGAAAACTCAATGTCGGATTCGTCTGGGCCGGCAATCCCGCCAATCCAAGCGACCGGCGGCGGTCCCTTCATCTGAGTGCGCTCTCGATCCTTTCGCGCATGCCGGGTATTCGCTGGGTCACTCTCCAAAAAGGACCTGCCGCGGAGCAGGCGAAAACCGCGGCAGGAGAATTGGATCTGATCGACTGGACGGCGGAACTGCACGATCTGGCGGACACCGCCGCGTTGGTGGCCTCTCTGGACCTGGTGATCTCCGTGGATACCGCCGTGGCTCATTTGGCCGGAGCGCTCGGTAAGCCGGTCTGGGTGCTGATTCCGTTCGTCCCGGACTGGCGATGGATGCTCGGCCGGCCGGACAGCCCGTGGTACCCAACGATGAGGTTGTTCCGTCAGTCGGAAGTCGGGAATTGGAAGCAACCGATCGAACAAATCGCCGGGGAGCTCAATCATCTCGTCCTTTAATCAGTCGTCTGAATGGCACCTGATTGCCATTCAGGGCGGGCCGCACGAGAATGATCAATGCATGAGTGAAAGTCTGGACGAACTGGTCCTGGAAAACATGGCGGCGCTGGTCGTCGTGATCGATCTGGGCGGGCGGATCGTCCGATTCAACCGGGCGGCAGAGGAGGCGCTGGGGTTTGGGCGCGACCAGTTACTGGGGCGGCTGTTTTGGGAGCTGCTGGCCGACAGCGAGGAGATGCGGCAGACCCGTTCGCGGTTCACGGGATTTGCGGCGGGTCAGCCGGCAATCCAGTCCGAATACTGGTCGCGCACGCGCGACGGCCGGCGGTTGCACATCCGCTGGGCCGCCACGCAGGCACGCAACTCCGACGGCGCCGTTCAATACATCATCTGCAGCGGGTCTGTTCTGGGTGAGCGCGGCCCGGTGGAGGAGGCGATCCGCCGCACCGATTCGCTCTACCGTCGCACCCTCGAGGCGGTTCCGGGCGGCATCGTGCGGGTCGCTCAGGATGGGGCCATCCTGGCCGTTAATTCCGAGGCCGAGCGCATGCTTGGCATCCGCTTCGACGAGCAATCGCGAACGTATATCGCGGATTATCAAAACAAGACGATTCACGAAGACGGCACCGAGTGCTCCGTGCAGGAGTATCCGGTCAGCCGGTGCCTTGCGACCGGCCAGCCCCAGCCGCCGGCGGTGATCGGGGTGAGCCGGCCCGACGGGAAAACTTTCTGGGGCGTGTTTACCGCCATTCCCATTAGTGACCCAGAATCCGATCGGCCGGATGGGGCGGTGGTGACGTTCCTGGACATCACCCGGCGCAAGCAGGCCGAGGAAGCGCTGCGCGCCAGTGAGGAGCGATTCCGCGCGGCATTTTCCCACGCGGCTGTCGGCATGGGCCTCAGCGATCTCAATGGCCGCTTCTTCCAGGTGAATGCCGCATTCTGCACGATCACCGGCTACAGCGAGCAGGAACTGTGCGGGAAGCACTTCCTGGACATCACTCATCCGGAAGACCGGGACATGAGCGTGAGCTGGTGGCGGAGCTTCATGGCCGGTGAGGTACCGGCGATGGTTGCCGAGAAGCGGTATCTCACCAAGTCTGGGCGGGTGGTTTGGGTGCAGATCAGCGTGTCCATCGTGCGAGACGCTCAAGGGCGGCCCGCGCAATTCATCAGTCTCGTCGAGGACATCACCCAACGCCGCGATGCCCAGGAGGCGCTGCGCGAGAGCGAGGAGCGGTTCCGGCAACTGGCCGACACCATTGACGGCGTGTTCTGGGTGTTCGATGCGGTGAACGAGAAGTGTCTGTACGTCAGCCCCGCCTACGAGCGGGTCTGGGGCCGCACGCGGCAGAGCCTCTACGATGAGCCCTATTCTTTTCTCACTCCCATCCTGCCGGAGGATTTGGCTCGCGCTCAACAGGAACTTTGTCTGCCCGATCCCCACGTGCAGGAATACCGGCTGCGCCGCCCGGACGGGTCAGTGATCTGGGTGCATGACAGTGTGTTTCCGGTTCGCGACGAAGACGGCCGCATCTACCGCAGATGCGGCATCGCCCACGATGTCACCGAGCGCAAGCGCACCGAACAGGCGATCCAGGCCATGAACGAGCACCTGGAGCAATTGGTGGCCGAGCGAACCGCCGTGTCGCAGGAGCAGAGCCGGATTCTCCGCTCGGTGCTGGAGAGCATGGGTGAGGCGGTGATCGTCGCGGACAAGGAGGGGAACGTCATTTTGACCAATCCCGCCGCCGTGCGGATGACGGGCGCCTGCAAGAAGGCGGAGGCGTCTGCGGGCCTCGGCAGGTTCCTCCACTCCGATGCCATCACCGAGTATCTCCCGCACGAATTGCCTCTGGCCCGGGCGGTGCAGGGTCAGCCGGTGGGGGAAGAGGAGATTCTGATTCGCAGGGAAGACGGCCAGAACACCTGGATCAGTGCCATGGCCATGCCGCTGCGCGACGAGGCGGGAAGGCGCGCGGGAGGCGTGCTGGTGGCCCGCGACATCACCGAGCGCAGGCGGGTCGAGCGGCTGCTCCGCGAGAGCGAGCGCCATTACCGCGAGCTGGCCGAGCGCAACCGGCTGCTGGTCCGCGAGGTGGACCACCGCGTGCGGAACAACATCGCCGGGCTGCTTGGGCTGGTTTCGGTGATGCAGGACCGGATTCCGGACGTCAAATCCTTCGCCGCCGCGATGGACAGCCGCCTGCGTGCCATGGCGCACGTGCATCAATTGCTGGCCCGATCGGATTGGGGCCCGTTGGAACTGCGGCTACTGGTCGAGTCCACATTGACCACCATGGAGCCGGTCGCGCCCAACTCGGCGCGCGTGCGACTCGACGGGCCCATCATCAAGCTCCGGCCGCGACAGGTCCTCCCGTTGACCTTGATCCTGGTCGAATGGCTGACGAATAGCTGCAAGTACGGCGTCCACAGCGCGCCGGGCGGGCGGCTCCAAATCGCCTGGGAAATGACCCCCGCGCAGCGCATTCGCCTGAATTGGCGGGAGACCAACGGGCCGCCCGTCCAGGCGCCCTGCGGACGATCATTGGGGTCCGAACTGGTTCATGCCTTTGCCACCCGCGAACTGGCAGGCTCGTGCGAGATGCGCTTCGAGTGCGGCGGCGCCAACCACGTCATCGAGTTCGCAGTCGGGGAGGATGGCGATGGCGAGCCGGGCAGCGGCCGCCCGCGGGAATCTCCCCTTGGCGCGCACACGCCTGGCCTCGAAAGGAGCACGATATGATTCCGTCACCTTCGCGACCGCAAATCTACGACCGCGACGGGGATCTTCTGATGCAGGAAAGCACCGGCGACGCCGAGCGGCTCATCCTCGTCCCGGATGCTCCGCCCGCGAAAGTTCCCGACCCGCGCCCGCGCATCCGCATCATGTGGGGACAACACCTCCTGGACGATCTGGTGGCCGGGCGTTATCGCTCGCTGGTCTGTGCCGTCAACGCACAAGATAATTCCCGCGGCGTCATCACGCAGCTTGCGGCCTTTCTGCCGACCAGCCAATGGGATGAACAGTCGATCACCAACTATGCCCGGCAGTTCGACACCACCAACAAGGTGAAGGTGCTCAAATACGACATGGACACGGTGGAAGTGCTGGCCGTGTTGCGACCCGCCGGACGTACCCAACTGGCGTTGTCCGATCTGGGGACCGCATTCGAAACGGCGGCGCAGATGATCCGCGCCAACACCGCCCGGCTCCCCGCCGCCTCCGTGAGCTTTCTGGAAGCCCGCGCCAATGTGCTGGTCGATCAGAACGGCCGCACGCCCAGCTTCGAGGCCGTGCTCCGCACGATGTACGAGGCGGGGTTCACCGGCGACGTCTATCCGTCGCCGTCGCTCTGGCACGCAGCGCCCACGGGCGTGTTTGCGAGATACCCGTTCTCGCCGGCGTTGGACGCACGGCGCGAGGGAGGCTACTGATACGGGCCGGACGCAAGGTGATTACCAGGTGAAGAATCCGTCCCCATGCACCAGCGTTCCCCCCAGGTGACCGGCGACGCCGACGAGCAGCGCGCAGAGGAAGAGGGCCGCGCGAAAAGCGCCGCTCTTTCGTGACCGCAGCACGTCCCGTTCGGAAAGCACCGTGGCAATCACCGCCAGCCCGCCGGCGGCAGTGCCGGCCCAGCGGTGCAGCAGCAACGTCTGGCCCGCGCCTGCAAACCCGACAAAGGGCGCGCGAACCCATCCCAGCGCCGCGGCCGCCACCGCGCCGATCGCCCCCAGCAGGACGCAATACCGCACCGCCTCGCTCGTGCCCGATCGTCCCAACCACATGAACCACCCCTCGGCCAGCGCCGCCGCCACGAGCAGCGCGATGGGGAAATGGACCACCACCACGTGAAAGCGGCCCGCGAACCGCAGCAACCGTTCGCCTCTCGCCATCGGGCGGCGCGGCGTCTGCGCGACCGGCGCCGGATCAGATGAGCTGGTCTGGGGTGCGGGCGCTCCGGCATCGATCCACCATCGAATCAGCCCTTTTTCGGCATCAGTGAGCGGTCCGGCCTTCGCGTTGTCCGGCGGCATGTCCTCGTCTTCGATCTCCTGCCACAGCTTCGACCGCTCCGCATCGAATGGCACGAGAATCTTGGAGTTGCCCGCAACCCGACGAAGGTTGGTCACGTAGCCGAAGTGCCCTTTCGGGTTGGTGAGCCGTTCAGAATGGCACTGCCCGCACTTGGCTGAGAAGACCAAACGCACCTCATCGGGTACCGCCGGCGGCACCTGTGCGGCCTGAATGGCGGAGCCTGTCGTCCCAATTGTGATGCCCAGTAAGATTCCAATCCATCTGATGCGGTTTGTCATTGTTGCCTGCCTGCCGTGGCCGCAGAAGTACCGCAGACCTCTCCACCGCGGGCCGGTTTGCACGTTTTGCATTGAACCCGGAGTTGAAGCGCGGTGCTCCGACTGAAACCCAAGTCGTTACAGGCCGCTTGGTTCTTTCCACGATTACAGTGGATGAAATTCGGAAGTTTGCTAAATTAGTGGCGGGCCGTTTTCATTCGAAAGGGAAGGAACATGGCATCATTGATCGTCACATCG
>Ga0134125_10005048_pt1 | contig 15022 bp, 13 predicted proteins | sample KB31751_FD_96464 | JGI IMG/M metagenome (GOLD analysis project Ga0134125, IMG submission 96464) | Terrestrial soil microbial communities with excess Nitrogen fertilizer from Kellogg Biological Station, Michigan, USA - KB3-175-1 | ecosystem: Environmental > Terrestrial > Soil > Unclassified ... | reverse complement strand
CCACCTGGCTGTCGCGGCTCGTGCTCAACGAGTGTTTCGGTCGCCGGCGCCGCAGCGACCGTCGAGACGGCGTGGTGCGCATCGTGAGCTCCGACACCGATTCCCGCGTCGATACTGTGGCCGGCGAGACGGTCGATCTGCCGGACCGCGTGGTCGACCGGGCGCAAATGCTGGGCATTCTCGAAAGCAAGCTCGATGAGCTGCCGGAGCAGTTCCGCACGGTGTTCGTGCTGCGCTCGGTAGAAGAGTTGAGCGTCGAAGAAACCGCCGCTGCCTTGAGCATCCCGGAGGCTACCGTGCGCAGCCGGCACTTCCGCGCGAAGGGGTTGCTACGCGAAGCGCTGGCGCGCGAAGTCGACCTGGCGGAGCGGGATATCTTCGAGTTCGGCGGGCGACACTGCGATCGGGTGATCGCGAACGTGCTCGCGCGCCTCGACGACGACTCCTCCCCGAGCTAGAACCGCCCCCGTTCCCGATGCGGATAGCCGGCGGGCGCAAGCCCGTTGAGGCCTCCTTGCCGGTGTAAAGTGCGCGCGTTGCTACACCCAAGGAATCCTGGATGTCTTCAACGGCGCTCACCCTGATTTCGTCCATGGCCACACGCGAGGTGCTCGGGGACCTGGCAATCGCGTATCAGCGCTCCGCGAAAGAGGAGATCAGGACCGAGGCGGCGGGCGGCGTCGACGTCGCGAAGCGCGTGCGCGCCGGCGAAGCGGTGGACATCGTGGTGCTCGCAAGTGACGTCATCGACAAGCTGATCGGCGAAGGCAAGCTGCTCACCGGCAGCCGGGTGGATCTCGTGCAATCGGGTGTGGCGGTGGCGGTGCGCGCGGGTGCACGCAAGCCCGACATTGGAAATGAAGAAGCGGTGAAGGGCGCCGTGCGGAACGCGAAGACGCTCAGCTATTCCACCGGCCCGAGCGGGGTGTACCTGGAGAAGATGTTCGCGCGCTGGGGCATTCTCGAAGACATCCGAAGCCGCATCGTGGTGCCACCGCCCGGCGTACCGGTCGCTTCACTCGTTGCGAGCGGAGCGGCGGAGCTGGGCTTTCAGCAGATGAGCGAACTGCTCAACCGCCCCGGCATCGAGGTCATCGGGCCGCTGCCGGCGGCCATACAGACCGTGACCGTGTTTTCCGGCGGCATCTCCAGCGCGTGCGCGCGTCCGGAGGCGGCGCGTGCGCTGTTGCGTTTCATGGCTTCTGCCGCGGCGGCGGCCGTGAAACAGCGTTACGGGCTCGACGGGGCATGACGTAGCTGCGAAGGACTCGCGGGGTCGAAATGTCGGCCGGGTGCCCCCGCGCCTGCGAACGGCGCGGGGCACCCAAAGCCTCAGGCGTCCTCGCCCGGAAGATCGAATACGATCACTTCAGCGTCGTGCCCCGCGCTCAGCGTCACCGTTGAGGCGTCCGTGATTTTCAGCGCATCGCCCGCGTTCAGCGGCACGCCATTTGCGCTGAGCGCGCCGCGCGCCACATGTACGTACGCCCTGCGCCCGTTCGCGACTTCGAGCTGCGCGCCCTCCGTGCCATCGAACAGGCCCGCATAGACACGCGCGTCCTGATGAATGAGCACTGATCCCTCCGCACGATCCGGCGAGGCAATCAACCGCAGTCGGCCGCGCTTCGCCTGCGCGTCGAAGCGTTTCTCCTCATAGCTCGGCTCGATATTCCGCACGTTCGGCTGAATCCAGATCTGCAGGAAGTGCACGCCTTCCGAGGCGGAAGGGTTGAACTCGCTGTGCCGCACGCCGCTGCCCGCGCTCATCCGCTGCACATCGCCCGGGCGGATGGTCGACCCATTGCCGAGCGAATCCTTGTGCGCCAGCTGCCCGGAGAGCACGTAGCTGATGATCTCCATGTCCTTGTGCGCGTGCGTGCCGAACCCCTGTCCCGCCTGCACACGGTCCTCGTTGATGACCCGCAAGGGGCCGAACTCGATGTGCTCGGGATCGAAGTAGTCGGCAAACGAGAAGGAATGAAACGACTTGAGCCAGCCGTGATCGGCGTACCCGCGGTCGTCGCTGCGTCGGACTTCGTTCATGGCTTGCCTCCAGTGGCCGCCATCATGGCGGCCGATGAGCAGAAAAAAAGGTGCCCGCGGTATCGCGCGGCGATACGCGCCGGGTCTGATTCCGACACCCCTCGCCGTAGCGTTGCCAAATTCACGCTGCTCATCAAGATGCCCTCTTTGCGTTGCGTAGCTAAGTGGGCCGACGATGAACAAGAAGCTCCAGTGGTTTCTGATGATTTTCGCCGCCCTGATGCTGATCGTCGGCGTCAGCCTGAGCCTGAGCGGATGCGAGGCCTGGAGCGCCGCGCGCTGTTACCCGAATTGCCGCTCCGAAGCGCGCGCCTCCTCGAGTCTCGTCAGTTTTCTCTACCCATCGGGCGATGAGCCGCCAGCCGAGAACGCCATTCCCCAGCTGAAGTTGCCCGTGCGAGTCGGGCTTGCGTTCCTGCCTACGAAAGCCGGTCCAGCGGCCGTCGGCCTCGAAGCCTCGCGTCGCGAGGCTCTGCTGGAGCGCATTCGGCAGCGCTTCGCAGATCGCAAGTTCGTGAAGGACATCGTCATCGTGCCGGACTACTACCTCGCGAGCAGCCGTGGCTTCGAGGGGTTGCAGGGGGTGCAGCGGCTCTACAACGTCGACGTGATGGCGCTCGTGTCCTTCGACCAGGTGAGCTATAGCGACGACAACAAGTGGTCGCTGGGCTATCTCACGATCGTCGGTGCCTATGTGCTGAAGGGCACGCGGCACGACGTGACGACGCTCATGGACCTCGCCGTGGTCGACCCGGCATCGCGTTCGATCCTGCTGCGGGCCGGGGGCACCGACGAACGCCACGGCACCACGACGTTCATCGATCAGGGGCGCGAATCGCGCGAGTCCGCCACGGCGAGCTTCAGCAAGGCGACCGACCAGCTCATCGAGCATTTCGACGGCGCGCTCGTCCAGTTCGAAACCGACGTGCGGGCCGGGAAGGCGAACGTGCAGGTCGCCAACTCGAATGGTGGCGGTGGCGGCGGTGGCGCACTCGACTTCGCGTGGGTCGCGTTTCTGTCAGGGGTGCTGATGCTGCGCTTCAGGTATTCGAAGCGAGCTGCTGCTCCAGGAATCGGCGTTCGACGGCGTTCTCACAGCGCGCGATAGCCGTCTCGTATGCGCTCGCGGCGGCGGCCTTGCGGCCCAAACGGCGCAGCAAATCCGCACGCACCGCGTGAAACAGGTAGTACTCGCGGAGCGCGAGGCCGTCGAGCAAGGAGAGCGCCGCAGCAGGCCCATCCACTTCGGCCACGGCAACCGCGCGATGCAGCGCCACGATGTCGTTCGGCGACAGCGCGAGAAGCTGATCGTAGAGCGCCACGATCTGCCGCCAGTCCGTGTCGGCGGCGGTCGCTGCATCGCTATGCACGGCATTGATCGCGGCCTGAACCTGATACGGCCCGGGCCGATTCAGGTGCAGGCACTGGCGCATGAGCCTGTGCCCTTCAGCGATGGCGCTGCGATTCCAGCGGGTGCGATCCTGATCGGTCAGCCGCACGAGCTCGCCGCCGGCCGCGAGCCGGGCCGTGCGGCGTGAGTCGATGAGCAGCATCAGCGCGAGCAGTCCCATCACTTCGGGCTCGCCGGGCATCAGCTCCATCAGCACCCGGCCGAGACGGATCGCTTCCGCGCACAAATCCTCCCGCACGAGCTGATGGCCGGAGCTTGCCGTGTAGCCCTCATTGAAGATGAGGTAGATCACCGCGAGCACGGCGCGCAGCCGGGCAGGGATATCCGTTTCTGCCGGCACTTGATAAGGAATGCCCGCATCGCGGATTTTCCCTTTCGCCCGCACGAGACGCTGCGCCATCGTCGTCTCGGGCACGAGAAAGGCATGCGCAATCGCGGTGGTCGTGAGGCCGCCCAGCAATCGCAACGTGAGCGCCACCTGGGCCGGCGTCGCGAGCGCGGGATGACAGCACGTGAAGATCAGGCGCAGCCGGTCGTCGCGCACGGCGGCCTCCTCTTCGGGCTCATCCTCCGCCTGCAGCAGATCCGCATACGCATGCCGGTCTTCGCGCGTGCTCTCGCGGCGGATGCGATCGATGGCGCGGTTGCGCGCGGTGGTGATGATCCACCCGACCGGGCTAGCGGGCAGTCCGGTCGACGGCCAGCGCTCGACGGCGGCGGTGAAGGCGTCCTGCACCGCCTCTTCGGCGTCGTTGATGCTGCCGAACACGCGCACCAGCGCCGCGACCGCGCGGCCATATTCCTGGCGGAACACACGCTCGATCTCCGTGAGAGGAAGCTCGGCCATGCGTCCTGTCAGCGGAAGACTTCGCGGATGGGCCGGACTTCGATCGGCAGCGTGATCGCGCGCGCGAGCTTGCGTGCCCAGCCGAGCGCGGCATCGAGGTCCGGCGCCTGGATGATCGTGAAGCCGCCGACGTGCTCCTTGCCTTCGGTGTACGGCCCGTCGGTCGTGAGCACATCGGCCTCCTTGGCGTGCAGGACTGTCGAGGTTTCCGCCGGGAAGAGTGCTGCGGCGAAGACCCACGCGCCCGCGGCCTTGATCTCGGCATTCACGGCGTGGACGTTGCGCATGATGTTCTCGAGGAACGGCGGCGGCGGCGGCTCGCCGTCGGGCTGATAGATGGTGAGCAGGTACTGTTTCATGGCTCGAGTCCTCTTGGGAATCGCGCCGCCGGCACCGCGCCGGTGGCCTCATCCCCTCAAACGAACGGCGGGCGGCGAAATCGACACCGCGAGTATCGAGAATACCGTCTGCCGACAATTCAGGTGATTCCCCATAGGCCTGAGCGCCGCAGTCCGACTACGATACGTCCATGTCGATCCGACGGCCGCTGACCGGTCTATTCGCGGGTCTTGCGTTCACGCTGGCCGCGCTGCCCCTCGTTGCGCATCATTCCTTCGGCTCGGAGTTCGACGCGCAAAAGCGCTTGTCGCTGACAGGCACGGTCACGAAGCTGGAATGGACCAATCCGCACATCTGGTTCTTCATCGACGTGAAGGATGCGAGCGGCCGCGTATCGAACTGGGCGCTCGAGATGGGCAGCCCCAATGCGCTGCTGCGCGCAGGCTGGACCCGCACGTCGCTCAAGGTGGGCGATGTCGTGGCGGTCGACGGATTCCACCATCGTAGCCGCCCAAACGTGGGCAATGCGCGCGTGGTGACGCTCGCCTCGAGTGGCAAGCGTCTGCTCGATCCGGCAGCAGGTCGCTCCGAGCTCGCGCAGACAGCCAGAGCTAAATCCGATGCCGCTGCACGCCTCCCACGCACGGCGGCCGGCAGGCCGGACCTCACGGGGACGTGGACGCCGGCGCCGGATCCGACCAGCGCGGCCGGTGGCATCGAGGGGCTGCACACGCCGCGCTACATGATCGACATCATGGTCGACCTGAAGCCGAACGAGGTGCCCTTCACGCCTTGGGGTGCTGCGATCTACAAGCAGCGCAACGACAACCTGAGGCGTGACAATCCGCTGATCCGTTGCCTGCCTGCTGGCGTGCCGCGTCTCAACGCCTATTCGCATCCATACAAGATCGTGCAGACCGCGGATATGGTTGTCGTGCTCTACGAGTCGCTCACGATGTTCCGGCAGATCTTCCTCGACGGCCGTGCACTGCCGAAGGAGCTGCAGCCCTCCTGGTTCGGGTATTCCGCAGGACGCTGGGAGGGCGACGTGCTCGTCGTCGAATCGAGCGGCTTCAACGATCGCACCTGGCTTGATGGGGCCGGCCACCCGCACAGCGATCGGATGCGGCTCACGGAGCGCTTTCGCCGCATCGATAGCGGACACATGGACATCGAGATCGTGATCAACGATCCGAAGGCCTACACGAAGCCGTTGAAGTACACGCAACCGCAGATGCTGCTGCCGAACACCGACCTGCTCGAATACGTCTGCGAGAACGCGAAGAGCGTTGGGCCCTAGGTGAAGAAGTAGCGTGTGATGTGAAAGAACACCGGTGCGGCAAAGCTCACCGAATCCATGCGGTCGAGCATGCCGCCGTGTCCCTCGATCATGACGCCCCAATCCTTGGCGCCGAGCCCGCGCTTCATCGCGGACAGCGTGAGCCCGCCGAGCACGCCCATGACGACGATCACGAACGAGATTGCGAGCGCCTGCAGCCACGTGAACGGCGTGATCCACCACAGCGCGCCGCCGATCAGCGTCGTCGTGAGAGCGCCGCCGACCAGCCCTTCCACGGTCTTGGAGGGACTCACGACCGGCGCCAGCTTCGTCTTGCCGAAGAGCTTGCCAAAGACGTACTGCATGACGTCACTCAGCTGCACGACGAGCAGCAGGTAGAAGAGGAGCAGCGAGCTCGATCCCTCGTAGCCCGGTATCTGCAATAACAGCAGCGCCGGCGCGTAACTGATGCAGTAGATCGTGATCATCGTCGCCCACTGAATCTTCGCGTTGCGCTCGAGGAACTCGTGCGTGTCCGCTGCGAGTGTTGCCGCCGCGGGCAGGAGCAGGAAGCCGTAGACGGGAATGAAGATCGCGAACGTGCCGTACTGGTCGTAGCCGATGAGCAGGTATTGCCCCGGCAGGAGCACGAAGAACGCGAGCAGCAACGGCAAATAGTCGCTCGGGCGCGTCGGTGTCAGCGTGATGAACTCGCGCAACGCAAAGAACGAGATGAATGCGAACAGGATCAGCGTCGCCGTCTTGCCGAGCGTGAACGCGATGGCGAGCACGATGATCATCACCCACCATGCGTTGACGCGCGCCTTGAGATTCTCGACGGTCGCTCGCGCACGCTCCGATTTCGCGCGGCGCGCCAGCAGCGCGCCAATCGCCGATGCCACGGCCAAGAAGACCACGATGCCGCCGAACACCCAGGCTGCTTTCTGATTTGCGGTCATCGCCTCAGTCCTGCGCACCGCCGGCGAGCTTGATGACCTCTGCCCGGGCGCGTTCGAGGAAAACCTCCTTCGGCTCTTGCGGGGCGAGCGATATCGGAGCGCCGAAGCGCACCGTACAAGTCATGGGAATCGGCAGCACGGCGCCCTTCGGCAGACTGCGATGCAGGTTCTCCAGATACACCGGCACGAGCTGCACGTTCGCGAACTGGGCGGCGAGGTGGAAGAGGCCGCTCTTGAACGCTGCCGGAATCGCGCTCGACCCGCGTGTGCCCTCCGGAAAGATGATGAGCGATTCGCCGCGCTGGAGTACCTCGATCAGCGGCGCGAGCGGATTGGCATTCGGATCGGTACGCGTGCGGTCGATGAGCACGGCCCGCAGCGCCTTCGTCGCAAAGTAGCGCCTGATACCCTTGCCCCAGTAGTCGCGCGCCGCCACTGGATGTGTGCGATAGCGCATGCGGATCGGCAGCGCCGCCCAGATCGCCATCGTGTCGATATGGCTCGTGTGATTCGCGAAATAGATGCGTTGCGTCGGCTCGGGCGCGCAGCCGACCCAGCGCGGAAACGCTCCCACGAGCAGCTTCACGAGGCCGACGAGCACGACGCTGGACGGTCGCATGCCGCTACTTTCTCCAGCGAAGCTGTTGCGCCATCGCCGACGCGCGTGTGCAGCACGTGGCGAAAGAGCCTACCGCGATGATCCACGTCGCCGCGATGAGAGCCCACTGCGAGCCACGGAGCCACCACTCGATCGCGCCGAGCACGCAGGCGGCGGTCAAGACCGCCATGCGATGCGGCTTCGCCATCGGGCCGCGGAAGTCCTGCGGCAGACCCAGCGAGCCCCCCAGCACGCGAATGTAGGCGGTGACCGCCGCGGCCAGCGCGCCGAACCAACCGACTTCGGGCAGATTCACGTAATAGCCGAGCGCGACGATGAAGAGCGAATCCGCGACGCGATCCGGAATCTCGTTGTAGAGCGCACCGGTGGCCGACTGACGCTTCCCTTCGATCGCCACCATGCCGTCGAGAAGGTTGCACAGCAGCCGCAATTGCACGCAGGCCGCAGTCACGAGCAGCCCGGGAATGGTGGACAAGAAATAGAGCGACGCCGCGCCACCTGCGGCGAACACCGTGCTGACCACCGATATGGCATTGGGAGCGACGCGCGCCCGAACCAGCACACTGGCGAGAAAACGCGCCCATCCGGTGGAGCGGGAGGCGAGGGGACGTCTGTTCGGAGCTTCTTGTTGTTCTGGGGAGGCCATCGAATCCGTCGTCAGAGTGCCGAGTACACCACTTCACCGCCGATCACCGTCAGCACCACATTGGCTTTCAGGATCTGCGGCTCGGGGATCGTCATGAGGTCCGCTGAGAACACCGAGAAGTCCGCCTGCTTGCCGACTTCGATACTACCGCGCTCGTTCTCCTGGAAAGCGGCATAGGCGGCCGATCGGGTGAGCATGCGCAATGCTTCGTCGCGCGAGACGCGTTGCTCGAGGTGCCAGTCGTCCTGCGCGACGCCGTCGATCGAGCGACGCGTCACCGCCGCGTAGAACTCCACTCGCGGATCGCCCTGCTCGACGGGCGCGTCACTGCCCGCCGCGATGATCGCGCCGGCATCGAGGAGCGAGCGCCACGCATACGCGCCGGGCAAACGCGCCGGTCCCAGCCGCTGCGGCGCGAAGAACATGTCGCTGATGGCGTGCGAAGGCTGCATCGAAGCGATGACCTTCAGCTTCGCGAACCGTGGAATCTCCGCGGGGCTCAGCACCTGAGCATGCTCGATGCGCCAGCGTGGCTCGGCGACGAGGCGGCTCGCGGCCGGGACTTCGGCGAACGCCTTCTCGTACAAATCGAGCATGATGCGGTTGCCACGATCGCCGATCGCGTGCGTCTCGATCTGGATACCGCGCTTCAACGCCTGCGTCAAAATCGGAGACAGCGTCTGCTCGGAGTTGACGAGCAACCCCGTACTGCCGGGCGAATCGCTGTACGGTTCGAGCAGCGCTGCTCCGCGAGAACCGAGTGCACCGTCGATGTAGAGCTTGATTCCGCGCACCGTCACCCGGCCGCCGCAGTCATTGATGCGCGCACCTTCCTTGAGCAGCCGCTCGGCATCCGCGCCCGGTCCGCCGATGGCATCGTAGAGGCGCAGCTTGATGCGCCCCTCGCGATGCAGGCGGCACATCAGCTCCATCTCGCGCCACGGGTTGCCGGCGACCTGCAGCTGCGTCCAGCCGAGCCGCACGCTGCGGCTGGCGCCGGCTTCGATGGCCCTCAGAATGTCCGCGTCGGTGTGCGGCGGGACGAGCCGCTTCACCAGGTCCATCGCATCATCGACGAGCATTCCCGTCGGCTCGCCGTTGGCGTCCTTGAGAATCCTCCCGCCTGCCGGATCGCGTGTGGTGCGATCGATGCCGGCGCGCTTCAACGCGAGGCTGTTGGCAATGAGGGCATGGCCGTCCGCGCGCCCGAGCACGACGGCGCGATCGGCTACGACGGCATCGAGATCCTGGCGCGTCGGAAAAGTGGCCGGCGTCCAGCGCGACTCGATCCAGCCGCGACCGGTGAGCCAGTCACCGGCTTTCGTCTGCGCGCTGCGCGCCTTCAGGCGAGCCTGCAGGTCCTTCACGCCGGTCGTGCCTTCGAGATCGAATTCGAGCTCGCGGAAGCCGATACCGGTGAGATGGGCGTGCGAATCGGTTAGACCCGGCAGCACCGTCCTGCCCTTGAGGTCGAGCCGCTGCGCGCCGGCTGGCGCGTGCTTGAGCGCCTCTTCGGTACTGCCGATGAAGGCGATGCGACCGTTCTCGGCGACGACGGCCTCGGCGCGCGGCTGCTTGTCGTTCGCGGTGTAGACGGTGGTGTTGAACAGCACGAGCGGCGTCGGTGTCGCCGCCTGTGCCCCCGTGCCTGCGATGAGCCCCGCAAGAACCATGAGGTGTTTCATGGGCGCGCAGTGTACAGGTTCGACCTGAGCGCCCGCACCGGGCGGCGGGAGGCCGCACGAACGAGCCGACCGGGGACGGGTTTCAGCCCGTCGACTGGATGACGCCGAGCAACTCGCGCGAGATGCGCTCGTCGATCTCCGCTGCCCGGTGCAGTTGCACCGGGTAGCGAACGAGCGCTTCGACGCCTTCGACCGAGAATCGCAGTTGCACCTGCGCCTGTGGCTCACCGAGCCCGTGCGATGCCGACGTCTTCTGAAGCTCTTGCGTCTGGCGCTCGATGTCTGCACGGTAGTCGGCGAGCACATGATTGGCGGCCGCAAGCAGCTTTTCCTTCATCGGCGTCGGGTCGGCGCCGGCAGGCAATTTCACCGTGATGTCGTGCCACGCGAGGCTCACGCCCGGAATCTGCTTGAAGATGCCGCCCGAAGCCTGAAACACGATCGAGTTCGCGAACGCGACGACGCGGCCCGTCGGCCCGAGCGGCCCCTGGCCGCTCATCTCCATGAGGTGCAGGCGCACGAGCCCGAGCTCGATGACTTCGCCCGTCACATTGCCGATCTGCACCCGATCGCCCACTCGGATGCCGTATTTCCCGATGAGGAAGAAGTATCCGACGATGGAGATGAGCACGCTCTGCATGGCGACCGCGATGCCGGCTGTCAGCAGGCCGGCGAACGTAGCGAGCGAGCCGATCTCGGTTGCGAACGTGAAGCCGACGATGGCGACGACCAGCGACCAGAGGACGATCCGGCGCACCAGCAGCAGTTGATAGCGCCGCCGCGGTTCCTGAACGTAGCGCAGCACACCGCGTCGCCACGCCTCTGCCGCGGCAAACACCACGGCAAGAAGAGCCGCGAGGATCGCAAGCCGCACACCGAGTGCCTTCAGCGCATCGATGTACTGCACCTTCGTGTTCGCGCGCCAGCTGGCGAGGTTGCGCCGATACTGGTCGAGCAGCACGCCTTCCTGACTCAGCGGGATGAGAATCGACGCGGTCTGCTTGAAGAGCCACGCCAGCGTGTCGAACTGATCGCGCACGCCCTTCAGCGTCGTGCCACTCGAGGCATCCGCCTGCTGCGCGAGCGCATCGCCGCGCGAGGACAGCGCGCGGATCTGCTCTTGCGGCCGTGTGCGAATGTCCTTGAACGTCTCCTGCAACGAGGCGGTGCGTCGGTCCACGGCATCGATCGTGCGGATCTTTTCCTGGAGGCGGAGCACGTTGGTCCCGAGGTCCCAGATGCCGAGCCGGTGCGTTCCGCTCTCCGGTTCCGTTGCCGCCGAAGATGCCGCGCCGCTCGCCGCCGAGCCCGCTGCGGCGCTGCCTGCGGGAGCCGGGCCAGCGCTCGACGGAACCGACGCCGCGATCGCATCGATGTGTTCCTTCAGAGCGTTCGCGCCCGAGCCATTCGCATCGCTCTGATAGACGAACTGCGTCATGGTCCCGAGCAGGTTGCGCCGCGCGTTCACCAGATCGAGCTCGCTCTGCAGCTCGGAGATCTTCGCCTGGAGCTCGCTCGTCTGCCCTTTGTTCGCGGCTGCGGCGAGCTGACGCTGGCGCGAGGCAATTTCCGCCTGAATTTCCGCGCGGCGCGCATCGATCTGTTGTTGTACCCGCAGCAGCGACTGCTGGGAGCTCGTCGAATCCGTCGCCTCTCGCTGCGCCTGCTCGGCTTCGCTGCTCAGGAGCTCGGCATTGGCGCGCGCGATCTCGAAAGCGAGATTGATGACCTTGTCGGCGGTCTGCCGGTTGGCGTACAGAATGAGCAGATCGCTCGGCTGCGTCGCGGACTCCTGCTGCACGCCGAGCATGCGATACCAGTCGACGGTTTCATCGAGGATGCGCACGACCTGCTCGCCACTCATGACGGCGCGCTTCATCGCTTCGGCATTGGCCGGCGCGGGCGCGTTGGCCGCGCCCGCCACATTGAGGAAGGCGCCGATGACGAGCAGCAGCGCAGGGGTTCGCAACCGTGGCATCCGCGAATCGTACCCCAAGTGCTGCGTCCGCCACTGTCCGAGCCGAAGCTCGGCCAGAGGCGGCCCGAGGTCGCGGCGCGGAACCGTCGGTATCGGACGACAATACCGCGAGGTCGGTGGGCAACTCCCCGCTCGCATCCGGGTTGTCGAGCGGGTAAACGGGAGCCCTTCCTTCGAGCAACCAGAATGAGCAGACAGCGCACCTTGACACGCCACTTTCGCACCGGACCCATCCTGCTGGCCGCGAGCGCGTGCTGTTCGGCGCTCTTGTCAGGCTGCGCGGGTTCTGGCGGAGCTCGCGAGCCCGCCATCGACCCGGATGTCGCCCGCGCGCAGATCGCGCGAGCGCTGCCCGACAAGCTGGGCAATCGCGACGGCTGGGCTGTGGATATCTTCGCGGCACTCGAAGCGCTGCACGTTCCGCCGACGATGGAGAACGCCTGCGCCGTAATCGCGGTGGGGGAGCAGGAGTCGAGCCTCCAGGTCGATCCGCAGGTACCGGGCCTGCCCGCCATCGCGCGTCGCGAAATCGAGGCGAGGGCGGCGAGCCATCACATTCCAATGCTGGTCGTCGACGCGGCGCTGGCGCTCGATTCGCCGACCGGCGCGAGCTACCGCCGACGCCTGGACAACGCGCGCACCGAGAAGGCCCTGAGCGATCTCTATCAGGATTTCATCGGCATGGTGCCGCTCGGGGAACGGCTGTTCGGTGACCTGAATCCGGTGCGCACGGGTGGGCCGATGCAGGTGAGCATCTCTTTTGCCGAGGAGCACGCGAAGCGCAGGCGCTACCCGTATCCGGTGCCGACCAGCATCCGCGACGAAGTGTTTACGCGGCGCGGCGGCGTGTACTTCGGCACCGCGCACCTGCTGGACTACTCGGCTCCTTACGACGACATCCTGTATCGCTTTGCGGACTACAACGCGGGTCACTACGCGAGCCGCAACGCGGGTTTCCAGAACGCGGTGGGCATCGCGTCGAAGATCTCGCTCGCGCTCGATGGCGACCTGCTCCGCCATGGCAGCGGCGCGGACGAGCCCAGCAAGACCGAGCTGGCGGTCCGCAAGCTTGGCAAACGACTGGACCTCACCGACGCCCAGATTCGCAGCGACCTCGAGCGCGGCGAAGGCGAGGGTCTCGAGCGGACGAAGCTCTATTCGCGCGTGTTCGAGCTGGCGGATGCCGCGCACGGCCGGCCCGTGCCGCGCGCCATGGTGCCGCGAATCGCCCTGAAGAGCCCGAAGATCACGCGGAAGCTCACCACCGACTGGTTCGCGCACCGGGTGGATGATCGATATCAGCGTTGCTTGGCGCGTGGCGGCAGAGGCTCCTAGAATCCGTTCTATTCGAGCGGGAGCATGCGTGAACCAGACGATCCGCTTCACTCGCAGGCCCGACGGCACGCGCATCGCGTATGCGGAGTCGGGGAGCGGGCCACCTGTCGTGAAGGCGGCCAACTGGCTTTCGCATCTCGAATTCGACTGGCAGAGCCCGGTGTGGCGGCACTGGTTCGGCTTCTTGTCGAGCCGCAATCGGCTGATCCGCTACGACCAGCGCGGCTGCGGACTCTCCGACTGGGAGGTGCCCGATCTGTCGATCGAGTCGCACGTCGCCGATCTCGAGGCGGTCGTGGACGCCGCGGGTGTCGAGCGCTTCGCGCTTCTCGGCATCTCGCAGGGCGGAGCCATTGCAGCGGAGTACGTGCTGCGGCATCCGGAGCGCGTTACCCAGCTCGTGCTCTACGGAGCGTACGCACGGGGATGGAAGCATCGTGAAGGGGTTCGCCAGTCGCAGGCCCTGCACGATCTCGTTCGCGTGGGCTGGGGTCAGGAGAACCCGGCGTATCGGCGACTGTTCGCCAACCTGTTCGTGCCCGACGCGAGCCCGGAGCAGGTGCAGTGGTTCGCGGATCTCACGCGCATCACCTCGACGCCGGAGATTGCGGCCCGCCTGACCGAGTGCATGGGCGACATCAACGTCGTGGACAAGATCGCCGCGGTGAGCGTGCCGACGCTCGTCATCCATGGGCGCGAGGATGGGCGCGTTCCGTATACGGAAGGGCGAATACTCGCCGCTGCCATACCGGGCGCGCGGTTCGTCACGCTCGAAAGCCGCAATCACATCCTGCTCGAGCAGGAAGCGGCGTGGGCCCGCTTCTGCGATGTGTTCGGTGAATTCGTGGAGCACGCTTCCGATACGAAGGCTGCAGGCGCCCACGCGCAACGCGCGCCAGCCTCGAGGGCCGCCGCGTGCCTCAGCGAGCTTACGGAGCGCGAACGCGCCATCCTCGCCCATCTCGCGCGAGGCATGAGCAACGCGGAGATTGCGGAGAAAGTGTTCATCAGCGAGAAGACCGTGAGAAACCATCTCACGAATATCTTCGACAAGCTGCACGTCGATTCGCGCGCGAAAGCCATCGTGCTGGCGCACGAGAACGGGCTCGGCCACTAGTCCTCTTCGTCCGGGACAATCGTCCCGGCGCACGGCTCCTGCGGTCGGCTGCAAATGAGTCACTTGACTCATGTGCCGCGCAGCCGCGCTCTCCAGAATGCCTCCATCCACTCACTTCGAATCGGAGAGCACGATATGAATGCGGCAATCGACCAGAGCAGCCCGGTGTGCACCACGACGAGCGGGAGGAGCGCGCGCTACGCCTTCTGCATCAGGGCCTCGAAAAAAGTGCGCTGGGACATCGACGCCGATGTCCTGCGCGGGCGAGAGCTCGATTTCAACCACAAGTTCCTGCCCGACTCGCTGTCGAGGGCCAACGAGCTCACGTTCCTCAGTCCTGCGGAACAGCGCGCGCTGAGTCACGTGCAGGGCCGCACCTACGCGTATCTCTTCGGCCTCGTGGAGCGCTTCATCAGCGCCAAGGTGCTGGAGCAGTCGGGCGAGCACCGTTTCGGCGATCAGGTGGCCATGGAAGCGCTCGTGCGTTTCGGCGACGAGGAGCTGAAGCATCAGGAGCTGTTCCGGCGCGTCGAAGCGCTGATCGGGCGCGGCATGCCGGAGGGCTACACGATGGTCGCGGACGCCAACGAGGTGGCTCGTGCGGTGCTCTCGAAGTCCGCCTGGGCCGTGCTCGCGCTGACCAGTCATATCGAGCTCTTCGTGCAGAGCCACTACGAGCGCAGCATCGACGCCGATCCGCAGGTGTCGCCGCTCTTCCGTGACATCTTTCGGTATCACTGGATGGAGGAGTGCCATCACGTGAT
>Ga0134125_10005047_pt1 | contig 15024 bp, 7 predicted proteins | sample KB31751_FD_96464 | JGI IMG/M metagenome (GOLD analysis project Ga0134125, IMG submission 96464) | Terrestrial soil microbial communities with excess Nitrogen fertilizer from Kellogg Biological Station, Michigan, USA - KB3-175-1 | ecosystem: Environmental > Terrestrial > Soil > Unclassified ... | reverse complement strand
GTCATCTTGGCCTGACCGTTCTGCGACCAGTGCGGGCGGTCCGAATGCTTGTAGTGGTGACAGCGGCGGTGAAACCGGCCTCCGCCGCTGTCGTCCTGGCATTCCGACGCGGACGACGCGGTGGCGGCGTACGACTGCACGGAGTTCGGGTCGGCGGCATCCGAAGGCGCATCTCCACACCCGATCAGCGCAATCCCAGAGGCAAAGAGCGGTGGACCCAACCAACGAAATGAAGCGCGCATGGCGACTACCTCCACTCAGATTAATCGGTTGGCTCATTACAAAAATTAAACGCAGACACAATCTCGTTGCAAAATGACCGCGCACCGCATTGGACAATCTGCATAACGAACATTGCGCAATGGACGAGCTCATCCATTGCGCAATGAGGGTTGGGCGAAGCCGAGCGTCAGATCCGGGGCGCGCCGCGATCGTGGCGGCGGCGCGAGCGACGCACGAAGAACGGCAGCGCGACCAGCAGCGCGAGCCAGGAGGGCTGGGGGCGCCCGCCCATGCTGCAGCCGCCTTCCGGCGTGGCCGCCTGGTGAATGGCGACGGTGGCGGTCGGGATGGGCGCGGCCGTCGGATCCGAGGGGACCACGCCGGGCGCCGGCGGGCTGCCCGGAGGCGACGGCGGAATGGCGGGCGTCGTCGCCGTGTCGACCATGGCCGGGTCAACGGGCAGGCCGGCGTCGGCGGTGGGGGCCGCCGTGGGCTGGCCGGCGTCAGGGGCGGGCGTGACGGCGCTGGTCTCCGCGTCGGCGGTCCCGGCGTAGGCGCCCAGGTTGACCCGACCGCCGTTGGGCGCCGGCTCACTGGCCACCTCGTCGGCCGGATCGCCCTGGTCGGTCGAGGGTTGGGTCTCGGTCAGGCGCAGGTCCCGGTGCGACAGATCGGCGAAGGCCACGCGGGCGGCCAGGTCGCCGGTTCCCGCGGCGGTGCCTTGATAGTCGGTCTGGTTGTCGAACAGATCGTTGTACGTGCTGGTGAGCTGCGCATTGGTCTCGGCCAGCAACGCGATTTGGTTGGCCGTCAACAAGCTGTTCTTGACCCGGGTCGACCCGGCGCTGTGCACCGCATTGCCGTTGCCAACCAACGTCGCGTTGGAAATGACGCCCGTCCCGTTGGACGTCACCGCCACGCCATCCCGGTGGCAGTCGCGAACCACGACGTGGCTCAGGCGGACGTCGGTGACGCCGATCTGCACGCAGGTGTCGGCCCCCGCCACGGTCACGCCGTCCAGCCGGGCCGGATGCTGCGCCGAGCTCACGTCGAAGCTCACGGCCACGCCCAGCCCGGCCCCGTCCAGGACCGTGCGGCCCGGCCCGGCGCCCTGCAGGACGACGCCCGGGCCGACGCGCAGCGTGTCGACCAGCGTGTAGAGGCCCGCGCTCAGCGTCAGCTGGTCGCCGGGCGCCCCGGCCGACAGGGCGGCCACCAGCGAGGTCGGTTGCCCATTGAGCTGGACCGGCGGGTTGGTGATCACCTGGAACGTCTCGGGCGCCGACCAGGCCGAGTACGCCCCCTGACCGTCGCGCGCGCGCAGGGCGACCGTGTACGTGACGCCCGGCGAGAACGAGCCGGTGAGCTGCGTCGAGGTCACCCCGGCCGACAGCACGATCCGCTGCTGCCAGGTCTGCAGGACCTCGCCGTCGCTGTCGACCCGCAGCTCGTAGGTGGGAAGCTCGCCGTCCGGATCGGTGGCGGGCAACCAGCGCAACGTCACGTTCGCGCTGTCGAGGGGCCGCGCGTTGGCGGCCAGGATCGGCGCCACCGGCGGATGGTTGACGCTGGAGAGTAGCCCCTCGGTCACGCCGTTCATGGCGGCGTTGACCAGCCGCCCGTTGGCGACCACCGGCGAGGCCAGCGTGGCGCCGGCGGCGGCGTGGCGCACCAGCTCGGTCCCCGACTCGACGTCCAGCACGCTCAGCAGCGGCGACAGCGACGACGCGACGGCCGCCAGCGGCGACCCGTCGGTGGCCGGGAAGCCGGCCGGCGTGGGGCAGATGAAGAACTTGGGGACCTGGTTGGGGTCCTTGAACTGAACGCGCGCCAGGTCGTGGTCCCAGATGCGCGTCCCGTCGCCCGGATCCAGAGCCACCACCGACTCACGCGAGAGCGTCTGGTCGACGGTGCCGTCCGCGTTCGTGTCCAGCGCGTCGTCCTGACGGGTCTGCAGCAGCAGCAGGCCGCCGGCCGCCATCAGCGACGAGACCGCCCGCTGCCGGCCGATCACCGTCCCCGGCACGTCGGGCGGATAGTTGGGAAGCTGGATGGGCCAGCCGGGCAGGGCGGCGCCGGTGGCGGCGTCGACCGCGTGCACGCTGGAGCTGTCACCCCCGCCGGCCATGTACACGTGTCCGTTCCAGATGAGGGGCGCGGCCAGGTGCACGATCCCGTCGCCGGCATAGCTCCAGCGGGCCTGGCCGGTGGTGGCGTCGAAGGCGTCGTAGCGCCCGCCGTTGCTGCCGACGACGATCAGGCCGGCGTCGACGGCCGGCGACGTGTTGCTGAACTCGTCCATCAGGCCGGCCGTCTGCCAGACCACGTCCCCAGTCGATCCGGACAGGCGCACCAGGTGGCGCTGCGGCAGGCCCGGCGCCACGACCACGTCGTCGTCGACGGGGGTCGGCGACGAGAGCACCATCCCCCCGAGGTCGTGCGTCCACAGCAAGGCGCCGTCGGCCAGGCGAAACGCCAGCAGCTGGTTGGCGGTGGTGGGGACGAACAGCCGCCCGCGCCGGGCCGCGGGCGAGCCCTGCACGTCCGAGCCGGCCGAGGCCTCCCACATCACGTGACCGTCGGTGGCGCTCAGCGCGTGAATGCCGCCGTGGAGGTCGACCACCACCGCCACGCCGTCGGAGACCACCGGACTGGCCAGAAGCTGCGACCCGCGGAAGGTGGTCGCCCAGCGGCCGTCGCCGAACCGCGGCCCCGATCGCTCGAGCGAGAACCGGGTGTGGTCGCCGTCGAGACCGGTGGTGCCCCAGTCGTCGGCTCGGACCAAACCGGGCGCCAGGCTGACCAGCCCGGCAACGAACACGGACAGGAGGGTGCTGGAGGGGTTGTTTGTCATGGCGTCACCGTCACAGCGAGGCGGGGGTGGGGTCCGAGATGACGTCGAAGTAATAGAGCCGGCCGTCCTTCGCGCTGGCGTCGGAGGTCGTGACCATGTAGCGGTAGGTGCTGGGATCCACCGCGATGCCGGAGACCGACTCCGTCGAGCCGAACGCATAGGCGCGAATCAGCGCCGGGCCGGTCGTCCCGTTGTTGCGGTCCAGGAAGAACAGCTTTCCGGTGGTCGTGCCGACGGCCAGCACGCCGTTGCAGTACAGCGGCGCCGATTCGACGGCGTCGCTGCTGGTGCCCGGCCGGTACGGGTACCCGGTCATGGCCGCGCCGGCCCCGGTGAGCGCGACGATCTGCCCCCCCTCGGTGCCGAACATCACGGTGTCGGTCGTGTAGTCGTAGTAGGGCGAGCTCTTGATGCTGTCGCCGCTGACGGCGTAGCTCCACTGCTTGGTGGTGCCGCCGAACGAGGCCGGGTCCATCGACCAGAAGGTGCCGCCGTCGTCGCCGGCCAGCACCCGGTTGGTCCCGTTCGTCCCCATGACGATGCGCCCCCAGATCGAGGCCGAGCCCGGGTTGCTGTTGTCGCCCGCCAGCGTCTGGTTGCTGAGGTTCACCTGCAACAGGTGGCCGGCCGTTCCCAGGAACAGGCTGGTCGTGCCGGCGTTGCTCCAGAGCAGCGGGGCCGCGCTGGTGATGGTGGGCGTGATCGCCAGCGGCGAGCCCATCGGCTGCGTCTCGCCGCTTTGCCCCAGCGTCCAGATCTTCTGCGCGCCGGACTGGCTGCCGCCCCAGTACAGGTTGCTGGCGTCCATCGACAGCGGCGTGACGATGGTGCAGCTGCAGTCGTACGGGTTGGTCGTCCAGCCGGTGTCCAGCGTCAGCGACGAGCTGCCGTTGTCGACCAGCCGGTAGACCTTGCCGGACGACATCGCCACGTAGACGTAGTGGGTCGTCCCGGAGGTGATCCAGCGCGGCGTGCCGACCATCGTCTCGCCCGAAGAGCCGGTCCAGGCGTACTTGGCGGCGCCCGACCCGTCCCGCACGTAGACGGCGGGCTTGCTGCCGGAGGCCGAGTTGTATGCGACGTAGGTCGAGTAATACGAGAAGGTGTTCCAGTCGAAGGCCGCCGTCGGGAAGCCCACCAGCGTGCCGGCCATGTCGGTCTCGGCCGCCTGCAGGAACTGGACGACCGCGCCGTTGCCGGCGCTGTTGCCGACGCCGTCGTTGTCGCTGTCGTCGTCGCTCTTGGCCGACTGACAGCTGGTGACGTTGCTGGCGCAGGTGGCGCCCCCGAACAGGGCCCGGGTCTCGCCGTCGGAGGTCCCATTGCCGCTCAGGCCGACGGCGTAGGTGGTGCTGGCCGTCGAGCCCGCATCGAAGCTGCAGCCGCTGGAGGTCAGATACAGGGACGCGGCGGTGATCTGCAGCAGGTAGCTGCCCGTCCCGTTCGAGAACGCGATGTTGTCGAACCGGGTGAAGGTGGTGGACGCCGCGCTGTTCGCGTTGATCCACAACCCGTTGCTGTCGGTGTTCTTGACCTTCAGCCCCGAGATGTTGAGCGTCGGGGTGGCGGTCGCTGTCGAGCCGACCTTGAAGGTGTACGAGGTTCCGGCGCCGCCGGCCGACTGGATGGTGGCGCTGGTGTTGCTGGCGGTCAGCGTGCCGTCCATGGCCAGCGTGGTGCCCGCGCCGATGGCCAGCTTGCCGGCTGCCGCCATGGTCAGCGCGCCGGTGCCCGAGACGCTCAGCCCGCCCGAGAAGGTGTGCGTCCCGGTCCCGGCGCTGTACGACCCGCCGATGGTGGCCGGGCTGCTGGTGGACGAGCAGGTGACGTTGCCGCTGGTGCTGGTGAACGTCGTGCCCGAGCTGGTCGCGAAGCTGCCGGAGGCGGTCAACCCGCCGGTGCTGTTGGTGAAGCTGCCGCCGGTCAGGCTGAAGCTGGCGACGGAGATGGCCGCGTCGCCGCCCGTGAACGTGCCGGCGCTCTGGCTGTAGCCGCCGGTGAGCGTGAGGGTGATGCCGGACGCCTGCGTGACCGTGATGGCCTTGTCGAGGCTGAGCGCCGCCACGCTGACGTTCGCCGCCAGATTGCAGCCGGCAGGCGTTCCGTACACCTTGAGCTCGACGATCGACCAGGAGTTCGAGCTGGTGGTCGTGTTGAGCTGGATCTTGAGGTAGCGCTTGGTCTGGGCGGGGAAGCTGATCGACGTGAGCTCGGCGGCGCCGCTGCCGCTGGCGATGGACGAGCCCCAGCTGCTGCCGTCGCTGGAGACATAGACGTCGTAGCCGCGCGGGTACTCACCGGTCTGCGAGTAGGCGTCCAGGTCGATCCGCGTGAAGGTCTGGGCGGCGCCCATGTCGACCGAGAACCACTGCGTCGAGCTCTGCGTGCTGCCGGGGTTCCAGCGCGTGCCCACGTTGCCGTCGATGGCGTTCGAGGCGCCGGTTCCGCTGCCGCTGGCGGACGCGCTGGCGGTCCAGCCGTTTCGCGACAGCTCGGTCTCGCCGGCGGTTCCGTAGACGGTCAGCTCGCCGATCGACCAGTTGACGCCGGTCGCGCCCAGGTTCAGCTGCAGCTTGATGTACTGGCGGGTCACGGCGCTGCCGAGGGTCACGGTCACGGCGCCCGACGAGGCGCCGCCGCTGGCGGCGGGAATCCAGGCCGATCCGTCGCTGGAGGTGTAGACGGTGAAATTGCGCGGCGCCTCGGTCGCGTTGCCGGTCGGGTCCAGCGTGAGGGCCCGGAACGTCTGGGCCGAGCCCATGTTGATGATGAAGTTCTGCCCGGCGGTCTGCTGGCTCCCGGTCGTCCAGATCGTCGAGCGGCGGCCGTCGACCGCGTTGCCCGCCGAGCTGCTGTTGACCGAGGCCGAGACGGTCCAGCCGGCGCGATCCAGGGGCGCCCAGCCGCCGAACGAGACGGTGTCGCTGCTGCCGGGCGCGCTGCCGCCGACCCAGTTGGCGGCGGTCGCGAAGGTGCCGTCGCCGCCTCCCCAGACGACGGTCGCGGCCTGCGCGCTGCCGCTGGCGGCGCAGAGCACGAGCACAATCCTGGGCAGAGGTTGGCGGAACCAGGGCACGATGGCACGACGCTTTCTCATTCGCCGTCGAGGCGAACGCGCGCGAGGAGTGCTGCTACCGCTTCAGGGTGTGCCGGCGGGAGGCGCGGCACGGGGGGACGTCGGGGGGCGGCGGCGCTGCGCGGACGACCGTCTCTCAGTCGAGAGCGGCTCGTCCGTCAGGAGACCGACGCGAACGAGCGGCGTCCGGTGAGTCCTGCTGCGTCCTGGGGACGCTCGGCCGAGTTGCCTTGCCTGCACGGAGAGGGGGATGACACGACGGTCCTTTCTCCCCCCCCGGGTTCACAGTGGCAAATCGGCGGCTGTTCTGCCCAGGTTGAGCAAAATGCGTGGCCCTGCTGACTATTCGGGCGCGTCGCGGCGGCTGCCCGCCGCCGCGACGGTGGTGCGGGTGGTGTCGGTCAACCGATGCTGATAGCGCCGCCCACGCCGTCGCTGGTGCCGCCGCTCTGGCCCGCGGCGCCGCCGGTGGTTCCGCCGGTGCTGGCTCCGCCGGTGCCGGTGGCGGGCGGCGGCGGGCAGGGCTGCTCGACCTTGCAGGGCCCCAGGTAGTCACCGTGATTGTCCAGGTGAGCGGGGACCGCCTGCTTGCCGACGCACAGCGTGTGCGCGTTGGCCGGGTTGCCCGGCGGAATGTGACAGATGGTGGCCTTGTGCGTCTCTTCCTGGGGCGTGCAGACGCGGATCTCGGCCGTCTTGTCGACGGTTCCGTCATACAGGTGGCAGGCCACGAGGGCGGCGACCAGCACGTTGGTTTCCTCGCCGTCGGAAGGCGTGCCACCGCAGGCGCCGGCCGTCACGCCCAGCGCGAACGTGCCCGCCAGCAGCAGCGGCAACCTCTGCTTGAACCAGCCTCGCTTCATCGTCATATCGGGGACCTCCTCGGTGTCTTCCGTGTCGGGTATACGGCTCGACTCTGGGGAACAGAGCCACGACGGCCCCCGATCGGCTCAGCGGGCGCCTGCTGCCACCTGACGGTGACACCATCTCACCTCTGGCCGGCACCACCCGGTGACGCAGATCGCGCTAAGCCGGTGGCGCAGCGGTGGCACGGCGGTTGCTCAATCAATAACGCGTGGAGGCCATGCGAATTTTCGTCCTGGGGATGGTGGTGGCAGGGATGGGCTGCGCGACAGTTCAACCGTTCGTTCCGTCGACCGCGCAGCAGGCCCGCTTCAACGACGTGGTGCGCGAAGTCGAGGCGCGGATCAGCGACGGTCCACCGGCCGCGGCGGCTCTGCTGGCCGACGCCAAGTCGGACTGGATGTACGCGCAGCACCTGCCCAAATATCCGGAGCGCGCGCGCGACGTGGCGGCCAAGGCGCAGCACGATGCCGAGACCGCGTTGATGATGGTGCGCCGGAACCACGCGCAGTCGCTGGCCTCGACCGACGTCGAGGGCGTCGTGCGCGCCCAGCAGTAGCGCGGGCGCTCGGCACGGGCCCCGATTGACCGGGGCGGGCGGCTCGGCGAACCTGCACGCGTGAATCGGGGCGCCGTGATGGCCATCGTGGTGTTGTTCGTGGCGGCGGCTGCCGTCATCGGCTGGCGCGAGAGCCGGCGTGCCGCGCCCGTGCCGGCGGCTGGTGCCCCGGCGCCGGTTGCGGCGACGCCCCCTCCGCCGGCGGCGCCCGCCGAGGCGCCGGCCATCCGCCACCCGCTGCCACCCGAAAAGCGACCCTTGCCGGCGCTGGATCAATCGGACGACTTCGTGAAGCAGGGGCTGGTCGATCTGCTCGGTCACAAGGCCGTCGCGTCGTTCCTGCACCTGGAAGGGGCGGCGCGCCGGTTCGTGGCCACGCTCAACAACCTGGCCACCGATCAGGCCTCGGCGACGCTGTGGCCCGTCAACCCCACGCCCGGTCGGTTCGAGGTCGAGCCGCAGGGCGGCGGGTTCGTCATCAGCCCGCGCAACGCCGAGCGCTACGCGCCGTTCGTGCGCTTCGCCGGCACGATCGACGCGCCCCGGGCGGTCGCCTTCTACCGGCGGCTCTATCCGTTGCTGCAGAGCGCGTACGAAGATCTGGGCGCGCCCGGCAAGTACCTCAACGACCGGGTGGTCGACGTGATCGACAACCTGCTGGCGACGCCCAAGGTGGCCGGCCCCATCCGGGTCAAGCGCGTCGGCCCCGAGGGCGGCGCCGGCAACGGGCTTTACCTCTACGAGGACGCGGCGCTCGAAACCGCCACCGCCGGCCAGAAGATCCTGCTGCGCATGGGGCCGGAGAACGCCGCCAAGCTCACCGCCAAGCTGACCGAGTTTCGCGCGCTGGTCGCCTCCGGGACACACCACTAGATCGCGCCTTTTGCGTGACTTTCTGCGCAAAGTGAGAGAACCAAGGGACAAATGAGATAACAAAAGGGGACCGGGGAACGACAAGCCAGTGGAGTGATGAACCGCTTGCGCACCGTCCTCTTCCTGGCTCTGGCCACGTTGCTCCCACGCACGGCGACGGCGGCCTCGCTGCAGCAGGTCTCGAGCTGGGGCGCCAGCGGCGTTCCGACGTACATCGCCATGTACATCTACGTCCCGGACAAGCTGGCCACCAACCCGCCCATCCTGGTCGTGTCGCACTACTGCGGCGGCGACGCGGCCGGCGTGTTCGGCGAGGCGCAGGGGGGCGGCATCGTGGCCGCCGCCGACAAGTACGGCTTCATCATGATCTTCCCGCAGAACCACCTGCCGGGGACCACCCGCAACTGCTGGGACGTCGGCTCGAAGGCGTCGCTCACCCACGACGGCGGCGGCGACACGCAGGCCATCGCGCAGATGGTCAAGTACACGCTGACCAAGTACAACGCCAACGCCGCGCGCGTGTACGCCACCGGCACCTCGTCGGGCGCGATGATGACGGAGGCGCTGCTGGCGGTCTACCCGGACGTCTTCAAGGGGGGCGCCGAGTTCTCGGGCGTGCCAGCCGGCTGCTGGGCCGACCAGTACGCTTCCTCCAATCAGTGGAGCGGGCCGTGCGCCGGAGGCATGAACACGATGTCGGCGCAGGCCTGGGGCGACCTGGTGCGGGGGATGGATCCCGGCTACAGCGGGCACCGGCCGCGCGTGCAGCTCTGGCACGGTGACGCCGATCCGACCATCAACTACGCCAACCAGACCGAGGCCATCAAGGAATGGACGAACGTGCTGGGGCTGAGCACGACGCCCACCTCGACGACCACGGTCACGCTGAGCAATCACTCCTGGACCCGACAGAGCTGGCAGGACACCTGCGGCTACACGGTCCTCGACGCCTGGACCGAAAAGAGCGGGCCCCACGGCACCGACGCCAACTTCAACTCGACGTACGTGATCCCGTTCCTGGCGCTCGATCAGACGGGTGACGTCGATCCGGAGATCGCCATGTGCGGTGGCGGAGCCGGTGGCGCGACGGGGACCGCCGGCCACCCCGGCACGGCGGGCCGCGGCGGGACCGGCGGCATCGCGGCTGGAACGGGCGGCGCGGCCGGCGGCGCCGGGGCGCCGGGCGGCGCGCCCGGATCCGGCGGTCACGCGGCCACGGGCGGCGCGCAGGGTCGCGGTGGCACGCCGGGCTCCGGTGGGATCATCGCCACCGGCTCCGGTGGGGGAAGCGGCGGCGCCGGCACCGGCGGCACGCCCGGCACCGGCGGGGTCACGGCCACAGGCGGCAGCAGCGCGACGGGCGCGGGTGGAAGCGTGGCGACGGGCACCGGCGGCAGCTCGGGGACCGGCGGGGCACCCGAAGCGACGGACTCCAGTGGCTGCGGCTGCGGTGTCGCGCCGCATTCCGCGGGCGGCGCGTTGTTCGGGCTGCTGGCCCTGGCCGGCCTCATGCTGGCCGGCCGCCGGCGTCGCGCGCGGCCGCGGCGCCGCTGACGGCCTCGTCTACACGCCGGTCGGCGCGCTGGGCGGCGCGACCGGCGCGGGCGCGGCTTGCCCGGACCACCAGCCGTGCTGGCGCGCGCACCGCCACACCCAGCGCGCCCAGCCCATCCCCGCCAGCGCCAGCCAGAGCGACCAGAGCAGCGTCGTCGCGCGGTACACCATGAGCGGCGCCGAGATCACGGTGGGGCGGGGCAACAGCGGCGCCGCGCCGTCCTGGTACCAGCGCAGCAGCGCCGACGTCGATCCGTTCCCCACCACACGCATGTCGGGCTGCGACACCAGCCCCTGCTCGATGGCGGCGAACAGGATGGCCACCGACGCGACCGCCACCATCGCCATCGCCAGCTGCGACAGGTCGTAGAGCCGCCGGCCGCCGACGGGGTGCCGCGCACGCCAGCCGACGGCCAGCAAGAACAGGCCGACCACCGCCGCGGCGGCAACCGGCAGCTGCGACAGGCCCAGCCCCAGCAGCGTCCAGTCCCACCATCGCAGCGGGGTGAGCCGCGACCGATCGAGCGCCAGCGCCAGCATCAACAACACCAGCACCACGCTCCAGAACTGCACGGCGGGACCCAGCAGCGGCCCGGCCGTCCACAGCACCCACCGCGGCGCTTCGGACAGATCGATCTGCACCGTGACGTTGGTCGAGGGCACACCCAGATCGACCTCCGGCGCGCGCAGCCGCGCCGACAGGCGGGTCGGGTCGCGCCAGACGATCGCGAAGGTGTGTTTCCCCGGCGCCACCGGCAGCACCACCCGCCGGCCGTCGCGCTCCAGCCGGATCGGCTGCGTGGTTCCGTCGACGGTCACCGATTCCAGCTCCACGCCGTGGGCCAGCGTCACGGCGTGCTGGCCGCCCCGGCTGGAGCGAACCTCCAGCGTCAGCGTGGCGCGCGACGAGCGCAGGCTGGGCGCCAGCACCAGCGACGCCGTGTCGATGGTCAGCGACTGGCCGCCGGCGCCTGCCGGCCGCGCCAGCCCGATGGTCACCTCCTCGCCGGGCCAGGGGCGCCAGGTCGGCACGCGCGGGCCGTCATCGTCGGATTGGTGCACGGGCGGGATGCCCGCCAGCTCGGCGTGCCAGGTTGGGCCCAGATCGAGGCGCCAGGTCTCCGCCCAGCGCGTGGCGGCGGCTGGATCCGCGCGCAGGTGAAGCGCGGGCGCGGGCGCCAGCGTCGAGTGCCAGGTCGCCTGGTCGGCGTCGGGGGCCAGGCTCACGCTGACCGCGCCCGTCTTCTTGTCGACGCGCACGCCCGGCGTGGTGGGCGCCTCGCCGGGCAGCAGCGGAACCGACACGACCACCGGCGTGCCGCTGGGCGTTTCGCGGCGCACCACGGTGTCGACCTTCCAGCGCAGCCCGAGGTGCAGCGTCCGCTCGACGCGCAGGTAAGGTGGCAGCGTGACCGACGCGGACGGTTCTTCCTGCTCGGCGGACCCGGCCTGCCGCGACAGCTTGAGGCTGTCGTCGACGGCGCCGTCCTCGTGCACGCCGTCGACCACCCACCCGCGCGCCGTGGCCGACACGAAGCGCGGGGGCAACGGCAGCGAGAGCTGGACGCTGTCGCGCGCAGGCAGCGGTCCCTCCAGCTCGACGCGGTGGATGCCGGACGCCAGCGGCAGCCACAGGACGCCGTCGTCGGTGCGGCTGAGCGCCGGGGCCGGCTTTCCGTCCAGGCGGACGGAGGCGGGCGCCCAGTCCTTGCCGCCGCCCGGCAGCGGGATGGCGGTGGGCGCGCCGGCGGAAGCCTCCAGGACCAGGCGCAGCGCGCCCGGCGACGCCTCGACGGCCATGCGGCTGAGGGCGCCGCACGCCGGCGCACAATCGGGCGCTTCCAGCAGTCGCTTCTTCAGCTCGGCCAGCAGCTCGGGCGAAGGGAGGGCCACCTCGGCCGCGCGGGCCGTGGCGCTGCCCATCAGCAGCAACGCCAGCGCCGCTCCCAGCAGCGGCCGCGCGGGATGCCAGCCGCCGCCGCCCAGCCGCAGCGGCCGGCGCAGGATCGACGTGGCCAGCAGCGCCAGCAGCGCGACGCGCGCCAGCGACAGCAACAGATTCAACCAGGGCGGGGCCAGGTAAAGCCGCAGCGTCTGGTCGCGCGCCACCGGGCCGTTGAACGCCAGCGTGGCCGACGACCAGCTCCAGTCCGGCACGCCCGGGCCGGTCTGGACGATGGCGTTCGGGTCGTAGCTGTCGCGGTTCTGGGCGGCGGGCTTTTCGCCGTCGCGGCGGCGCTTGAGGAGATTGCCCAGGACGTCGGCGTCCAGGGCCGAATCGCGCCCACCCAGGGCTTTGTCCAGCACGCCGACCTCCGCGCTCGAAGGGGCCTGCGGCATCTCGGCCGGCGCATAGGCGGACGTCGATTGGTTGGCGACCATCTTCAGGGATCGATAGGTGGCGGGCTCGTGTTCCGTCGCCGGGTGCACACCGCGGCGGATCTCGGAGACCGCGTAGGGCACCGTCAGGACGATCAGCACCGTCCAGATCGCCACCCGGGTGATGCGCGCGACCGACTGCAGCTTGCCGGCCGGCAGTGCGCGGGCTATGGCCTCGGCGATCAGCACGGCCAGCCAGATGGCGGCCGGCGCCCCCCGCTCGGTGATCGTGAGAGCCAGGCCCACCAGCGCCACCAGGCCCAGGCGCCACCCGAACAGGCGATGGGCGGCCACGGCGGTCACCAGCAACAGGAAGAAATCCATCAGCGACCAGCCGTCGATCCAGGTCCCGGTGATCTTGTCGGCGCCGCTCGCGTGAAACAGCCGCCACCCGGGCGGGATGGCCAGCTCGGCCGAGACCTGATCGAAGTCGTGCTGAAAGCCCGTCGCCGGCAGCGTGCCACGTCCGCCCTGGATGCGGCTGTCGGCGCTGAGGTCCGCCTTTCCCGTGCGGAGCTCGACGCCGTCACGGCCGTCGGGACCCAGGCGAGTGATGAACTGATCGCGCCCGTCGATGGAGACGCGCCCGAGTTGCGTGCCCGCCGCGGCTTCCAGCCGCCAGGCGGCACCAAAGTGGCCGCTGATGTGGTCGCTGGCCGTGTAGCCGCCGCCGTCGAAGTCCAGCCAGAGCCGCCGCGCCAGCGTCAATCGATCGCGCGCGGTGTCCCCGTCGCCGCGCCGGCGCTCGACCAGCGTCATGGTCGCGCCGGGCGGCATGGCGTACGCCGGCAGCGCCTTCCAGTCGTCGGGCAGCGTGGTCTGCGCGGGATCGATCCCGCGCGGGCCGACCACGTCGCACAGGCGGAGCTCGGGACGGGCGTCGAACACCCAGACCTCGTCACCCTCTTTCCAGAGCCCGTCGGGCACGGGCCGCGTGAGGTCCGCGGCCGGCGCGATCCGCCGGGCCTCGACGCTGAGGGTCCAGGTCCCGGGGCGGACCTGCAGGCGGAGGTGGCCGTCGGGATCGAAGCGCAGGGGCAGGGGGCTGTCGACGGATTGGGCCTGGAACCCGGCGGGTAGCGCCCGTCCCAGGACCAGCTCGCGGCTCTTGCCCGAGACGGCGAGTTGCAGCCGGGTCACCAGCCGCAGCGGGTTGTCGTCGATCACGCGCCGGTAAACGGTCACCTCGACGCTGTCGGTCTCGGCCGGCACCTCCTTGCGACCCAGGAAGACCTGCCCCTTCTCGTCGCGCAGCGGAAAATCGATCCGCCTGCCGCGAATGGCCAGCGACAGCAGCCCCGTGGCGGCGGGGGCCGCCAGCGCGTCGGGCACGGTCTCCCAGGCGAACCGCCCCGAGACCACGTGGTGGCCGGGTTCCAGCGTGACGGAGGGCGTGTCGTCGCCCAGCACCGGCCAGGGCTTGCCGTCGACGCGCACGTCCTGCGGCCAGTGGTCCTCGCCGCCCGGCAGCTCGGCGTCGCCCCGCTTCCAGACCTCCCACTCCTGCGTGAAGGTGCCGCCGCGGTCGGCCAGCGCCAGCGTCAGGCGCGCCGGCCAGGCGCAAGTGCGGCCCTCGTCCCGGCCGGCCAGCGTCGGGCAGCGCACCTCTTCGCCGTCGCCGTGCAGGACCCACGGGATCCAGGGTTTCAACGGCTCGGGGACCGCCGCCGCCGCTTCCGCGGCGTCCGGCGGGCGGTGCGCGGCCTCGGCCGACGCCATGGCCGCCATGAGACCCGCGAACAACCCGGTGATGGATGTCGCCGTCTTCGTCACCCGCTTCTCCTTGGACAGAGGTCGCCGTTGGCCAGCGCCCGATTGTACGCGCCAGCCGCGGACACGATCGACGCACCAGGCGCCGAAAGGATCTGTGGCGCTGCACAGACGGACACCGCCCGGGTGGCGGCGTTCCCAGCGGGCGGAGCTAACGCCGGCGCGGCGGGGGCGGGAGTGGAGCTAGCGGCGGGGGCGGGGGCTTGTGGTTGCTCTTGGCGGGCGCGGCGGCCAGCGGCGCTGGGCGGACGACGGGCGTGTTGCCCTTGGAGGGCGCGGGGGGCCGCGGCGCTGGGCGGACGACGGGCGTGTTGCCCTTGGGGGGCGGGGCGGCCTGCGCCACGGGCCGGACGGCAGGCTTATGACGATGGACGGCGCTGCGCCGCGGCGGTGCGGCTCGTGGGCCGGTCGTGCACTGGCGAAGCAGCCCCTCGCTCAGCAGGGCCGTCGCGGCCGGTGGCGTGGGCGCCGGAGCGGCCAGTCGCGGCACCGGCGGGATCGGGGCGCCGGTGGGGCGGGGCGCGGCGGCGGGCACGCGCCGCGCCACGGCGGGCGCGCGATGGCCGCCGCCTTGCGTGATCAGGAACAACATCAGGGGCAACAGGCCGACCGCGACCAGCAGCTCCAGCCGGTGCCGTTCCAGCACGGTCCTGCCGAGCTCGAGGGCCCGGTGGCGCCAGCGCTCCAGCTCGGTGGCCGGCGCAGCCGGAGCCGGCGCGGCCGCGGCCTGCTCGTTCAGGCGGTCCCCCTCCTGCAGCCAGCGGTCGATCAGGTCCGAAAATTGCGGCTCGGGCGGAGCGGCCGGGCCCTGGGCCCCCGGGGCGGTGTCCAGGTCCGTCGACTCCGTCGCCGATGAGGCTGATGAAAGCACCT
>Ga0134125_10005044_pt1 | contig 15027 bp, 11 predicted proteins | sample KB31751_FD_96464 | JGI IMG/M metagenome (GOLD analysis project Ga0134125, IMG submission 96464) | Terrestrial soil microbial communities with excess Nitrogen fertilizer from Kellogg Biological Station, Michigan, USA - KB3-175-1 | ecosystem: Environmental > Terrestrial > Soil > Unclassified ... | reverse complement strand
TGGTTTCCCATCCGACTCTCCAAGATGAGCTATTGGGCGCGCACCGTGATTGTGCCGCTTCTGGTGCTGGCAGCAAAGAAGCCGCTGGCCAGAAATCCGCGCGACATTCATGTCCATGAATTGTTCGTGCCGGGCGTGCCCGCGGCCTCACCCCGCGCGCCACACCAGAAGGCAGGCTGGTCGGCGTTTTTCGCAGGTCTGGACTGGTGCCTGAAACGTTTCGAGCCCTTCTGGCCGAAGAGACTGCGCGCCCGCGCCATCGAAAGATGCCGGACCTGGGTCACGGAACGGCTGAATGGCGAGGACGGGCTGGGCGCGATCTATCCCGCCATGGCCAACAGCGTGATGATGTACGACCTCTTGGGTTGCCCACCAACACATCCCGATCGCGCCACCGCCCGCCGTTCGGTCGCCAAGCTTCTGGTGGTGAAGGACGACGAGGCCTATTGCCAGCCCTGTGTTTCGCCGGTGTGGGATACGTCGCTGGTGGCGCATGCGTTGCTGGAGACGAAAGACGCGCGCGCCGAAAAGGCCGCGGCGCGGGGGCTGGATTGGCTGAAAGCGCTGCAAGTGCTGGAGGTCAAAGGCGATTGGGCGGAAGAAAAGCCCGATGTGCGGCCGGGCGGTTGGGCCTTTCAATACCGCAACGATCATTATCCAGACCTGGACGACACCGCCGTGGTGGTGATGGCATTGGACCGCGCCGCCAAGACCGGCGTGGGGAAGGATTGCGATGCCGCCATCGCCCGCGGCGCCGAATGGGTGGAAGGACTGCAAAGCCATGACGGCGGCTGGGGCGCCTTCGACGCCGACAACAGCTACTATTATCTCAACAATATCCCCTTCGCCGATCATGGCGCGCTGCTCGATCCGCCGACCGAGGACGTCTCGGGCCGCTGTGTGGGCATGATCGCGCAACTGGGCGGCGATGCCGCCCGGCTGAAAGCGGGCGTGGCTTATCTCCGATCAACTCAGCGGGCCGACGGTTCCTGGTGGGGCCGCTGGGGCGTCAATTACATCTATGGCACCTGGTCGGCACTGGCGGGGTTGAATGCGGCGGGGCTTGGGCCTGACGACGCCACCATGCGCCGCGCCGCCGACTGGCTGATTGCGATCCAGAATCCGGACGGCGGTTGGGGTGAGAATTGCGACAGCTATAAGCTGGATTACAAAGGCTATGAGTCCGCCCCGTCCACTGCGTCACAGACGGCATGGGCGCTGCTAGGCCTGATGGCGGCCGGGCAGGTTGATCATCCCGCGGTGGCACGCGGCATCGCGCATTTGAAGCGCACCCAGGAAGATGACGGGCTTTGGAGCCAGCCGCACTATACCGGCGGCGGGTTTCCGCGCGTTTTCTATCTCAACTATCACGGCTATCCGAAATTCTTCCCGCTCTGGGCGCTGGCGCGCTACCGCAATCTCAAGCTGGGCAATTCCGCCCGCGTCGAGGTTGGCCTTTGACGATTCTCGCCGTCACCGGCCTCAAGCGCGAAGCCGAGATCGTGGGCGGCCCGGGCGTGGTCGCGCTGGCCGGCGGCGGCGATGCGGTGTCGTTGCAGGGCAAGCTTAATGCGCTCCATGGCGATATCAGGGGCGTGATCTCGGTGGGTTTGGCGGGCGCGCTCTCGCCGCTGCTCAAGGTGGGCGACGTGGTGATCGCCGACCAGGTGATCCACGGCCGCGAGACCTGGCGCTGCTCGGACCTCTGGCGGATCGCGCTCCTGGCCAACCTGGCTGAGGCGCATCAGGGCCCGGTCGCCGCCAGCGCCACCATACTGGAAGATGCCAAGGCCAAAGCCGCGCTTTACGACGATACCGGCGCCTTGGCGGTGGACATGGAGAGCGCTCCTGCCGCGCGTTTCGCCGCGGCGCGCAACCTGCCTTTCGCGGTGCTCAGGGTGATTTCCGATGACGCCCGCCACGTGCTGCCGCCGGCGGCGCTGGTGGCGATGAAGCCGGATGGCGGGATCGCGCTGGGCCGCGTGCTGGGCTCGCTGTTACGTCATCCTCTGCAGGTGCCGGGCCTTATCCGCACCGCGCGCGCCTCGAACAAGGCGTTCAAGCAATTACTCCGCTGCGCGAATCTCTGCGGTGTCGGATTTTCCGGACCGGATCTCTGACATCTTCTTCTCCACATGGGCTGAGAAGACGAATTCCGCCGGCCGCTGGCGCGACAGGTCGATATCGGGCGCCATCGGGCCTTCGGTCTTCACGCCTCGGAACATCAGCGGCACCGATTTCAGCGGATGCTTGATCGCGTCGGTGGCGGCGGTGCCCTCGAACCCGCAATGGACCATGCAGTTGGCGCATTTCTCGTAACGGCCCACGCCGTATTTCTCCCACTCGGTGCCTTCCATCAGCTCCTTGAAGGTCTTCACATAGCCTTCGCCCAGAAGGTAACAGGGCTTCTGCCAGCCGAAGACGGTATAGAGCGGCATGGACCAGGGGGTGCATTCATAGGTCTGATTGCCCGCCAGGAAATCCATGAACAGGGGAGAGTTGGTGAATTCCCAATTCTTGCCGCCATTGCCGCGCGAGAGAATCTCGCGGAACATTTTCTTGGTGCGCTCGCGGTTGAGGAAATGCTGCTGGTCGGGCGCGCGTTCATAGGCATAGCCGGGCGAGACCGTGATGCCGTCCAGCCCCATCGCCATCATCGCGTCGAAGAATTTGGCGGTGCGCTCTGGATCGGCGCCGTCGAACAAGGTGCAGTTGATCTGGGTGCGGAAGCCACGCTCCTTGGCGAGCTTGATTGCCGCCACGGCCTTGTCATAGACGCCGTCCAGACACACGGATTTGTCGTGCATCTCCCGATCACCGTCGAGATGGATGGACCAGGTGAAATTGGGATCGGGTTTGTACTGGTCGATCTTCTTCGACAAGAGCAGCGCGTTGGTGCAAAGGATCACGAACTTGTCGCGCTCGAGGAAGCCTTGCACGATCTTGGGCATGTCGCGATGGAGCAGGGGCTCGCCCCCGGCGATCGAGACCGCGGGCGCGCCGCATTCGTCGATCGCGTCCATGCACTGCTTGATCGAGAGACGCTGATTGAGAATCTCGTCGGGATAATCGATCTTGCCGCAGCCCGCGCATTCCAGATTGCAGCGGAACAGGGGTTCCAGCATCAGCACCAGGGGATATTTCCCGCCGGAGAGATGCTTCTTCATCACATAGGCGCCGATCTTGGCGGCCTGGCGCAGCGGCAAGCCCATGGCTTTAAGCCCTCAATTCGGCCGGAAGGCGGAACTCGATATGTTCCTTCTTGCCGTCCATTTGTTCGACATCGACGTCTTCGATTTCGGAAAGTGCGGCGATCACATGACGCACCAGCTCTTCCGGCGCGCTGGCGCCTGCGGTCAAGCCCACCACTTTCTTGCCGCGCACCCAGTCGGGCTTCAATTCGCTGCCGTCGGCGATCAGATAAGAAGGCACGCCTTCCTCGATCCCGATCTCGCGCAGCCGGTTGGAGTTGGAGGAGTTCTTTGCACCCACCACCAGGATCACGTCCGCCACCTTGGCCAATTGGCGCACGGAGGTCTGGCGGTTCTGGGTGGCATAACAGATATCGCTGGTCTCCGGCCCGACAATGTCGCGGAAGCGCTTCTTGAGCGCGACGATGATGCCCTTGGTGTCGTCGATCGAGAGCGTGGTCTGGGTGATATAGGCGACGGGACGATCGGCAGACAGCGGCAGCATCTCCACATCGGCTTCGGACTGGACCAGATGCACCGGCGCGCCCACCTGGCCCATGGTGCCCTCCACTTCGGGATGGCCGGCATGGCCGATCAAGATCAGGGTGCGGCCCTGGGCGACATAGCGCTTGCCCTGGTTGTGCACTTTCGAAACCAGCGGGCAGGTGGCGTCCAGCACCGGCAGCCCGCGCGATTGGGCCGTCTTGACCACCGATTGCGGCACGCCATGGGCGGAAAAGACCGTCACCGCGCCTTCGGGCACTTCGTCCAATTCCTCGACAAAGCGGGCGCCCTTGCTCTTGAGCGCATCCACCACATGGCGGTTATGGACGATTTCATGGCGCACATAGACGGGCTGGCCGAACTTATCGAGGGCCTTTTCGACGATGTCGATGGCGCGCACCACCCCGGCACAAAAGCCCCGCGGCTGGGCAAGTATAACTCGCATATCTCTTCCTTTGCGGGGCCGTCGCTCCCCGGGGGAGATAAAGGCCTACCCCCGCCAAGCCGAGCCAGTTTCCCGCAACAAACCCCTGAAAACAACCCTGGACGCTTCAGGGCGGGAACCCCTTAACGCATATGTAAGGCCACCTCTATCAGACGAAGAAGGGATAATTCCGTTGCCTTTTAACCCTTGAAGGACCAGATGTCGCATCGCAGACCTCGGGGGCGGGAATTAAGCACGCTTTTTGGATGTCCTACCGCTTCGCTACTTGAGGACCGGACCGTCACGCATGGGGGATATGCAGATCATCAAAGATGCCGACAAGGCCGGACTGCCGCGCGCCATCGCGGCGTCAGCCGCCGCTGTTGATTCGATGCTGGAGCGCGTGCTGCCCAAGCCACATGGCCCGCAGGCGCGCGTCCAGGAGGCGATGCGCTATGCCACTTTCGCCGGCGGCAAGCGGATCAGGCCGTTCCTGGTGCTCCATTCCGCCCGGCTGTTCGGCGTGGACGAGGGCCATGCGCTTCGGGTGGGCGCGGCGATCGAGGCCCTGCACACCTATTCGCTGGTGCATGACGATCTGCCTTGCATGGACGACGATGCGCTCAGGCGCGGGCGTCCCACCACCCATGTCGCTTTCGACGAGATGACGGCGGTGTTGGCGGGCGATGCGCTGCTCACCATCGCGTTCGAGATTCTGGCCGATGCCGCCACCCATCCTGATCCCCAGGTAAAGGTGAATCTGATTGCGCGGCTGGCTGAGGCGGCCGGTCACGACGGCATGATCGGCGGCCAGATCATCGACATGCTGGCGGCCGAGAGTTTCGGGCTGGACGAGGTGCGCAATCTGCAACGGCTCAAGACCGGGCAATTGTTCGAATTCTCCTGTGAGGCGGGTCCGATCCTGGGCAAGGCATCGGCGGAAGACCGTCGGCGCCTGCGCGATTACGCCCACGAAATGGGATTGGTGTTCCAGATCACCGACGATCTTCTGGACGTGACCTCTACCGCTGAAAAGACTGGCAAGGCGGTGGGCAAGGATGCGGGGATGGGCAAGGCCACTTTGGTGACCTTGTTGGGCGTGGAAGGCGCGCGTGCCGAAGCCGAGAAACGGGCCAAGGCCGCGATCACAGCGCTTGGTCCGCATGCCGCGCGTTCGCCTGAACTGTCCGGCTTGCCGCTGTTTCTTTTGGACCGGGAAGCCTAAGCCCTGATCCTCTGGAACGTCGAAATTTTGCCCGGATGGGCGGGGCATAATCCTAGTTCGCGCGTTTATGCGGAGAAAGGCTCTTCATATTGACGAGGCATTTCATGGTTCATCGTATCTGGCTTGCGCTGGCTTTCCTGATCCTGGCGATGGGCATGCCCGCCCGCGCGCAACAAGCCGATCCCGCGGCCGCCACCATCCAGAATTTCTACGACGCGCTCACCGCCAGCATGAAGGCGGGCGGCACCACCAAAAGCCGGTACGAGAAGCTCAAGCCCGCCGTGGATCAGGCCTTCGACATTTCCGGGATGACGGCGTTGTCGGTGGGACCCACCTGGTCTTCAATTTCGACCACCGACCAGAAGGCACTGATCGACGCGTTCGAGCGCATGACGGTGGCCAATTACGCGCGCAATTTCGACAGCTATAGCGGCGAGAAGTTCACCATCGATCCCAAAGTGGCCACGCGGGGGTCTGACAAATTCGTCAAGAGCACGCTCAAGCCCGCCAGCGGTGACGTTGTGCCGTTCAATTATCGCATGCATCAGGTTGATGGCAGTTGGAAGATCGTGGACATCTATCTGAACGGCAATATCAGCCAGCTTGCCCAGAAACGCTCGGACTTCGGCGCGACATTGCAAGCGTCTGGTGCTCAAGGGCTGGCCAAGAAAATCAATGCTCTCGCGGACCAGACGCTTGGTTAGTTGACCCCCTCTGCCTTCGCACGCTCGAGAGCGTGCTGCGGCATCTCCCCCTCCAGCGCGCTTCGCGCGCGAGGGGGAGGCAGGTCTCGACCAAGACGCACCAGTCCTTGTTACGCGGGATACGCCCTAATTTGACGCATCTCGCACCAATACCCAACCTCGATCGGCCATGCAGCTATCGAGTTTAAACTTGAGTGCCTGAAATTCGGCGTTAGTGGAATTCCGATTTAGGGCAGCGTAACCGGAATTATCATAACATTCGTGAGCATCCGCCTGCGCTTGCCCCTGAGGTCGGTCTTGGCCTGTGGTGTCGCGTCATTTGGTCTTAAATGAGCATGTGGCCAGAAAAATCAGGCAAGGGATAGCGACGTATAAAACACGTCTCACTTTGAGAGTTACTCCACCAATTCCTCCACCGTCCCAAGCCTATCACAAATGTATGCCGCCCTTGAAACAGGGCTACTCGAAGCTTGGCCCTGACCTGCCTCCCCTTCGGCGCGAAGCGCCTGGAAGGGGAGGTGGCCGTGAGCCACGCTTGCGATGCGTAGGCCGGAGGGGATCAAAAATTAGATCAGCTTCTCGTGAGCCCGCTCCCGACTCGGTGGCGGGGGCCCCAATAACGCGGGGCTCACAAAAAGTACCGTCACCAAGGTCCAGAACAGCGAAATCATCAACAATTCGCCCATGCTGGCGGTGCCGGGATGGCGCGACAGCCACAGCGTGCCGAAGCCGGACGCGGTGGTGGCGGCGCTGAAGATCACGGCGCGGGTGAGGCTGGATTGCAGGAAGTTCCGCGCCCCGGCCCGCCAGGCGACCACGAAATAGATGTTGAAAGCAACGCCGATGCCCAAGAGCAGCGGCAGGGCGATGATATTGGCGAAATTGAGTTGAAGACCCAAGACCACGCAGCTTCCCATGGTGAGAAGCCCGGCCAGGATCAGGGGAGCCACGGTCATCGCCACATCGGCGGCGCGCCGCAGCACCGCCGCCAGAAGCACCAGGATGGCGAGGAAGGATAGGATTCCGGCCTCGATGAAGGCACCCACGATGGTGCGCCCGGATTCCCGGATCGAAATGGGCGCGCCGGTGGCATCGGGCGCGACTTTCAAGACCGCATCCCTGAAGGCGGACAAGACTCTGGGGTCGTTGCTGCTGTTTTTGGGAAAGACCTGGATGCGGGCGATGCCGCCGGGCGCCACCCATTCCCGTTTCATGGCTGCCGGCAAACTCTCTGGTGAGACGCGGCCAGGTGTGAGCGAATTCGACAATTGCCCCAGCATGGTTTTGAGGCCCGGTACTACTGCATCGGTGGCGCGGTCGCGATTGGCTTTGGGTCCGTTCGCCAGTGCCTCCAGCGCGGACGCCAGCGTCCGGGCGTGCACGGAAGCGGGATCGTTCGCGCCGTCCGCGGCCTGGCTGAGCTTGCCCGCCGTCGTCCTGAAACTGGCCACCAGATCGGCGTCGCTGGGCGCGGGCTTGACTTCGAACGGATTGAGGGTGGGGTCCAAAAGCCCGTTGGCGTCGGAAATCAGTGCCAGTTTCTGGTCCTGATCATCCGGCACGAAGCTGGAAATGGTCAGTGCCTGAGCCACGCTGGGAAGTTTGGCAAGGCGTGACGCCAACTGGTCAGCCTTGGCCCGCGAAGGCGCCAGCACATTGATGGTGTTGGGCGAGGTCGCCGGATTGCCCATCAAGTCGAACAAGGTTGATACTGATTCCACGTGTCTGCTGCGCAAATCGAGCGGATTGGAGTCGAAGCGCAGGAACAAGGTGAGCACCAGGCAGATCGCTGCGCTGATGGCAGCAGCCCTGAGGATCAGCGCGCGATTGCGCGCCAGGAAACGATCGAGCGGCGCAAGCGCGGCGAAGCCCACATCCTCTGCTTCACCTTCGGGCGCAAGCAACATCAGCAACGCGGGCAACAAGGTGATGGAGGCGGCGAATGCCACCACCATCCCCAGGCCCGCGACAAAGCCCAATTCCGCCACGCCGGTGTAATTGGTGGGCAGAAACGAAAAAAATCCCACCGCGGTGGCCGCCGCCGCCAGGGCCAGCGGCAGGCCCACGCTGCGGCCGGTATGGCAAAGCGCGTCCCGCAGCAAGGGATAGCGGTACCGCTCGGCGCGGTAGCGCACCGCGAATTGAATGCCGAAATCCACCCCCAGTCCCACGAACAGGGCGACGAAGGCGATGGAGATGATGTTGAACACGCCGACGAAGATCAGGCCCAGCCCGGTGGTGATGGCGAGGCCGGCGAACAACGTCGCCAGGATGGCGAAAATGATCCTGAAGGAGCGCAATGCCAGCCACAGCGTGGCCAGCACGCCCGCCAGCATCGCTGCGACCATCAACCAGAGCCGGTCGGTCAGGGTGCCGAATTCCTCGTCTCTCAGCGGCACGTCGCCGGTAAGCCGGACCCGCACGCCATGGGCCTGATCGAGGCCAAGTTTGCTTGCCGCCGCCCGGATGGCATTGCTGGCGCGTAACCCCGGTTCGAGTTGATCGTAAAAAAGCTTGGGCTTCACTTCGATGAAGCGGCGCAATTCTTCGGAACGGGGCTTGGCGCCCGTGATCAGCGCGCGCCAGGAGAGATAATCGGTTTGGCCTTTGACGGCGGCGCCCAGCACCTGGGCGAACCGCGCCATCGGCAAATCCATGTCGGAAAGTTTTGCCTGTCCTTGGGCAATGCCCAGAAGCACGGTGGAAAGACTGTCCATCACGCCGCGCAGTGACGGATCGGCCGCCAGTGCCCCCAGGAACGGTTGCGCCTTGATCACTTGCCGGGTGGTGGCCTGCACCTCCTTGAAGGGCAGGAACAACATGCCATTGTGGTCGAAGAAAGCTCCCCCGTCGGGGCGCGTGATGTCCAGAAACAGGCTCTTGTTGTGCGCAAGGCTGGCGGAGAGTTGGCCGGCGGCGGCTTCCGCCAGTTCCGGCGTCACGCCATCCACCACCACCAGGATCAGGTCGGATTGCTGGGGGAACAGCCGGTCGAATTGCTGCTCGCGCTGGCGCCAACCCACATCGGGCGAAATTAGATCCGCGCTATTGCTGTTTATGGCGAAATGTGTGGCGGTGTAGAAGCCGGCGGCCACAGCGAGAACCAGAGAGGCCAGGACCACCAACCCGCGCCATCGGCAGCAGAAGGTGACGATGCGTTCGATGACGGAAGTGGAGAGGGGCCGGGGCATCGCCCCTGCTTAACCCGTTCGCGCCCATTCTAAAAGTCGGGAAGTTCCGTCGTCTGGACCGCCTTATCCTCGACCTCGCGCTCGCGGCGCTGACGGTAATAGTCCCGCATGGTGGCGTAATAGTCCACTGAAGCCCGTTCGATGTCCCGGAAGGTCACGATACTGGCGGAGCGGTTGTCCACCCAACCCAGGGTGGACTCGACCAGTCCCACATAGGTGCTGCCGCTGTAATGCAGGAAATGGAGCGGCGAGAAATAGCCGTCAACATAACTGCCGGAGAAATCCCTGACCGAACTGGGGCCGCGGAACGGCAGCACCAGATAGGGTCCCTGGGGCACGCCATAGACGCCCAGCGTCTCGCCGAAGTCGCGGCGCTTTTCCCTGAGGCCCCAATCGGTGGCGACGTCGAAAAAGCCCGCCACGCCGAGCGTGGTGTTGATGAGGAAGCGGGCGCTCGCCTGTCCGGCGTTGGAGAATTCCCCGATCAGGATATCGTTGGCCACGCTGACCGGGCCGCCCAGGTTGGACAGGAAATTATGGATGTTGCCGCGCACCCCGCGCGGCACATTGTCGGCATAGAAGGTGGCGGCCGGCAGCGCCGCATGACGATCCAGCCTCTGGTTGATGTCGAAGAAAAAACGGTTCATGGGCTCCAGCGGGTCGTCGGCCCTCGCCGCTTCCCGGTTGTCGCTCGTGGCGCATCCGGCCATCATCAAGCCAAGCGCCAGTACCGCCAGGACTGTCGTTATTCTCATGGCCCGCCCCAAACTTGCGCCATCTGTTCCTTGCCGGCCCAAGTCCCCGGCCAAATATAAGCACGGGCTTTTGGGCCTGTCTCCGCCAAAAATGCGATCCCGGTTAACGGTGGGGTTTGCGCCCCAAAACTTGGCGCGAGAGGCACCTTCGCTTATGACTAGTGCCCCGATTCCGAAATTCGCACGCGTTTATATCGGGTCCCAGGGCGAATTTCGGAATCGAGGGGCACTAGCAAATTATTGATTCCTAGTGTCGTTTTGGTTTCGAAGTTCGCTGGGACCTCGATATCGATAGCCGGGCGAACTTCGAAACCACGACACTAGGCCCGGGCAAATTAGAGCCGCAAAGCGCGGCGGAGAGGGCGATATGGGCGAGGCGCATCCCGAGCTTTTGAGGCTGAGGGACAGTATCGACAATATCGACGCGGCACTGGTGCACCTTCTGGCCGAGCGCTTCAAATGCACCCAGGCGGTGGGCGAGTACAAGGCCACGCACGGCCTTCCGCCGGCCGACCCATCACGCGAGCAAGTGCAGATCGCCAGATTGCGCAAGCTGGCGCAGGAGGCCAAGCTCGACCCTGATTTCGCCGAGCAATTCCTGGCCTTCATCGTCAAGGAAGTGATCCGCCACCATGAGGCGATCCGGGCTCAGCGATAGAGAGAGCGATGGACCTTTCCTTTTCTCCGCAAGAAGAAGCTTTCCGCCAGGAGGTGAAGGATTTCATCGCCGAAGCCAAACCCAAATTGCCGAAAAATCTGGGCGCGCCGGAACAGGCGCGGCTTTCCAAAGACGACTACATGGTCTGGCACAAGCTCTTGTACCGCAAAGGCTGGGTGGCGCCGGCCTGGCCCAAGGAATATGGCGGCGCGGCATGGAGCGTGACCGAGCGCTATATCTTCTCCACCGAAACCGCCAAGGCCGGCATGCCCGCCACCTTGCCGTTCGGCCTCGGCATGGTCGGACCGGTGATTTACACCTTCGGCAACGATGCCCAGAAAAAGAAATTCCTGCCGCGGATTCTCTCGGGCGAGGATTGGTGGTGCCAGGGCTATTCCGAACCCGGCGCGGGATCGGATCTGGCGTCGCTACGCTGCCGGGCCGTGCGTGACGGCGATCATTATGTGATCAATGGTCAAAAAACCTGGACCACCCTGGCGCAATATGCCGACTGGATCTTCTGCCTGGTGCGCACCGACGTGAATGTGAAGCCGCAAGAAGGCATCTCGTTCCTGCTCATCGACATGAAGTCGCCCGGCATCACGGTGAAGCCCATCATCGTGCTGGACGGCGCGCGGGAAGTGAACGAGGTGTTCTTCGACAATGTAAAAGTGCCGGCCGAAAATCTGGTGGGTGAGGAGAACAAGGGTTGGACCTATGCCAAATTCCCGCTCGAGCATGAGCGCTCGGGGCTGGCCAGCGCTTCGCGTTCGCGCGCCGCGCTCACCCGGCTGAAGAAGATCGGCGAGACCGAACAGAAGGATGGCGCGCCGCTCAACAAGGACCCGGATTTCGCGCGCAAACTGGCAGAGCTGGAAGCCGACCTGATGGCACTGGAGTTCACCGAATTGCGCATCTTGAGCCAGGAAGCCAAGGGCGAGAAAGTGGGACCGGAAAGTTCGATTCTGAAAGTGGCGGGCAGCGAGATTCAACAGCGCGTGGCAGATCTGGCGATGGAGGCGGTGGGGTATTACGCGCTGCCCGACGATCTCAGCCTGGGCGACAATGCGCATGTGGGGCCGGATTATGCGCGCGGACTGGCGGGACGCTATTTCAACCTGCGCAAGGCCTCGATCTATGGCGGCTCCAACGAGATCCAACGCAACATCATCGCCAAAGCGGTGTTGGGGCTCTGATGGATTTTTCCTACTCGGAAGAACAGGCGCTGCTGCGCAACTCGCTCTCGCGCTATCTGGGCGAGAATTATTCCTTCGAGGATTGGCGGAAATTCACCGCTGCGCCGGAAGGACGCGATCCCGCCCATTGGCGGCAATTCGCCGAACTGGGCCTGTTCGCCGCGCCCTTGCCGGAAGAATTCGGTGGCCTGGGCGGCGGGGCGGTCGAAAGCATGGTGGTGATGGAGGAATTCGGCCGCGCTCTGGTGGTCGAGCCGTTCGTGCCCACCGTGGTGATCGCGGGCGGGCTTCTGGCCAAAAGCGGGGGCGCCGTGGCCGAAGAGATGCTGCCCAAGATTGCCGCCGGCGAAACGATGGTCGCCTTCGCCTTTGCCGAGCCCCAGAGCCGGTACAATCTGGCCGACATCGTCACGACCGCGAAGAAACAGGGCGATGGCTACGGCCTCAACGGAAAGAAAAGCGTGGTCTTGGCCGCACCGTGGGCGGACCGGTTGATCGTCACGGCACGAACCGGCGGCAGTTCGCGCGAGGAAAAAGGCGTGAGCGTCTTCCTGATGGAGAAATCCGCGAGTGGCGTCTCGGCCCAGGATTATGCGGCCATGAGCGGGCTTAGCGCCAGCGACATCGTCTTCGAGAACGCGCCGGCGCGGCTGATCGGCGAGGAGGGCAACGCCTTCGCATCATTGAGCGCGGTGGTGGACCACGCCATCGCCGCGCATTTCGCCGAGGCCCTGGGCGCCATCGCGGTCCTGATGGGCGCCACCATGGAATACGCCAAAACCCGCAAGCAATTCGGCCAGCCGATCGGGAAATTCCAGGTGCTGCAGCACCGCATGGTGGACATGTTCATCGCCGAACAACAAGCGCGCTCGGCCTGCCTGATGGCCACTCTCAAGCTGGGTGCCGCCGACGGGGCGCGCGCGGTGTCGGCGGCCAAGGCGGCGGTCGCGAAATACGCCAAGCAGGTGGGCGAAAGCGCGGTGCAGATTCATGGCGGCATCGGCATGACCGATGAACTCAATGTCGGTCATTACTTCAAGCGGCTGACCTTGCTGGAGATGCTGTACGGCTCGCGGGATCATCATCTGCGCCGCTTCGCGGCGCTGTCTTGACCCCCTCTGCCTACGCACGCCCGAGGGCGTGCTACGGCGTCTCCCCCTTCAGCGCGCTTCGTGCGCAAGGGGGAGCAGGGTCACGACCTAGCTTCGAGAGTCAGAAAGTTAGGAAGGGTACAAGCATCGCAACTCGGCTCGCGTAGTCGTCATAGGCCGGTCCCAATTCCTCGCGCAGGAAATCCTCTTCCTGGCGCGCTTTCCAGTACCAGGACGCCACCATCAAGGCTGCACCCACCCAAGCCAGCAAGGTGCCTTCAATGGCGGCGGTGGCGAAAGCGGAAATAAGCAGGCCGGTATAGATGGGATGGCGCACCAAAGCATAAGGTCCTGATTCGATCACCCTATGATCCTGTTTGCGGGCGACGTCCGCCGACCATAATTTCCCCAGGATGATGCGCGCCCACCAAGCTAAGGCGATGCCGGCCGCGATCACCCCATCCATGATCCATTTCCAGCGGTTTGGCATGTGCCAGAGCGTGGTCAGCGCCATGTGGCGCGGCGAGAGGATGCCGAACAGGAGGAAGACCCCGACCACCAGCACGATGCGATGGCCAAATCGCATCCCCCACGGTGGCTGCTTGGCGGTTGGCGCCGACCAGAGTGCCGCGATAGCCCAGGTCACAAACCAAAAAAACCACAATGCATATGCCGCCAGCTCCGCCATGTGCCCCTTTTAGGTCAGCACCATGCCGAAAGCGAGCGCGCTTCGGGGCAGTTCGTCTTGGCCGAGGCTTCCTCCCCCACGTGCGAAGCACTGGCGGGGGAGGTGGCCGTAGCAGCGCTTGCGATGCGAAGGCCGGAGGGGGAATTAAAAAGCGAGCGCTTTCGCGAGCTTCACCAGCGGCAGCTTCTGTACCTGCGCCACCACCGCGTCCGAGACCGCGCCGTCCACCTCGATCAGGGCAATGGCGTCCTGGCCGGGTGCGCTGCGGCCCAGGGTGAAATTGGCGATATTGACCTTGGAGTCGCCCAGAAGGGTGCCGAACTTGCCGATGAAGCCCGGCTTGTCCTCGTTCACCACATAGAGCATGTGGGGCGCGAATTCGGCCTCGAGATTGATGTCCTTGACCTGGATCAGGCGGGGACGGCCGTCGGAGAAGACGGTGCCGGCCACCCGCCGTGTCGAGCCCGAACCCAAGGTCACGGTGATCTTGATATAGCCTTCATAGATGCCTTGCCGGTCGCGGCGCGTCTCGCTCACCTTGATGCCGCGCTCCTTGGCGACGGTGGGCGCATTGACCATGTTCACGTCCGAGAGAACCGGCTTCAACAATCCGGCCAATGCTGCCTGGGACAAAGCGCGGGTATTGAGCTGGCTGGCGACGCCTTCATAGAGAATCTCCACCGAAGCCAGGCTGGAATCGGTGAGCTGGCCGGCGAACGCGCCCAGCTTGGACGCCAGTTGAATCCAGGGGCCTACTTTCTGCGCTTCGCTGGCCGAGATCGACGGCATGTTGAGCGCATTGGTGATGGCGCCGGTCAGAAGGTAGTCGGAAATCTGTTCCGCCACCTGCAGGGCCACATTCTCCTGCGCCTCGGTGGTGGAGGCGCCCAGATGCGGCGTCGCCACCACCTTCTCGTTGCCGAACAGCACATTTTCCTTGGCCGGCTCGGTCTCGAACACGTCCAGCGCCGCGCCCGCGACATGACCGGAATCCAGCGCCGCCTTGAGTGCCTTCTCGTCGATCAGGCCGCCGCGCGCGCAATTGACGATCCGCACACCTTTCTTGGTCTTGGCGATCGCCTGGGCCGAGAGGATGTTCTTGGTCTCGGGCGTCATCGGCACATGCAGGGTGATGAAATCGGCGCGAGCGAGCAGGTCGTTGAGTTCGACTTTCTCCACCCCCATATCTTCGCCGCGCTCGGCCGAGAGATAGGGATCGTACGCGACCACCCGCATTTTCAGGCCCTTGGCGCGGTCCGCCACAATCGAGCCGATATTGCCGGCGCCGATCAACCCCAGCACCTTGCCGGTGATCTCCACCCCCATGAAGCGGTTCTTTTCCCATTTGCCCGCCTGGGTCGAAGTGTTGGCGGCAGGAAGCTCGCGCGCGAGCGCCAGCA
>Ga0134125_10005043_pt1 | contig 15029 bp, 7 predicted proteins | sample KB31751_FD_96464 | JGI IMG/M metagenome (GOLD analysis project Ga0134125, IMG submission 96464) | Terrestrial soil microbial communities with excess Nitrogen fertilizer from Kellogg Biological Station, Michigan, USA - KB3-175-1 | ecosystem: Environmental > Terrestrial > Soil > Unclassified ... | reverse complement strand
CCCTGCATCGTGAAGTAGCTGTCCCAGTAGTAGATCTCGCGGAAGCGGCCGCCCGGCACGACGTACGATTCCGGCAACGGAATGAGCGACGAGCGGGGATCGGTGCTGTCCGGCCGGCGCGTGAGCACCGGCCAGAGCGCGTTGACGTGCGCGACCATACTCTGCGACGCGACGGTGTGATACCCGTCGCCGGCCGGCTGCGGCAGCACGAAGTTCTGGTCGACGAAATCCTTCAACACAAACCCCGGCGCGCGGCGCGCCGAGTCATAGCGCGCCTGAATCGTTCCCGCCGCCGCACGCGGCCGCGCATCGACGAATTCCTTGGAGTCGGGAAAGATTCCGGACAGCTGCACGTCCGAGAACAGCGCGCCGATGTCGTGCGCGGGATCGTAGCTGTCGGACTGACGGACAGTCGGACGGTCGGACGGTCTGCACGCGAACGCGAGGAGCAGGGCGACCACTCCCCACGCCCCACTCCCCACGCTCTTGATTCTCATCTGAACACGATCCACAACACACCAATGATGGCCACGAGCAGCACCGACAGCCCGATCTGGAACTTCCGGTCGGCCGCGGTCTCGCCTTCCAGTAGAGCGGCGGCGGCCCCCGGTGCGGCACGGGCGTACGTGAGGCCCTCAGTTTTGTCAGCACCGGGCGGCGGCGTCATCAGACTCACCACGAAGAGCACCACGGTGCAGATCACGAAGAGCAGCACGGCGTAGTGGAGGAAATTGATGGTCGCGATCCAGTGCCACAGGGTTCCCGCCTCGAGGCCACCGCCGGTCGCCTTATTGGTCAGCTCGAGGATCAGCCGCAGCAGGCCGAGCACGAGCCCGGTGACGAGCGATGCCATCGCCCCGGTGCCGTTGAGGCGGCGGAAGAACAGGCCGAGCAGGAAGCAGGCGGCGATGGGCGGCGCGATGTAGGCCTGCACGCTCTGCAAGTAGATGTAGATCTGCGACGAGACGAACTTCATCAACGGGATCCAGGCCAGTCCCAGGAACACCATGGCCCCGGCGGAAATGCGGCCCACGCGCACGAGCTGCTGCTCGCTCGCGCTGGGACGCATCTTCTTGTAGACGTCCCAGGTGAGGAGCGTGGAACACGCGTTGAACGCGGACGCCAGGGAGCTCATCAGCGCCGCGAGCATGCCCGCGAGCACCAGGCCCTTGATGCCGTCCGGGAGCAGTCGCGTCACCAGCGTGGGATACGCGGAGTCAGGGTTGTTGCTGACATCGGAGAACAATGCCACCGCGACGATGCCCGGCAGCACGAAGATGAAGACGGGGAGAATCTTCAAGTAACCCGCGAAGATGGTTCCGGTGCGCGCCTGTTTGATGTTCTTGGCAGCGAGCACGCGTTGCACGATGTGTTGATCGGTACACCAATACCAAATCCCGAGAATGGGTGCCCCAAAGATGACTCCGGTCCATGGAAAGTCCGGATGACTCGACGGTTTCCACATCGAGAAGAAGCCCTCAGGGACCTTGGCCTCGAGGCCGGAGATTCCGCCGACCCGCGACAGCCCGATCGCCATAAGGGTGATGGAGCCGAGAATCAGCACGATGGCCTGCAGCACCTCGGTGTAGACCACGGCGCGCAATCCGCCGAAGATCGTATACAGCCCGGTGATGACGATGAGGACGATGGCGGCCGTGTAGAAATTCCACCCCGTCACGGCGCGAATCACGACGCCGCCCGCGTACAGCGTCACGCTGATCTTGGTGAGGACGTAGCCGATCACCGACACCCAGGTGAAATAGGTTCGCGATGCCGAGTTGTACCGCTTTTCCAGGAACTCCGGCATCGTGTAGACGCCGCTCTTCAAGTAAAAAGGAACGAACAGCCAGCCGAGCAGCAGCAGAATGAGACAGGCGAGCCACTCGAAGTGGCCGACGGCGAGGCCGCTGCCCGCGCCGGTGCCCGCCAACCCCACCAGGTGCTCGCTGCCGATATTGGAGGCGAACAGGCTGGCGCCGACCGCGAACCAGGCGACGTCGCGGCTCGCCAGGAAGTAGTCGGAGCTGACGTTCTTCTCGCGCCGCGCGGCCCACCACGCGATGCCGAACAGAATCAGGAAGTAGCCGGCGATGAAGAGCAGGTCGAAGACGTGGAGATTGCTCATTGGGTCGGCCTTGGGGAGTTGAGGAGATATTGAACCGCGAGGTCAGCGAGCGTCCACAGCTGCACATCGGAAGCGGCGCCATACCGCACGGGCCGCAGCGTTCCGTTCTCGAACTTATAGCTCCACAGCTCGGCGTACTGCAAACCGGAGCGCGCCACCGCGGTCCGCACCGAGTCGATCGCGCCCGGACGATTGCGCCCGTTCTGCAGCAGCGCCGCGACGAACGTGTTCACCTCGCGACCCCACACGACGCGCGGCGAGTGGTACTGATCGCGCTCGAACATCTGCCATACGGCGGGCGGGGCATAAGCATCGTTCGCGACCGCGAGGCCCACGCCGTCGATGAACAATCCGACTGGATACGGTAGCAGGAACGAGCGCAGCAGCTCGCGCTCCTTCGCGTCGTCCTGGCGGTCGAGCAGCAGCCACATCGCAGGGTCGGTGCTCATCACGGGGATCGGGTTGCCGTCGCCGTCGAGCGATACCGCGAAAAAGCGCAGCGTATCGGGTTGGTACCCGGAGCGTGTGAGCACGCCGTCCCAATACGCTCGCTCCCGCTCCTCGAACGAGGCGAGCTTGGCGCGCACGCGCTCGCGAGCCTCGTCCGGCGCCAGCGTCACCAGGAAATGGCGGGACGTGGTGGACCACGCCCGCAGGCCGTCGGGGACGAGGTCCGCGTGCTCGATGCCGGGCTCGCCGAGCGCGCGCACCGCGCTGTCGATCGCGACGATCGCCCGCAGCGCCGCGGGGACCCATACGACGTTGACGTCGAACGCGTAACAGCCGCCCGCGTAGCCGACGCGGCTGTCGCGCCAGCTACCGGGATGGCAGTAGCCGTCGGGGTCGCGCTTGAAGCTGACGAGATTCGTGGGCACCGGATCGTGGAAATACGGCGCGGCCTGGCGCATGACGAACCACAGGTTCTTGCGCAGCGCCGGGCCCCAGCGCCGCAGGAATGCGCGCTTGCGCGCCGCGCTCACGCGCGCGTCGGCGAAATAGCGGCCGGCGACGACGGGAAGCTGGAAGTCGTCGTCCACCATCCAGTAGTTCTCGCGCGTTTTCTGAAGATTGCGCAGCAGGGTCGAGTCCCCACTCCTCATGAACTCGGCGGCGTTCTCGCGGATCGCCTGGCCGCCGAGCGCCTCTTCATGACTGACCTCGCCTTCCGGGCCGAGCTTGGCGAACGCGGCACCCATCACGAACTCCGCCATCGTATCGGCCCAGACCGGCTGCATCAGCAGCGCCGTCATTAGCATGTCGCGGCCGAAGTAGGTCGCGTAGGTCGGCAGCCCCGCCATGAGCTTCTGCTTGGAGCTGAGCAGCTCGAAGCCGCGAATCTCGCGCTCGAGCCGCGGTGACTTGGCGGAATCGGCGAAGCGCCGGAAGGCGGCGGTGAAAATCTGTTTGCGGGTGAGCGGCGTGAGCGCGGGACCGTCGGTCGCGATTTCGACGGTGACGGTCACCGGCGCCGTGCCGCGCGGCTGCACGGTGAGGACGCCATTGGCGAGCGTGGCGCTGGATCGATTCGGATCGCCGCGCAACGTGAGCGCGAGATGATTCTTTCCGTCCAGACTCGGCTGACTCACACGCAGTCGCCAACCGCTGGGCAGGAGCGAGAACGTGGGTGTCAGATGCTTGCGATAGGCGCTGTCGCGCTGCGCGAGCTGTTTGAATTCCTCGGGCACGAACGTGGGAGCGTCGATCGGATCTTTGACGCGACCGGCATAGCCGAAGTCGCGCTCGACGCGCATCGAGCCGAGCAGGAACTGTCCGATCTGTGTCGAATGCCCGGCAGGCAGCGTCAGTGAATACCGGAGCGTGCGCCGGCCATTGCTCGTCCCGACCGAAGCGGTCGCGGGACCGAAGAGCGCGGAATCCCGCACCGTGAAGCCGATGCTTTCATTCAGCGCATCAGCCCACAGATGCACCACCCGGCCGGACTTGCCGTCGATGTAGATCTCGACCGCGTTCCCTCTCGAATCGCGGTAGATCCGGGCGTGATAGCCTTCATAGGCGGCGGAGTCGTCGAGCCCTCGGGTGGGAAACTCCAGCACCGGCGCGGTCTTCTGCGTAGGTGCAGCTTGAATCAACGCCAGCAACGCCATCAGCATGGGCCTACATACTCCGCCCACAGCTCAGCCTTGACAAGGGCCTCAACGCGCCGCATTTCGGATGCGATAACCGTCATTCCGTTGTTCTGGCGAGTCCTGCCCGCGGAGGTAATACCGATGCATTCCAGTAAACTCGTTGGTTCCATTTTCGCGCTCCTCACGTGCGCCGCAGTTCCATTGGCCGCGCAAGGCAACGTCCGCGGACAAGTCGTCGACAGCGTGACCCGACAGGGGTTGGCTGGCGCGACGGTTTCGATCCAGGGGACGATGCGCACAGCTCAGACCGGGCCGGATGGCAACTATGCCATCTCCGGCGTGCCGGCCGGCGGCGTGGTCGTGCGTGTCACGTTGATCGGCTACGGCCCTCAGTCGCAAAACGCGACCGTGAGCGACGGCTCGACCGCGGACGTGCAGTTCGCGCTCTCGCCTCAAGCCGCGATTCTCGAGCCGGTCGTCGTGACCGGATACGGCTCGCAACGGCGTGAAGCAATCACGGGATCTGTGTCGACCGTCGAAGGCACGAGCGCCAACAAGGGCGTCGTGGTCAATACCGATCAGATGATCCGCGGGCGCGCCGCCGGCGTCGAGATCATTCAGAACAACGGTGAGCCGGGCTCCGGCTCCCAGGTGCTGATCCGCGGCGGCAGCTCGATCAGCGCGAGCAACCTGCCGCTCTACGTGATCGACGGCGTACCGATCAACAACGTGCCCACCGAGCCGCCGAGCTATGGCGTCGGGGGCTCGCCGCCGCTTCCGCGCAACCCGTTGAACCTGCTGAGCCCCGGCGAAATCGAGTCGATCGTGGTGCTGAAGGACGCATCCGCGGCCGCGATCTACGGCTCCCGGGCCGCGAATGGCGTGATCCTGATCGAGACGAAGAAGGGCGCCACCGCGGCCGGCGGCTCGACGCTGACGTATGACGGGTACGTATCGGCATCGTCGGCGGCGAAATCGTTGAACACGCTGAGCGCTGGTGACTACACCGGGTTCGTGAACGGGCAGGTGGGCGTGTGGCGCGGCGATTCGTCCGCGTGCGCCGGCCGGCCCGCCTGCAGCGCGGGATATACTGACTCAGTGAAGAATTTCGACGGCCTCGCGCCTTCGCACCTGGCGGCAATTGGAACCGCCAACACCGACTGGTCGAAGGAAGTGTTGCGGACGGGCATGGCGACCAACCATGACTTGTCGTTCATCGGCGGCAACGACGTCACGCACTATCGCGCCTCCCTCAACTACATGAACCAGCAAGGCGTGGCGCTGGTGAGCGGCTTCGAGCGGACCCAGGGCAGCCTCAACGCGGCGACCCGCGCGTTCAGCAGCCGTCTCGGCCTCGGCGTCAACATCACGGCGAGCCGCGCGACCAACAAATACATCACGTTCGAGAATCGCGGCGGGTTCGAGGGCGGAATCTTCCAGAATGTCGCGATCTTCAATCCCACCCAGCCGGTCATGGTGACCGACTCGCTCGGCACGCGTTACTACGAGCCGGGCGGCACCTCCGTCCGCAACCCGGTGGCACTCGCCGAGCAGATCACGGATCTCGGTCAGACCAACCGCACGATCGCCAACGCCAATGCCGAGCTCCAGCTGGGCAAGGGGTTCACGGGCAAGGTGACCGTCGGCGTCGACGGGTCGAGTGGCGGCCGGCAAGTCTATTATCCGCTCGCAAACCCTGTGGGTGTCGCCCTGGGTAACGGTAAGGCGCGTCAGTACGACCTCGACAACCGCACTCGTACGTTCCAGGGACTGCTGACCTACCAAGGCAACGCGGGTTCGTCGACCACCCTGGACGTCGTGGGCGGGTACGAGTACACGAATTTCAAGAGCAGTCTCTTCATGGGTGAGGGCACCGGCTTCTTCACCGACGCCTTCAAGTTCAACAATCTCGGGGCCGCGACGTCGCGCACCGATTCGTCCTGGGCGGAGGAATGGAAGCTCGCCTCCTTCTTCACCAGGGCCAACGTGGGGCTGAGCGACCGGTTCTTCCTGACCGGCATTCTGCGCTACGATGGATCGTCCCGCTGGGCCGAGGGCAATCAGTGGGGCGTGTTCCCCGGGCTGTCGGGCTCCTGGAACATGAGCCATGAGGGCTTCGCATCGAGCCTGCCGTTCTCGGAGCTGAAGTTGCGCGCCGGGTGGGGCCGGGTCGGTAACCCCGGCGTTCCGCCGTATGCGTCGAAGCGGCTGCTCGCCGCTGGGACCGGCGGCACCTATCCCTGGGGCGACGCGCCCCAGACGGGCGTCACCTTGCTGCGCAACCCGAGCGACCTGAAGTGGGAGACGACGATTCAGACCAACGTGGCGCTCGACTTCGCGATGGGCGAGCGGGTCGCCGGTACGGTCGAGTACTACATCAAGAACACCTCGGACCTGTTGCTCGAGGTTCCGGTGCCGGCACCGGCCGAACCGTCGACGCGCATCGAGAACACCGGCAAGATGCGCAACAACGGTTTCGAGGTCACGCTGAATACCATCCCGACGTCGAAGCCCAGTTTCATGTGGCGGTCGGGAATCGTGTTCTCCACCTTCAGCAACGAGGTCATCAACCTCGGCCCGCATACCTCGCTGCGCTCCGGCGTGGTGAGCGGTCAGGGCCAGTCGGACGTGTGGGCGCAGCGCATTCTGCCGGGTCAGCCGATCGGCACGTTCTATGGTCCGGTGTTCCTGGGCTGGGACGCGCAGGGACGGCAGCTGTTCCGGTGCGCGGCGAGCTCCAGCGGCTGCCTCTCGAGCACCGTGACGGCGTCGGACTTCGCGATCATCGGCAACGCCAACCCCGACTTCACGCTCGGCTGGAACAACCAGCTGCAGTGGAACCGGTTCAACCTCAGCTTCCTGGTCCGCGCGGTCGTCGGCAACGATGTGTTCAACAACACGTCGCTGGTCTATTCGACCAAGGGCAACGCCCTCCAGGACAAGAACTTCCTGTCGCCGGCCCTGAGCGATCCAACCGCGCTGCACGAGGCGTCGGTGTACTCCTCGCGCTGGATCGAGAATGGCTCATTCGTGCGGATGCAGAACATCACGCTCGAGTACGATCTCGCGTTCCCGGCGCTCAACCGCTACGCGCGGAGCGCGAAGCTGTATGTCTCGGCGGACAATGTGTTCCTGATCACCGGTTACTCGGGGCTGGATCCCGAGGTCAGCAGTAACAATGAAGCGAACCCGAGCGACGTCGGCCTTCAGGCGCGGGGCATCGATTATCTTAGCTATCCGCGCCCACGCATCATTACCGGCGGTCTCCGCCTGGTGTTTTAAGGAGCGATGACCATGAAACGAAACTTCGTAACCGCGGCCCTGTCGATGGCGCTCGCGCTGGGGTGCACCGACCTGTCGGAAAGCCCCCAGAGCGCGATCTCCCCGGGCAACTTTTATCGCAACGAGGCCGAAGTGCTCGCAGGCCTCGCGGGCGTGTACGCGCAGCTGCGCAGCACGCTCGATGACTACTACAACGTGAGCGAGATCAGCACGGACGAAATGATCGTGCCGACCCGTGGCCAGGACTGGTACGACGGCGGTACGTGGCTCGATCTCCACGCGCAGACCTGGTCGCCGACCAGCCCCGCCGCCGGCGCGTTCCTGGGCGGCGCCTGGAACGCGGCGTTCGCCGGCGTATCGCGCGCGAACGTCCTGACGGACGCGCTCAAGAACGTAACCGTGCCGAACCAGGCCACGATCGAAGCGGAGACTCGCGCCCTGCGAGGCTTCTATTACTACCTGCTGATGGATCTGTTCGGACGCCTGCCGATCTCCACGACCGGAGAGATTCAGGCGCTGGCGAATCAGTCCCGCGACTCGGTCTTCAAGTTCATCGAAGCCGAGCTGCTGGCGGCGCGGCCGGCGCTCCCCGTCACCTGGGACGCGGCGAACAACGGCCGCATCACCAAGGGCATGGTCGACGCGCTCCTGGCGAATATGTACATCAACGCCGGTGTGTTCACGAAGGACGGCGCTGCCGGTGGGATCAACCCGACCGGGTACAACGCCTGCACGGGCGTCACCGTGTCCGGCGGTCTGAGCGCGTGCCAGGCGGCATTGAACCGGGCGGACAGCGTGCTGCTGTCGAGCGCGGGATATCAGCTGGCCGACACATTCGCGAAGAACTTCCGTGGGGACAATCAGAACTCCAAGGAAAACATCTTCGTGGTCAAGTTCATCAAGCAGGACGGGCTCGGCCTCAACTTCGTGATGCGCGCCCTGCACTACAATCAGTACAATCCGTCGCCGTGGAACGGGTTCGCCACGATCGCGCAGACGTACGACGCGTTCGATTCGCTGGACCGCCGCCGGCAGATTTTCCTCATTGGACCACAGAAGAACGTGGAGACCGGGGTTCCGGTGAACGACCGCGCGGGAAACCCGCTCGTATTCACGAAGACGATCAACGACATCACGCAGGCCACGGAAGGTGAGGGCGCACGGATCTACAAGTTCCCCTCCGACCCCGGCCACGTGGCGCAGAACAATGGCAACGACTTCCCATGGTTCCGCCTGTCGGAGATGTATCTGATCAAGGCCGAAGCCGAGCTGAACGGGGCCACGGGATCGTCGACGCCGCTGGCGCTGGTGCAGGCCGTGCGCGCGCGTGCGTTCGCCGTGGACACGCTCAGCGGCATTACGCTCCCCGGTATCCTGCAGCAGCGGCTGTTCGAGTTCACCGGCGAGGGCAAGCGCCGCCAGGACCTGATCCGCTTCGGCGGGTATACCGCTCCGTGGGCCTTCAAGGTCGCGGGCGCCGATCGAAACGTGCTGATGCCGATCCCGCAGGGTCAGATCGACGCGAATCCGAACCTGACACAGAATCCCGGATACTGATTTCTTGCTGAAGGGTCTTCCAGGAGGAGCGCAGCGTGCTGCGCTCCTCCTGCTGCTTCTCGGCACCTTCTCAGCCTGCTCCGAACGACGCCGCGAGTCTCCTGCTCCTCCCGCAGGCACGACGCTGTTCACCCTGCTGCCATCCAGCTACACCGGCGTGCATTTCACGAATCATCTCACCGACACGCGCGACCTGAACATCTTCAAGTACCGCAATTACTACAACGGCGGCGGCGTCGCGATCGGCGATCTCACGGGAGATGGGCTGCCCGAAATCGTGATGACGTCGAACCAGGACGGCCCCAGGCTGTACCTCAACCTGGGAAAGTTTCGGTTCCGCGACATCACCGAGGCGGCGCGGGTCGTCGAGCGCGACCGGTGGACCACGGGCGTCACGCTCGCCGACGTCAACGGCGATGGGAAGCTCGATATCTACGTGTGCCACGCCGGTTTGAAGCCCGCCTCCGCGCGCGCCAACACGCTGTACATCAATCAGGGCGTCGAAGACGGAGTGCCCAAGTTTCACGAGATGGCCGCCACGTATGGGATCGCGGACACGGGGTACTCCACTCAGGCGGCGTTCTTCGACTACGACTCAGACGGCGACCTCGATTTGTTCTTGATCCGAAACTCCCCGCGACCCGTGTCGACGATGGCGGTCGAGAACGTCCGGACCAAGCGCGATCCGCTCGGCGGCCACGAGCTGTACCGCAACGACGGCGGGCACTTCACGGACGTCAGCGAGCGGGCGGGCATCTATGGGCCGGAGATGGGCTTCGGACTCGGCATCGCCGTGGGCGATGTGAACCGCGACGGCCGCCCCGACGTCTACGTTGCGAACGATTTCTTCGAGCGCGACTACCTGTACATCAACCGCGGCAATGGGACCTTCAACGAAGTGCTCGAGCGCGCGCTGCCGGCGTCGAGCTACTTCTCGATGGGCGTCGATATCGCCGACGTGAACAACGACGGCTGGCCCGACATCTATACGGCCGACATGCTGCCCGAGGACGACTATCGCCTCAAGACGACCTCAGGGTTCGAGACGTGGCAGCTGCACGAGGAGAAGGCGCGCGCGGGATTCGACAACCAGCTGATGCAGAACATGCTGCAGATCAACAATGGCAACATGACGTTCAGCGACGTCGGCTACCTCGCGGGCGTGGCGCGCACGGACTGGAGCTGGGCTGCGCTCCTGGCCGACTTCGACCTGGACGGCAACAAGGACATCTTCGTCGCGAACGGACTCGGGAAGGATGTGACGTCCCAGGACTACATCGCGTTCCTCGCCAGCGACCGCACGATGGGCGGCGCGACGCGCGGCGAGCGCGTCGACTTCAAGAGCCTGATCGACGCCATGGGATCGACCAAGCTCCCGAACTACGCGTTTCACAATACCGGCGACCTCGCGTTCACCAAGGTGAGTCGCGAATGGGGAATCGATCGGCCCAGCTTCTCGAACGGCGCCGCCTATGGCGACCTCGACGGCGACGGCGCGCTCGATCTCGTGGTGAACAACGTGAACGACGAAGCGTTCGTCTACCGGAACAATGCCCGCGTGCAGCTGCCGGAGAACCGGTTCCTCCAGGTGCGGCTGGCGGGCAGCGGAAGCAACCCATTCGGGGTGGGTGCGCGGATCACCTTGCGCGCCGGTGACACGCAGTTCCAGCAGGAGCTCGAGCCCACGCGGGGGTTTCAGTCGAGCGTCGATTACACGTTGACGTTCGGCGTGGGCACGGTGGACACGCTCGAGTCGGTGATCGTGGATTGGCCCAGCGGCAAATCGACGATCGTCTCACCGGTCGCGACGAATCAGCTCCTGACGATCTCCGAAGCAAATGCCCTGCAACAGCGGAGCCGGGGCACGCTGCGCCGCGACCGGACCGCTTTGCTGCGCGACGTGACGAGCGAGGTGGGGCTCGATTTCGCACACCACGAGAACGACTTCGTCGATTTCGACCGCGAGCCGCTGATGCCGCACATGGTCTCGACCGAGGGACCTGTGGTGACCGTCGGCGACGTCAACGGCGACGGGCTGGACGACTTTTTCATCGGCGGTCCCAAGGGTCAGCCGAGCGCCCTCTACGTGCAGCGCCCCAACGGTTCCTTCAGCTCGACAAATCTGCCTCTCTTCGCCCAGGACCAGATCGCCGAAGATCTGGGCGCGGCGTTTCTGGACGCCGACGGCGACGGCACCCTCGACCTGTACGTGGCGACCGGGGGGACTGAATTCTCCGCGATGGCGCCCGCGTTCGAGGATCGCTTCTACCTCGGCAACGGACGTGGTGGGTTCGCCAAGGCGACCGATCGCCTGCCGCCGCTCGCCAACAGCAACTCGCGCGTGGCCGTATCACGCGATTTCGTGTTCGTGGGCGGGCGCGCGGTGCCGGGGCGGTACGGGGTGGATCCGCCAAGCACGCTGCTCCGGCGTGACAGCGGCGGGAAGTTCACCGACGTGACCGCGCAGATCGCGCCCGAGCTCGGGCACGTCGGTATGGTGACGGATGCGCTGTGGACCGACGTGGACGGCGACCGCCGCGAGGATCTCGTCGTGGTCGGCGAATGGATGCCCATCACCGTGTTTCGAAACACCGGAGCAAAATTCGAGCAGGTCACGATTCGCGGCTTGGAGCACAGTGCGGGGTGGTGGAATCGAATCGTCGCGGGCGATTTTACGGGAGACGGCCGCGTCGACTTCGTGCTCGGCAACTGGGGCCTCAACACCCGGTTGCACGCGTCAGCGGCCGAGCCGGCGCGCATGTACGTCAAAGACTTCGATCAGAACGGCTTCCCCGAGCAAATCCTCACGACCGTCGAGGGCGGTGCCGAAACGCCGCTCGCCCTGCGGGATGAGCTACTCGCCGCGTTGCCCTCGCTCGCGCCGCGCTACCCGAAGTACACCGACTACGCGCGCCAGAGCGCGCGCGACGTGTTCGGCTCCGCGCTCGACAGCGCCCTCGTGAAACGGGTGGACACGTTCGAATCCGTGCTCGCGCGCAACAACGGCGACGGCTCGTTTACCCTGGTCCCGCTGCCGCGCGAGGCGCAGATTGCCCCCATCTATGGAATCCTCGCAAAGGACATCGACAAGGACGGCAATCTCGACCTGCTGATCGCCGGAAATCTGGCGGGGGTCCAGCCGGCCTTCGGCTCGGGGATGGCGAGTGACGGTCTGCTGCTGCGCGGCGACGGTCGAGGTGGATTTTCAGCGTTGCGCGCCGACGAAAGTGGTTTTCTTGTCCCGGGACAGGCGCGCGACATTCAGCGGCTCAGGACGCGCCGCGGCGATCTCTACATCGTTGCCCGCAATGGCGACCGGCCGCTGTTTTTCCGCTAGTTTTTGGTCGTGATGATGATGACGCCGTTAGCGCCGCGGGAGCCGTATCCGGCCGTAGCCGCGGCGTCGCGCAGCACCTCGACGGTCTCGATGTCGTGGACGTTGATCGCGGTCAGATTGCCCCAGGGATTCGGGCCCAGCGGAATGCCGTTGACGACGAACAGCGGCTCGTCCTCGCCCATCAACGTCGTCGTGCCGCGCATATGGACCACAGAATGCCCGTCCGGCGCGCGAGTGACAAAAAGACCGGGCACGTGCGCGATGAGCAGCTGCTCCAGCGATTGGGTCGGCGCGCGGGCGATGTCGTCGGCCGTCAGCACGACGCGCGACGTGTCGGGATGCGAGCCACCCCGGGGACTGTGAGAGCAGGCGAGGAGCACGAGACAGATGAAGGCAGCGCGCGAAAGATTCGGCATTAAAGGCCTCCTCAAGCGGAGAATATACATGAGATCGCGATTCATGCTCACGGCGGCGTTGCTCGGTCTTGTCATGCCGGGGGCCGCCATTGCGCAGTCGAGCGTCAAATCACCGGACGGGCGAAACGCGGTCCAGGTGAGCATTCGTGAAGGCGGCTTGTACTACACGGTGCAGCGCGACGGGAAGCCGCTGCTCACCCCATCACGACTCGGCTTCGTCTTCCGCGGGCAGCCGCCGCTGCGCGACTCACTCGCCATCACCGACTCGAGCCGCAGCACGTTTGACGAGACGTGGACGCAGCCGTGGGGTGAAGTGCGGCGCGTGCGCAATCATTACAACGAGCTGAAGATCGCGGTGCAGGAGAACAGCGGTCCGAAGCGGCAGTTCACCCTCGCCGTCCGCGCGTTCAACGACGGCGTGGCGTTCCGCTACGAGTTCCCCGCCCAGCCCAATCTCGACGACTTCGAGATCATGGACGAGCTCACCGAATTCGCGTTCGCGGACAACGCGCGCGCCTGGTCGATTCCCTCGAACCGGCCCCGGCTCGACCGCTCGGAGCAGCTATACTCGTCACAGCCGCTCAGCACGCTCGACAGCGTGCAGACTCCGATCACGATGGAGACCCGCGACGGCAAGACGGTCATGGTGCTGCACGAGGCCAACCTCGTCGACTACGCGCGCATGAACATCAAGGGACCGCGCATGGAAAGCCGGACGATGCGCGTCGATCTCGCGCCGTATGCCGACGGCGTGAAGGTGCGCGGCAAGACGCCGTTCGTGACGCCGTGGCGCACGCTGCAGATCGCCGACCGGGTCACGCAGCTGGTGCCGTCCGTGCTCGGCCTGAATCTCAATCCGCCCAGCGTGATTCCGGAAACCGACTGGATCAAGCCGATGAAGTACGTCGGGATCTGGTGGGGCATGCACATCAACACGATGACGTGGAGCTCGGGGCCCAAGCACGGCGCGACGACCGCGAACACCAAGAAGTACATCGATTTCGCGGCGGCGAACGGATTCGGCGGCGTGCTGGTCGAGGGCTGGAACGTGGGTTGGGACGGCGACTGGATCCAGAACCGCAACGCGTTTTCGTTCACGCAGGCCTATCCCGACTACGACATCGTCGAGCTGGCCAGATACGCGAAGTCCAAAGGCGTGCACCTGATCGTGCACAACGAAACGTCGGGCGGCATCCAGAACTACGAGCGCCAGATGGACAGCGCGTTCTCGATGTACGAGCACCTGGGGCTGGACGCGATCAAATCCGGGTACGTGACCGATCAGACCAGTGAGGGGCATTCGCACTGGGGCCAGTTCATGGTCAACCACTACCGGACCGTGATCCAGAAGGCCGCGGCACACCATATCATGCTCGACGCGCACGAGCCGATTCACGACACGGGCGAGCGCCGCACCTATCCGAACATGATGGCCCGCGAAGGCGCGCGCGGTCAGGAGTACAATGCGTGGGGCGGCGAAGGCGGCAATCCGCCCGAGCACGAGACGATTCTGTTCTTCACGCGCATGATCGACGGGCCGATGGATTTCACGCCGGGGATCTTCGACATCCTGCGCACCAAGACCGGTCCCGCGCGCACCAACGAAGATGCGCGCGTGCGCACGACGATCGCGAAACAGCTCGCGTTGTACGTCGTGCTGTACTCGCCGCTGCAGATGGCGTCGGACCTGCCGCAGAATTACGAAGGCCAGCCGGCGTTCCAGTTCATCAAGGATGTGGCGGTCGACTGGGACACGACGCGCGTGATCGACGGGAAGATCGGCGACTACGTGATCGTGGCGCGCAAACAGAAGAACAGCCCGCAGTGGTTCCTGGGCGCGATCACCGACGAGGAAGCGCGCACGTTCGACGTGCCGCTCAACTTTCTCGATGCCGGCAAGAGCTACACGGCCGACATCTATGCCGACGGCACGGGCGCCGACTGGCTCACGAATCCGACGGCGGTGCGCATCACGCATCGCCCCGTGACGAAGGCCACGCGACTGCACATCGTGCTCGCGAAGGGCGGCGGCCAGGCAATTCGGATCCGGCCCACTCCATGAATCGCTACGTCGCGCAGGTCGTCAATCTGATTCCGGACACGGCGCAGCAGCTGTGGTCCGGCGACCTGACCGCGGCGCGACGGGCATTGCTCGCCGCCGATCCCGCCGCCGTGCTGGCAGTCCAGGGCTCGTTCGCGCTCGTCGCGCAGGCGGAGGAGCGCGT
>Ga0134125_10005041_pt1 | contig 15030 bp, 12 predicted proteins | sample KB31751_FD_96464 | JGI IMG/M metagenome (GOLD analysis project Ga0134125, IMG submission 96464) | Terrestrial soil microbial communities with excess Nitrogen fertilizer from Kellogg Biological Station, Michigan, USA - KB3-175-1 | ecosystem: Environmental > Terrestrial > Soil > Unclassified ... | reverse complement strand
CTCACAGTAGCCTGCGGAGCCTAAAAAGGGGTTAGACATTAGAGGGTAGAGTGTAGAGAAAGCTCCTCTCTGTGCCTAACACTGCCTCACAGCCTAGCCTTCTCTACGCTCTACACTCTACCCTCTAATGTCTGCCTTAAAGTCCTGCCAGCGCCGTCGCCTCGTCCGGCGACATCGTCGCATACTTTGCTACGCCGACCATGGTGAACACCTTGTTGAAGTGAGGTGTAAGGCCGAAGATACCAATCGTCCTGCCGCTCATCTTACTGGCTTCGAGCAGCATCTGGATGATGATCGCGATGCCCGAAGAGTTGATGTACTCGACTCCCGTAAAGTCCAGCAGGATGGTCGACGCGGAAGCGCCGAGGCCTTGATACGCGCCCATGATGGCGTCTTTGGATGTGGAGGCGATGTCGCCCGAGAAGGCAAGGATGTTTACGGATTTTCCAGAGGCAGCGGTTGCTGTACGCTCGGTGACTTTAGTGGCAGCCTGCATTATTTCTTCTCCTTGTCGAGGCGGATGACGAGACGGACGAAACTTTTGCCAGGAGGTCCCTGGTGCCATTCGGCTTCGTCGACGAGAGCTTGGATGAGGAACATTCCCATGCCGCGAGGGTCTTCCTCGCCCAGCATCTTCAGGTCCATATCAGGGTGAGACGGATGCTTCGTGACGCCAACTCCGTCGTCGATGACCTTGACTTCGAGTTCGTCGTCCGTGTGGGAAAGGACCACGCCGATGGACAGGGAATCGTCGAGCTGATTGCCGTGCTCGATAGCGTTAATGCAGGCCTCGGCTACGGCGGTCTTCAGGTCCTCGACACGGTCGTCGGAAAAGCCCATCAGCCTGGCCATGCTCGCAGCCGTGCTCAGTGCGACTTTCTCGAAACCGAGTTCCGAAGGTAAACGGACTTCGACGCAACTTCCGTTTTTCATGTTTAGGCGATCTCCTGCTGAGAGGTGGAGAGATGGCAGACCGCAATTGCGGTCATATCATCGGTCTGATGCGCGTTGAAGGAAAAAGTGGCCAGCGTGTCCCAGAGAGAATCCAGCATACGCTCGGCGGAATGAGATGGGAGACTGCGAAATTCCTCCGTCAGCCTCTCGGAGCCGAATTCGTCTTCACCCTGGAAGACCTCGGTCAATCCATCGGTATACAGCAAGATGCGTGCTCCAGGAGCAAACGGGAAGGTCTCGGACGAGTACGTCATCCCCGGCAACATTCCCAGCGGCGTTCCTGAAGCGTCGATCATGCGGATACTGTTGTCGGGCAGAATCAGCGCGCCCGGATTGTGCCCGGCATTGACCACTTCGATCGTCCCCTTGCCCAGATGCATGCGCATAAAGATCGCGGTGACATACCGGCGCTGGGTTTCGACGCCCTCATCCCAATGCTGCTGACCGACCAGGGCGACGATGTCCGCCAGCGGGATCGGCTGCGAGACCAGCGACCGCAGCGAAGCTCGAAAGCTCGTTGCCACAATCGCCGAAGCCAGCCCCTTGCCCGCCACATCGGCAACCACCATCAAATGTGTTCCGTCCGGCAACTGGATCGTGTCGATATAGTCGCCGCCAACCTCGTAACAGGTCGTCGTCTTCGCGGCGATGGAATACCCCGGAATATCCGGCATCGACTTCGGCAGCAGCGACCGTTGAATCGTCCGGGCAGCGTCGAGGTCCTGTTGCACTCGTGCCCACTCCAGGTCGCGCTCGTGGAACGTCGCATTTTCCAAGGCAACGGCTGCCTGCAACACCAGCCCTTCCACAAAGTCCTGCTCATACAGCGACAGGCAAGGCGTATTGCTGGCGACGACCAGCTCCGCCATTACCGTGTATTCCTTCGAGAGCAGGGGAAAGCGTGTGCAATCGGCGTACGGTGGGTCGGGCAGCGTTCCGTAAGCAGCCATCAACTCGCCGGTGACCGGAGCCAGGAAGGCTGCGCCGTTCATCTCCAGCTCGCGAACCAGGATGTGCGCGGTTTGCGTCAGTACCTCGTCCAGCTTGATGGTCGAGTGCACCTGCCGGGAGGCTTCGAGCAACGCCTGCAGGCGCACAATCTGCTCTTCGAGCGAAAGGATGTCCTTGTCCATAGCCTCTTGAGTGTCCGTTCCCGAAAGTCGCTCCAGTGTACATGAGGCAAGACCTGCGATTCACTGCGATAAGCCTCCCAGAGAGGTGCGAGAATGGCTGCACGTTTCCTGTACCGAATTACCATGCAGCAACCGCGGCTACCGTTGCACCCGTAGGCACCACACGAGAAGTCATGCATCGAGTCACCACAGCGTTTTGTGTGTTCATCATCGCGCTCTGTGCCGTAGCGGCGCAGGCTCAGCGTTTCGATCTGGACCGCGACCGCCAGCCCATCACCTCGCTCGACGGCATGTGGCGTTTCCAGCCCGGGGACGATCCCCGCTGGGCTGATCCTGCTTTCGACGACTCGCAGTGGCCGCTGCTGCGCTACGACCGCGACTGGGCGCAGCAAGGGTATAAGGGGTTGACCGGCGTCGCATGGTATCGCTTCGAGGTCGAGGTGCCGACCGGTAATCAACCGCTTTCCTTGTATATTCCGCCGCTGCGATCCAGCTACGAAGAATCCGGTTCGGTCGAAGAGATTGCGCAATGAAATGCCTTATTCACATTGCAATATTTGCCGGTTTGAGAAACCCTGTTAAGACCCATGCATGACGACGTCACACTTCCGTTAGGCGAATCGCCATCCCGGGCTGCCGGAATGCCGGAAGCGCGCGATCAGTGGGGACCGTTTCGCCTGCTCGCCCGCGTCGGCTCAGGCGGATTCGGCGAGGTATACCGTGCGTGGGACCCGAACCTCGAACGCGAGGTTGCGCTTAAGCTGCTGCTTCCCGGCGCCGTCGGCGGCGATGAAGAGTACAAAGCCATGCTCCGCGAGGCCCGCGCGATGGCCTCTGTGCAGCACGAAAACATCGTGCACGTGTACGGCATCGATCGCCACGACGGCCGCGTCGGTTTCTGGACCGACTTCGTCAAGGGCAAGACCCTCTCCGCGCTTCTGGGCAGCCAGGGGCCGTTTGGCTACCGCGAGGCGGCGCTGATCGGCATCGACGTCAGCCGCGCCCTCAGCGCCGTGCATCGTGCCAATCTGCTCCATCGCGACATCAAGGCCGAGAACGTGATGCGCGAAGAAGGTGGCCGCATCCTGTTGATGGACTTCGGTCTCAGTGCCGGCGAACGTACCGTGATGACTCAGCTCGCGGGTACGCCGAACTACATGGCCCCGGAGCTGTTCGACGGCGGCAAGGCGAGTGTCTGTACCGATATTTACGCGATGGGCGTATTGCTCTACTACCTCGTTATCGGCGAGTACCCCGCGCGGCTCACCGGCCTCAGTATTCAAGAAGCGAAAATCGCTCTCGGTCATCGCACGCCCCTGATGGACCTGCGCTCCGATCTGCCGGAACCTTTCCTGCGTGCGGTTCGCGTGGCGATGGAGCTTGACCCGCACAAGCGTTTCGCCAGCGCGGGACAACTGGCCGAAAACCTGGCGGAGTGCCTGGGCAGCGGATTCGCGCCTGCCGCCCCACCTTATGCTCCTGCATATACGCCGACGTATGCCCCGGCGACGCCCGCCTATACCCCGACGCACACACCGCCGTACGCTCCCGTATCGGCGCCTCCCCCTCCGCCCCCGCGTCCATCGATGCCTGCGCCGCCCCCGCCCAAGCCGCTCAACCCGCCGGCAAGCTGGGCCAATCTGTTCGGGATGCTCCGCAACGGCCGATTGAGCAAGCGTGCGAAGTGGGCTCTGCTCGGCCTGACGATCTTCGCTTTCCAGAAGTGGTTCCGGAGTGATCCTTCGCCAAAGCACAAGAGCTCAATTTCGGCTCCGGCAGCTCCGGACGCTCCCAGCGATGACTCCGATGACACCGACGACGCGTATGCGAAAGCCAACTCCTTGCTGCAGCACCCCTACAAGGATTCCAACATCGCTGACGCCATAAAAGGCTTCCAGCAGATACTCGATCAGGACCCGAAGTCCGCCGTGGCGGAGGCTGGGCTGGGCAGCGCCTACTTTACGCAATACAACACCACGCACGATCCCAAGCTGCTCGGTAAGGCCAAGGAGGCCACCTCCAAGGCGATCGACATGAACCCTAAGCTCGCGTTGCCGTATGTGACCCGGGCACGCATCTCGGCCAAGGCGGGGCAGACGGACCTGGCGATGCAGCAGGCCCAAAAGGCCATCGACCTTGACCCGCACAGTGCCGAGGCCTACGGTGCGCTCTCGCAGGTCTATCAGGAGCAGGGCCGCACCGACGACGCAATTACGGCGGTGCAAAAAGCGATCGACCTCGCCCCTGAAGACTCGGCATCCATCTGGAAGGTGAAGTTGGGCAGCTATTACTTTGCCAAGGGCGATATGGCAAACGCTGCCGATCAGTGGAAGAAGGGCCTGGAAAATGACCCGGACAATGTGGATGCCCTGTTCAATCTCGGTTTGGTCAACGTCCACCTCGGCAACCTGAACGACGCACACAGCGACTTCGAGAAGGCTGCCGCCAAGCAGCCCGATGCTTCCACTTTCAGCGCGCTCGGCAGCGTACTCAGCATGCAGGGAAACAACGCCGACGCCGTCGCCATGAACCTGAAAGCAACCAGCCTCAACCCTCTGGACCACAGCTTCTGGGCCAACCTCGCCAGCGCGTACCAATGGAGTGGCAAGGAAGACAAAGCCCTCAAAGCCTATGCCAAGGCCATTGATCTCGCCGAAGCCGAGCGCTCCAAGACGCCGAACAACCCGAATCTGCTGATCGCGCTGGCCGGCTACTATGCGTCGAGCAACAAGCCCGACAAGAGTCTCCCGCTTATTCGCAAGTCACTCACCCTGGCCCCGGGCAACCCGAATGTCGTCTATCGTGCGGGTGAGTCCTATGAGATTCTCGGCCAGCGCGCCCAGGCTATTCCGTTGATTGTCCAGGCGCTGTCGCTGGGTTACGACGCGAACGAATTTAAGGCCAACCCCAGGCTTGCCTCCCTGCGTGCGGACTCCGCCTTCCAGAACGCTTTGGCGAAGGCCAAGGGTGCGCCGAAAAAATAGATAGACAACTTGAAGAAACTAAACTAAGTTACGCCTATGGCACACATTGACATCAAGCTCCCGGCTGAGGACGGCCACGCGGACACTCCATCCCTCACTGTTTCCGATGGAGAGAAGCAAACCAGCGCGGTTGCTGCTGCGTTTCGCCCCGCTGCTATGGAACCCGTCGCAGCAGCGACGCCAACCAAGGGCGGCAGCGGTCCTGTCCTGAACCCCCGCGGAGCCGACTAAGCCAAAAGCGTTCACGCGAAGGCCGCAAAGCAAAGAGCCAGTTTTCGCCACGGCACCGTTGCGAAAACTGGCTCACTTTGCATGAGCGCCTTCCTGCACTGTTGCCTCTAACGTTCAGGGCACAACAGCTGTCTACGCCGCTGGAACAACCTCATCCGTAGGCGTTGGCCCCGGCTTGGAGAAACGCACCAGCAGGCTCTTCAGCAGCACATACAGCACCGGGATAAAGAACAGGTTCAGCATGGTGGACACCAACATGCCTCCGACCACCGCCGTTCCGACGGAGTGGCGTCCAAGTGCACCAGCGCCGCTGGCAACGTAGAGCGGCATCACGCCCAGGATGAACGCAAAGCTCGTCATCAGGATCGGCCGCAAACGCAGTTCGGCCGCGGTAATGGCTGCATCGATGATCGACTTGCCAAGGTGCAGTTGCTGTTCCGCAAACTCGACGATCAAAATCGAGTTCTTCGCCGACAACCCGATCAGCATCACCAGCCCGATCTGCACATACACGTCGTCGTTCAGTCCCCGGGCAGCCACCAGCGATAACGCCCCCAGGATCGCCATCGGCACGGCCAGCAGGATGATGAAGGGAAGGAAGAAGCTTTCATACTGGGCTGAGAGTGTCAGGTAAACGACCAGCAGACCGAGCCCGAAGATGATGATCGCCTTTCCGGCCGACTCTTCCTCTTCCAGCGACAGCCCGGTCCACGAGTAAGTCATACCCGGCAGCTTCGTCTTCTCGAACAGCTTCACCATGTTCGCATCGCCCTGGCCGGAGCTCAGGCCGGGGGCGGGCGAGCCGTCAATTTCGGCTGAGCGGAACAGGTTGTAGTGGTTGATGACCTGCGGCCCGGACGTCTCGCTCGTCATGACCAAATCGTCCAGCGGGATCATCTTGTTTGAGTCCGACCGGACATAATACGACGCCAGATCGTGCGCATTGCCACGGAACTGCGAATCGGCCTGCACATACACGCGATACGACCGGTTGTTGAAGTCGAAGTCGTTGATGTAGCTGGAGCCCATGAAAGTGCTGATGGCGGTGGTGATCTGCGACAGCGGGACCCCAACTGCCGCAGCTTTCTGGCGGTCGATCGTCACCAGCAGTTGCGGATCGTTGGCGGTAAAGGTGGTGTTGAGGTTCGTCAGGCCCGAGTCCGGTGCTCGTGCCGCGCCGACCATGGTATGGGCGATACGGTCGATGTCGCTGAAGGTATTGCGGCCGCCGTCCTGAAGGATGAACTGGAAGCCGCCGACCGAGCCGATGCCGGCAATGGCGGGTGGCTCAGCGGCGAAGGCGATGCCTCCGGGGATGGCGAAGAGTTGTGGCGCGATGTGCCCGACGATGTCATGCGCGGTGTGACCCTTACCCAGCTTGGTGCGTTCGTCGACCGGGACCAGTGGAGCGAACACCAGCCCGGAGTTGGGACTGGAACCGCCGGCGAGCGAGAAGCCCATGACGGAGAACGTGCCGAAGACGTCCTTGTCTTCGCGAACCTTGGCGGCAACGCGGTCGGCGAACTCGGACGTATAGCTCAGCGATGCTCCTGGAGGTGTTTGGACGATGATCAGGAAGTAGCCCTGGTCTTCCTGCGGGACGAACGCGGTCGGCACATGGTTGTACATGAACACCGTCGCCGCCAGACCCGCGCCGAAGAGCACAAGGAAGACGTAGCGCATCTTGACGACCCAGGTGACCGCGATGGCGTACCACGAGATGATCTTCTTGATCGCTGCTTCAATCGGGTTCAGGAAGAAGCCCTGGATGCCGGTCTTATGTGTCTCTCGGCGCAGCAGGATCGCAGCCAGAGCGGGTGAAAGCGTGAGCGCGTTGAACGCCGAAATCGCAATGGAGAAAGCGATGGTCAGCGAGAACTGCTTGTACAGAATGCCGGTGGTGCCAGGGAAGAAGCTGACAGGGACGAACACCGAGATCAGCACCAGCGAGGTGGCGATCACGGCGCTGGTGACTTCGCGCATGGCGATGGAAGAGGCTTCCATCGCACTGTCGACACCTTCTTCAAGATGGCGCTGGACGTTCTCGATGACCACGATGGCGTCGTCGACGACCAGGCCCGTCGCAAGCGTGATGCCGAATAGCGTCAGCGAGTTAATCGAGAAGCCGAATATCTTGATGAACGCGAACGTGCCGATCAGCGATACCGGGATGGTAACGGCGGGGATGATCGTAGCGCGCCAGTCCTGCAGGAACAGGAAGATAACAATGATGACGATCAGGATTGCTTCGCCGATGGTGCGCTCGACTTCTTTGATGGAGTCGGAAACGACGCGCGTGGTATCGACGGCGACGATGCCCTTCATTCCGGGCGGATACGACTTCTGGAGGTCAGCCAGCACTGCGAGGCACTTCCGCTCCACATCCAGCGCGTTGGCATTCGAGAGCTGCTGAATACCGACGCCGATGGCCTCGCCTCCACCGAAGGAGTTGGAGAAAAATCTCAAGTCAGTGTTGTAATTTTCAGCACCCAGCTCAGCGCGTCCGATGTCTTTGAACAGCACCAGGCCTGCGCCATTGGTGGTGCTTGTCTGCGTCGCGGTTGCCGAACTGGACTTGATGACGATGTTGTCGAACTGTTTCGGGTCGTTAAAACGGCCGGAGACGCGGATGGCCATCTGGTACTGCTGCTTCGGATCGGAAGGTTGTTGACCTAATTGCCCGGCGGCGACTTCGACGTTCTGCGCAGCCAGCGAGTTGGTCACATCGAGTGCGGTGAGTTGACGCGCTGCCAGCTTGTTGGGGTCGAGCCATAGCCGCATCGCGTACTTGCGCTCGCCGAAGATGATGACGTTGCCCACGCCCGGTACACGCTTCAGGGCGTCTGCCACATACACATCGATGTAGTTCGAGATGAACGACTGCGATAAGGAGTGGTCGGGCGAGATGAAGCCGGCAGCGAGTACGAAGTTCGAGTTCGCCTTGGTGATGGAGATGCCGGTGTTGTTGACCACCGAAGGCAGACGGCCCTGGGCCGTTGCCACGCGGTTCTGCACGTCGACGGCGGCGATGTCGAGGTTGTATCCGGTGTCGAAGGTGACGGTGATGGCAGAAGTGCCGTCGTTGGAGCTGGTCGACGACATGTAGCGCATGCCTTCGACGCCGTTGATCGCCTGTTCCAGAATGGTCGTCACAGCAGATTCAACGGTCGCCGAGTTAGCGCCGACGAAGTTACAGGAAACGATGACCTGCGGCGGCGCAAGCTGCGGATACAGCGAGATCGGAAGCGTCGGCAGAGAGACAGCGCCGGCAAGCACGATCAACAGTGCGCAGACCGTGGCGAAAATGGGGCGGCGGATGAAAAATTCGACCAAGGTGGTGACCTTTCGTACAGAACAGCAGGGAACAGGGAACGGCTAACTGAAGCGTTTGGAATAGGCGCGACGGTTAGCTGGGTGGGGCTGCTGGCTGCGGCGAGAGAGGCTGGACGGGCACGCCTTCCTGCAGGAACTGCGTTCCGGAGAGGATGACGCGATCGCCCGTCTTGAGCCCGGAGATGACGGGGTAGACATTGCCGACCGGCTCACCGAGATTGACGGCGGCCTGATGTGCGAGGAATCCGCCCTTGGGATTGGGAGCGGCCACGTACACGAACGACTGCCCGCCAATACGAACGACGGCAAGCACTGGAACCGTCGGCTGCTGGTTGGTAGCGAACGTCACGCGCGCGTTGACCAGTTGTCCGTTGCGCAGATGCGAGCTTGCCGGGATGGGCGCCTTCGCCAACACCGATTGCAAGCCGTTATCGACCTCCGGAGAAACGAAGTCGATGTTAGAGTGCGCGAGGACGGCCCCGGTGTTGTCGAGCAGGTCTACGGCCATGCCATTGTGGATCGCCGCCGCGCGCTCGGTGGGCAGATAGATGTAGGCCTCGAGATCGTTGTTCTCGTCTACGGTCGTCAGCATGGTGGTGGGTGAGACGTAGTCGCCAATGTGAACGGGAATGTCGCCGACAATTCCTGCGAACGGCGCGCGAATCTGGTAGTAAGCGAGTTGCTGCTTCTGCGTATTGGTGAGAGCGCTGGCCGAGTCCAACGCGCCCTTGGAGTTCTGAAACGCCTGCAGCGACTGCTCATACGCCTGTTTGGAGATGATGCCGGCGTCGAAAAGCTGCTTCTGGCGGGCCAGGTCGGATTGGTTGAACTGGTAGACCGCCTTTTGCTGTTGCTCTGTACCCTGTTGCGACTGCACAGTCGCAACCTGCTTCAGCGGGTCGATCTGCATCAGCACCTGGCCGGCCTTGACCACGTCGCCAGACTTCACGAAGATGCGCGTCAGGTTGCCATCCACCTGCGGCTGCATTGTCGCGGAGCGCCGGCTCTTGATGGTGGAAACGTAAGTCTCGGTCGAAGGTACGGCAGAATTGGCCACCGTAGCGGTCGCCACCGGCATGGCTGGCGGTGGGCCCGCAGCAGGAGGCGCCGCCTGTTTGCAGCCGGATACAGCGAGGAGAACCAAGGTAAGGGGAGTTAGGACAAAGGAAGTGGAGCGTTCTGGAAAAAATCTCATGCTGTGTGGAGACTCCTGGAAATTCCGACAGGCGTTGGATGAAAATAGCGGGCAAAGGAAGCAGCTTAATCTGATGCCGCGCGCGCAGTCTCGCCGCGCGGGGGTGGCCCCACGGCAAACCTTTTTATTGTTGTAGATAGCGAGTGTAGTCCCTGCGACGCTCGGGAAAAACACCGCCGAATCCGGCGAGCAACTGGTCACAATTCTAGAGCATTTCCCCTGCGGCGAGCGTTCTCGGAACGGTTGTGCAACGGCGCTTTCTTTCTGGAAAACGTCCATCAAGATTGTTGCGCCGGGCGAGACTTGCGGGGAAGTGCGCTATTGGCAAAAGGAATACCGCAGAAGCGAATTATCGCTCCCGGCGTACAAGTTCTCCGGGGTACCTCTATAACAGTTGTATACGGAAGCGTCGGGCGGTTCAGCTTCACCCCTCGGGTCATTGCGCGCGGTTGACGGATGTCACAGAGAAGCCTCTCTAAAGAGGACGCTCAACGGCTGGCAAAAGGCTAAATTGACGCAATTGCAACTTCTGATATTGCTACCAGGTGGCCGATAACACAATTGTGTTATCGCGAACTTCCCTTGAGAGTGTGAGTCTCAATGTGGAAAAGAAAAACGGCCCTTTTGAAACGTCAGTATCGACGGCAGGTTGATCTCTGCAATCTGTTCCGTCTCGGGCCAATCATTTTTTTCGTGTCTCGGGCCTTTTTTGGAAAGTCGTAGTTATCGTTTACTGCACTCACCATAGTGCGATCGAACGGTAGCGAGCAGGTAGATCAAAACCTGGCCCCATCCGGGAGATGTCCCTGGGAAGGGGTAGTGTTTTGATGATCGAGAGGAGCGGAGAACGTGCACGACAAAAAAATGAATTCCGTTCCTCAAGGTGAGCGGAGGGCGCTGAGTTTATGAAGATCGCCCCTGCTACACAGCCGGAAGCGTCGCAACGGAATTTCCAGTCCCTGGTCGTTTCCATCCTCCTCCTGTTGGTTCTGGTCGCGGATCCGCGCCTTTTCATCGAGCATCTTCCCCACGCTCAGGCTGTAGGCGTGAACGTCCTGCTCGGACTGCGGTTGTGGCTCGTCTGTCTCGCGGTCTGCTATGTGGTCAATCGTCTACTGCAGATGGTGCTCCACCGCCGCATACGCGGCGCATGGATTTATATCCTGCTCTGGTCCGCAGTCGTTCCCCTGGCGTATGGTTTCGTGGCCCGGCAGATCGAAGGCCGCTGGCCCGCCGCCGAGAACGACGTGCTTCTGCTCATCGCGATGGGGCTGGTAACAGCTTTCGCCGGCACCATGCTCAAGCGCCTGGCCGACTCCGTCACCAGGACAGCGCAGTATGACCACCTGACGGGCCTGCCAAACCGCGTTCTGCTCAACGATCGCCTCTCCAGCAGCATCGAGCGGGCTCAGCGTCTGGAGAAAAAGCTGGCGGTCTGCATGATCAACATCGACCGTTTCAAACGCATCAACGATTCTCTGGGCCATGCCGGCGGCGACGCTCTTCTGGTCCACGTCGCTACTCAGTTGCAGAGCGTCGTTGGCTCAGCCGACACCGTAGCCCGGATCGGCGGCGATGAGTTCGTCGTCCTGATTCCCGACTTCGAAACCCTGCAGCAGGTGGAAAAGGCGACGCAGCGCATGTTGAAAGCGATCTCCGTGCCGACCAGGCTGGGTGATCGCGAAGTATGCGTTACGGCCAGCCTCGGCTATTGCGTCTATCCGGATGGAGCCAGCGGCGCGGCAGCCCTGCTGCACAGCGCCGACGCCGCCATGTACGACATCAAGAGCGCGGGCCGCGCCAGTCTCCACGTCTACACCCCACCCATCCACCGGCCCAACCTTGACCGCCTGGAGATGGAAGAAGACTTCCGCCATGCGCTTGAAAACAACGAGCTGTCGCTGCACTATCAGCCGCAGATTCAGCTCGCCACGCGCGAGGTCACCGGCCTCGAGGCGTTGCTGCGTTGGAACAGCCCGAAGCGTGGCAGCATCCCGCCATCGCAGTTTATTCCGATCGCCGAAGAAGTTGGCCTGATGATCCCGGTTGGCGAGTGGGCGCTCAAACAATGCTGCCGCGACGGTGTGGAGTTGCAGACCTTGATGAACCGGCGCCTGACCGTGGCCCTGAACCTTTCGGCGCGCCAGTTCAGCCAGCGCGGTCTGCCCACGCTCATCGAAAAGACCCTGCTCGAAACCGGCCTCAACCCCACTCAACTCGAGCTCGAAATCACTGAGCAGATGTTGATGGTCAACTCTCCCTACACGCTTGAAACCCTGCAAGCCATTCGCGATCTGGGTGTGGGCATCGCGATCGACGATTTCGGCACCGGCTTTTCCAGCTTCGCTTACATCCTGCAATACCACGTCGACCGTATCAAGATCGACCAGAGTTTCATCGCCCGTTCCATCCAGGACCCCAACGCGACGGCGGTGGTCCGTACCATCATCGCCATGGCCCACGGTCTCAATATGCGTGTGGTGGCCGAGGGCGTCGAGACGCACGACCAAAGCGACTTCCTGATGCGGCGCCGCTGCGACGACGCGCAGGGCTATCTCTACGCACGCCCTGTGCCGAAGAACGATGTATTCAGCACCGTGCAGCGCATCGAAGCCGAACTGCGCCAGCGCCTGCCGGCCGAGACTCTGCCGCTTTCGGAGTTCGACGTGCCTCTCGAAACGCCCGTCTTCCTCAGAAATTAGGCCACAGCCGCCGTGGCGACCTTAGCGCTTTTCTTTGCGACCTTTGCGTTAAGATACTCCTGCCACAGGCACAACTGCCTACCCGCAGCGGGCAGCGAAGCCGCGTTCTGCGAAAGCAAAAGCTTAACGCAAAGGTCGCCAAGGGAGCCAAGTTTCGCCACGGTTTCTGAGGTTGGGCCGTCAAATACGGCACCGCGGTAATAGCCCGCGATCAAAAACCTGACAGACAGCATATCGCGTTGTCTGCTCGCTGCTGTATGCTTTCGTTCGGAGGTTGTGTGCTCATGAAGCGTGGTTGGTTCGTTCTGTTGCTTGTGGTGGGGTTGGTGGCGCCGGTGGTATCGCACGCGCAGGTTTCGGCGTATGGAGAGTTCACTGCAAGCAAGCTGCTGAACGGGCCCCAGGGAGATTTTCTCTACGGCGTGACAACCGGCGTTCTGATCGATGGCCCCAGGGTCAAACGGATGGTGATTTCGGCCGACATTCAGGGCCGGTTCGTGGGGAAAAACGGCGAGCGACTCGATGGCGTCACGGTTGGTCCGCGTTTCGCTTTCGAGATGAAGCGGATGAAGCTTTCGCCGTTTGCGGAGTTTATGGTCGGTTTTGCGCGCTATAACGATAGCCACGGCCTCTCTTCCACCGACAACACATGGCAGGCGAACGGCGGCGCTACCAAACAGCTTTCCCCGCGCTGGGATGCAGTGCTCGACTACAGCTACGCACAGTATGGCGTCAACAATGGCGAGTACAACCCGAAGACGATCAGCATCGGAGCGGTGTATCACTTTGTGAAACGGTAAACGAGAGTTCTCAGTTGTGAGTTTTTAGTTCTCAGAGACTCGGTGAACACAGCATCGGATTGCCTCAATCGGGCTCAGAACTCACAACTCAAAACTCACAACCTGACCAAGTTCCGGGCTTCCAAATCCACTGCCGAGAACGAGACAAAGAACTAACAACTCAGAACGAACAACCAACAACCCGCATTCGCTTCCGGACTTATAATCAACAGAAGATGACTGAGCATCCGACCGTACCCGCTGAAACAGGGAACAAAGGCCACGTCGCCACGTACACCCGCAACCAGCCTTACCAGTCTGAAGTTCTGGTCAACGAACGCCTGACCGGCCCCGACTCCGAAAAAGAGACGATCCACATCGAACTGGCCCTCGAAGAGGGCATGACCTACGCGCCGGGCGACGCTGTCGGCATCAATCCCACCAACCGCGAAGCCGCTGTTGAAGGCACTCTCAAGGCGCTCGGGTTTACCGGCACGGAACGCGTCCTCGATCACTACAAAGTTGAGATTTCGCTCGATGAAGCGTTGCGTTCGCGGCTTGGGATCGGCAAACTCGCGCGCGGCAGCGTCAACCAATTCGCGAAGCTCTGTGCCGATAACCCGCCGCCTGCCCTGAAATCCCTGCTTGGTCCGGAAAACAAGGCCCTGGCGGAGGAGTATGTCTGGGGCCGCGAGTTCGTGGATCTCGTCACCGACTTTCCCGGCATCATCACCGAGCCGCAGCAGTTGTTCAACATCCTGCAGCGCCTGACGCCGCGCATGTACTCTATCGCCTCCGCGCTCGACGCGCACCCCAATCAAGTGCACACGACTGTCCGCGTGGTGCGTTACAAGTCGCACGGCGCCGAGCGGCAGGGCGTTTGTTCCGGCTTTCTCGGCGAGCGAGCGCCGGTCGGCTCGTACATGCCGATCTTCCTGCACGAGAACAACTCCTTCCGTCTGCCCGAAGACACCAACGCTCCCGTCATCATGATCGGCCCGGGGACGGGTATCGCCCCTTTCCGCGCTTTCCTCGAACACCGCCAGGTCCACGGCGACAAGGGCGACAACTGGCTCTTCTTCGGCGAGCAGCGCTCAGTCTCGGACTATCTCTACAAAGAGCAGTTCCTCAGCATGGAACGCGACGGCTTCCTCACTCGCCTGCACACCGCATTCTCGCGCGACCAGGGCAAGAAGGTCTACGTGCAGGACCGCATGCAGGAGAACGCCGAAGAGCTGTATGCCTGGCTGGAGCAGGGAGCCTACTTCTATGTCTGTGGCGACGCCACGCGCATGGCCAAGGATGTTGAGATGGCTCTGCTGGATGTCATCGCCAAAGGTTCGAACAGCACGCTCGAACACGCGACCGAGTATCTGGCGGCGATGAAGAAGCAGAAGCGGTATCAGCGCGACGTGTATTAGGGTAAAGTTAGCTTAGATGTAGAGTTGACTTGCGGGTCGCTACGTCGGCGCTCCTGCCCATTCTCAATACACACCTCAAAGGCCCCGGAAGGGGCGGGTTTCCAACCCGCCCATAAACAGCCGCGCTGCAAGCGCTTCCGCTCTGCCGAAGGCGAGAGCGAAGGCATAGCCGAAGCGTAAGCGTCCGGTGTTGGCCGTGTGTACAGGCTGATCTTCTGTGTTGAAGATGAGTGGATGTTGGAAGCGGAACTGGGTGTTGGATTGGAAGAGGTGCCTCGTCGTCGTCGCAGTGCGGCGG
>Ga0134125_10005040_pt1 | contig 15034 bp, 11 predicted proteins | sample KB31751_FD_96464 | JGI IMG/M metagenome (GOLD analysis project Ga0134125, IMG submission 96464) | Terrestrial soil microbial communities with excess Nitrogen fertilizer from Kellogg Biological Station, Michigan, USA - KB3-175-1 | ecosystem: Environmental > Terrestrial > Soil > Unclassified ... | reverse complement strand
TGGTGCGATCCGGCCGCAATCGCGCTTCCGCCTCCTCGCGCAGGGCGCCGAGTGGAATGTGGAGCGCGCCGTGGATCCGGAAGAGGTTCCATTCGTGTTGTTCGCGGACGTCGACGAACGTCAAGTCATCCCCGCGCTCCCGCATTCCGATCACCGCCGACGCCGGCACTTCGCGAACTCCGGGCTTCGAAGGTTGTGTGCTCACGTCCGTTATTCGCTCCAATATTGCCACACGCGGTTCTTCCGAAGTGTTGTCGGCGTAGTTTCGCTTGTCCAGCGCGACCATCAAAGTATCGCCCGACCTTCCCCGTGCGCAAAATTGGCCGCTACTTTTCCGTGGTGACGATAGCCAAGCGAGCCGTTTTCGCCATGACCACGTGCTGACGCTTGCGGTCGTCGCCGCGGCGCCGTGGATCGTTATACCCGTCGCCGCATTGTGGCGAGGGCGCGGCGATCCGTCGCTCGATCGGGAGCCCTCCACCGATGCGTCCGACGCGCCCAAGGTTACCGTCATCATACCGGCTCGCAACGAAGCGGGAAATATCGCCGCCTGCGTGCAATCGGTTCTCGTGTCGCGCTATCCCGCGCTCGAGGTCGTCGTCGTCGACGACCATTCCGATGATGACACGCTGGCCATCGCCCGTGCGATGGCAGCGCTCGACCCTCGGGTTATCGCGATCGAAGCGGCCGCGCTGCCCGACGGCTGGTTCGGGAAACAGTGGGCGTGCAGCCAGGGTGTCGCGGTCGCATCGGGAGAGATTTTCTGCTTCACCGACGCGGACACGCGCCACGGGCGCGAGTTGCTTGGCCGTTCGGTACATCGGTTGCGCAGTCGATCGCTCGATTTCGTGAGCGTGCTGGGCCGTCAGGTGATGCTGACATTTTGGGAGCGGCTCATCCAGCCACAGGTGTTCGCGATGTTGTCGATGCGATTCGGTGGTGCGCGGATGGTAAACGAATCGCCGCGCGTCACGGACAAGCTGGCGAACGGCCAGTTCATGTTGATGACGCGCGCCGCGTACGAGGAAGTCGGCGGACACGGTGCGGTGCGTGATCAGGTTGCCGAGGACCTGGCGATGGCGCAACTGCTGTTCGAGCGCGGCAAGCGGACGGAGCTCGTGCAGGGTCGAAAGTATCTTTCGACGCGCATGTACACGTCGCTCGGCTCGCTGGTGCGCGGGTGGATGAAGAACATTTACGCGGGCGGCATCCGGGCGACGCCGTTCGGGCCAGCCGGGCGTGCGCTTCTTCCGTTGGTGCTGTTAGCGGCGCCGCTCGCCAGCGTTGCGCCCGTGGTGGTGCTCACCTGCGCGGCGTTCGGGTTGGTCGCGACCACGTGGGTCGAGTGGTCGGCGATCGCGACGGGCGCAACAATACTATGGTGGGTCCAGGTATATCTTCGGGCGCCGGTGACCGGGCCATCGCGGGCGTTGCGGTTCGCCGCGATTTACCCGTTGGGCTCGTTGATGTTGGCGTACATCGTTTTGCGCGCCGTCATGCGCGGCCGTCACGTCGAGTGGCGGGGCCGAGAGTACGTATCGGGGTGAATTTGGGGGGAAGGAAACCTTTTTTGGCTGGCGTTCGTCTTATGAACGAAGCCTTCGGGCTTCGACTTCCTCCGAGTGGGGGCGCCTCCGATGCCTGTGCCGACAGGTATTCGGAGGCGTTCCATTTGCGGCCCGACGCGTCGGCGGCGACGTTTATTGCTCGCCGACCGATGTCTGCGGCGCGGCGTTCTGCCATTTCTTGAACCACGCCAGCACGTAGGCCAACTTCGTCATCATGTGACTCGGCGTGGCCGAGATTTCGTGGGACGCGTTAGGCACACGGACGAGGGCGGCCGGGACCTTGCGCAGTTTCAACGCGCCGTAAAACTGTTCGGCTTCCGAGCTCGGCGTCCGGTAGTCGACGTCGCCGGTGATCATCATCGTGGGGGTCGTGACGTTCCCGACGTACGTGATCGGCGAATACTTCATGTACGTATCGGCCTGCGTCCACGGCATGCCCGTGAACCAGTACGTTAGGCCAAATTCGGAGACGTCGGCCGTGAGCACCCAGCTGTACCAGTTGATGACCGGCTTCTGCACCACCGCCGCGCGGAACCGGTGCGTGTGGCCGACGATCCAGGCCGTGAGGACGCCGCCCCCGCTGCCGCCCGTCACGTACAGCTGATCGGGATCCACGTATCCTTTCGCGATCACCGCGTCCACGCCCGACATCAGGTCGTCGTAGTCGTGGTCCGGATAGTCGTGGTTGATCAAATTGCCGAACGTCTCGCCGTAACTGGTGCTGCCGCGCGGATTCATGTACAGCACCACGTAGCCGGCCGCCGCGTACGTCTGCAGCTCGGCCGACCACCGGTCGCCATAGTTCAGGTACGGGCCGCCGTGAATCTCGAGGACTAACGGATACTTGTGGGTGGCGTCGAATCCCGGCGGCGTGATGACCCAGCCTTCCACGTCGCGCTGGTCGAACGACGACGTGATGTGGATGTCGTGCACCGCGCCTAACGTCTTGCCGCCCGGTCCGAACAAGCCATCGTTGAGTCGGGTCAGGCGCACCGCCGCGCCGCCCGGCCGCGCCGCCGTGACGGCGACATCCGCCGGATGGTCCGGGTCCGATTCGGTGAACGCGATGCGCCCCGCGTGCGACATCGAGTACGAGCCGCCGGGATACGGACGGCCGATGTCCAACCCGCCCACGTGCGACGCGACCGCCGTCACCTTCCCGTCCAACGTTACGTATCCGATTTTCGTGTCGCCGTGATCATCGTACAACACGTACAGCCCCCGCCCGTCCGGCGCCCACGAGGGCGCGAAGAGATCGCGGTCGAAGTTAGGCGTGAGCGCGCGCGGCGATGACCCATCCGCGTTCATCAGGTAGAGGTGCGTCACCTGATAGCCCTGATGGTGGTCGTCGAATCCCGTGTACGCGACCAATTTGCCGTCGGGCGAGATCGCCGGATTGTTGTCCGGCCCGTCGCGCGCCGTCAACGCGCGCACCGGGCCGCCGTCCACCGGCACCGAATAGACTTCGCTGTTGAGCGGGGTGTAGTCGCCGTCGGGATGCCGGTTCGCCGCGAAGAAGATCGTCTTGCCGTCCGGCGACCACGTGGGCGCGCCGTCGTTGAACGCTCCGTTAGTCAACTGCCTCGGCGCCCCGCCGTCCGCGCTCACCACGAAAATGTGCGCGTGGCCCGAGGGCACATCGCCGCCGCCGTCCCGCCGGTATTGCAGCGCTTCCGTGTACCGCGTCGGCGGGCCCCAGTCGGCTCCGTTAGGCTTGGCCGGCAGCGTCACGATCGATGGCCCCGGCTCCGGCACGAACATCATGAACGCGATCCACTTGCCGTCCGGCGACCACGCCAACGCCGATGGCCCATGCTCCAGGTGCGTCACCACACCCTCGACACCCGACGCCATCCACCGCACGTGAATTTCGCTCGACCCGTCCGCATTCGACACGTACGCCAACCGCCCGCCGTCCGGCGACCACTTCGCGTTCCCGTCGTTCCGCGCACCGCCGCTCGTCAACGGACGCTGATCGCCACCGTCCGCGTTCACCATCCAGAGCGTCGACCGCTCCACATCCTTCATGATGTCGTACCGCGATCGCGCGTACACGATCTCCCGCCCGTCCGGCGAAATTTGCGGGTCCGCCGCCCACTGCAACTCGAAGATGTCGCGGAGCGTAAACCGATGATTGCTCGACGTGTCCTGCGCATGCACCGCAGAAACCATCACGCACCCCCCGCACACCACACTCATCAGAGTTCGCATCGCATTCTCCCATTCCGAGTCGCCAAGGTATTCTAACTGACGCCCAACGTAAGGCAGGCGTTGCGCAGCACGCGTGTTCATGTTCCGATACGCATGCACAGCTGTTTCGTTGGACATCGCTCATGCCCAACATACCCGCGCGTTCCTTCGGACCGCCCCGCAACGTTTCGCACCGGCCCCGCGACTCCCCCCCGACTACGTTCGCGGCGTGCGCTCACTCGAATCCGTCGCCGCCCTGCTCGCCGCCACCGGCACCCACGCCGGGCTCTCCGCCCTCGCCTCAGAACTCGGCTTCGCAATCCACCCGGCCGCCCTCGATCCGGACACGCAAACATCCCTCGGACTCCCGCCAGCGTTGGTCCGCTCCGCCCACGTCGCAACGAGCACCGGCGCACTCCGCGCCCTCCTCGTCGAATGCGAAAGCGGAACGCCCCTCCGAACACTCGCAACATCCGTCGCCCAACACTGCGCATCACACGCACCCCAAATTTTCTGGCTGCTCCTCGCCACACAATACAATGGATGCGACCTCACCATCGCCACCTGGTCTCCCGATCGATCCAAACCTCGCGTCGTCGCCCTCCACGTCGATCGCACCCACGTCGTCCCAAGTGACGCAGAAACATTTGCCGCACTCGCCGCCGCCTCCGATGAACCAGAAATCCTCCGACACTCCGCCTGGCTCGACACACTCGGCCGCGATGCCCTCACACGACGCTTCTATCGTACCCTCGAACAAGTCGTCGCGAACCTCGCCGACTCCGCTGCGTTTACCCGCTCCACTCGACGCGTTCCAAATGTTGAAGGCGCTGAGCTCGCACTGCTATACGTCTCACGCCTCCTCTTCCTCAGCTTCCTCCAAACCAAAGGCTGGCTCAATCACGACCGCCGATTCCTCGAAAATGGCTTCGCCCGCTGCATGGAACGCAATGCGGCCTACCACCGCACCGTCCTCCTGCCGCTCTTTTTCGGGACACTCAACACTCCACCGCGCGCACGCGCCGCGCTGGCACGCGCCTTCGGCCGCATTCCGTTCCTGAACGGCGGCCTCTTCGCCCGCACCAATCTCGAACGACACCGCGCTGATCTCCAATTTCCTAACGAAACACTCGGCGTCGTATTCGGAGAGCTGCTGGCGCGGTACCGCTTCTCTCCGCGCGAAGAATCCGCGAATTGGTCCGAAGCCGCGGTCGATCCGGAAATGCTGGGCAAAGCGTTCGAGTCCCTGATGGAAGCAAACGCGCGCCGCGCCTCAGGCGCGTTCTATACGCCCCGCAAACTCGTCGCCACCGTCAGCCACGCGGCCTTGGCCCACGCGCTGTGCGGCGAAACCATCGACCTCGACGTCACCCGCGCCGCCCTCGATGGCCAGATGCCTAACGAGCAGTGTGCCGCCCTCCTCCGCGATCGATGCGCCTCGATCACCATTCTCGATCCGGCCTGCGGCAGCGGCGCCTTCCTCGTCCACATCCTCGAGCAACTCGCTGCCCTCCGCGCCAAACTCGGCGACCCGCGCCCGGTCTGGCAGCTCAGGCGCGACATCCTGACGAAATCCATCTTCGGTGTCGATATCAATCCGACCGCCGTCTGGCTCTGCGAGCTCCGACTCTGGCTCTCCGTCGTCATCGACTGCGATGTCCATGACCCCATGCTCGTCCCACCACTCCCGAATCTCGATCGACACATCCGCATCGGCGATTCACTCGCCGGCGACGCCTTCGATCCTAACACACGTACCACGGCCGGCGGCTCCCGCCTCGCCCAACTCCGCGAACGCTACGCACGATCGAGTGGCCCGCGGAAACACACGCTGCAGCGCGCCCTCGATCGCGCCGAACGTACACTCGTCATCGCTCACCTCGAACGACAACTCGCCAGCTGCTCCGCACGCCGCCGCGATATCCTCTCCGCACTCCGAGGCAGAGACCTCTTCGGCACCCGCACCACACCAGCCTCCGTCGCACGCCAACGCCTGGCCGCCGAACGAGACCGCAGCCGCTCACTCGCCACCTGCCTCCGCAATGTCCGCAACGGCGGCGCCCTGCCGTTCGCTTGGATCACACACTTCCCCGACGTCGCCCGCTCGGGTGGCTTTACCACCATCCTCGGAAATCCACCGTGGGTCCGCCTCCACCGCATCCCGACCGCCGCACGCATGGACCTGCGCCGCCGATTCACCTCCTACCGCCTCGCCCCCTGGACCCGAGGCGCCTCGGCAGCCCGCGCAACACTCGGCTTCGCCGCGCAAGTGGATCTCGCCGCGCTGTTCGCAGAACGCGCTCTGTCACTGCTCCAACCCGGAGGCACACTCGCGCTGCTGCTCCCAACCAAACTCTGGCGCGCACTCGCCGGCGGCGGGCTCCGCGCCCAACTACACGAGCACGCACGCCTCGTCTCGATAGAGGATTGGAGCGAAGCCCCGCGGCAATTCGATGCCGCCGTGTACCCATCGCTCATCGTTGCCGTGCGACGAACCCCGCGCCCCATCGGACACATCGTGCAGGCCGAACCGGACGAGATGCTCCGCACCACCGTCCACCGGCCTAACCGAATCGCCGACTGGTGCAGCCCCCGCTCGCGACTCGGCTTCGATCCGGATCCGGCGAGTCCCTGGCTCCTCGCCCCGCCCTCGGTGCGCGATGCGTTCGACCGCCTCGCCTCCGCCGGAATTCCCCTCGTCGAAAGCCCACTCGGCCCCCCACAGTTAGGCGTCAAGTGCGGACTCAACGAGGCGTTCATCGTCCGCTGCATCGACACCATGTCCGATGTCGCCGCCGTGCACGACGGCCGGCGCACCGGCCGCATCGAGCGTCGACTATTGCGGCCGCTCGTGCGGGGCGAAGGGCTCACCCCGTGGCGCTTGCCGCCTAACGGAACCGGCGAATGGATCGTGTGGACCCACGACGCCCGCGGCGCGCCGCTTCGAATCCTGCCGCCGCACGCGCACGCCTGGCTCGCGCGCTGGCGCCCCGCCCTCTCGCGTCGCGCCGACGCACGCTCCCGCGGACCCTGGTGGGCGCTGTTTCGCACCGCCGGCGCCGCGTCCGCATACGCACGCGTGGTCTGGGCCGACGTCGGCCGCACCCCTCGAGCCCTCGTGCTCATGCCGAACGACAACGCCGTCGCTCTCAATAGCTGCTACGTGCTGGCCTGCCGAGATACGCGCGATGCCCATGCCGTCGCCGCGCTGATGAACTCGCCGCTGCTCGCCGCCTGGCTCACACTCATCGCTGAACCAGCGCGCGGCGGTTATCGGCGCTTCCTCGCCTGGACCGTTTCCCTTCTGCCGATTCCGAAAGATTGGCCCCACGCCCGAAACATCCTCGCCCCCCTCGCCCAACGCGCCCACCTCGGCGCCAAACTCGGCGATGACGAATTGCTCGATGCCACCCTCCGCGCCTACCGCGTGCCCCACTCGGACATCACACCGCTCCTCGAATGGACGACATCATGATCGCGCGCACCGAGGCCGCCCGCGTGCGCGCGACCATCGCCAACCTGTTCTTGCACGAGCACGAGTCGCAGTCGGCGCCATGCGTCGGAAGCGTCGCACTCCGTCCGCATCAACGCTCCGCCGTCGGCCGCGTTCGTCGCGCCCTCGCCGAATTCGGCGGCGCCCTCCTCGCCGATGACGTCGGACTCGGCAAAACCTTCGTCGCGGTCGCGCTCATCCGGGAGTCAAACCGGACCCTCGTCGTCGCCCCCGCCGCCCTCGCACGCATGTGGCACGACGCACTCGAACGCGGCGGCGCCCGCGCCCACGTCGTGTCCTACGATGCGCTGAGCCGAGGACGAGTGCCTAACGCGAGGTTCGACCTCGTGGTGCTCGACGAGGCCCACCATGCGCGCAATCCAGCCACCAAACGCTACGCGCGCATCGCTGCCCTCACCTGCGGTGCACGCGTCCTCCTGCTCTCGGCGACCCCGGTCCACAATCACGCCAACGACCTTGCGGCGGTCCTCGCCCTCTTCCTCGGCGCCCGCGCGTGGCAGCATACACCCGACCAACACGCTTCATACATCATCCGACGCGAACGCGCCGATGTCGCCGACGCCGCGCTGCCCGCCCTCCTACCCCCCGTTTGGTTGAAGGTCGGCGATGATCAGGCCCTGCTCGAGCAAATCACGGCCCTCCCGCCCCCACTCCCTCCGCGCGACGGTGACGACGGCGGCGCCCTCGTCCACTGGGGACTCGCACGCCAATGGGCCTCGAGCCAGGGCGCTCTCCTTCACGCCCTCGACCGCCGCCTCGCCATGGCCACCGCCCTCGACGCAAACCTGGCCACCGGCCGCTACCCCTCGCGCGCCACACTCGCCGCATGGGTGTGCCACGATGATGCGGTCCAGCTCGCGTTCCCCCACCTATTCGATCGCGAAACCGGCCTAACGGAGCCGATGCGCGACATCGTCGCCGCGCACGCCGCCGCCCTTCGTGCCCTCCGCCATCGCACCATCGCCAGCGCCTGGACCGACGTCGAACGCGCAACGCGCCTGCACGAAATCCGCATCGCGCACCCCGGCGAGAAAATCGTCGCGTTCTCCCAGTTCGCCGACACCGTCCGAACACTATTCCCGCGTCTGCCCGATCGATCTGCGGCCGCCGCCCTCACCGCACGCGGCGGCCAACTCCCCAGCGGCCCCGTCACCCGCGCCGAGCTCCTCGCGCGGTTCGCACCGCTCGCACAAGGAGCTGCGCCGCCGCGCGACATCGAACGCGTCGACCTCCTCCTCACCACCGATCTCCTCAGCGAAGGCGTCAACCTGCAGGACGCCTCCGTCGTCGTCCATCTCGATCTCCCCTGGACGCCGGCCCGGCTCGAGCAACGTGTCGGTCGCACACGGCGCATCGGGTCCGCGCACTCCCGCGTCGCCGTCTACACCATGCAGCCACCCGCGGCCGCCGAATCCCTGCTCCGCATCGAGCAACGCCTCCACGCCAAGCTCCGCGCCGCAAATCGCGCCGTTGGCATCGCCGGCACCATCGTGCCTGGAGCACCACCCAACGACGCACCGTCCACCTCGCAACGCCACGAAACGCTGCGGCGCATCATCGCCGCCTGGCAGTCTCACGCCGCGCCGGTAACCGAACACCAGCTGCCGGTCGTCGCGGTCCAGCCGGCCACACGCGCATGTACCCTCGCGGTGTACCGCCATTCGTTAGGCAGCATCATGGTCGGATCGTTCGACCTTCGTCCGCTCGACGATGACCCGGCCGTCCTCATCGACATCGCCACGATCTTGAGCGCACCGACCGTCACGCCCCCGCAGGCCGAGCCGCCTGCCGACGTCGTCGCTGCCGCGCTCGGGCTCTCCGACCGATGGCTCGCCCGCCGCTCCACCGTCGCCGCCACCGGCGGCGCACTGCCGCTCCACGCCCCAGGCCGCCGCCACGCCATGCGCCGCATCGTCTCGATCACCGCGCGCGCGCCGCATCACCTCCGCCCAACGCTCGCACCGCTCGCCGCGCGCGCACGCCGCGCCATCACCCTGCCCTTCGGCATCGGCGCCGAACGCGTGCTCGATGACCTCGCCGTCGCTCCCCTACCCGATGAGGCCTGGCTGCGTGCACTCGGTACATTCGCCGACGTCCAGGAACGCGTCGGTGTCGTCGCGCCCGAACCAACCCACACCCTCGTCGCTATGCTCATCGGCCTCACCTAACGCACCGCCCCGTCCAGCGCTTCGCCGCTACCGTCGCATGCTCCTAGATTCAGGCGATGTCGCCCTCCGCACCGCTCGTCGTCCTGTTCGACCTCGATGGCACCCTCGCCGATTCAGTCGAGCTCATCCTCGGCGCCTTCAGGCACACCTTCAACACCCACTTGGGCGCGGCACCAGCCGACCAAGCCTGGATCGCCGGCATGGGCACCCCGCTCGCATCCCAGATCCGCGCGCTCGTCGCCGACGAGACCCTGATCGAGCCCATGACCACCACGTATCGCACCTGGCAGAACCTGCACCACGACGAGCTGCTCCGCGAATACGCCGGTGTTCGTGAGACACTCAGCCTCCTCCACACCCGCGGCCACCCCATGGCGCTCGTCACCAGCAAAGCCACCGACGCCGCAACCCGCGCCCTGCGCCTCATGGGCATCGATTCCATGTTCGCTCACGTCGTCGGCGCCGACTCCACCACATCGCACAAACCCAATCCGGAACCCGTGCTCTTCGCACTCGGCCAGCTCGCCCGCGATCCCCGAGACGCCGTCTTCGTCGGCGACTCTCCCCACGACGTCGCCGCCGGAAATGCCGCCGGCGTGTTCACCGTTGGCGCGCTCTGGGGACCCTTCACCCGCGAAATACTCGAGACAGCTCGGCCGAACCGCCTCATCGCAGATATCCGCGATCTGCCTCCCCTCCTCGAAGCTCTGGGGACTGCCAACTCGGCAGTTTCACACTCGTGACCGTTCAAACCTTTCGGGCACCCGTGCTATCTGATTCAGCGACGGCATCAAGGCGTGAACCGAATGTTGACAGCCACGATGGAAGACGTGGTGACGACGATTCCGAATGAGGAGCCCGAGTCCGACGTAGCGCTGGCTGCGGCGGGCGACCGGCAGGCTTTCGAGCGCGTGTACCGCGCGAACATGCAGCGGGTGTTTTCCATCTGCGTGCGCATGTGCGGCGATCGCGTGAGAGCGGAAGAGTTGACGCAAGACGTGTTCGTCCGGGCGTGGGAGAAACTCGCGCTGTTCCGCGGCGAAAGCGCCTTCAGCACCTGGCTCCATCGGCTGGCCGTGAACGTGGTATTGAACGATCGGAAAACGCAGGGTCGCGAGCGTTCGCGCGCCGCGGCAGGCGATGACGACGAGGAAAGTGAAGAGTTGTACGGCGCCAGCGCGCCGCCCTCGCACGCCGACCGGATGGACCTCGAGACAGCGATCGCGTTGCTGCCTCCCGGCGCACGACGCGTGTTCGTGTTGCACGACGTGGAAGGCTATCGACACGAGGAAATCGCCGAGATGCTCGGCGTGACCTCAGGCGGCAGTAAGGCGCAGCTGCACCGCGCCAGGCTTCTGTTGCGCGAGGCATTGAACCGATGACGACTCGATCCTGTACCTGCGATCAATTCGATGCGGCGCTCTCCGACTACGTGGAGAACGCCCTCGATCCGGCCCAACGGGCGGCCCTCGAATCCCACGCCGCGGCGTGCGACCGGTGCCGCGAGCTGCTCGCCAGCCTCTCGGCGATCACCGCCGAGGCGTCCGCGCTCCCCGAGCTCACGCCGTCGCACGATCTCTGGCCCGCGATCGCCGGCCGCATCGCGGCCCCGGTGGTCGCGCTGCCCGACGCCGCGGCCCGACGCGCCGGCCGGCCGCCGGTTAGGCACTCCGTTAGGCCGTGGTACCTCGCGCCGGCGTCGCTCGCCGCCGCGGCGGCGGTGCTCGTCGCTGCCACCGCGGGCATCACCACCCTCGCCATGCGCGGCGGCCGGCAGTCCGCGCCGTCCGCTGTCGTGGCGGCCGACGATCGAACGCCCGCGGCGGAGTCCAACGAATCCCAGCTCGACATTCCGGCCCCGGCGGCGCGCAACGTGTCGGCCGCCAAGCCTAACGCAGCGTCCGTCCAGCAAATCTACGCCCGCGAGATCGCCGAGCTCGACTCGATCGCCCGCGACCGGCGGTCGCACCTCGACACGGCAACCATCGCCGTCATCGAGAAAAACCTCCGCATCATCGACCAGGCCATCGCGCAGAGCCGAGCGGCGCTGGCGCACGATCCGAATAACGGGTTTTTGCACGGCCAGTTGAACGACGCCCTGAATCAAAAGATCTCCTTGCTTCGAACCGTTGCCTTACTCCCTGCTCGCACGTGAGGCCCGCAATGTTTGTCCGACTGTACAGTGTTCTCTGCCTGGCCGCGGCGATGGCGGCCACGCCCGCGCTCCTGCCGGCGCAGCGACAACATCGCGACGATGATGATGAGTCGTCCCGCATCGACACCACCGTCGCATTGTCCAGCGGCGGCGTCGTGGAGCTCTCGCTGATTTCCGGCGACATCAAAGTCACCAGCTGGAACCGCGACCAGGTCCGCATCAAAGCCTCGAGCGAAAACGGAGGCTTGCAGCTCGATGCGAACAACGGCCGCGTCAGCCTGTCGGTCCGCTCGATCCATGACGACATGGGGGACACCGAATACGACATCACCATTCCCGCCGGCGCCCGCCTCATCAGCCACAGCGTGTCCGCCGACATCACCACCGACGGCGGCAGCGACGTCGAAGCGCGCTCGGTGAGCGGCGACGTGACCGTGACTAACGCAACCGGTCGCGCGACGCTCGAATCCGTGTCCGGTTCGCTCACCGCCCGTCACGTTGGGCATGGCCTGCGCATCAACGGCGTGAGCGGCGATGTCAACGCCACCGACATCACCGGCGACATCAACGCCCAGTCCACTAGCGGCGACATCGTGCTCGGCAGCACACACTCGTCGTTCGTGCACACGGAAACGGTGAGCGGGGACACGCGATTCGGCGGCACCATCGACCGCGCGGGCCGCTACGATTTCCACTCGCACTCCGGCGACATCACACTCGCCATCCCGGCGACCGGCGTCACGTTCGACGTCAGCACGTTCAGCGGCGACGTCCAAAGCGACTACCCGATGACGCTGCAGCCCGGCTCCGAGGTCGGACAGAAGCACATGGAGTTCTCGATCAACGGCGGCGGCGCCCGTGTCACCGCCGAGACGTTCAGCGGCGGTATCACGGTCGAACGGCCCGGCCACTCTTCCCATGAGGACTAACCCGATGCGAGCCATACTTCGCGGCACCATTGCTCTCGCGGCCTTCGCCGCCCTCGCCGCTCCGTTAGGCGCGCAGTCCGCCGATGCGGGAAACGGCGACACCTTCGATTGGTCGGGCGCCATCCCCGCCGGCAGCCGCCTCCGGGTGCTGAACCTGAACGGCGGTGTGGAGGTCGAAGCCGCCTCCGGCGATCAAGCGTCCGTCCACGGGGTCAAACAATACCACGGCGATGCCGACCCGAAACGCGTCCACTTCGTGGTCACCAAGGACGGCAGCGATGTCACCGTGTGCGCGCTCTGGCACGAGGGCGACACGTGCGACGAAAACGGCTATCACTCGCACAACGACGGCAGTCACAACGACAACGTCTCGGTTCACTTCACCGTCAAGCTGCCCAAAGGCGTCTTGATGAATGCGGCGACAGTCAACGGCGACGTGCGCGTGGCCGGCGCCACGGCGCCCGTCCGCGCGAGCACCGTGAACGGATCCATCGAAGCGGCCACGACCAGTGGGCCGGTCGACGCCAGCACCGTGAACGGCGACGTGCACGTCCGCATGGACGCGCTTACCGGCAACGGCGACCTCCGCTACAACACCGTCAACGGCTCGATCACCGCCGATCTCCCCGCCAACCTCAACGCCGAGATCGATCTCGAGACCGTGAACGGCTCGCTGACGTCGGATTTCCCGATCACGCTCACCGGGAGCATCAATCCGCGCCACCACATCCACGCCGTCATCGGGTCGGGCGGCCGGCACATCGAGTTCCATACGGTGAACGGCAGCGTGGAGCTCAAGAAACTCAGCTGACGCCGCGCCCGTAGGATACAGTGCGGGTGCTCGCGCCCCGCCCGCCCGCTGCCTGCGGGTGCGGCGGGGTTTGAGCGTTAGGCGCCCGCGGAGTTCACGATTGCACACGAGGTCGACATGAGCCGGGTACTGCTGAGCGCGGGTGTCGTTGCTGCGTTAGTCGCCGCCGGATGCGCGCACACGTCGCATTACGAGTCGAACGCGTTTGCCTGGACGGGCGCGGTGCCCGCCGGACAATGGATCCATCTCCGCAACCTGCGGGGAGACATCAGCGTGATCCCCAGCACGGGAACCGACGTCGAAGTCCACGCATCCAAGCGCTGGTCGCGCGGTGGCGACCTCATCCATTTCGCCCAGAGCAGGGGCGATGACGGCATCACGATCTGCACCGTCAACGATGTGAGCGACAGCTGCGCGCCCAACCACTACTCGAACCGCGGCGAGCATCACGGCCTTTTCTCGTCCATCTTCCGCCCGCATTCCGACGCGCGCGTCGATTTCGTCGTCAACGTGCCCGCCGGCGTCAACGTCGATCTGGGCAGCATCGATGGGTCGGTCCGCGCCTCGGGCACATCGGGCACCGTGGATGCGAAGGTTGTCAACGGCAACATCGAAATCGCGTCGCACCAGGGTGCGCTCGATCTGATCACCGTGAACGGCAGCGTTACGGCCGCGCTCGATACGCTTCCCGCGACCGGCGACATTTCCATGAAGTCGGTGAACGGCTCGATCACCGCCGTGCTTCCGCCCAAACTCGACGGCACGGTGTCGTTCGAGACGGTCACCGGCAAAATCTCGAACGGATTCCAGCTGACCACCGACGGCGCGATGAGCACCCGGCACCTCACCGGCACGGTGGGCGCGGGCGGATCCAGGCACATCGACCTCTCGACCGTGAACGGCAGCGTCACCCTCCTCAAGCACGCCTGACGTCGCGCCGTCGCGCCTAACTGAAGATGCAGCGCGGGGTGGCCGGCAACCGGCCACCCCGCGTCGTGTTCATGCAGCCGCGCCTCTGGCGCGGACGCCTTACAATTCGGCTGCCATGTCGCCTAACACCGTAGCGGTGACGAGCCCCGACCCGCCGCTCACCGGTCTGAAGTCCCGGCGCGGCTCGAAACGCTCGGCGCGCAAGGTCGCCAACTCGATTCTCGAAACGTCCAACGTCTTCCAGCCGTGCTCGGCGGTATCATTGCCGAACCCGCTGACTTGGTACGCCTCCAGCACCTCGGTGCCATCCGGCTTCCGAAGGATCGCGTGCGGTTGAACGACGAATGGGGCGCCGCCGGCATAGGACAGATCGAGTACCCGCCGGTCCTCGAGCGCCTGCATGATGATGTCGCGGTACACATCTCCTCCGAATCGAAAGCGCAACCCGGCCTACCGGTCCGGTTCCGCCTGTCGTACAGAGCTTACTGATAATCCAGCGCGTTCGCCAGCGACGACACACTCTGAACCGTAGCGCGATGCGTGCCCAATCGTACATTTGGCGCGTGCCGCCGCACATCTCCCCATTGCGCTCCGCGCGAACAGTCCTCCTGGTGCTTGCAGGATTCGCGATGCTCGCTGCAGTTGTGCACGCGCAGGACACGACGGCCGCACGCGACACCGTGACGGCACACACGCCAATCCCGACAGCGCAGCCGGACACCGGTGTGGCCGATTCCACCGCCGCACGCGCCGTTGCGAAAGCGCGATC
>Ga0134125_10005039_pt1 | contig 15036 bp, 13 predicted proteins | sample KB31751_FD_96464 | JGI IMG/M metagenome (GOLD analysis project Ga0134125, IMG submission 96464) | Terrestrial soil microbial communities with excess Nitrogen fertilizer from Kellogg Biological Station, Michigan, USA - KB3-175-1 | ecosystem: Environmental > Terrestrial > Soil > Unclassified ... | reverse complement strand
CCGAATAATGCGGTTTCCAGGGTAGCGGTTCCGGATGTTACCAAAGCTGCCACAGACTTCATTAAGAGCGAGTACGTTTCATTTGAAATCACCTTTACATTTTTGTAATCTTTTATAAAGCCTTCATAAAATTCGTCTTCAATGGAAGGCGCTTTGCCAACCACAAACTGATATTCCGGTAAGTTTTTTGTTGCCTGAAGCATCACGGGAAGTTTGGCTTCTATTTCCTGTTTGCGGCTTCCTGGAAGCAAAGCAATGGTGTTTTCTGAAACGTGGATTTCCGGATGATCTTTTTTAAAATCTTCTATCACTTTTACCAAAGGATGTCCAACATATTCCACTTCGTAATTCCATTTTTTATAAAAATCTTTTTCAAATGGAAGGATAACCAGCATTTTGTCAATATACTTTTTGATATTTTTCACCCGGTTTTCTTTCCATGCCCACACTTGCGGAGAAATATAAAATACGGTTTTGTACTGATTTTCTTTAGCCCATTTCGCCATCCGTAAATTAAATCCCGGATAGTCAATGAAAATGATCACATCCGGATGAAATGCTAAAATATCATTTTTGCAAAATTTAAAGTTCTTTAAAATTTCAGGAAGATTTTTAACTACTTCTGCAAAACCCATAAAAGCAAGTTCCTTGTAGTGCTTTACCAATGTGGCTCCTGTAGCTTTCATTTTATCACCGCCCCAACAACGGATTTGTGCTTTTGCATCTATCTTTTGCAGTTCTTTTATCAGATTACTTCCATGTAAATCGCCGGAAGCTTCGCCGGCTATAATGTAATATTTCATGCTGCTGCAATGTACGATGCAATTTGAAAAAGGAGAGAGGGCGGCGATTCAATTTCTTTGTAATCAAGAATTAGAAAAAAAGGAAAATAAAAAAGGGCAACCTTTTCGGGTTGCCCTTTTGCATTGAAATATCGATTTTAGCCGATTAATTTCACATTAACGGCATTCATGCCTTTTTTGCCATTTTGCAAGTCAAATTCCACTTTGTCATTTTCTTTAATTTCATCAATTAATCCGCTTGCATGCACGAAAGTTTCTTTAGAAGAATCATCGTGTTTGATAAAACCGAAGCCTTTTTCAGAATTGAAAAATTTTACGGTTCCTGTGTTTTTGTTGTCCATTGTGTTGTTGTTGATTATAAAAAATTAGCCGCGAAGATAGGGTTTAAAAATGGATATAAACTGCTATCTTTTTTGGTTTTTTTTAATTTAACTTTTTAAGAAAATCAGCAGCCGGCAATAACGTTTGCATTAAACTCATCGTTCAAAGCTATTGAGCCTTTTCTGTCTTTTTTAATTTATCCCAAAAAGTAAAATACAAACCATAATTGTATTTGAAGAATTTGTGATGCTGTGCATGATGTGCCCCGCCTATCACCCATTTGGTAAGCATATTTTTTTCATTTTTCGGATAAATATCTATGTCCAAATGATTGATGACGCTGCTGAAAGTCATGATGGTCAGTTGAATGATAATTATATAATAATGCATGGGCAAAATCATCAACATCAGCGGTAGAAAAACCGCCTGCAACAATCCCTCTAAAGGATGAAATGAAAAAGCGGTAAACGGAGAAGCAATATTGCTTTCATGATGTACCTTATGCACGATTTTAAAAATTGCCGGGCGATGCATCCACCGATGCAGCCAGTAATAATAAGTTTCGTGCAAGAGCATGAAAATGAGGAGGCTTGCAGGCAGGTAAAACCAACCGTATAAATCAATTTTTGTATAAACTTTAGTATATCCCTTTTGCCAGAGAATTACAGTTAATGTTCCGGCGACAGAAAAAAGTAAAGACGTAACTACGCTCCATTTTATTTCTTTTTTTAATTGTCCTTTTTTGTAATTTTTCTTATTGATTTTCCTCGTTTCAAACTTTGAGGGAAACCATTTATAAAAGATAAAATAGAATACTCCTGCTACCAAAAAATATCTCCCGGTGATCACAACAAAAAAAAGCAGCGTGAGCACAAAGAGCCAGAATACTGAGGTAAAGTCTGGAAGGTTCATGATGTAAAATAAAGAAATCATTCGTTAATTTCTTTCAAAAAGGGCTATAATTGTATGTATGTTTAAAACTTCGTTTCTTTTTATTTTATTTATTTTTCCAGGTATGTTGAAAGCGCAGGAAAAGAAAAGAGCCAGGGATTACGGTTTAAAAATCGGCGTAATGCAAACAGGCAAATTGAATAGTATTACAGACGTTGCCGGTGTAAAAGTTGGTCACACCACTTTGATAAAAGGCGATTCGATCCGTACCGGCGTCACCGCTATTTTACCGTACGATGGAAACATTTTTCAGGAGAAAGTTCCAGCGGCAGTGTTTGTTGGAAATGGCTTTGGCAAGCTTGCGGGGAGCACACAAATCAATGAATTGGGAAATATAGAAACTCCTGTTATTCTAACCAACACGCTGAATGTTTCGACAGCAATGGATGCGTTGATAGAATATACACTACAGGAAAAAGGGAATGGAAATGTAGCTTCTGTAAATGCTGTGGTCGGAGAAACCAACGATGGCTTTTTGAATGACATTCGCGGAAGACATGTAACCAAAGAAGACGTTTTATCAGCAATAAAAAATGCGAAAGCCGGCAGAGTAGAAGAGGGTGCAGTTGGCGCAGGAACAGGAACCGTTTGTTTTGGATTCAAAGGTGGAATCGGTACTTCTTCAAGAAAATTACCGGCAGCTTTAGGCGGATATACTGTTGGTGTTTTGGTACAAACAAATTTCGGCGGTGTTTTACAAATTGATGGTGTTCCGGTAGGAAAAGAATTGGGAAAATTTAGTTTTAGTAATGAACTTTTAAATAATGTGGATGGATCGTGCATGATCGTCATGGCGACTGATGCTCCATTGGAACATCGCAATCTTTTGCGCCTGGCGAAACGTGCAATTATCGGTATGGGAAAAACCGGCGGTATTGAATCGAATGGAAGTGGAGATTACGTTATTGCTTTTTCGACTGATACATCTTCCCGTATTCCTTTTACGGCAAAGAAAGGAATAATGCAAATTCCTGTTTTGCAAAATGATGATATGTCACCTTTGTTTATGGCAACCATTGAAGCAACAGAAGAAGCAATCATTAATTCTTTGTTTGCTGCGAAAACCATGACGGGAAGAAATGGAAACAAAGTAGAATCTTTACCGTTGGAAAAAGTAATTCCCATCCTAAAAAAATATAACCGGATTCAAAATCAATAAATCTGTGAGGCAGTAAACAAATAAATATCGCAATTTTTGTTTTATAGATTCCTTTGAAAGATTTGCTTCTTTTCTTTTTGAAAAAAAAGTACCTTAATAAAGACATTTCGAAAATATTTCGCCTTTCCTTTGGGCAATTACTACCTGGCCTGTTAATACAAGACGCTGCTTTTTACAATATCAAACTGATTAAAGCGTTTTATTATTCTATTCATTCATTTCTAAAAGCTGATCTTATGAAAACTCCAGTGTTTAAATTGCTACTTGCCTTTGTAATATTAATCGTAATAGTTTCAGGATGTAACGGTACCCGCAGAACGGAAGGCGGTGCACATAATCGCGGGGTAAATAATAGCTATTATAGAGGTTATTAACTTCATCCGTTAATCGCATCGGCCGGTGCTTTGTTGCGGCGGCTGAACCGTGTTGATCAGTGATCATGCTTTATTGCCGCCGCGTGAACAGTTTGAATTGTTTCCTTTAACTGTTAGTCTTCGGGCTTTTACGGCTCACGCTGGAAGCCGTTAGAACCCTAGCGTTGCACTCTTCCGCTGGCATCGCCTTTCATCAACCCTTGTACTTCACCCAAAGTGGCATGGTTCAAATCTCCTGGAATCGTATGTTTCAAGGCAGAAGCAGCAACTCCGAATTCTGCCGAATCTTTTAAATTCATTCCCGAAACCAAAGCATAAATAAATCCGCTGGCAAATGAATCTCCGCTTCCTACACGATCAACAATGCGAACGTCATATTGTCTCGAATGATAAAATTCGTTACCATCATATACTAATGCACTCCACCCATTATCAGATGCGCTGTGACTTTCTCTTAAAGTGGACGCAATATATTTAAAGCCGAATTTTTCTTTCATCTGTTGAAATACATCTTTATATCCGTCGAGATTTAATTCGCCTTTTGTTACATCTGTTCCTTTACTTTTAAATCCCAAAGTAGTTTCAGCATCTTCTTCATTGCCAATACAAACATCTACATACTGACAAAGATTGGTCATTACTTCTTTTGCTTTTTCTTTGCTCCATAATTTTTTACGGTAATTCAGATCAATGCTGGTGGTTACGCCTTTTGCTTTGGCAGCCTTCAATGCAGCTTCTGTAAGTGCAGCGGCTTTATCACTTAAGGCAGGAGTAATGCCGGTTGTATGAAACCAGGAAGCACCTTCAAATATTTTATCAAAATCAAAATCAGCAATTTCTGCTTCTGCTATAGCCGCATCTGCGCGGTCATAAATTACTTGTGAAGCGCGCATCGAAGCTCCGGTTTCTAAAAAATAAATTCCTAATCTTTTTCCTCCACGTGCTACAAATTGTGTATCTACACCATAGCGGCGCAGATGGTTGATCGCTGACTGGCCAATTGCATTATCAGGCACTTTTGAAACAAACACTCCGTTCAATCCATAATTGGTAAGTGCCGCAGCCACATTGGCTTCGCCGCCGCCATAAGTAACATCAAAACTATCCGCCTGTACAAATCTTTTATAATCCGGAGTAGATAAGCGAAGCATAATTTCTCCAAGTGTAACAACTTTTTTTGCCATGATCTTTTTAATATTTTAATTGATTGATAAATAAAATTTGAAAAAAAAATTTCCGGCCAAATGTCTTCCTTATTTATTAATATCACAAGAAAAAGTGCGGTAACGTTTGCGTAACAATTTCTTCAAATTGATGTGAACAATTTTTATAAGATTAAATGAATATCTTTCCGGAAGCAGATAGACTTTTGGAAAGTTTATAAGCCGCGGAAAGTTTTTTATCGGTAACGATTGCATAAAAAAATATGGATTTATAATTTTATTCCAATAACATTGTTGACAGCAAAAATGTATTCATGGATAAGAAAACCACTTTATTAAAACTCATTCCTGAGCAGGAAATTTTGCCACTCTATTTTTATAAAGATCCGGAAGTTAGTTTGGAGGTTTTAAAAGCTTTATACCGAGCGGGAATCAGAACCGTGGAATATACAAACCGGGGCGAAGCCGCCCTGCAGAACTTTAAAAAAATGCGTGAATTGTGTGATACAGAATTGAAAGATATGTATCTCGGAATTGGCACGATTAAAAACGGTGAAATGGCTCAAACCTTTATTGACGCCGGTGCTGATTTTATTATTTGTCCCGGACTTGTAGAGGATGTGGCAAAAGTAGCTGACGAAAATAACTTGCTTTGGGTGCCAGGATGTATGACGCCTACAGAAATTATCCGCGCAGAAACATTAGGCGCGAAAATGATCAAATTGTTTCCGGGAAATATCTTAGGTCCTGAATTCATGAGCTCGATAAAAACGTTATTTCCAGATTTACTATTTATGCCAACCGGAGGCGTTGATCTTGATAAAGAGAATATTTCCAAATGGCTGAAAGCCGGTGTGTGTGCGGTAGGAATGGGAAGCAAGCTCGTGAGCAAAGATTTATTGGAACAAAAAAATTACGCCAAAATTGAAGAGCTTGCAAGGCAGGCGTTGGAGATTTTGAAAGCCGTTAAATAATTTATTTTAAACAAAACGATGATGCAGCAAACTATCCAAGTTGGTAAAACCGATTCCAGGCAAAACCATTTCAACCTGCAAACCACGATTGGCAAGTATCGTTGGACGATTTGCGGATTGATTTTTTTTGCAACAACGATTAATTATCTCGACAGGCAGGTAATCAGTTTGTTGAAATCAGTTTTATCAGAACAACTTCATTGGAACGATGCAGATTATGCGGACATCGAAATTGCATTTAAATTTTTCTATGCATTTGGTATGCTCGGCGCCGGTCACATTATTGACAAGCTCGGATCAAAGATTGGCTACGCAGTTTCCACCGGATTATGGAGCGTCGCTGCTGTTTGTCATGCGTTTGCATCAAGCGTTTTTGGATTTGCGGTAGTACGATCTTTTCTTGGCCTTACAGAATCAGGAAATTTTCCGGCAGCAATTAAAGCTACCGCAGAATGGTTCCCGAAAAAAGAACGTGCATTGGCAACGGGAATTTTTAATTCAGGATCAAACCTGGGAGCCATCATTGCGCCACTCACTGTTCCTTTTATAGCAGTTGCCTGGGGATGGAGATGGGCGTTTATTCTGACTGGCATTCTAGGTTTTATCTGGTTGATCTTGTGGATGATCTTTTATAATGTTCCTGCAAAAGAAAAGCGACTTACTGTAGATGAATTTAATTACATCCACAGCGATAAAGATGAAAAAGCAGTAGAAGAAGTCAAAGGCGCAAGGATATCTTGGGCAAAATTATTAAGCTACAGGCAAACATGGGCTTTTGCGATCGGTAAATTTTTAACTGATCCGGTTTGGTGGTTTTATCTCTTTTGGCTTCCTGATTTTTTAGAGAGTCAATACCATCTTACCATGACGCAAATTGCCGTTCCCGTTGCAGTCGTTTATATGTTGTCGACCATTGGAAGTGTAGGCGGGGGTTGGCTTCCACTGGCTATGATCAGAAGAGGAGCGCCGGTTTTTAGGGCGCGCAAAATCTCAATGCTCATCTTTGCTTTTCTTGTGGTACCTATTTTATTTGCGCAGGTTGCCGGAAATGTGAACATGTGGCTTGCCGTTTTTATTATTGGTTTGGCTGCTGCTGCGCATCAGGCCTGGAGTGCAAATATCTTCACTACCGTGAGTGACATGTTTCCTAAATCTGCCACAGCATCAGTAACAGGAATTGGTGGCATGTTTGGCGGAGTAGGAGGAATCCTGCTTTCGCTTTTGGTTCAGAAAAATATGTTTGTATATTATCGCTCTATTGGCCAGATAAACACTGCCTATTATATCATGTTTGCTATTTGCGCCGGCGCTTATTTGCTCGCGTGGGTCATTATGCAAATATTGGTTCCTAAAATGAAGCCATTGGATCTGTAATTTTGTACCATAAGAATGGGAAAAGAGAAAAGTGATTTGATAAAATTTTTTTACTGAAAATATTTTTCTTTCCGGTAAAGCAACAAATATTCGCATTTCTACACCCGCGCTGCTTATTTTAAACGACTACTCTTTGCGCTGTGAAACTTGGTTGCCTGCTGTTATTTATCCTTTTAAATCAACTATATAAAAAAAGTGTTGCTTACATTACCCAAAAAAAAGAAACGCTACTCTTTTCGTGAGTGTGAATTAATAAATGAATAGCTATCGCTAAATATCGGTAAACTAATTTGTTTTCACAATGGTGTTAATGGCATAAATTTTATTACCCTTCTTTTCAAAGAAGCTTAAATTATTTTTATGTTAGCAATGAATTATCGCGGGCCTTTCCGGGTTCGCGCACAGCAGAAGCCCATGCCGGAAATTGAGCACCCTGAAGACGTAATTGTGAAGGTTGAACGCGCCTGTATCTGCGGCTCGGACCTTCATATTTATCATGGCCTTGTTCCTGATACCCGCGTCGGTACTACCTTTGGACACGAATTTATTGGTGAAGTTGTAGAGAAAGGTGCAGATGTTAATAAATTAAACATCGGCGACCGGATACTTGTTCCCTTTAATATTTCATGTGGCAGATGTGCTTTTTGTAAACAGGGGCTATACAGCAATTGCCATGAATCAAATCCTGAAGCCACTGCCGCAGGAGGAATCTTTGGTTATTCGCATACCTGTGGCGGCTTTGATGGCGGGCAGGCAGAATATGCTCGGGTGCCTTATGCAGAAGTAGGCCCAATGGTTATTCCGCCTGATATTCATCCGGATGATGCAGTATTGCTTACCGATGTTTTTCCAACCGGATACCAGGCTGCAGAAATGGGTGGCATTAAAAAAGGCGATACGGTAGTTGTATTTGGAGCCGGACCAATTGGAATCATGGCGGCGAGATGTGCATGGTTTTTTGGTGCGGCAAGGGTAATTGTTATCGATCGCATAGAATACAGGCTTGAATTTGCCCACAATTTTTCTCATTGTGAAGCATATAATTTTGAGTCTTTGGAGGATCCGGTTTTGTTTATCAAAAAAACCACCGGGTATTTTGGTGCTGATGTGTGTATTGATGCTGTCGGTTGCGAAGCGGCCGGTAGCGCTTTGCAATGGATTACAGGAAGAGTGCTGATGATGCAGGCCGGCTCAGCAACGGCGCTTCACTGGGCAATTAATTCGGTGAAAAAAGGCGGTATTGTTTCCATCGTAGGAGTCTATGGGCCTACCGACAACCTGGTGCCAATCGGTAACGTCGTCAATAAAGGAATCACGATCAGAGCGGATCAATGCTCAGTTAAAAGATTGCTTCCCAAACTGATTCATCACATCCGCGAAGGCTATATTGAACCGCGACAGATCATCTCTCATCATATTCCGTTGAAAGAAGTTTCCGACGCCTATCATATTTTTTCAGCCAAATTAGACAACTGTATTAAAACAGTTCTTATTCCTTAAATAAATTATTATGGAAAATACAAGCAATAAGTACCAGAACATTCCAGGATGGGGAGTAGATTCCGATCCTAATGACATTCCAAATTATCCTATCAAGAATTATAATGGCGACGACCATCAAAGGCTCGATTGGACAAGACCGCCATTGCAACCGGTAACCGTCGAAATATTAGAATCGGTAGAACAGGCGAGAATGCCGGCTGTCTTTGGAACAAAACTGCCTCCTTCAGGTGTGAGTGGCATGCTGCGCAGGTATGCTTTTAAATATGATGAGTCTGAATATGGACATTGGCTCAATTTATTATTAGCGGATCGCATCAATGTAGTCGAAGGAATTTTGCATGATCTAAGCCATTTTCGTATTCCGAATATTTTCGCCGAAAAAGGCATGAAAGCTGACTGGAAATACAACCGGAAAGAACTGGTAACAAAAATTATAGTGGCAACAGCAGTCACTACGGCTATTGTTTTTTGGCTAAAAAAGAAAGATGGTAAAAGCGCCTGATAAAATCGTTGCTTTCAACGTTCAATACTTTGCTTCAATTTTTCTTCAGATTCCTTTTTTAAGTTTGTTTAAATTTAAAAGACAAACTCATGAAGAAGATTCTCGGAGCGGCAGTGATTATGCTGGCATTAAACACTATATCTTTTGCGCAAGAGAAAGAAGCGGGTCATCAAAAAATAACTGTTCCTGCGGTTGTTAAACAAGCAAACGTGGATAGATACCCTCAATCCAAAAATTACAGGGTAACGTGGGAAAAGGAAAAAGGAAATTATGAAGCCAACTGGGGCGGTAAAGATGGGGAAGCAAATTCCGCAATGTACACTCCATCAGGCAAGTTTATTGAAGTTGTAAAAGCAATTCCTACGAAAGATTTACCTAAAGGCGTTTTAACTTATTCCAAAGAGCATTATAAAACCACTAAATTTGGCGATGTAGGAAGAGCCACAGATGCCACTGGTAAAATTTCTTATGAAGTGGAAATTAACGGCAAAGATGTCATCTTTGATGAGAACGGGAATTTTGTAAAAGAAGAAAAATAAAAAATCTTTAGCTGATAAGCTATTCCGTTTGAAAGAAGGAATGGCTTTTTTTTTATCAAAATGAATAAGAAGTATTTCATAACGATTCTTTGTTTTGTTTTTTCTATATCTTCCTTTGCCCAGAATAAAACACTTGACTATTTTATTAATAAATCACTTACAAACGATCCAAGGATATCAGAACTTCAGAACCTCATTTCAGCAAATAAAACAGACAGTGCCTTAATTGTTGCAGCAAATAAATTGCAGGTAACAGGAAATGGGAATGCTTACTACGCGCCGGTTATAAATGGTTACGGTTATGATGTCGCCATCACAAACGGTCAGCAGCTTTCTGCACTCGTTGCTTTAAACAAGCAAATTTATAACAAACGAAATCTCAGTTTGCAGTTCAAGAGTTTGCAATTGCAAAATGATTCTTTAACAAATTTTATCACCATCAGTAGGCAGGACATAAAGAAGGCAATCATCGCTCAATATATTCTTGCTTATAGCGATCAGCTCCAGCTTTCGTTTAATGATGAACTGGTCACTCTTTTAACCGATGAGGAAGAGATCTTAAAAAAACTGACTCAAAAAAATGTGTATAAACAAGCTGATTATTTATCTTTTTTGGTTACACTTCAGCAGCAAAAATTGACGAGAAATCAATTGTTCGTTCAATATAAAAGTAATTATGCAACGCTTAATTATCTTGCCGGCATTATCGATACAACTACGGAAAGTCTTGCTGCTCCTGATTTACAAGCGAAACTGGTTTTTAATACTGAAAATTCTCCTTTCATTCTCACTTATAAAATTGACAGTCTGAGGCTTGCCAATGAACGTGCGATTATCAAATATCAATACCGGCCTAAAGTAAATCTGTTTGCCGATGCCGGGTATCAATCTACATTTATTCTCAATCCTTATAAAAATTTCGGATATAATTTTGGCATTAACCTCACTGTTCCGATTTATGATGGACACCAAAGGAAATTACAGTTTTCCAGGTTGGATATACAGGAAAGAACAAGGCAAAGACAACGCGATTTTTTTTTCAACCAATACCAGCAGCAGATACTGCAATTACAGCAACAATTAAATGACCTTCAAAACCTTGCTGCCCCCGTGAATAAACAGATTGAATATTTGGAAACGCTCATAAAAGTAAATGGAAAATTATTAGAAACCGGCGATATCCGGATCACCGATTATGTGCTGGCGTTGAATAATTATATCACTGCAAAAAATTTGGTTGTTCAGAATAAAATTGCGCAATACCAGGTAATTCAACAACTGAATTACTGGTACATGAAGTTGTAAATAAACGGATTCAATTAATCAAAATGAAACAATATTTTGTAAAATCAGTTTTTGGCTTATTTGTTTGTTTACTGGCTTTTGCAGGTTGCAAATCTAAAGATGCTGGGGAGACAGAACAACCGGCGGAAGTTCGTGTACCCGTGACCGTTACGACTGTTACTTTTGAGCCGCTGCAACAATATATTGAGCTCAATGCAACTTCCACTTTTCTTCAACAGAACTTTGTAAAATCAAATCTGAATGGTTATATCCAAAAAGCGAATATTAAATTCGGTGATTATGTGCACCGCGGACAGGTTTTATTTGTTTTAAAAACAAAAGAAGCAGCAGCAATTGGAAATTCGGTAAACAAACTCGATTCCGCATTTAATTTTTCCGGGATCAATTCAGTGCGCGCTGATGCTTCCGGGTATGTAATGCAGGTCAATCACCAGGCAGGAGATTATGTGCAGGATGGCGAGCAACTTGCTGTGATCAATGATTCTAAAAGTTTTGTTTTTGTAATGAATGTTCCCTATGAATACAAACCATATATTTCTACCGGAAAGCAGGTGCAGCTTACTTTGCCGGATGGAGAAAAATTTTGGGCAGTTGTAAAACCTTCGTTGCCAATGATGGATTCTGCATCGCAAACACAAGCGGTTTCATTAAGCGTAAATGCTCCTCATCCGATACCGATGAATCTGGTTGCGAAAGTCCGCATTGTAAAAGAATCGAAAACTGCTGCACAAACTTTAAATAAAAACGCTGTGTTATCTGATGAAATGCAAACTGATTTCTGGGTGATGAAAATGATCAATGATAGTACCGCTGTAAAAGTGCCTGTGAAAACAGGCATCGAATCGCGTGATAAAGTAGAAATTATTTCCCCTGCATTTCAGCCAAAAGACAAAATATTATTGACAGGAAATTATGGTTTGGAAGATACAACGAAAGTGATTGTTCAAAAAGATTCGCTGTAATGAGTTGGTTGAAAATTTAAGTAAACAAATGAAAAGTTTTTTCACCACATATAAAAGTCCGATGACTGTTGTTCTTGCATTGGTCATTTTGGGCGGCATTTTTACTTATACAAAATTACAGACTTCGCTATTTCCTGAAATTACTTTTCCTAAAATAAAAATCATTGCTGATGCCGGTTTACAGCCGGTGGATAAAATGATGGTAACGGTAACACGGCCGTTAGAATTTGCTATAAAGAAAATTCCGGATCTGACGGATATCCGGAGCACAACAAGCCGTGGCAGTTGTGAGATTTCCGCATTTATTGATTGGAAAGCAAACGTTGATCTAAGCCAGCAAAGAATAGAATCGAGGATCGCGGAAATTCGGAATACACTTCCTCCGGATGTAAACATCACTGTTGAGAAAATGAATCCTTCCATTTTGCCGGTAATGGGATATTCCTTGGAAAGTCATCAACTATCTCCAATTGCTTTGAAACAATTGGCGCTTTATACGATACAACCTTATCTTAGCCAGGTTCCCGGCGTTTCTGAAATCAGGGTGATCGGTGGCAAAACGAAAGAGTATTGGATCCAACTTGACCTTCAGAAAATGAGTACGCTCGGCATTACGCCGGAAGCGATCAACACTGCATTGAGCCAAACAAATTTCATTAAATCAATTGGCTATTTATCGGATTACCGGCATTTGTATTTAACCATCACAAATGCATCTGTTCAATCATTGGATGAATTAAAAAATGTGGTCATCAGCAATAACGGAAAGCGTGTGGTGCAGTTGCAGGACATTGCCGCCATCCAGGTAAAAGAAGCTGTGGAATATATTAAAGTAAATGCGAACGGGAAAGAAAGTGTGTTGATTGCTGTAGTAAAACAACCAAGCAGCAATCTGATCGATGTTTCGAAAGCAATGGAGCAAAAAATTGCAAATCTTAAAAATATTTTGCCAAAAGATGTTACTTTAAAGCCATATTATGTACAGGCAGATTTTGTAAATAATGCTGTAAGAAGTGTTACCGATAGCCTTTGGATTGGTTTGCTTCTTGCCATTATTGTGGCTGTTATTTTCCTGCGGTCTTTTAAAGCAAGCGCTACAATTTTATTGACCATACCGGTTACGCTCGCGGCTACTGTGATCGTGTTGTATGCTGTAGGCTATACTTTAAACATTATGACGCTTGGCGCAATTGCTGCAGCAATCGGTTTGATCATTGATGATGCGATAGTGGTGGTTGAGCAAATCCATCGCTCGCATGAAGAACATCCGAAAGAGGAATATAAAGTTGTGGTACAAAAAGCAATACACTATTTGTTTCCTGCAATGGTAGGTTCTTCGATCAGTACCATTGTGATTTTTATTCCTTTTATTCTTATGAGCGGTGTTGCAGGTGCATATTTTAATGTACTGACCAATACAATGATCATTACTTTGGTTTGTTCATTTTTTGTTACCTGGCTTGGGCTGCCGGTGATCTATCTTTTATTTTCAAAAAAGGAAAAAGAAAAAAAACTTGCTCAAAAAGAGCAACCTCATTTTGTAAAAAAACAACAGTGGGTTTTGTTTTTTATCAGGCGTCCGTGGATCAGTTTTATTTTTGTTGCCATTTTAATTCTTTCAATTGTATTGATCTTACCCGCATTGGAAACAGGTTTTTTACCTCAGATGGATGAAGGAACAATTGTCCTCGATTATGTGTCTCCGCCAGGCACATCTTTAGAAGAAACGAACAGCGAATTGCAGCAGGTTGAAAAAATTATTACATCCACTCCGGAGGTAAGCGCTTATTCGCGGCGTACTGGAACACAAATGGGTTTTTTTATTACAGAACCAAATACGGGAGATTATGAAATTCAATTAAAAAGCCACAGAACGAAAACAACGGATGAAGTAATTGATGAAATACGAAAAAGGATTGAAGCGTCACAACCGGCTCTGCGCATCGATTTTGGGCAGGTGATCAGTGATATGCTAGGAGACTTAATGACATCAGTACAACCCGTTGAAATAAAAATTTTTGGCGATGATCTGCAAAAAATAAAAGAGCTGTCAACACAGGTTGGAAACGTGGTACAAAATGTAAAAGGAACAGCGGATGTTTTCAATGGGATTACCATCGCCGGCCCTTCTGTAACGGTTATTCCTGATTACAACCGGCTGGCACAATTTGGCATCACACCGGCAAATCTTCAATATCAATTACAAACTTCCCTGGAAGGCAATGTTGTTGGAAATATTTTTGAAAATAATCGCATCTATGCGGTACGCCTCGTTTATCCCGGAAGCAAAAAGATGAGTGTTGAAGACCTGAATAACTTACAAATCGCTTCTCCTGATGGAAGATTGAAACCAATCGCCGAATTAGCAGAGGTGCAGATAAATGAAGGCGATGCAGAGATTCAACGCGAGAATTTGCAATCCATGGGCGTTGTTTCTGCGCGTCTTGAAAACCGCGATCTGGGAAGTACGATGAAAGATATTAAGAACGGAATTTCTTCGCAAATCCGCTTACCGGAAGGATATCATATTGAATACGGTGGTTCTTATGCCCAGCAGCAGCAATCATTTACCGAACTGTCAATGATCCTGATCGCCTCAAGTCTTTTGGTATTTGGAACCATTCTTTTTTTATTTAAAGATGTAAAAGTCGCCCTGGCTATTTTAATGATTTCTGTACTCGGAATATCCGGCAGTTACATTGCTTTGTTTCTAACCAACACCCCTTTAAATGTTGGAAGCTATACCGGGCTTATCATGATCGTAGGAATTATTGGTGAAAATTCTATTTTTACTTTTCTGCAGTTTAGAGAAAATCTCATACTGCAATCTGTTGATGAATCGGTAGAATATGCGATCTCCACCAGGCTTCGTCCAAAATTAATGACCGCATTGGGGGCCATCATCGCACTGATGCCGTTGGCGTTGGGAATAGGCACCGGCGCTAAATTGCATCAACCTCTTGCTATCGCTGTTATAGGTGGCTTTCTAATCGCAATTCCTTTGTTGTTAATTGTTTTGCCTTCTGTTTTGCGGTTGTTGTTTAAAAATGTGAAGCAGAAAAATCAATTGCAATAAACAAAGAAATAACAAGGATTTTCTCTCTCT
>Ga0134125_10005038_pt1 | contig 15037 bp, 29 predicted proteins | sample KB31751_FD_96464 | JGI IMG/M metagenome (GOLD analysis project Ga0134125, IMG submission 96464) | Terrestrial soil microbial communities with excess Nitrogen fertilizer from Kellogg Biological Station, Michigan, USA - KB3-175-1 | ecosystem: Environmental > Terrestrial > Soil > Unclassified ... | reverse complement strand
TTTACTTAGAGACTATAATCGTCCGTGGGGTCATGAAGATATAGATTGTGCTATACTAAAAACAGAAGAGATGAATATTCTACTAGATGAATTTAAAAAGATTATTTAGAACGGGGCGATAACAATGGAAGCAGGAGAGATTACCCTAGAAGATGGAAAGTATTATATAATTCTTGAGATTATAAACAATAAAATTACTAAAACAATGCTTCTTGAAGAATATATAATGAAATCTATTGCAGTCTATTTTGACGGGAAGCTCAAAACCATTGAAGAGATAGTAAATCAGCAGTATTGGATGCACATAAACAATTCTGTAATTCACGAAAAATAATATTTTATTAAATAAGTTGCTATTTTCACAGAAAACGATAAAAGTCGTTTCTCAAAACCCGTAAGAATAGCGCAAATAAGAGTGTCATTTATCCAGTAAAAGAACAGTTTTATAGGAGGAGTAAAATGCGTAAAGCACAACTAGTAAAGATTTGGAAGCAGCTAGACGGAATGAATGAAGCATTAGAACTATTACAGGAAAATGATGTTGATATTTATAATATTGATTTTTCAGCAGTAGTTGCTTTGAAGAATGATGTAGAAGATATGATACAAAAGAAAACAAGAAAGCAGAAATAATTTAAAGAGGAGAGTGTAAAATGACTCAATTAGAAGTTCAACATGCAAAAGAGACAATTGAATTTGCCAATAAGCAAATCAAACTCTATCAAGAGGATATAATCAAAGCTGAGAAAGTAATAAAAGCAAATAGCTGGATGAAAACAGCTAGTCCGTTAATTATTACGGATGAATATGGAACATTTACTATTGAAAGTAACCGAGATAGTTGGGAGGAAGCAAAGCATAAAGGGGGAAAAACAATCTATTTTGAAGTTGATATGTCTTCAGATTTAGGGAAGGTGTATAAAGGAATAAATACTGAAGAAGCTCAGCAAATAGTTGATTACCTGACTCATAAAATTAATTACTTGAAATCAAAGTAAATGTAAGCACAAAAGAGAGAATAGACGATAACATCTATATATAGAGGAGAGTTGCCTAATGAAATATCAAGTTACACAATCACAGTTTGATACAATTAAACAACTATCAGAAATGAAGTCCACCTTAGAGTATCTTCTAACACAAGAGTTTCAATACGGAACAATGAAAGATGCTATTGAAGTTTTTACTTATTATCCAGAAGAGTTTGAGGTGTCACCAGAAGACTAGAAAGGAGGTGAGTTTAATGAATAAAGAAGCTGTTAAAAAGCAACTTACGGCAAAAGATATTAATCAAGGAGAGTGGTACAAAGATAGCAATGTAGAAGGAGAAGTAGTAGCAACAGACATTGTAAGAAATCAGATTCAAATACTTAAAAAGGGCGGAGGATATACTTTGGTGAGCCTTAAAGAAGATACAGATGAAAAAAAAGAAGATATGGTGAATAATCCTAATCACTATAATACTGGAAGAGTGGAAGTCATTGATATCATTGAGGATGCTACTAGAGATGCAAGAAATGGATTTGAGGGCTCTCTTCAAGGTAATATAATTAAGTACATCTTGCGCTACCGACATAAAAATGGTTTAGAAGACCTAAAAAAAACTAAATGGTATCTAAAAAAGCTCATTACTGAAGTTGAAAGTATAGAACAAGGAACAGCAGAAAAAATGAAATGATTTTACTCTGTGTTCTTTTTACTGTTTTTATAGTGTCAGTAGCATTAGAGATATACTATATATTTAAAATGATGCTTCATTACAATAGTAAAACATACTCTCAAAGTGATTCATTTAATATATATCTAAATAAAGTTATAAAGCTAATGTCTATTACTACTATGATAGCTGCGCTTTTATGGATAGGATTAAAACTACTTTAAGGAGGTGAGTCGATGCAAGTGAGAGATAAAGTTGTGTATAATTCAAGCAATGATGCTAATTTTGGCATGCTTGCAGGTCATGAAGCAATCATTGTGGAAACAAATAAGAGTTTTATTGGTGATGACAATGAGTTTCTTTGTAGAATAGAGTTTATTGAAACTGGACTTATTATAGGTGTAATGAGCGATGAAATAACTCTATGCCCATAAGCTCACTAGTTTCAGAGAGGAATGAAATACTGTTGAGAGATTTTAATAAGTCAAAGGACATGTTTGATACGGCAATGGAGAATGTGTATAGTAATGTAGAGTCTGCAATTAGTAGAATAGAGAAAGTTTCAGAGATTGTGCTTTCAATGGAAAATTTAACAATCTATGAATACAATGAATTAGAAGAACTAATTACACTATCTCTATTAAGCTTAGACAAGATATTGCAGAAATAATAGAAACATATAATACTAATGTGTTATTAAGGGGGTGAGTGAATTGTAAAATTTATTCGACCAACTAAATGAAAAGATAATAAATAATATAAAAAAGGAGATTGATAATATGACAAATTCAACTAAAAATAAACTGACACTAATTAAGCGGTCAACACCAACATGCCCAGCTTGTAACACAATGCAATTCATACTAGAGAACGAAGGTATTCCGTTCGATACGATTGATATTGCCGTGGAGGAAGATGCAGTTGAGAAATATAGTCTATCTAGTGTGCCAGTGCTTCTAATTAATGAAGAGGACGGAAGCTATATTAAACTGAATGGTATTCAACCAGTAGAAGTAATCAAAGAACTCCTTGAAGATTAATAGTTTAAATTGAATTGGGGCAGCTGAATATATAATATAGGGAGGAATAAAGAATTGTCACTATCAAAAACAATTAAAAAGAGAGATAACTCAATCGTTGAATTTAAACTAGAAAAGATTACTAAGGCTATCAGCAGAGCAGGAAAAGAAACAGGTGAGTTTAGTGTCAAAGAGGCTGAGTCTCTTGCGCAGGATGTGTTAGAGCTTGTGAATAAAGCAGATGATAACCAAAAAGACTTGACGGTTGAATGTGTTCAAGACTTGGTAGAATTAGCACTACTGAACTCAGAATATAAGACTACAGCTAAAGCATATATTCTTTATCGAGAAAAACGCCATCAAGAACGTAAACCAGATATTTTTAAGCATCGCCTAAATTTAAAGCCTTATGAATATCCTCATCTAGATGGATATAAAGAAGCAATTCAACACTCGTATTGGTTGCACACAGAGTTTAATTACACTTCAGATATTCACGATTTCAAAGTAAATGTTAGTGATAAGGAACGAAATGCAATTAAAAATGCTATGCTAGCTATCGCACAAGTGGAAGTTGCCGTAAAAAACTTCTGGGGAGATTTACACAATCGCATGCCTAAACCAGAAATTGGTGCAGTAGGGGCAACGTTTGGTGCAAATGAAGTAATTCATCATGATGCCTATTCACATCTGCTTGAAATCTTAGGATTAAATGATGAGTTTAATCATATTCAAGATATTCCCGCGTTAGCTAAACGAGTAAACAGTTTAACACAAGCAGTTAAATATGCTAAATCAGAGAGCGATAAAGACTTTACATTATCACTGATTTTATTCTCATTATTTATTGAGCATGTATCTTTGTTCTCTCAATTCTTAATTATTATGTCGTTTAATAAGCATAAAAATATGTTTAAAGGAATTTCTAACGTTATTGAGGCTACATCTAAAGAGGAGCAAATACATGGACTGTTTGGAATCGAGTTGGTAGGCATCATTCGCGAAGAACATCCTGAATGGTTCGATGAAGAAATGAGCAGTAAAGTTTATGAAGCTTGCAAGACAACTTTTGAGTCTGAGATGAATGTTATTGACTGGATTTATGAGGCAGGAGATTTAGACTTTATGCCGAAGGAGACTGTTAAAGAGTTTATCAAGAATCGTATGAATAACTCGCTAACAAATATAGGATTTAAACCTATTTTTGAAGCTGATGAAAATTTAGTGGAAGAGACTGACTGGTTCGAGGATGAATTAATTACCTCTAAGCACGTAGATTTCTTTGTGAAGCGTTCAGTTAATTATACTAAAAGAACTAGAAGTATCACTGGTGAGGATTTATTTTGAGGTCTTGCTTTGGGATGATGTGGATAATTTGCCGGGAATCTATAAAATAACAAATAAAATAAACGAAAAATCTTATATAGGACAGTCAAAACACATAAAAAGGAGGTGGAGAGAGCATGTAAATGGGCTGGAAAATTCCGTCATCAGCACCGCTATAAAGAAATATGGGAAAGAAAATTTTATCTTTGAGGTATTGGAGCAATGCTCAATCAAGGAGTTAAACAACAAAGAGATTTATTACATTGATAAGTTTAAAACCTATGGAGAAGGTTATAACATGACCACTGGAGGAGATGGAGTTAAGGGAGTGGGAAAAGTTCTCACTTCTAATAACATTCATGAGATAATATTTGACCTGAGAAGTGGTACTCCTGCATCAGAAATTGCAGACAAGTTTAGAGTAACTGTAGAGATGATTAGCAGGATAAATAATGGCACTGCATGGTTTATCGAAGGTGAAACCTATCCCATCAGAGATAGTCTATCCGTAAGAATAAGACAGGAAATGAACAAGGAAAATCTTCTTGAAACTGTTGCCACACTTGGTTTTAAAGGTGCGGGTCATGTATATGGTATGACTGGAAATGGTGTCAAAGCGAGATGTAGGATGTTAGGGCTTCCTACTCGAATAAAGGATATAAAAGAGTTATACGGTGTCAGTGCAACACTTATTGAGGCTAGGTACAATGGAGAGCTCTTAGAGATAGAAACCGTAGAAGGGCTGGTAGAGTACATCCTTGCCAATAAACTAACAACAACAAACCGAAAACATGTTGAAAGTAGTGTCAGAAGAGCTTTGAATGGTGAACGCAAATCGTACTTAGGCATTACAACAAAGATTAAGCACACAACCTAAGCAAGTTGTAAAACTGCTTCAAATTTCATATTGAAGGAGTAATGTAAATGTCATTCGAATGGTTGAACGAAAACAGTAGAAATTTCTTAGGGGGTGGATATTTATCTAAAGGTGTCACACCTAAAAAACGCATGAAGGATATTGCAGACCACGCAGAAAAAATTCTAGGTGTTAAAGGATTTTCTGATAAGTTTTATGGTTATTTATCTAAAGGATATTACTCTTTATCATCTCCAGTGTGGTCTAACTTTGGAACAGATAGAGGACTTCCTATTAGTTGCTTTGGCTCTAATATTGATGATAATATGCCTAATATTTTATACTCTCAAAGTGAAGTCGGTATGATGAGTAAATTCGGAGGAGGCACTAGTGGATATTTTGGTCACCTACGTCATCGAGGAGCCTCTATTGCTGACAATGGTGAATCATCAGGTGCAGTACACTTTATGAAGCTATTTGAATCTATCATTGATGTAGTCTCGCAGGGCAGTACAAGAAGAGGGGCTTTCTCACCATATTTACCTATTGAGCATCCTGATATTGAAGAATTCTTAAAGATTGGGTCTGAAGGTGACCCCATCCAAAAACTAACGCATGGCGTTACAGTAACAGATAAGTGGATGAAAGAAATGATTGATGGTGACACAAAAAAACGTTCATTATGGGCAAAAGTCATTCAAAGTCGTGTGGAAATGGGTTATCCATATATCTTCTTTACAGACACAGTGAACAATAATACTGTGGATGCGTATAAGGATAAAGGGTTGAAGATTAATCATAGTAATTTATGTAGTGAAATAGCTTTACCAAACAATGATAAATGGTCATTTGTATGCTGTCTGTCCTCTATGAACGCACTGTACTTCGATGAATGGAAAGATACGGATGCGGTAGAAACAATGATTTATTTCTTAGATGCAGTTATAACTGAGTTCATTGATAAGTTAGAAGCTATGAGAGATTCAGAGGATGCTGAAAAACGCAATGCTTTCACCTATATGGAGCGTGCATATAACTTTGCTAAAGACCATCGTGCATTAGGCTTAGGCATCTTAGGATGGCATTCTTATTTACAATCTAAGATGATTCCTTTTGAAAGCTCAGAAGCATCTCAGCTAAATATTCGTATCTTCCGAAACCTCCAAAAGAAATCATTAAAAGCATCTAAGGAATTGGCTAAGTTGTTTGGAGAACCAGAAATCATGAAAGGTTACGGAAGACGCAACTCTACCACTCTTGCAGTAGCACCAACTACAAGTTCAGCATTTATTTTAGGGCAAGTATCACAGAGCATTGAGCCTATTTGGTCTAACATTTACGTAAAAGATGTGGCAAAAGCAAAAGTAACTATTCGCAATCCATATTTAAAAGAAGTTTTAGAATCTTATGATAAGGACAATCGTGAGACATGGAATAGTATTCGAGACAATGATGGCTCTGTGCAACACCTTAGTTTCTTATCTGACCATGAAAAAGAAGTGTTTAAAACCTTCAGTGAGATTGACCAATATGTAGTTTTAGACCAAGCGGCTGTTCGTCAGCAGTTTATTGACCAGAGCCAATCTTTAAACATCATGGTTAATCCTAAAATGTCAGCAAAAGAGATTAATGACCTATATCTATTTGCATGGAGAAATGGAGTTAAAACTCTTTACTATCAACACAGTACGAACGCTGCTCAACAATTCAGCAAGGATAGAATGTGTATCGTGTGTGAAGCGTAAGCTCCTATTTTCATTCACAAAATGAAAAGATAAATATAGAAAATGACATTGAAATAACTACACCAAACTACAACTAGACATGGGAGAGATAAGATAAATGACTACATTCGTAAAAATTAACATTGGTGATAAAGTTTTCATCCATCCAGAATACACAACAGGAAAAGTAGTGGAAATTCACGGTAATGAAGCAGAAATTTACACCGAAAATGATACTTTAGAACTTCACCCTCTCCATAATCTAACTAAGCTAAAAGAAGAAGAAGAAGGAGAAAAAATGAAAATAAAAATAAAATACTTCAATTCAAACTTAACTAAAATTAATAAAATCAATCAGGGCGACTGGATTGATTTACGGTCAGCGGTAGATGTAGAGCTAAAAGCAGGGGAGTTTAAACTCATCCCATTAGGTGTCGCCATGAAACTACCAGAAAACTATGAAGCTCCTGTAATTCCTCGTTCTAGCACATTTAAAAACTACGGAGTGATACAAACTAACAGCTACGGATTAATTGATAATTCATATTCAGGAAATGAAGACCAGTGGCACTTTCCAGCATATGCAACGAGAGATACAAAAATTAATTTTAATGACCGTATTTGCCAATTTCGTATACAGAAAAGAATGGAAGAGGTTGAGTTTGAGGAAGTGTTTGAATTAGATGAGGTATCAAGAGGAGGTTTTGGAAGTACAGGAATTAATTAAAAGCAAGCATTAAAAAAGAAATAATATGATTAGAGGAAGGTATACTTCCTTCCTCTTTTTCTACTATAATCACAGCATAAATTTGAAAGAAGGTATACAATGCATACACAACAAGAGAAAATGGAGCTATATGACCAACATGAAAAGTACATCTACTCAACTATTAAGCGTCGATTTGGAAGTGATGACTTCTTAGAACAACATGGAATTACCAGAGATGATTTAATTCAACATGGCAGATTAGGATTAAGCAAAGCTTGTGACGAATATAGCTCTGATAAAGGCTCATCTTTTAAATCATTCGCCATCTCTAATATTTATTGGACTATCATTGGAGAATGTAAGAAAGAAAGCCTATCAAGAGATACGGGGTGGACTTTTAAAACTATTGATAGAGTTAGCCTAGACTCCAAACCTCCAGTAGCAACAGAGGAAGAGAATTCTATGTATGATATTGTTAAAAATGAAGATATAGCTATTCCTTTAGATGAGGATTTATTATTAAATTGTTTAAGTGAATCTCTACCAGAGTGGCTGGTAAAAGTAACAGTCCTTAAGGCTAAAGGATATACGAACAAAGAAATTGGAAAGCAAATTGGAATTACTCATCAAGCCGTATCAGCAGGGATACGACGAAACAGAGATAAAATTAAGACAGCTATTTCTATGTATGCTCAAAACACGAATAGTGTTAATTGACAGATTATTAGAATAGTAGTATTATAAGAAGTGATTATATATTAATTTGAAGAGGTGTCAATTTGAATAAAGCCGATAAATATTTACTGGATAATCTTACGAAAATTAAAAGTGAGGGCGTTACCGATTTATCTGGTAGGGTAAGACCAAAATATAAAGATGGTGAACCAGCACACACAAAATATATCACTTTTGTATATGAAGAGTACGACTTATCAAAGAACGAATTTCCAATCCCTACTATCAGACCAGTAGCTTTAAAATCTGCTTTGGGTGAGATGCTTGCGTTCTATCAAGACCAAACAAATGATTTAAGTGTCATGGAAGATAAATACAACCTCTCTTGGTGGCGTGACTGGAAAGTAGGAGATACAAATACAATTGGTCTACGTTATGGAGCTACAGTAAAACGCTATAACCTTTTAAATCAACTGCTAGATATGTTAAATAACGATATGTTCAGCAGACGTAAAATTATGAGCTTGTGGCAAGAGCAGGACTTTATTGATGACAAAGAAGGCTTGAAACCGTGCTTCCATACGACGCACTGGGAAGTAAGAGTAGTTGAAGACGATATATATCTAGACTTACATCTAACTAGTCGTTCTTCAGATTACGGTGTTGCAGGAGCTATAAATCGCTTACAGTATGTCGGACTACAAATAGCAATTGCAAATCAATTTGGTTTTAAATTAGGGAAATTCAGTGTGTTTACTTCTAATATGCATTACTATTTGCGACATCAAGAGCAAGTAGATGAAATGCTAAGTCGGACACCCTCTGAAAAGCAACCGTATTTGAAACTGAATATTCCTGTAGGAACTAACTTCTATGACATCAAACTGGAAGATTTTGAATTGGTTGATTTTGAGTGTGACTATCCACAATTAAAATTTGAGCTTGGCATCTAAATATGATAAGAGAAGAGGCTAGAAGCTAATGAATTATAGTAAGTTGCATTGGTATTCAGATTGGATGTACAGTGAAATCTATGGTGAGCCAGAATCTGAAGAAGGGGATACAGTAGTAGGATACTATTCAGTTATTGATTTTCCTGAAATTAATATGTACATTGATGTTGAAAATAATAGAATCTTAGAAGTTTGGCTAGATGTGGAAGATTGAAACTATTTGTATGCATTCTAGCGGAATATAAATGCTTACACAAGAAAGTAAAGTGGGGTGGAATTGATAAGTATCTTAGATATAAATAAAATTCACTGTATGGACAATGTAGAAGGCATGAAAAAATTAATACTTGATGACTCAATTGATTTAACTGTAACTAGCCCACCATATGACAATATGAGAAAATATAATGGATACTCATTTGATTTTGAAGGGTTAGTAAAAGAATTATATAGAGTTTCTAAAGATGGTGGTATCGTTGTGTGGGTTGTGGGAGACTCAGTAATTAAAGGAGGCGAAACTGGAACTTCTTTTAGGCAAGCGTTAGGCTTTATAGAGGCAGGATTCAAACTTCATGACACAATGATATATGAAAAGAATACTTCTTCTTTTCCAGCTAGAAGAAATGGGAGTAGGTATACTCAGATATTTGAGTATATGTTTGTATTCAGTAAAGGTAAGCCGAAAACAGCAAATTTAATATGTGACAAACCGAATAGGTGGGCTGGGCACACCAACTGGGGTAAGAATACGCAGAGAGATAAAGACAATGACCTAAAAGAAACATCAAATATTAAACCAGTTCCAGATTTTTCACCGAGAAATAATATTTGGAGATATGTTGTAGGTGGAGGGTTTGGGACGAAAGATAAAATTGCACACAAACACCCCGCAATCTTTCCCGAGCAGTTAGCGGAAGACCATATTCTATCATGGAGCAATGAGAATGACATTGTACTAGACCCATTCATGGGTAGCGGAACTGTTGCTAAGATGGCACTATTGAATAATAGAAATTATATCGGATTTGAAAGCTCTCAAGAGTATGTTGAGCTAGCCAAAGAGAGATTGAGCTATACTGATAAATAGTATCAGCTTTCAATGAACTTAAATAGGACTACCTCTCGACCAGAAAGAAAAAGCACGTCGATTAGCAATCCTATCTGCAACAAAGCTCAGTCATCTTTGTTAGTTACAGTATAAGCAACAACACGGAACTTTAAACACAATAAATTTAAAATTAATTATAAGAGGAGGAAATATTAATGACAAAAGAATTAAAAGTATTTCGATTGAATGATTATGAGTGGGTGGTTGCAAAAAGTTTTGACAGAGCAGTGGACTGGTACATGTTAGAACATAATTTATCTTATGAAGATTCGGTTGACCCGAGCTGTGAACCACATGAATGCTCCACAGATATGATTGTAAACGTTGAGATGGAGTATGTAATGGATTATTTGGAAGAGAGTGAGATTAAGTCAATTGGATTTAATACAAGCATCGAGTGCTATCAAGTACCAGCTCACTATATCATCAAAAAGGAATATAAGGGTAAGCCATTTGTTCTATGTTCAACGGAACACTAATATGAGAGGTGATACAATATGAAGAAAGTTTTGGCTATTGATATGGATGGTGTGATTGCAGACCTAATTCCAGCACTAACTGAAGTGGTTAATGAGTGTGAAGACGACAATGTAAATCCAGATGATATTTACTCATGGAACATCGGTAAATTTTTTAAATGTGGAAGTAAAGTCTATGACTATATGACATATGGTTTGTTTAGATGTCTGCCTGTGATTAAAGATAGTCAAGAAGTAGTCAAGAAGCTGTCAGAAACTTACCACGTCTATATTGTAAGTTCTGCAACTAATAACTTTGACTCTCTTAAAGCAAAAATGGAATGGCTGGAAGAATACTTTCCATTCATTCCATCGTCTAATATTGTTCTGTGTGGAAGAAAGAATATTATCAAAGCAGATTTTATGATTGACGACGGTTATCATAACCTCATAGATTTTACTGGGGAAGGTATCCTTTTCGATGCGCCACACAATAAAAATGAAAATAGATTTACAAGAGCTATGAATTGGAAAGAGATTGAGAAACTATTATTGTAGGAGGGGATATAGAGTGAATTTAGAAGAATACGAATTTATTAGTAAGGAAGAGATTCTTACTAGCTTGCGTTTAGATGAGTTCAACATAACTAATAACAGCTTAGACCTATCTAAAATTGGGTTAGGTCACTATTTAATTGACTATAAAAATGACAATGAAAGGTTAAAAGTCTTCATTAAATCAGGCGAAGATGAGAAGAATCTATCTTTGCATTTTAGTGATTTAGGGCGACATATCCCTCATCTCAGGAGCTATGGAGAGAAAGAGTTTGAAATAAATGCTGTTGTTCAAGTGTTGGACTCTAAAGGTATTCCATTAAATTCTAACTTGCTCACTATTCCAAGTGGTAGGTATAAGATTAATTTAGTAGGTTTTCTAGTTAAGTAGAATAAAATAGAATAGGAGTGAAAATAGTGATTGCAGGTGGACGAAGAGGTTGTGGAAAAACAACTGAACTAATCAAACTATCTAACGCCAAGCATCTATATATTGTATGTGCAAGCAGACAGAGAGTAGAGTATGTTGCTCAATTAGCAAGAGAAATGAAATTAGATATTCCGCTCCCAATTTCAGTCGATGAGCTTCCATTAAGAAGTGGATACATTAAAGAAATTCTTGTAGACGACATAGAAGACGTGTTGGCAACAATGATTCAGAAGCCGATTAAAGCTGCAACCACTAGCATGAAAATGATAAGTATGTGAAAGCGATATTTTAATGGAGAAAAGAGTGGTATTCAAATGAGTGAAAAATATATTAAAAGAATAATATGTAAAATGATTGAAGATGGAGACATAAAATTAAATGTAAGTTATGACAAATACGAACGTATATTAGATTTTGATATAGCAGTTTCGTACCCTGACGTTAGCGAAGAAAATACGATGAACGAAGTGGTGGTGAAACAGGAAGTAGTAGGACTATAAATGCAATATTATATCGTGAGATTATACAATATGGAGGAATAATATGAGTGAAACTATAGCTAAATTCAGTGTACCAAACAGAACCTTTTTCTTAAATAAGGATATTAATGCAAAGAGTGTCCAAGACGTGATTTTAGGAATTCATGAAATTAACAGGCTAGATGATGAAGAGAGCAAAGATAAAATTAAATTCACTCGTAAGCCGATTAAAATAATTTTAGACACTAACGGCGGAGAAATTTACAGAGGCATGGCTCTAGCTAACACGATAGAAACCAGTACAACGGACGTGCATATCTACATTTACGGAATTGCAGCAAGCTTTGGAGTCATTTTAGCAGCAGTTGCACAGAAAACTTTCGCACATAAAAGAGCCACGTTCATGTTGCACCAACTTAGTGCTGGAATGTGGGGAACATACAAAGACATGGAAGAAAGCATGGAGCAAAGGCTGAAACTTCAAAACATGTTAGAAGAGATTATTATGGAAAATTCCAATATTACAAAAGAAGAGTTGCTAGAAGTGAGAAATAAAAAACAAGACTGGTATTTCACAGGTGAAGAGGCACTAAAGCTTGGACTTGTAGATGAGTTGATTACCCGAAAGACTGACATGGGAAACCAATGAAAACTAAAAAGATACCACGAAACCCAAATCAACGCTCATGTGTCGCTAGAAACATTACATTTTTAGTCCAGAAGGAAAATGAATATTGGTTGATTTTATTAAATAGTAAAAATAAAAAATGAGAAGGTGGAATATCAAATGGCAAAAACACACGCAATCAAAATATTAAAGAAAACAGAGTCTGACCTCCTTAATTCATTGGATTTGTTAAATAGAATGTCAGTAAAAGACGATGACTTCATTGAGTCAAAAAAGGAGATTGAAAAGAAGCTCAATAATTTAAAATCCTCGATTAACATTCTTGACAGCAGCTTTGGAATAGTATTCTCTAATGACTCAACAATAATGATATTGAGCAATGGAACGATTGAGCTTATTACAGATAAAAAAGTGAACAGTAAAGAGGAGGATACCAATTTATCAAATGTTATAGACAACACTTGGACTCAACTAAAAGAACTGCTTGAAGATAAAAAAGGCGTCACATATAACTTCACGTTCAACGTCGATGCAACAAGCTCCAAAGAAGATACTGCCAATTTTGCAGAAGTCATTATGGATAACCTCAAGAATAAACGCGGAATACTTTAAAATGAATCTATTATTAGGAGTTGATTAGATGAAAATGGAGATGTACGGATATGGAGAGAGTGCAGTTTACAATGAAACTTTATTAAAGCATAAAAATATTATAAATATTCTTGCTGAAGATGAGAATATTTTCAATGTAATGTTCAGAGAGGACTTAGGAATATATCAAATACATGAGAGATGTGACGATTACTTCACTACCTTCTTAAATCATGAAATGTGTATGCAGTTATCAGAGATGTTCGGAGATATAGCAAAAGATATTGCCGACACTAAGAAATAGTTTGAGCTAGCAAATGAATTTTTTATTCGTAAAGGAGAGACACAAATGATAGTTAGATTTGACACAGATAGACTTAATCATATAGAACAGCTATCCTACTATAACTACAATATCTATGAACTTCCTTATGCTGTTGCAGATTGCCCTCATCTTTTAATTGAATGGGTAGATGATTCATCAACTGGCGAGTTTCATTTAGGATTCATCACAGACAATAATTTTTTGATTGAGCATAGCTTCTGGGGAGAGATGGGTGGAACTGTAGATTTAATCAACAACAAGTTAGATTGAAATGATTCTATTATTAGAAGGGGAGTGCACAGATGGCAGATAAGCATAAGCTATTTCCACCTAATGAGCTATATACGTTCAAATTGGAATCGACAGCTATTGATAAAGTTGAATATAAAATCAGGAGAACTGAACTCGCTAATAAATATGTTAAGAAAACAACTAGACGACATCAAAACAACAAGAAGCTAATTAGGCTAGAAAATGAGTTGAAGCGAGCGATATACGATAACAATAAATTTGACTTGCTCAATGTCATTTCAGCAGAGCTTGATAGGCGTATTCCATTGGCAATAGAAAAGAGCTTTGAAAATTTTGCTAATGCGGCACTATTGTGTGGACTGAAAAAATAGATTAAGAGCATAAACAGATTAGAATTCAACATTTAAGAAGAAGCAAGTAAACGGATAAATGTTAAAAAAAGATAGGTTGTTGGTTTGTGCAAATACTTTAAGATAGATGTCAAGAAGATAAATCAAACAAACGGACAAATCATTTAAAAAAGACCGATTGTTTGATTGTCTAAAGACCTTTGACAGGTGTATAGTAGAAGGAATGAGGTGAAGATTATATATGAATACACCAGAGACAATGGCAGATGAGCTGATTAAAGCCTACAAAGAGTATCTAGAAGAGAAAGGAGACATTAGCCAATGAGTGAGAAGCTTCGAAGACTAAAACAAAAGTATGATGAAATTGATAAAACAATTATGAATCTACATGCAAATCAGAGAGATATTCTAGAGTTGATTAAAGAAGAATGTACTCATAGTGAGTTGATAGAACTGTATTCTGACTCTATTTATAATGATGACGAAGAGAGTAGATATAAATGTAAGGATTGCTATCAGTATTTTAATGAGTTACAAGTGGTACATGATAACACAATAGATTAGAGGGAGGAGTAATAGAATGGCTAAATATAAAATAAAAGCTTTGGTGGACGCTGAACTATTTCAACTAGGCATGGAAGATGGTTACGCTTGCTATGAACTTGATGGACGCTTTATTGGACACTATGAAAGAGATGGTGCATTACCTAGAGTTAATAGAAAGCCAGCTATTAAAACTTTAGAAGGATGGTATGAAGTTGAAGTAGGTAAACACTTCATTGTTACAGGCTTTAAAGGGGCTAGATTTCCAATTGAAGTTGATATGTTTCATGAGACGTATGAATTAGTTGATGAAGATAGAGATAACTTTTTATTAAATATGCCTGTTGATAGTTCAATTTTCGGTACAGAAAGATTAGAGTATCTTCTTGAGTATCTAGA
>Ga0134125_10005037_pt1 | contig 15037 bp, 11 predicted proteins | sample KB31751_FD_96464 | JGI IMG/M metagenome (GOLD analysis project Ga0134125, IMG submission 96464) | Terrestrial soil microbial communities with excess Nitrogen fertilizer from Kellogg Biological Station, Michigan, USA - KB3-175-1 | ecosystem: Environmental > Terrestrial > Soil > Unclassified ... | reverse complement strand
TGTGGGATTCGGGATGTCCGGTTTCCCAATGATTGCCGTTTTCTTCAAAGCCGATGGCGAACATGTTGTGCTCGGCGGCGGAGCAACGATGGAGCCGGAACTGGAGATCGGCGCAAGCGTTGGCGAGCTCGGTTTCGAGCACTCCTACGGGCGCGAGACCGGCGACGTAACGTTCGCAGAATTCGGTATAAGCTTTCATTTCCTCTTCGGGGAAATGAATGGTTTGGGAGAGAATGCCGTGGCGCGTGGCGTTGAGACAAGAACGCTTCTTGCCTTCGACTGATTTCGGTCCGCTGCTATTTTGCGCATTCAAACGATTGGCGCGGAGGCGGGCTTCAGAACAACTGGGTTTAGCGGGAGCGGAGGAAGGCACGGCGGCCTGAACGTCGGTATCGGAATTGAGCATATAGATATCGCTTTCGGAGCCGAGTGTAGCGGTGAGAGGAGGCGTGGCGGAGGTCAGAAGCCTTGTAAGTTATTGGGTGGACAAGGAAAAAAGTTAGAAAAAAATGGAACCACCAGCAGAGGCGGCGTGAGACGCCGCCTGCAGCGCATGACGCTACCCCACAACACTATGACCACTGTCCGGGCAATTTCGATACTTCGAGGACAAGCGTCGAGATGAGTCTCGACGCGGCACGCAGGAGTGCGCGCGCCACAAGAAGGGTACCGCGCTTTTCGGTTGGTTGACGCTTCTTTTTTATTTGGCAGCAAGCTACATAGATGAGTATTGGACGCACCGCTTCGGAAGCCGGCAACAAGCCGGCTCGTCGGCAAAGATGCCGACCCCACAAAGCAATGCCCCAATGTAGAAACTCCAGTGACCAGCTGCCCCACTGAGCCTCACTTGGGCGCTGGACCCAGCGAAACAATATCGCAACCCGCGGCGATTTTCTGAAATTCCGCTATGAATTCCGGGGTTCCTGGTTTCATACGCTTCATCAGGGCCTCGACCTTCGGAAACAGGTCTTCAAAACCCGCGGGCGCTCCCGACCCAATAAAATGGACGGGCTTATCGCTCCGATTGCCTTGCGCGTGCGGCGTTCCGCGAGGCAATATACCGAGCGTCCCGGGGCCAAGGTCGTGCCATTTCTCGTCTGTGTAGACGGAAAGAACGCCGTCAAGAATATAAACTTGTTCGTCTGTGTTTGGGTGGTAATGCAAATGGGTCATAAATCCGGGGTCTTCGCGAAAGCGCCCCATCCACCATGCGCCGTGCGTTTTCTCTCCTGTCAAGAGTAGACGAGCTTCGCCGCCGCCCATCATGCTGTATATTTGCGCCTCGCCGGGCGCTACGATTGTCGCCGGCATGGTTGCTTTCGGACTAATTGATTGCATCGCAAAAGTCTCCTGAACGGGTAAAGTCATAGCCAATACAGATATCTGCAGAAAGTTTCTGCGGTTCATCGCCGTTCCTTCTGTTTTTGAGTTCGTTGCACATGAGTGCAATTATTGCATGGCAGTATACTTAAAGCAATGGCGAAAGAAGAAAAAAAAGTTCGACCCGCGGAGGGCCGCGCCTCGCAGCGAAACCGGACACGCAGGGCGATTGTCGATGCAACGACGCGTCTGATAGCTGCCGGTGGAGCGCCATCCATCGCCGAGATTGCCGAAGAGGCACAGGTTTCCCGACGCACGATCTACATGTATTTCCCTACTCTGGAGCAACTGTTGATCGATGCCACACTGGGCGCGTTGAGCGCGAACACCATTGAAGCTGCTATCGCCAAGCCGGCATCGAACGATCCTGTGAAGCGAGTGGAGCGCCTGAGCAGAGCGGTCAACAACCATTCGAGTGAGACGATGCATCTTGGCCGCGCGCTGATCCGGCTTACTGTTGAAGCGGATGAGCCGCCAGCCGGTACACCTCGCCGCGGTTTCAGGCGAGTTCAGTGGATCGAACAGGCGCTTGAACCGGCACGGGAACGGTTGACCCGCGCGGAATTTGAGCGCCTCGTCTCGGCTCTATGCGTTCTGATCGGCTGGGAACCGCTTATCGTTCTCCAGGACATCCGCGGTCTCAACGAAAAGGACGCCGACCATGTTCTTGCGTTCGCGGTCCACGCGGTTTTGAGCGCAGCACTGGCGTGATCTCCGCTCCCTAGCGGTCGCGGCTCGGTAAGTCACTGGGGTCGCTTACGCTTCCGGCTCCGATTCGAGATCTTCCGCAAAAGGAACGAATCAGACGCCAATGGTATGCCGCCTTACACGCTGAACGCGGTCCGCCAACTAGTTAGTTACCCGGATAAGAAACACCGGCGCAAACTTCAGATTTGATGTATATTCTCGGATATTCCTAGAAGGAGATGTCATGTCTCAAAATGGATTTCGTTTCGGGTGGATTCCAGATCTTCCGGATCACCGTGATTTCATGTATGCCGCGCCGACACCAATTCTGCGGAACATTCCGCCGTCGGCGGACCTCACCAGTTCCTGCCCGGCGGTCTACGACCAGGGCCAGCTAGGCAGTTGCACTGCGAATGCTATCGGCGCCGCATTTCAGTTCGATGAGATGAAGCAAAAGGCGCCTAGAATAGCTATGCCTTCTCGACTGTTCATCTACTACGGGGAGCGTGTGATGGAGGGAACAGTCGGTGAAGATAGCGGAGCCATGATACGCGATGGCATCAAAGTAGTAGCCAAAAAAGGGGTGTGTCCTGAAACCGAATGGCCTTACGACATCAGTAAGTTCGCGCATAAGCCGTCGAAAAAATGCTTTGACGATGCCAAGAAATACAAAGCGCTTACTTATCAGCGACTTATTCAGGATCAGAACACAATGAAAGGGTGCCTGGCGGAGGGATTCCCGTTCGTTTTCGGAATAACAGTCTACGAAAGCCTGATGTCCGACGCAGTAGCGAAAACCGGCATCGTGCCCATGCCTACCACCAAGGAAAAGGCCCTCGGCGGGCACGCCATACTGGCGGTTGGGTATGACGACAAAACCCAACGCTTCAAGTTCCGCAACTCGTGGGGGACTAGCTGGGGTGACAAAGGTTACGGCTATCTTCCCTACGCTTACCTGACCGATGACAACTTAGCCAGCGATTTCTGGACGATACGAGCCATCGCCGAAACGGGCATCGGTACTAAGTCACATTCAGGCGCAGCAAAAAAGAACGCGTAACGCTGTCGGCATCCCACGGTCTGGACAGTTTCATTTCGATAGTGGTTTGCCCGGGGGAAACTGCTTCGAGCAGCCATTCCCGCATGCCGGCGGCTCCCAGTTGATGAGTGCCGGCGTGAAACGACTCATCGATAAGCGCTACCGCTGGCGCTCCATTGCGAACGAAGCTCCAGCGGTAGCCGGTTCCCGCCGTCTCTTTCAGCTTGATCGTGAACCTCTGTCCTACAGCCAAGCGAATTGTCTTCCCATTCGAGCTTTCCGTAATTTCCATTTTCTTGTCTTTAGCAACACGGCCGCTCCTTGTGGGAATAGCCTCGCCTGCAATGAGTTCGGCACCCGTTCCACAGAACAGTAAGACGCAGATAAGAACCGCTGTATTTATCATCTGCATAACCTTACGATAATGAATTTTCCGGCATAAATCAGAGCCCCCGTACTTGCCAGACGTTGGCACTTACGGTCCAGTCCATAAAGGCGACATGGCGGCCGTCCGGGGACGGCACCGCAAACGTAGCCGCCATTGATTCCATCAGGTTGTTGAGCACTCGCCCATTGAGATCGACATAGAAAAGGAACCCACGATTGGTATCCCGGACCGAGACGTACCAACCCCGTCCATCGGCAGCCCAAACGACACTCGACAAATTCTTAAGCGTCTTGATTGTGATGATCTTCTCCACCGTTCCCGCTCGCCGATCGAGAGGCACCAACCGAATCCGGGCGTTGCGCGGATCATGATTCGGGATAGCAACTTCGGATCCGTCCGGCGAAATGTCCCAATCGCCCACAATGGCGGGACTCCATCCGGTTCTCGCCAATTCGCGTCCTTTGCCTTGTACGGGCTGCAAATCCCAGAACAGGAATTGGCGATCCTGCACCGTTCTAAGGATGCAGCGCCCGTCAGCGTGGAGCGCGCAAATGAAGTCACCCTCGAAACCGGCGTCGGCCAGAACTGTTTCAGCCGGGCCGCCTTCCAAGGGAATCCGCATCACACTCCATCGCCCGTTCTCGAGGTGGTCGTTATACAGAATCCATTTCCCATCCGGTGATACATGCGGCAGAACTTGCGAACCGGTCGAGATTTCGAGCGGCTGCGCGTCGCTTTGATCGATTTGCTGACGAAACAGATCGAAACTGCCGTTCCGATAGGACTCAAAAATGACAGATCGGCTGTCGGGAGTCCAGGCATGAGGGTACTCGTCGGCGTCAGTGAACGTCAGACGACGAATATGAGTAAAGCCAGGAAATTGGCGTGCAGGCGGTAGATCGGCTACATAAACATTCGGATGATCGTTCATTGCACGAACTGCAACCACTTGCTTGCCATCCGCCGATGTGGAGATCGCTTTAAGATCGTAATCCTCGTGAGTTAGCAGCCGCGGCTGCTCCAAGAACTCTCCGGTATAGGGATCGGTACGTAATTCCCAGAGATGATAAGTAGTGACATGTTCCATCGTGTTACGTAGAAATAGAACAGTTCCATCGCGCAGGCTACAGGCGGATTCCATGACAAAGTTTTTTGCGGCGGCGGCCACCGCGCCGGAATTCACGTCAACGGATTCGTAGTTGTATTGATAACGGTTAAGAGCAAGAAACGATTTGGGGTCGGAATTGACGTTCGCGGGCGGTACGTACTCCACTCGCTGAAACGCGATTCTCTTTCCGTCGGGCGACCAAACGAGCGACGTGAACGAACTAGTGTCGCCGCCGCTGCTGATCTGCCTGGCTTCACCGCCGGTTGGTGAAGCAATATAGAGAAGGGATCCATCGCCGCTAGTGAACGCGATCCGGGAGCCGTCCGGTGAAGGAGATGCGTTCCGGGCTCCCGATACTATCTTTTCAAGCCCGTCGCCGTTTGCCGCGAGCACCCAGATGTCTGGCTCATATTTATCGGAAGCACCGGCCATCGATCCGTCGATTAAGATCTTCGATCCGTCGTTGAACCATACCATCCGATCGACATGCAGCCCCTCGAGAGCATCCAAACGTTTGGTGAGACCGTCGGCCATGCGGCGCCGGTATACCGGGCCGGAGAATGTCGCAAACAATAATGTCTTGCCGTCCGGTGAGATGGCCGCGGCAGTGACTCGATTCTCATTCACCTGGCGGGTTAACTGCAGAAACTGAGGCTCGCTTTTCAAAAAGAGCCTGTCGCGAAGGACGTAAATCGAAGCGGCGGAAATCGCAATAATCGCTATCGCCGATGCTAACCAAGCGGTTGCTTTGGAACGCCCGCTCAGTTTGGTCCGGCCCGCAAGCGAGAGTTGCAGATCGACATCCAAGGCCGATGGCCGTTGGCGAGGATCTTTACTCAGCATCCGGAGCAGAAGCGTCTCAAGTTTCGCGGGAATTCGCCGGTTGAGCGACGAAGGGGGCTTTGGTTCGTCATGCGCAATGGCGCCTGCCGTGTCAATGGGAGAAGCGGATCGAAACGGGTGCGCCCCGGTGGCCAGCTCATACAGCACCAGCCCAAGCGAGAACACGTCGCTCGCACTCGTTGCGCGCTCGCCGCGAGTCTGCTCCGGAGACATGTAGTTGAGGGTTCCACCTAACCCGGACGATTGCGCGGAATTTTTCCAGACTTCACTATCCCAGTGGCCGGCGATTCCGAAATCGAGCACTTTGAGGATTCCGTCGTCGCGCACCATCAAATTTTCCGGTTTCACATCGCGATGAACGATGTTGTGGCGATGAGCGACCCCGAGCGCCTGGGCGATTTGGCGGCCCCACTCGATCACCTGCGCGATCTCTACCGGCTTGCCACAGAACTCGCGAAGCGAGCGGCCCTCCACTAATTCCAGGGCAAGCGCCACATCGTCAGTCGCGCGAATCACTTCATAGACCGTAATAATGTGCGGATGATTCAGCGCCGAGGCGGCTTTTGCCTCACGGATGAGCCTTTCGACGGCTCGACTGCCGGCAGCCTTTTCCGGGTTCAGGAACTTGATTGCGAGCTTTCGGTTCAACTCGGGATCGACGGCAACGTACACTTCGCCCATTCCCCCGCTGCTCAAGAGCTCACCTACTTCATAGCGGCCAAAGCGGGCTCCGCTTCTCGATCCTGGCTTGGCGATTGTTCCGTCGGAACCCGTTTCCGCTTCCGCCAGCATCGAAATCACTTCGTCGACAACTTCCGGATCGACGTTGAATGCGGCGAGCGCGGATCGCCTTTCCTGCCCTTCGAGTTCGGCGACCTCGGCATAAATTTCCCATGCCAGCCGCCACTGCTCGTCGGTCATAATACAGCCGCGGCCGCCAGTTCGTTTGCGAGCCACCGCTTGGCGAACGTCCAAAGGTTGGCAACAGTGCGCGGCGAACAATCGAGTTCCCGCGCGATCTCGTCGCCGGTCAGTCCTTCGAAGACTCTCATCTCCGTAACCCCCCGCAGTTTCGGGTTGATGGCGCCCAGACGCGAGAGCACCTCTTCGACGAATTGCACGTTCTCGAGGCCGGGAAGAACATGGTCCGTCATTTCATACAGTGGAACTTTTTCCGCGCGACGGTAGAGAGGACGCGCATGGTCGATCAAAAGGTGCTTCATTACGTGCCCGGCAAGTCCCAGAAAGGCGGCCTTTTCCTGGGCAGCTTCGTCTCCGTTACCAAGCGCTTTGATCTTCACCAGGGCCAGGTACAGTTCGTTGACGAGCAGTGTTGGCTGCCAGGTATGCTCGGTACGCTCGCCCCTCATTTTCGCGACGGCCAGCTTTCGCAGCTCCGGATATAGCAGCTCTACCAAACGATTGGCGGCCGCCTTATCGCCTTTACGGAAGTCGGCCATAAGCCGCGCGACCGTGTCTAGCGCGGGCGTGATCTGCATGGGAGTAGGAGCATATTTTATCAAGCAAAAACTTCAGCCAAATGACAATGCTTTGGGGAGCCGCTGTCGGGGTTATGTAGGGGTTAACTATGATCGTCTACATTTGTTGATAATCTAGGCATATGGCAAAGCCGACCGATCTTGTCCAAGGCACTCTTGATCTGCTGATTCTTAAGACGATCTCGCTGGAACCCAAACACGGGTGGGCGATTGCCAAGCGCATCCAACAGGTTTCACAAGAAGCTCTCCAGATTCAGCAGGGGTCTTTATACCCGGCGCTACACCGTCTGGAGCAGCAGGCTTGGATCAAGGCCGAATGGCGCCCGACCGAGACGGGGCGAATGGCAAAGTTCTACTCTCTTACGCGTTCGGGACGGAAGCAACTGGAAAAGGAATTGGCGAACTGGGTTCGTTTGTCGACTGCCATCAACACAGTGGTGCAGGAGGCTTGAGCAAATGCGCATTCTGGACAAAGCCCGTTTGCGGTTTCGATCGCTGTGCCGCCGTCCGAATGTCGATTTCGAACTCGACGCCGAACTTCGTTTCCACCTGGATCAGCTTATTGAAGAGAACATCTCTTCCGGCATGCCGCCGGAGGATGCCCGCCGGGCTGCGCAGCGCACGATTGGGGGCATCGCGCAATACAAGGAGGAGTGCCGGGATATGCGCCGCGTGAATTTTTTCGAGGACCTCGTACAAGACGTACGTTACACGATTCGATCTTTAGGGAAGAGTCCCGGGTTCACAGCAGTTGTCGTCGCCACGCTGGCGCTAGGGATTGGAGCGAACGTTGCCATTTTTACAATCGTGCATGGAGTGCTGCTGCGGCCGCTCGACTATCCAAAACCAGACCAGTTGATGTATCTGACGGCAGAAGCCCCGGCCATTGGCAGCACCCGAAGCGCGCTCTCCGCGCCAGAGTACAGGGAGTTCCGCCAGATGAACCGGTCGTTCGCGGAGGTTGGCGCTTATTCGACGGGCGGCGCGGCGTACACAACGGGCGAGGTCAACCTTACGGCCGGTGATCGGCCTCTGCGGGTGCGCTCCGTCTCCGTCGATGCGCATTTGCTTAAGGCACTTGGCGTTCAGCCGGAGCGGGGACGCTTCTTTACTGACGAAGAGACCGCGCGTTGGGCGGGGTCGCTACCGCCACCGATCGCGATTCTCTCCGATGAATTGTGGCGAACAGCGTTTGGAGGACGAACGCTCGTTGGACACAAGGTGGAGATTGAGGGGCGCCCACACGAAATCGTTGGCATTATGCCACCTGGGGCTGATGTGATGGATCACCATACGCAGGTTTGGCTGCCGCTCTGGCTGCCCCCGAGTATGGCGCGGCAGCGCGAAGCGCATGTCCTCTACGTCATCGCGCGACTGAAAGACGGTGTCACCGCCAAGATGGCACAGACAGAATTGGGCGCGTTACTTGAAAACTGGGGCGATCGTGCCGGCACGCGAGATCATGTGCCCACGAACCATCCACTGCGCTCGGTAGACCACACGCTGCAATTGCGGTCGCTACAGGATGCGATCGTGGGGAATGCCAGGCGCACAATCTGGGTTCTGCAGGCCGCCGTGGGATTCGTGCTGCTCATCGTCTGCGCGAATCTGGCGAACCTGGTAATGGCTCGCGCCGGTTCACGGAGACGTGAGTTTGTACTGCGCACTGCGCTAGGCGCCAGCCGCGGCAGGCTGCTCCGACAATCGTTAACCGAAGGCGCGGTGCTGTCCGTAGCCGGAGGCATTCTGGGTCTGTGTCTGGCGAGCGCCGGAGTGCAGGCGCTGATACGCACTTATCCGGCGAGCATCCCGCGGACGAGTGACCTTACGATTGATTTGCCTGTTCTACTGGTTGCGCTCGGGCTGTCGGCCGGGACTGCCCTGCTTTTCGGATTCGTGTCGATCGGGCGACGGAGAACGAGCAGCATGATGACAGCGCTCAAGGAGGGGGCAAGGGCAGCCAGCGGCGCCTGGCGTCATTACGCCCGTCGTGGACTTGTGGTGGCCCAAGTCGCTTTCGCCGTCATGCTGGTTATCGGAGCGGGTTTGCTGGTTCAGACGGTCTACAACCTCATGAGGACGGATGCAGGGTTTGACCGGTCGCGGCTGGTGACGTTCTCGATGACATTGCCGATGGCGAATTCAGAACCCGAGACACGGGCGCAGACGTATCAACGCATCCTCGACAAGCTTCGCTCCGTACCGGGCATACTGGCAACGGCTGCGATGTCTGGTCTGCCGCCGAATCGAACTCCGGATGCGGTCGCGACTCCTATCGAGAACTACACCTCCGATGATGGGAAAAATTTTGCAATCATCGACTACTACCAATTCGTCATGGGCGATTATTTCGGGACGATGGGCATTCCGATCGTCGCTGGCCGCGGCTTCGAGCGAACCGACAATGCGTCGCAAGGCAAGGTGGCCGTCGTCAATGAAACTTTAGCGAAAAGGATCTGGAAGGGGCGGAACCCGATAGGGCATCGCGTGCGGCCTCCGGGTAGTTCATTTGGGGCCGACGATAATGTCTGGCATACGGTGATCGGAGTAGCCAAGGACGTCAAGCAGCGCGGAGTGGAGCGCCCGGCAGGAACGGAACTTTACGTATCTCTCGATCAGCACGACGTCGCTCCGCCCAGTATGAATGTGGTGATGCGGACGACGCTGCCACCGACCGCGCTGTCGGGAACAATCGAGCGAATCGTAGGGGGCGTGGCCCCAGGAGTTCCCATCGTGCGGCTTCGCGACATGAATTCGGTGTTCGCCGAATCGATTCGCCGCCCGACGCTCCTGGCGCAGTTGTTGGGCGCTTTTGCCGGACTGGCGCTGCTACTGGCAGCCATCGGCACTTACGGTGTTCTTTCGTACATGGTTACGGAGCGGCGGCGCGAGATCGGCATTCGGGTCGCTCTTGGTGCAACTCGCTACGACGTGCTCACACAGATTATGAAGCAAGGACTTCAGGTGACGGCATTGGGCATCATCATTGGCCTTGCAGGCGCGCTTGCCGTGAACCGGCTGATGGCATCGCTGCTGTTCGGTGTGCAGCCGACAGATGCCGTGACGATCGCCTTGGTGATCGCGGCGATCACCGCAGTGGCGGTGGCCGCCAGTTGTCTTCCGGCGTGGCGCGCATCGCGGCTAGACCCGAACGTCGTACTCAGGGATGAGTAAGGAGCGTTGCCCCTCCCTTACGGTCAGGGTTCTGTAACCGTTTGCAAACAGGAAAGGCATATTTCGGAGCCGCGCGCGTGAGCAAGCGGAATCGGCCTTTTTCAGCATCGTCGTGATCTTTACAACCTTCTTACATATCCACAACGATCGTACTCCTTCTCTTACCTGATCATTCCAATTTCGACTCGCAAATCGTGCATGTCGATTGAGGGCGAAAAGAACGCTCGATCGGGTGGTAATAAGACGCTCGCCTGCGAATAACCTCGCGAGCTTCCGAAAAGGAGAATTCACGATGATACGATTTTGTGCCCTGACGGCTCTGATCGCCGGAGGTATATCAGCAGCAGTCCCCGCGCCACAGACTTTTCACCTGCCTTTGGCGTTCGAAAAGAACCAGGGGCAATTCCCGGCCAAGGTGAAATGGGCTGCGCGCAGTTCCGGTTACGAGGTGGCGTTCGATGACGAAAGCGCCACAATGATCATCCCGGATAAAGCAGCCTTGCAAACAGTCTCAACTCGGTCCGGAAAACCAGCCCCGCTCCACCTCGCGTACAGCGCGGTCCGGATGAAACTTGCGGGCAGCCGTCGCTGGGATGACATGACGGGCGCGGAGCCCACCGGCGGGGTAAGCAATTATGTCGATACGCGAGACATCAAGCGCTCGATTAACAGCGTCGCGCAGTACCGCCAAATGAAAGTCGCTAATGTATATCCCGGCATAGATCTTATCTTTCATACCAGCGGAGGAGGGATTGAATATGACTTCGCCGTTGCTCCGGGCGCCGATCCCAACCAGATTCAAATCGTGTTCGAAGGGCCGAAGGCAATCCGCGTGGATGCCAAGTCTGGCGACCTGGTATTGACGCTGCATGATCGCTCAGAAATACGACAGCTCAAGCCTAAGTTGTATCAGCGGGTTGGAAATAAAGACGTCGAGATCCTCGGCTCTTACAGACGGCTCGATGCCAAACGCGTTGGGTTTGCTGTGGCGGGTTATGACCGAAGCCATGCGTTAGTCATCGATCCGCGAGTCACTATCGCCCGCTCTATTAGTGGAAGTAAAGACACCCAGGCAAATGCCGTAGCGGTGGACAACAACGGCAATACGTTTATTACCGGATCTACACTCGCTTTGAATTTGCCCGTAACCGACAACTCACAATTTGAACACCCCCACACTTGCGGTAGTTTTCCGTTTGATCCTGGCTTTTGCGGCAGCAATCTTGAATCGGATGTATTCGTCGCCGAGGTGAAGTCAGATGGGAGCATTGGGTTCGTTACCTACGACGGCGTGGGCTCGGGAAATGGGATTGCAGTTGACTCTTCCGGTATCTACGTCACTGGAGAAGCAATTCCGCCCGATGGGGATATTGTCGTTGGTTTCCCATTCCTGAACACGGCAGGCGACCTCTTCGTCCAGAGACTGTCTCTGACCGGCCAGGGTATTTACTTCACCATCGCGGGAGGGCCGGGAGAGGGTTTCGGAGAAGATGAGGATTTCGGAAACGGGATTGCTCTGGACGACCAGCATAACGCCTGGGCGGTTGGGGTCGCCACCTATTCCACCCTTATAGCCACTACACCCCAACGCCACGTGATACTCGTCGCAATCGCTCCGGATGGCACAAAGCTCGTTGAGCGCGGCTTCAGTAGCACGAAGAGCGATGCCGGGATGGCGGTCGCCGTTGCCGACCGTCAGCCGTGGATTACAGGCCAGACCTGCGGCGACAGTTTTTCCACCACGGACGGAGTCATGCACCACCTGGATCACTGTGCTGTTTTCGTGATCCACACAGATGAAGCGGGGAATCCGCAAATGGGCATGATTGTTGGCGGTGACAGTGCGGATGATGCTGGAACGGGCATCGTAATGAACGGCGGGAATACGGCATTTGTTACGGGGTACATCAACTCGGCAGATTTTCCGCATTCGACGAACGGATTGATTTCTGTTCCTGACGCCCCGCGACCTTGGGGATTCGTCTTCGAGGTGACCTCCACAAACGTCAGCCTCCCGCCCGCCCCGCCCCAGCTTGTCGGTACAATTATTCGCTCCGGGCTGATCAACGCGCCCAACGGCTTCGTGAGGCCTTACGCAATTGCGAACGATAACCGGGGAGGCATTTACATCGCCGGTGCTACGTCGTCTCCTTCCTTTCCAAGGGCCACGTCTGCGGGGCTAACCGGCGCGCCAAATGGCTTTGTGGCGAAAATTAGCGCAGATCTATCTCAGGTCGATTACAGCGTGCTGCTGGGCCGAACACTGACCGGAGTCGCTTTGCGGGCGCCGTTGCCTGTCTTTCCGCCGGAAGCTGCGTGCGGCCAGTGCTCCCCGGAAATCTATGTGGCGGGATGGGACGATAGCACGTTCAATAACCCCAGTTCGCCTCGTGAGGCTTTTATGGTGAAACTAGTGGACGACACTCCCACCAGCTTCATAAGCAGCTCTTCGGCGGAGGTAAACACGAACCCCTTCACCGTAAGCTGGGGCGGATCAAGCCCGTTGTCCAGCATTGCGAGTTTCGATGTATTTGTTTCTGATAATGGCGGGCCATTCACAGCATTCCTGACGGGAACGACAGCTACTTCGGCGCCGTTCACGGGGGTGCCCGGGCATATTTACGGCTTCTTCAGCATTGCCACCGATACGTCAGGAGCGAAAGAACCTATGAAGACCAAGGCTGACGTAACGATAACGATCGCCGATGTTACACCGCCAGTAATCACGCCACAAGTGACCGGCACACTGGGTAATAACGGTTGGTATCGAAGTGCCGTGACCGTAAACTGGAGCGTATCCGATCCTGAATCCGGAGTTACATCCTCCACGGGCTGCGCGCCAACTAACCTGGCAGCAGATACACCGGGCGTCACGCTGACCTGTTCCGCGACAAACGCGGTTGGCCTTTCCGCAGCCGTTCCCATCACCATCAAGATCGACAAGACACCGCCAGTGATCTCAGGGATGCCTACTCTTCGATGTGCTGTTCCGAACCACCCTGCGGTAGAGGTTGGTACGATCATCGCCACCGATGGAGTATCGGGGCAGGTTCCCAATTCCTTTGCGGTGAAGGTGACGAGGAATGACTCGTCAACGCACGCCTCCCCTCCGCAAATCACAATCATCCCCAACGGCGCCGGCGGCTTTATCGTGCTTCAGGCGAATCGATTGGCGATCGGTAATGGACGGATGTTTAGCCTCAGTGCCACAGCTACGGACAGCGCCGGCAATTCCGCAAGTGCAACGGCAACGTGCGATCCGGGGGCGATGTGATACCAGCACTCGGTTCACAGAGTTGGTAACTAACGAGATCGCGTGAGCGTGTCCCGAGCGTCCTTCGGTGGTCGGGACACGGCCCACCTCTGGGCTTCTTTCCAGATTGCGACCGCGCGGCGCGCATCGCGGCTAGAGCTACTTTCGGTCGTAAGACTGGGGTTTACAAACCGCTCCGTTGAAGACGCGGCCCTGCGCTGGCTCTCGGGCTACGAACTGGGGTCGCTTACGCTTCCGGCTCCGTTTCGGCATAGCATCCGAATGGGCTATGTCTTCGTTGCGATCCGCAGCCCAAAGGGCCATATTTACTCCCTCGCGGTCGCGGCTCGGTACGGTCCGGATGAAACTTGCGGGTAGCCGTCACTGGTGCAGCGGGGCTACGCCGGTTTATTTTTCTTAGCCGTGGCACTTGCTTCGGGCAGTGAGTACTTGCCATTTATCTGGGTTTCATTTGGACCCTCGGGGGCACCTGAGCCTTTATAAGTGCCTTGGCCTTTCAATCCTTTGAGCTTGCCGGTGCCACCTGTAAAGGACCACGTACCTTTGTAAGTGGCTACTCCTTCTTTCGCAGTGCCCGTGTGCTGGAAACGGACGTACGCCTTGTCGCCGTTCTCCATCATCATTACGCCATAGCCACGGTCCTGAAACTTCGCGCCCATCACGTCAGCGGTACTGGCGCCGGTCCACGCTGTCGATTTCAGTCCTGCTATCTCCATCGGAACGCTCCAAGGGCAGGAACCCTTTTCAATGATCAACATGTGGCCGGCGTAGTCGCCGACCTCGACGGACTTCGAGCTGTCGGAGCTGTCTGGTTTACCGCATTTGAGGGTACCGGAAATCTGATTCTGGGCGAGTGCCGATCCGGCGAAGGCGGTTAGCAGAATAGCCAAACCGAGTGATTTGCGTTTCATGTCTTTCCTTTCAGATCTCTTGTAACGGTGCGAAATTCTAGCATCGTTGCGCGATCAGGGGCCATCCGAAAATTAAGCGAATGGGTACTAACAAAGGTTCATTACCAGTGGGAATGGCAGCGCTGCCCCACAATGCAGTGACTACGATTGGGATACTACGAGAGTTCTAGCGGAGTTAAATAGTAATCAACATGAACCTATCGATTCGAGCGATTGCCTACTTCTGCTTTTTCGGACTGGCGACGTTACTATGGCCGCAATGGGTGCCCTTTCAAAAGGACCATCCGAAGGTTGCTTCCGTACACGACATTGCGCTGATGGGCTGGGGGCCCATATCTTCGCCAGACGCGGACACGTTGAAGGATATGCGCAAGGCGGCGTTCAACGTGGCCGGGTTTTGCCATGTGAGCGATCTGCCGTCGATAGAGGCGGCGGGATTGACGTGCTTTGTCGACGATCCGCGCGTGAACGGATACGACTGGAAGAACTTGCCGGCCGACAACGTTCTTAAAGAGCGCATCGCCGCATTGAAACGGGATGTTGCGGGACATCCGGCGGCTGTGGGCTTTTTCCTGACCGATGAACCCTCGATGGCCGCCATGCCGGGGTTAGGCAAAGTATCGAAGATGCTACACGACGCTATGCCGGACCGGTTAACCTACGTCAATCTTTTTCCCTATCAGGTTCCGAAAGAGCGGCTGGGGACAGACTACGACTCGTATGTACGCGCGCTG
>Ga0134125_10005035_pt1 | contig 15040 bp, 5 predicted proteins | sample KB31751_FD_96464 | JGI IMG/M metagenome (GOLD analysis project Ga0134125, IMG submission 96464) | Terrestrial soil microbial communities with excess Nitrogen fertilizer from Kellogg Biological Station, Michigan, USA - KB3-175-1 | ecosystem: Environmental > Terrestrial > Soil > Unclassified ... | reverse complement strand
GTGCCTGTAAATGCCGCAAGTTGTAAAGCAGTAGTTCCTCCGGTAGGCACTAAACAAGATGCGCCCGTTACATTAAAAGTTATGGTAACTGTACAGGTTGAAGTAACACAAAACTCATACCAACTATCGTTTTCAGGAGTAAAGCCAATATCGCCCCCATTCAAATTTGCATCGCATTGTGGGGCTGCGCATCCTGTGTTATTATATGCATGGTTACCTGGGCCCCCTGCGTCTCCACAACTCAAGACTCCGGCACTTCCATCGCATGCTGTACCTACATTATTATCTAAATTATTATAATAACCATCACCAACTCCTGCGCCGCAGTTAGTAGCACCAATAGTTGTGCCTTGAAAAGTAGATCCGCAAGTATTAATTAGTAAGGGTTGGGCTATATCATCATTTTTTAAATTTGCTATGGTTAATGTATAAGTGCCGGCAGACCCAGCAGAGTAATTATCTACCATTACATGTACCGTAGTGCCGGCTGTTACAGAACAAATGGCTCCGTATGTATAACCTGCTGAAAAAATAGAAAAAGGAGCGTAGGCCAATGTATACGAACCTTGGGCTACTGTAGATGAATGATAAGCGTCGTATATCACACCGGCTTTCTCTCCGGCACAACTTGCTTCAGTTAAGGAGCCACAACTACCGGTTGACACTGAAATTTCGGGGTCAACTATAGTGCCTGCTACAATTCCACAATAATAACTGGCTGTAACGGGGGCAACAAAAGTGTACCACAAATTTTTATTTACGGTATAACAATACGAACTTCCATCAGCAGTAGCACTTGAGTTATCTCCAACAACGGTTCCTGTATAACTACCAATAGTGGAAGTTACATTCATGGTTATGGCTGTTGGGCTACTACAACAATCATTTCCACTTGCTGTGGAAGTGGTGGTTAAAGTAAAAGTTCCGTTATAGCCGCTGACTGAGCTGCCATCACAGGCAAGCATTACATAATAAGTTGTATTGGGTAATAAACAACCAGCGGTAACAGTAGGAGTTGCTGTAGATGTATTAGGGTCGTTACAAGCAATTTGAGTTAAAGAACCACAAGTTCCTGAATAAATACTAAGGTAAGCAAATTGAATAGTTCCACGTGCTAAACTTATGGTTAAATTTTCTCCCGATGCTCCAGTAGTATAGGCATACCAAGCAGTGTAATTACATTTGCCTGCTCCACTTTCACATGTTGGAACGGGGTCAGAGCTTGTGTTTGTATAAGAGGCTGTAGTAGTTCCTGTTGTAGCACCTGTAGTTAAAGTATAAGCACTATTGCAACAATCATTACTTGCCGAAAATGTAGTAGTTAATGTAAAAGTGCCAAAATAATTACTTGCAGCTAAACCATCAGACCAAACCATAATATAATAGGTTGTATTAGGCGATAAACAAGAAGCCGTAATATTTGGCGGTGCTACTGTGGATGTAACACTATTTGCATCTTCACAGTCTATTTGAGTAAAAGATCCGCAAGAGCCCGAGTAAAGACTCATTGAACCATATCTAATAGTACCAACCGTCATACTTATAGTTAGGTTTCCTCCTTGAGCTCCTGTAGTATATTTATACCAACCTGTATAGGAACAACGATTATCATTACTGCAACCTGCACTTACTGTACCAGTAGCAGGATTTGATGTGTTGTCAGTAAACGCAGCTGTTGTTGCGCCCGCGTTTGCACCTAATGTTAATGTCGGAACAACACCAGAGCACACATCACTTTGCGAAAATGTTTTAAAACTTAGGCATATAAAAATTAAGATTATAAAAGGCGATAATTTTTTGCCACTATAGCCTGTAAAAGCCTTAAATATTGCCTTATGATGAAACACAACTTTCATAGTTTAAAAATCACTTTTTAAATTACTTTAGGCGGTTGAGAGCTTTTAAATGCCCTCTAAGGTGTTCACCTGTTTTTTAATGACTCCGCAATTTACATGCTAAAAATGGTAATGACAAATTTTCCAATAAAAATATGTGCTATTAAATTCTGAGTATAAATTGAACTTTTTTTGGTAAAAAAATACGTCCTCCAAAATGCATAAATAATATCGGGTAAAATTTTTATATTTACTTTGGTAATTAAAAGTGTGAAAGCTTTTTTGGGAAGTTTAAAACTTATTCTTAAAAGCATTAAAGAGGTAGAATATGAAAGATGTTAATGAGCTGTTTTTTCAAGCATTTGAAAGCAACCCCGCGGGGATGATTATATCTAGCTTAAAAACGGGTCAGTATCAATATGTTAACAATTCGTTTCTTTCATGTTTTGGTTATTCAAAAGATGAAATAATTGGTAAAACATCGCTTCAGTTAAATTTATTAGACCCTGATGTTCGCGAAAAAATTTTTGTTGAGGTACAAAAGCACGGAGTAGTAAAAGACACCGAGATATTATTACGAAGAAAAAATGGCGAGCTATTTTGGGCCATTTCTACAACTCAATTACTAGGCGGAGATACTGAAAAATTTATTGTAACAACATTTTATGACATTACCGAGCATAAAAAAAAGCGCGAAGAATCTATAAATACAAATAAATTCCTTAATTCAGTTCTTGAAAACATTCCTAATATGGTATTTGTTAAAGATGTTAAGGAGTTGCGATTTGTTCACTTTAATAAAGCAGGCGAAAAATTGCTTGGTTATTCGCAGCAAGATTTGATTGGTAAAAATGATTATGATTTTTTTCCTAAAGAACAGGCTGATTATTTTGTTAGCAAAGACCGTAAAACAATATCCGATAAAGGGATTGTAGATGTTCCAGAAGAGCTTATCGAAACCAAAAATGGCAAACGCATACTTCACACAAAAAAAATTACCATTACCGATGAAAATGATAATCCCATATATTTATTAGGAATTTCAGAAGACATTACGGAGCGAAAAGCGGAAGAAAAAAAAGTAATAGAACAAAAAGATCAAATTGCACAGCTTCTCGAATTTCAAAATATTATTTTAAATAGTACGGATTATTCTATCATTACCACTCAGGCAAGTGATGGCATAATAATGAGCTTTAATAAAGGTGCTGAAGATATGTTTGGGTATAAAGCCGAGGAAGTAATCGGCATAATGAGCCCTTCAATTTTTTTCGATAAAGATGAAATACAAGCGCGTGCTAAAACCTTATCTGATGAATTAAAGGTTAAAGTAGAGCCTGGCCCTGATGTTATTCGCATTAAATCACGCCTTACAAATGCTATAGACACTAATGAGTGGACTTGCATTCATAAAGATGGGTCTAAAATTCATGTAGAGCTATCTATTACTGCTCTAAAAAACAAAGAGAACGAAATAATTGCCTATTTAGGGGTTACAAAAAATATTACTGCAAGCAAAAAAATTAGAGATTCGGTTATAAAAGCTAAAGAAGTAGCTGAGCAAGCTAATTTATTAAAAGACAGATTTCTTGCCAATATGAGTCATGAAATTCGCACTCCCATGAATGCAATTATTGGCTATACAGATTTACTGCTTAAAAGAAACCTGCCTACAAAAGAGAATGAATTTGTAGAAACTATTAAAAATTCGGGAGAGAATTTACTGCGTATAGTAAACGATATTTTAGATTATTCTAAAATAGAATCAGGTATTATGATATTTGAATTCTATCCGATAAGCATTCAGGAAATATTTACCTCACTTAATGTAATGCTTTTAAATAAAGCAAAAGATAGTAATATAAAATTATCTTTTAATTACGAGGCTAAATTGCCTAATGTGGTGTTGGGCGACCAAACTCGCGTTACACAAATTCTACTTAATTTAATTAACAACGCTATTAAATTTACAAAAAAGGGTAGTGTAGAAGTGTTTGCGAAAATCTTAAAAAATGAAAAACAACTATATTGGATTGAGTTTTCAATAAAAGATACTGGCATAGGGATACCAGAAGATGAATTGAAACATGTTTTCGAAAGGTTTAGACAGGCAGAATTAAGTACAACCAGAAATTATGGCGGCACAGGTCTAGGTTTAAGCATTGCTAAACAATTGGTCGAATTGCAGGGTGGTAAAATTACGGTAGATAGTAAAGTAGGGCTTGGTTCTAATTTTGTATTTACGTTACCATTTAAAAAAACAATGGAAACCACCATTAATAAACGAAAAGAAAGTAAAGAATTTAATGTTTATGAAATAGGGCAATTAAATGTGTTGTTGGCCGAAGACAACCCGGTAAACATTAAATTTGTTTTAAACTTGTTTTCTGAATACAACATACAACGTGTTGATGTTGCAGAAAATGGAAGACAAGCAATTGAAAAAATTAAGCAAGGAAATTACGATGTAGTTTTAATGGATATTGAAATGCCCGAATTAAATGGCTACGAAGCAACCGCTATTATTAGAAACGAGCTAAAAAATAATGTCCCCATTATTGCAATGACGGCTCACGCCCTTGTTGGCGAGGAGGAAAAGTGTTTAAACTTGGGTATGACAGATTTTATTTCTAAGCCAATTCAAACCGATCTCCTGTTCGAAAAAATATATAATGCAGTTATTAGCAAAAAAAAACCAGTAAATAAGCAAAGTCAAAAAAACAAAACAATTAATCTCGATTTCCTTATTAAATCTATGCGAGGAAAAAAAGATTTAATGCGAAGTGTTATCGATATTTTTTTAAAACAAGTGCCCGAAAATTTAGCAGCGATTAATGATGCCATTAATAAAACCGATTACAAAACGGTTAAGCATCAAGCTCATAATATGAAATCTACCGTTTCTGTATTCGGGCTTTCAGATTTGTTAGACACTCTGAACAAAATGGAAACACTTGGGGCTTTAGCTCAGGAAATGGATAAAATAAAGGAGCTAAATACGCTATTAAATAAAAAATGTGAGCAGGCAATCGAAGAAGTGAAACTTGAAAGACAAAATAACTATCAGTAAGTTTAATTTTTGCTAAATTAGCAATGAGATTATGTTTATTGTATGAACGAGAATCTAAACATATTCGTTATAGAAGATAGTGAGGTTTTGAGCCTTCTGCTAAAAGCTGAGTTAGAAAACTTGTATAAAGAAGAAGGGTTTACTGTTTTAAAATTTGAAAGCGGTGAAGCCTGTACTAATTTATTACATCTTAAGCCTCGCTTAGCAATAGTCGATTATCATTTAGATAGCAAAAATAAACATGCCATGAACGGCATTGAAGTAATGGAAATGATTAGAGAATCATGCCCTTATACAGATTTTATTATGATAACCAACGACCAGCAAACAGAATTGTTTTTACGAGCAAAACAGTATGGAATACATGATTTTATAGCAAAAGGAGCTCATTTAACCTATAAACTAAGCTTATCCATTAATTTATGGCTAAAACTAAAAAAATAGCCCTTTTTTAAAATTTTACTTTATTATTTTTCGATTTATTTTTAATTAGTATCTTTACCGCCTGTTAAAAATGGTCCTGTGGCCGAGTGGCTAGGCTCAGCTCTGCAAAAGCTGCTACGGCGGTTCGAATCCGCCCGGGACCTCATAAAAAGCTCAATAGATACATTCTATTGAGCTTTTTAGCTTCTAACACCCTCTTCATCTCTCATTTCTGTCCTTTTCTGCTCGTTTTCGCTCAAATTTGTTTCACTATTGTTTCACAGTTGGCGCTAAATGTTTCACAGCTATGAAGCAAATTGACTTGAAATGCTAAAATCTATAATACCATATTTAGTCTAACCTTTGAAAATATTAAGTTATCTCGATTCAATTAATACAAAGAAGGTGGGAGATCCCCACCTTCTTTGTTACGGATTACTTTTTAGGTTTTGGAGCAGGAGGATTATTTCCTCTTCCTCCACCGGAGGGATTGCCCGTTGTGCTTGGCCCATTAGGAGGTGCTGGTTTAGATTTTGACATTTTGATTTTATTTAAGGTATAATAAAATTATGAAATAGAAATTAAATTTCCAATAGTCAGAAATAATATGATGTATTTAAAAACCTTCTTTTCTATTCTGTGTTTGATGTTATCCATTGGTAATGATATTTAATTTATATATCTTAAGTAAGATGTGATTTTTTTGCATCTAAATACCTTTTAAACCCTTTCTAAATCTATATTATTGTGGACAATTAGCACCAAAAAAGTTTTGGGGAAGAAATGATTTCTTCTCATATTTGACCAAATATGTCAAAAAACAATTTGTCCTATGGAAACTTTGGGTGAAATTATTCGAATTGAGCGGGAAAAACGAGGCTTACTCTTGCGTCATGTTGGTGCTTCGGTTGATATTGATCAAGCACTCATAAGTAAATTTGAAAGAGGTGAGCGATTACCAACAAAAGACCAAGTTATTCGTTTGGCAAAATTCTACAATATTGAGGAAAATGATTTGACAGCGACTTGGTTAGCTGGCAAAATCCTCATTGAATTACAACATGAAAAAATGGCATTACGTGCTATGAAAATGGTTGAGAAAAAGATAAAGAGTTTTGAAAAGTAAACTATGATTAAATAATTTTTAAGAAATATAAGTCAAACGAAATTTTTAATATGTCGACAAGCATTTTTACAAATGAAGATGAAAACAGTCTGCTAAATAAATTCAATGGCATTTTTGAAAACATGCTTAGCCTTCATGCATTTAGAGCAGTAGTAGGTTATTTTCGTGCTTCTGGTTATTTTGCTATTCGTGAACACTTAATGAAAGTTTCCGATGTTAAAATTCTCGTGGGCATCGATGTTGATCATATAATTAGTGAAGCACAACGAAAAGGATTATTATTTACTGGAGATGACGATAAGACAAGGCGGGAATTTATTAATTGGATTGAAAAAGACATTAAAGAAGCGCGTTACGCAAAGAATATTGAGAGCGGAATACTTGCTTTTATAGATGATATTATAAATAACAGATTACAAATTAGAGCTCATAAATCAAAACAACTTCACGCAAAAATTTACATTTTTCTTCCTGAAAAATTTAATAGTCATACTGATGGACGTTTAATTACAGGTTCATCAAACCTTACAAGCGCGGGTTTAGGTGCAAAAAAGGAAGCAAACAACTACGAATTTAATGTAGAAATAAAAGATTATCCAAATGTAAAATTTGCACTTGATGAATTTGAAAAACTTTGGATAGACTCAATTGATATTTTACCTGAAAATTTTCAAGCTTTAAAAGATCATTCCCACATTGATAAACTATTTACTCCGTTTGAAATTTATATTAAATTCTTAATAGAATATTTTGGAAAGAGTATCGAATACGATCCGGAAACTGTTGGGGATGTTCCTAATAATTTTAAAAAACTTTCTTATCAGGTTGATGCAGTAAATCAGGGCTTTCAAATGTTAATGGAACATAATGGCTTTTTTCTTGCCGATGTGGTAGGTACAGGAAAAACGGTAATTGCTGCAATGCTTGCCAAAAGATTCATTATTGCAAATGGAACGCAACACACAAAAATTCTTGTTGTATATCCACCACAGGTAGAAAAAAACTGGAAAAGAACTTTTCGCTTGTTTAACATAGATCGTTATGCAAAATTTATTACCAATGGTAGTCTCGATAAAATTATTGATGGGCATGATGATTATTGGGCTAAAGAAGAATATGATTTAATTTTGGTCGATGAGGCACACAAATTTAGAAACCATACATCTCAAGCTTTTCAAAGTTTACAGATTATTTGTAAAGCCGGGAGACAAAATAATGGGAATATCGAAAGCGAAGAAAAAAAAATAGTTCTTATTTCGGCAACCCCTTTAAATAATCGCCCACAGGATATTTATTATTTGTTACAGTTATTTCAAGATGCACGTAGATCCACTCTTCCTGTAACTAATCTTCAATCCTTTTTTGGAAAAATAATTGATGAATATAAAATAATTAAAAATCAGGATAATCCTGATATGGATGCTTTAAGAAGACTATACGCTGAAATTCGTGATCGAGTACTGCATCCTATTACAATTAGGCGAACACGTAGAGATTTAGAAAAGATTACCCAATATAAAGAAGACTTAATTCAGCAGGGTATAAAGTTCCCCACTATTGAGCCTCCGTATGCAATAGAATATAAATTGGACGAAAACCTAAATAAACTATTCTATAAAACAATCCTCTTCTTGACTGATGAACATAAAATGAAGTACTACCGCTATCAGGCAATTGGACATTTAAAGAAAAATATTAGCGATGAATTTTATGAAAGTCCAGTAACTATTTCAATGGCATTAGCAGGAATTATGAAAACTATGCTCGTTAAACGATTAGAGAGTAGTTTTTATGCGTTTAAAAAATCCCTAAGTAATTTCCACAAATCTACTTCGCGCATGGTAGATATGTTTGAAAAGGGAAGAGTTTTTATCGCTCCCGATTTAGATATTAACCGTTTTATGGACCAAGGTTTCACAGATGAAGAAATAGAAGCAAAAATTCTTGAAATTTCCGATGAGAAACCTGAAAACCGGGTTTTTGAATCAACCGATTTTGATGACAAATTTTTAGCCGGATTAAAACATGATAGAGAATTACTAAATGAACTGTGCGCCGAGTGGGAAACAATAGATTACGATCCGAAGTTAGACAAGTTCATAGAATTGATGAAGGGAGAATTGTTTGAGGACATGCGTAACCCAACAAAAAAGCTTGTTATTTTTTCGGAATCAAAAGACACAACAAAATATCTTACAGACGAATTAAATAAAAGAGGTTTCACAAAAGTTTTAGCAATCGACAGCAGTAACCGGAAAGATAAATTTGATACAATCCTCGAAAATTTTGATGCCAATTTTGAAAAAGAAAAAAAGGACGATTTCAATATTATTATCAGTACCGAAGTTCTTGCTGAAGGTATAAATCTTCATAGAGCAAATGTTATTGTTAATTATGATACGCCTTGGAACGCCACTCGTTTAATGCAACGTATAGGTAGGGTAAATCGTATCGGTTCAGTTGCCGGAAAAATATACAGTTATAATTTTTATCCATCGGCGCAGGGCAACGAACAGATTCAGTTAAAAAAAATGTCTTTGCTTAAACTTCAAGGATTTCATACTGCATTTGGCGAAGATGCTCAGATTTATACGCTTGAAGAAATTATTGAATATGTAAAACTTTATAAAGATGGAACACCTGATGATGAAGATATTCGTTTAAGGTATCTTGAATTTATTCGGAATTTTAAAGAAAATCACCCCGAAGAATTCGGGCGAATTAAAAAATTCCCAATTAAAGCTCGTACAGGTCGTAAAACTAATTCGGATAAGAATTTTTCGGCTACATCGGTTTGCCTTTTAAAATCAGAAACTAAAAAAGAAATCTATCGGATTAATCCCGACAAGAGTGTTACATCTCTTAATTTTGAGGAGGCAGTAAAATTATTTGAAGCTAAAGAAAATGAAAAGCCTGTTGCATTGCCGGAATATCATTACGACCACATAAATAAAGCGACGGAGCAATACGAATTGGAATTAACTAATAATAAAGCGCAAGTTACGGCTCATGATACAAGTGATGCACGTGTTAATTACATTAAGAAGTTTTTACGCGACATACGCAGTTTTGCGCTTAACGACAGTTTTGAGGAAAGTTATAAAACATTAATTGATTTAATCGATACAGGAACTTTTACAAATCTGATTACTGAATTAGATCGTATTAGGAAACGTGTAACAAATAAAAAGAAACCGCTAAGTGTGAAAGAAGCTGAAAAAGAAATAATAAAACTAAAAGAAAAGTATAGTTCGCGAAACCAAAGCGCAGTAAAAGAAGAACAAACACTTGTAACTAATGCTGAACCTGAAATAATTATTTCCGAAACATTTATTGAATAATAGCAATGACAAAAGAACAAATAAAAGACGCATTAGAAAAAGACTATAACCGGGATAATTGGGTTAGCCTTATTCGTAATGTTTTTAATAACGGTAGTTTCAACGCTAAGCCAGTTGAAATTTCTATTACTAAAAACGACATTGCAGAAAATGCTTTTGAAATAGGTTCATTTGAAACAGTTGATGAACGGATAATTGGTATTTACGAAATCAAAATTAAAAAGGATATAAATCTTGAGCGCAATCGTGTTGGATTAAGACAATTACTTCGTTCAGTTTATAAACAAGTAGATGGCGCATTTGTTGTTTTTAATCAAGATAAACGTTGGAGATTTTCTTATGTATCTGAAATAAGTTCGCGTAATGAAAATGGTAAGCTTATTAAATCTCAAACCGAACCCAAACGTTTCACTTACTTATTTGGCGAAGGTATTAACAATAGAACAGCTATTGATCGTTTTTTCAAGCTCACAGGCAAACCTGTTTTATTAGAAGGAATAAAAGAAACATTTTCAGTTGACGCGCTTACCAAAGAGTTTTACAAAGAACTAAGCGATTGGTATTTTTGGGCATTGCAGCATGTGGAATTTCCTAATGATGAGGAGAAAGATAAGGACGTTCGCAATTCCACAAGCACTATGCGATTAATTACCCGCATAATGTTTGTGTGGTTCCTAAAACAAAAAGGATTAATACCTGACGAATTATTTAATAAAGAAGAGGTAGATAAAATTATTAAGTACAACGATAAAAAAGAAAGTACTTATTATAAGGCGGTTTTGCAGAATTTATTTTTCGCAACGCTTAATACTGAAATGGGTGATAGCAATCGAAAATTTGTTGACAGGCAATACGGCATTCAAGGTTACTATCGTTATAAACGCTTTTTTAAAGATGTCGACCGTTTTCTTGAGATAACTAAAAATGTCCCGTTTTTAAATGGGGGGCTATTTGAAAACCTTGATAAAAATGTTGGCACTAAGGAAGAAAAGCGGATTGACTGCTTTAGCAACCGTTTAGAAAATGAAAACCGTATTTCTGTTCCTGATTATTTATTTTTTGGAAATGATACTGTTGATTTAAGTGTTGTATATGATGATAAGAAACGTAACAAAGTTGAAGTTCATGGGCTTATAGATATTTTAAAGAAATATAATTTTACCATTGAAGAAAACACTCCACTTGAGGTAGAGGTTGCGCTTGACCCTGAATTACTTGGTAAAGTTTTTGAAAACCTTTTAGCAAGTTATAACCCTGAAACAAAAAGCACTGCTCGTAAGCAAACCGGATCATTTTATACTCCGCGCGAAGTGGTGGACTATATGGTTGACGAAAGTTTGAAGGCATATTTATTACAAAATTTATTAAATATTACAAGCGGATATGTTGAGTTAGGAAAAAAACAAACAGAGCTTTTAGGAAATGAAGCAAAAAAAGGACAGCTTAGCATTAAGCAGGAAATAAAGAGAAACGATAGCCAAAAAGAACGCTACGAAAAACTATTAAGTTCATTGCTATCTTATTCTGATGATACGCATAATTTTAATGAAAAAGAAATTGATGTACTTATAAGCGCAATTGACAATTGTAAAATTCTTGATCCTGCTTGTGGTTCAGGTGCTTTTCCAATGGGAATTTTACATAAAATGGTTCATGTTCTGCACAAACTCGATCCTAAAAATAAACTATGGAAAGAAAAACAAATTACGCGCGTCAAAAATGCACGTGAAGCCATTTCACAAATACAGGATCTAACAGCAAGAGAAAATAATTTAAAAGAATTAGAGAAAACCCAAGAGGATATAGAAAAATCATTCGCCAACAATGAACTTGATTATGGGCGAAAATTATACTTGATTGAAAATTGTATTTACGGAGTAGATATACAACCTATTGCTGTGCAAATAGCCAAACTTCGTTTTTTCATATCGTTAGTGGTTGACCAAAACATACATGATAAAGAAGATAATTTGGGAATACGCCCTTTACCCAATCTTGAAACAAAGTTTGTTGCTGCTAATACTTTGATTTCTTTAGATAAAGAAAGCAATAATTTATTTACAAATCCTGAAATTGAAAAAAAGAAAGCAGAATTAAAGCGAGTACGCTTAGATCACTTTGAAGCCAAAACACCGGGACGTAAAACTCGTTTGCGTAAACAAGATGAAGAGTTACGTGCGTTAATTGCAGATTTATTGGTTGTAGAACACGAGTTGCAACCTAAAGCAGCAAAATTACTTGCCAACTGGAATCCATATAACCAAAACTCGAGCGCATCTTTTTTTGATCCAGAATGGATGTTTGGTTTAAATAATGGGTTTGATGTAGTAATTGGTAATCCACCTTATGTTTTCACGAGAGATGTTGATTTCTCGTCTGATTTTAAAGATTATGTGGCAAATAAATATTTTACATCTAATGAAAAGGGTAAAAAAACGAAATCAAACCAGTCCGGAAAAATTAATTTGTTTAGCATTTTTATTCTATGCGGAATGAACCTAACAGCAAAGAATGGTACATTATGTTACATTATTCCTAATAATATTTTAAGAACGACCACTTATGATTCTACAAGAAAATTAATATTAGAAAAATCATATATCGAGGAAATAGTTGATTTAGGAAGTGGGGTTTTCGATAGTGTAACCGCATCCACAATTATCCTTCGGCTAAAAAACACAAAAGAGGAAATAGGAAATACAAAAATTAGATTGAATATAACAAATATAGAAAATAGAGGTTTTAAATCAATTGAAATACCACAAAATCAATTTCAAAAAAATGTAAGCTATGCTTTTAATATTTTTATAGATAAAAAAAAGGCTGATCTAATACAGAAAATCGAATCAAATAGCGCCCCATTAGGAAATTTTTGTATTGATATAATAGAAGGAATAGTAGCCCATAAACATTTAATTCAACCTGACTCGTCTAAAAACTCTGTTCCTCTTTTGGAAGGAAAAGATATTAAAAGATATTTTATTGGAGGGGCTAAAAATCATCTGCTCTGGGATAGATCACAAATTCACAGGACGCGTCCAGATTATTTATGGGAAGCTGATAAGAAAATAGTAATGCAACGAATCAGTGGTGGAGTGAAGCCTCTTGTTGCCGCTTTAGATGAAGATAAAATAAAAACTTTTGCTTCAATAAATAATATTTTGCTAAAAGTAGAATTCAACAATTATTATAAATACTTTACTGCCGTTTTAAACTCCAATATATTAAACTGGTATTACGCTAATAATTTCTCAAATAATTCTACATTAACTGTAAACATTTCTAAAACATATTTAGAAAAGCTTCCTATAATTATTCCCAATGAAACAGTATTAAAAATAATAGATGTATTTGTAAAAATAGTTTCAAAATTGAAAAACTTGGAAAATATCTCCCCGCAAGTAACTCTTATGATTTCATATTTTGAAAAAATAATCGATGGAGTAATTTATGAGTTATATTTCCCAAATGAATTGAAAAGTAATAATAGTAGTATTATTATCTCATTAAGCCAAATTGATTTAAAATTAAATATTAAAAGCGAAAATTCTATTGAAAATCTGTTTTTAAAACTTTATGAACCTTCTAATCCAGTTCGTGTAGCGGTATTTAAAATGGATATTGTTGAGGAGGTTGCAGTAATAGAAGGAAAAAATAAATGAAACGAATTAACTCTATAAAACTTCAAAATTTTGGAGCCTTTTACAATGGTGGTTACGATAAAATTGTATTGCCTAAAGGTGAAAATCTATTGATTTACGGAGAAAACGGGAGTGGCAAGTCTTCTATTTATAAAGCATTACAACATTTTTTTCAAAGCGCAGAAGAAACAACATTACCTTTTAATATTAACAAACGTTTACCCAATGAAGCGGGCTATGTAGAAGTTTCATTTTTTGATGTCGAAAAAACGAAACTTATTGATACTCCTGATACATCTTTTTACAAATTCAGTTCGGATGGGGCTTCTGATAATAAACAGCCTTTTATTATTCAAGCCAATCGTTTAAAAGGGTTTTTGTCTTACCATCAATTAGTAAAAACATATACAATAGATATGCCTGCTGGTAATAATCCGGATTTATATTCTGTATTAGTAGATGAATTGCTAAGCCATCATAAACTTCCAATAGCAGATGTTCTCTTACATATACGTTGGAAAAATTTAAAGGAAGGGCTTGACATTAGGGATGGTAGAGTTAACGCATTTAACGAAGCTGTTGCAGATTTGCCCAATTTTACATCGGATTTGAAGTTACTTTTAGAAGAAATTCTAATCAAAGTAAATGAATATCTAAATAAATATTTTGACCTCGGTATAACAGTTTCAATAGAACATCTTAACGTTACTATCCATCCCAATACTTATAATCCTATTAAAACATTTCGGTTGAATGTTTCTGTTTCCGGACAGCAATTTGATGGATACCATTCTTATTTGAACGAGGCGCGCTTATCGGCATTAGCAATTTGTTTTTACATGGCTTCTATAAAAATAAATCCAATGGCAGATGAATACAAAATTTTGTTTTTAGATGATATTTTTATTGGCTTAGATACAGCAAACCGTCTTCCGCTTCTTAAAATATTAGAAGAAGAGTTTAAAAATTTTCAAATATTCATTGCAACATACGATCGCAATTGGTTTGAAACAGCGAAACATTGGTTTACTGAATTTGCTTCAACAAAATGGCTAAATATTGAGCTATTTGCAGACGACCATTTACTTGCATTTGAAAAACCTCTTTTATTTAAGGGTAAAACTAATCTAGAAAAGGCAGAAGAGTACTTTTTAAAGAAGGATTATCCTGCTGCAGCGAATGCATTACGTAGAGGGTGCGAAGAGGTAATAAAAAGAATTCTTCCAGTTGAATACCAGTATGAAAGTGATTTGGATACAGGAATTTCAATTCCTCTAAAAAAAACAGAAACGCTATATAATAATCTTATAAAATTTTTAAAGAGTTTGAAGTGCGACACAAAATTTTTAGAAGAGTTCCGGTTTTTTCAAAAGAATATTTTCAATCCTTTATCACATAGTGATATTATTGCACCTCATTACCGAATGGAAATTTCAAAAGCAATAGATTTTATTCGAGAACTTCAAAAAATAAAATGCATAGTATTGGTCTCTGCAAATACTGATTCATATGGTACATTAAAAATCGACATTCCGAATGCAAAAACCGGGAAGTTAAATCACTACGAATTTTTCTGTTTAGATTCAGTATATGCTATTAAAGTT
>Ga0134125_10005034_pt1 | contig 15040 bp, 15 predicted proteins | sample KB31751_FD_96464 | JGI IMG/M metagenome (GOLD analysis project Ga0134125, IMG submission 96464) | Terrestrial soil microbial communities with excess Nitrogen fertilizer from Kellogg Biological Station, Michigan, USA - KB3-175-1 | ecosystem: Environmental > Terrestrial > Soil > Unclassified ... | reverse complement strand
GCACGCAGCGGCTCGCGCAGGTCCACGGCCGAATCCTGGCCCAGGCACATGAACAAGGTGCCCGTGCAGGTCAGCCGCACGCGATTGCAGGTGTCGCAGAAATTGTGGGTGAGCGGGGTGATGAATCCCAGCTTGCCGCCGGTCTCGGCAATGCGCACATAGCGCGCCGGGCCGCCGCTGCGTTCGGGACTGTCGTGCAGGGTCCAGAAGGATTCCAGTTCCTGCCGCACCGCCTGCAGCGACAGGAATTGGTCCGTACGGTCCTCATCCACGGCGCCCACCGGCATGGTCTCGATCAGGGTGATGTCCAGATCTCTGGCATGGGCCCATTCGATCAGCCTGGGCAGTTCGGCAGCATTGTCGTGCTTCAAGGCCACGGTGTTGATCTTGACCCTCAGCCCCGCATCCGTGGCTGCGGCGATGCCATCCAGCACCTGGGGCAGACAATCGGAGCGGGCGATGCGCGCGAAGGTCAGCCGATCCAGACTGTCCAGCGAGACATTGAGGCGCTTCACGCCGGCGTCTGCCAGCCCTTTGGCAAATTCGCGCAGGCGCACGCCATTGGTGGTGAGGGTCAGCTCATCCAGCGAGCCATCATCAAGGTGCCGCGACAGGGTGCGCACCAGATCCATGATGCCTTTGCGCACCAGAGGCTCGCCGCCGGTCAGGCGCAGCTTGCGCACGCCGCGGCGGATGAAGGCGGCGCAGACGCGTTCCAATTCTTCCAAGGTCAGCACATCCGCCTTGGGCAGAAACTGCATGTCCTCGCTCATGCAATAGGTACAGCGCAGATTGCAGCGGTCTGTGACAGACACGCGCACGTAAGAGATCGTGCGCCCGAAAGCGTCGTTCAGCGCGGCGTGTGCGGAGCCCTGCATGGGGCGCAGTATACCGCAGAAGCGCGCGCAAAAAACTGCCTATATTTCAGGCACTTGGTCCGGAAATCAGCTCTTCCAGCCGGATCGGGATGTGCCGTACCCGGACCCCGGTGGCATGGAATACGGCATTGGCGACGGCGGCATTCATGCCGACATTGCCAAGCTCGCCGATGCCCTTGATGCCCAGAGGGTTCACCAACCGATCCTCCTCCGGCACCAAGATCACATCGATCTCGCCGATATCGGCATGCACCGGCATCAGATATTCCGCCAGATCCTTGTTGGTATAGCGCGCCGCCTGCCGATCGATTTCGGTCGCCTCATGCAGCGCCGCCGAAAGGCCCCAGATCATTCCGCCCATAAGCTGGCTCTTGGCGGTAATCGGATTGACGATCCGGCCCGCCGCGAAAGCACCCACTGCGCGCGGCACGCGGATTTCCCCGGTCAGGCGATGCACACGCACCTCGACGAACTGGGCGCCGAAGGCAAAGCGCACATTCTTCTCGCCGCGCACAAAGGCGGGTTTTCCCTCGTGCATCATCTCATGCGAATTTTGGGGCGCGCCTTCGGGGATATTCTCCGCATAGACCTCGATGGTGCCATTGGCGCCTTTGGCACGCTTTTCCAGAATCTCGTCGCAGGCCTTGGCGATGGCATTGGAAACGCTGGCGGTGGAGTTGGACCCGCCTGAGACAGGCGCCGGCGGCAGACTGGAATCACCCACCTCTACCGTCACCCGGTCGGGCGCGATGCCGAGCTTGTCGCCGGCCACCAGCGCCGAGACTGTGTAAATTCCCTGGCCGATTTCGTGGCTTGCCACCTGCACGCGCGCCCTGCCATCCGGATAAAGCGATACACGCGCGGCACAGGCCGCGATGTTGGCGGGATACATGGTGGCGGCCGTGCCCCAGCCCACCAGCCAGTCGCCATCCTGCATGCTGCGGGGCGCCCGCGTCCGCTTGTTCCAGCCAAAGGCGGCGCCGGCCTGGTCGAAGCAGGCCATCAAGGAGCGGCTGGTGAACGGCATGCCCTTGATCGGGTCGGTCAGCGTGTCGTTGATCCGCCGCAACTCTACCGGATCCATGCTGAGCGCATAGGCCAGCTCATCCATGGCGCATTCCAAGGCATAGACATAGGGCGTTTCGGGCGGAGAGCGCATGAAACCCGGCGTGTTGCGGTCGGCCTGCACGATCGAGACCTTGGAATAGACATTCGGCGAGGCATAAAGCTTGGTCGTGGAAGAGGTGCCGGCGACCATATAGGGATCGGGTCGGCTGGTGACTTCCTCGCCTTCGAGGGAGATCGAGACCAGCTTGCCGTCGCGGCCGGCGCCCAGCCGGATGCGATGGCGCGTCTCGGCGCGATAGGTGGCAATGGTGAAGCCCTGGTCGCGGGTGGTCATCAGCTTGATCGGCCGATCCAGCGCCTGGGCGGCGCGGGCGACGATAGCGGTGCGCTGGGTAAGCGAGCCCCGGCTGCCGAAAGCGCCCCCGACAAAGGGTGACACGGCATGGACGTCGTCCGGCTTGATGCCGAGCTGTTTGGCCAGCCCGTTCTTCACGCCCCACATATTCTGACTGGATTCCCACACCGTCAGCTTGCCATTCGCCCACGCGCAGGTGGTGGTGAAGAGCTCCATCGGATTGTGGTGCTCGGTGGCTGTTTCATAATGCACGTCGATCTTCACTGGCGCAGATGTGAAGGCCGCTTCGGCGTCACCCACCTTCGGGTCTTGGTGTTTCTTGGATGCATCGGTACCGGCGACAGTCCGGGAGCCGCGGCTGTCGAAGCCGGCGGAGGGCGGGCGCGCCTCGTATTTGACAGTCAGGCGATGGGCCCCTTCCCGTGCCGCCTCAAATGTCTCGCCCACCACCAGGGCCACGATCTGGCCGTCATGCTGGATTTCATCCGACGCCATGGGCGCAATGCTCGTGCCCATGTAACCGCCGCCGTCGAAGGTCTTTCCGCCCTCGATGGCGCCGATATTCTTGTGCGTGAACACACCGATCACGCCTTTGACGGCATGCGCGGGCGCTTCGTCGATCGCGGCGATGCGGCCGCGCGCAATCGCGCTTGTGACCAGCACGCCATAGGCAGGCTTGGCGATAAGGACGTCCGTGCCGCCATAGTGGGCGGCGCCCGTGACCTTGGCCGGGCCGTCCAGGCGTTTGGTGGGCGTGCCGATGCCGGCCATTCAGACCTCCAGCGCCTTGGCTTCCAGCAAGGCACGCACCAGGGTGCGCTTGCCCAGTTCGCGCTTGTAATCGTTCTGGCCGTGGGTCACGGCACCGGCAAAGGCCGCCTCGGCCGCGGCGCGAGCACTGTTTTCATCCAGCGCCCGGCCGCGCAAGGCAGCTTCCGCTTCACGCGCCCGCCAAGGTTTGGTCGCGACCCCACCCAGGGCGATGCGGGCTTCGCGCACTGCACCGCCGTCCAGGTCCAGCGCCACCGCGGCGCTGGCAAGCGCGAACTCGTAGGACTGGCGGTCGCGGATCTTGAGATAGAGCGAGCGGCGCGCAAAGGACAAGGCGGGAACGGTGAAAGCCGTGATCAGCTCGCCGGGCCGCAGCACCGTCTCGATGGACGGATCATTGCCGGGCGCGATATGCAGGTCTGCGAACGGCAGACGACGGGCGCCCGAGGGGCCGGCCAGTTCCACCGTCGCATCCAGCGCCATCAATGCCTGCGCGAAATCGCCAGGATAGGTCGCGATGCAATTCGGGCTGGTGCCCAGCACCGCATGCTTGCGGTTGACGCCGTCCAGCGCGGCACAGCCCGAGCCCGGTTCGCGCTTGTTGCAGCGGCTCCAGCTCGTATCGCGGAAATAGGTGCAGCGGGTCCGCTGCAGCACATTGCCGCCCAATGTCGCCATGTTGCGCAGTTGCGCGCTGGCGGCCAGGTTCAATGACTGGGCGATCACCGGATAGTTGGCGGCGACATCGGCATGCCGGGCCGCCTCGGCCATATGCGTCAGAGCCCCCAGGCGCAGCCCGTGCGGCCCATATTCGATGGCGCTGAACTCCCGCGATAGATCACTGATATCCACAATGCGCACGGGGCGCATCACATCCAGCTTCATCAGATCGAGCAGGGTGGTGCCCCCAGCCAGGAACGTGCCGCCGGCCTTCACCGCCTCTGCCGCATCGTTCACCCGGGTGTAGGCAAAGGGCCGCATCAGGCCTTGTCCGGCATGCGGGGCGCGGCATCCTTGATGGCGGCCAGAATATTGGGATAAGCGGCGCAGCGGCACAGATTGCCGCTCATATATTCGCGGATTTCATCGTCGCTGCGGACATGGCCTTCGCGCACACAGGCCACCGCCGACATGATCTGGCCTGGCGTGCAATAGCCGCACTGAAAGGCGTCGCGATCGATGAAGGCCTGCTGCATGGGATGCAGGCGGCCGTCCTGCGCCAGGCCCTCGATCGTCGTGACGGGGCCACGCACCGAGGCCGCCAGGGTGAGGCAGGAAAGCACCCGCCGGCCATCCACCAGCACGGTGCAAGCACCGCACTGACCATGGTCGCAGCCCTTCTTGCTGCCGGTCAGGTCCAGATGCTCCCGCAGCGCGTCCAATAGGGTCGTACGGGAATCCAGCGCCAGCGCGTGCACCTTACCGTTAACATTCAGCGAGACCGTCACCCCCTGGCTGGGCGCCGGTGCGGCTTCGGCTTTCGCCACGCCCACAGCGCTTCCGGCAGCGAATGTTTCCAATACGGTGCGTCGCGTCATGTCTGGAATAAGCCCTGCAGTCATATGCCCGGCCGGCAAAAGAGGCTAAAGTCGGACAACCGCCCAGCCAGCCTTTGGTTGCGGCGCCTGTCGAAGGAACTTCATGTCTTTTCCGGCCACGGAATCCGACGTGCTGGCCATTGCGGCTGAGTGGCTTGAACAAGGCCGCGGCGTTGCCCTGGCCACGGTGGTACGCACCTCGGGTTCGGCGCCGCGCCAAGGTGGCAGCCATATCGTAGTGCGCGACGACGGCGCCTTTGCCGGTTCGGTCTCGGCCGGCTGCGTCGAGGGCGCGGTGATTGAAGCGGCGCGCGGCGCGCTGACGGACGGCAAACACCGCAGCCTGACGTTCGGGGTCAGCGATGGTGGGGTATTCGAGGTCGGCCTTCTCTGCGGCGGGCAGATCGAAATCCTGGTCGAGCCGATCCTCTGACATGCAGCGCCAGATCTTAGAACAGCTGATGGCAGCGCGCCGGGAGGGCCGTCTGCTGGTGCGCGCCCTGGATGTGGAGAGTGGCGAAGAGCGATTGATCGATCCGGCCTCGGATTCTTCGACGCTGGGCCTAGCTGCCGCGGTGGCAGCGCGCGCCGATGCCGGCCGGCGCGTCGTTATCGACGGCCGTACCTGGTTCCTCTCGGCCTATCACAGCCCCTGGGAGATCGTAATGGTCGGGGCGGTGCATATTGCACAGGCCCTGGCGGCGCTGGCCGTATCGGCCGGCTACCGCGTGCGCGTGATCGATCCGCGCGAGGCCTATGCCACGGCGGAGCGTTTCCCGGACGTTGCGCTATACCGGCAATGGCCGGATGAAGCTCTGACCAAGCAGCCGCTCACCGCGCGCAGTGCCCTGATCGCGCTGGCACACGATCCCAAGCTGGATGACGCCGGGTTGGCTGCTGCCCTGCACTCGCCCGCTTTTTATGTCGGCGCCCTGGGCTCGACCCGCACCCATGCGCGCCGCCTGGTACGCCTGGAAGCGCAGGGCTTCACACAAGCGCAGCTGCGCAAAATCCATGGGCCGGTCGGCCTTGCCGTGGGCGCCCGCTCGCCCGCCGAAATTGCAATCGCCATTCTCGCCGAGCTGGTGCAGCAGCGGCGCAAGCACGCGGCCACACCGCGCATCACCGGCGTCGTGCTGGCGGCCGGCACCGCCAGCCGCATGGGCCGGAACAAACTTATCCTGCCAGTCCATGGCAAACCGATGGTAGCGCATGCGGTCGAGGCAGCGACCGCCGCCGGTCTTGATCCGGTGATCGTGGTGACCGGACATGATGCCGCTTCGGTGCGGCAGGCGATCGGCAAAAAAGCCGTCACCTTTGTGCAAAATGACGATTTTGCGCGTGGGCTCAGCACTTCGCTGCGGGCCGGAATCGGCGCGGTACCACCGGAGGGCGAAGGCGCGGTCGTGTTGCTGGGCGACATGCCCGGCGTGAGCGCCGCACTGATCGAAAGGGTGGTACAGGCCTTCGATCCAGGCGAGGACCGCGCCATCTGCGTGGCGACAGCCCGTGGCGAACGCGGCCATCCGGTGTTGTGGGGGCGCCAGTTCTTTCCTGAACTGGAGGCACTGGAGGGCGATGCCGGCGCCCGTACCGTGATGAGTCGCTATCCGGCTCTTGTCTGCGAGGTGGAAGCGGACGACGATGCCCCGTTGGCCGATATCGATACGCCAGAAGCGCTGAATGCGATTTCTCGCTAGTCCCGATTCGAAATTCGCGCGGCCTCTATATCGAGCTCTGGGCGAATTTCGGAATCGAAGGACACTGGCAATTTATAGAATCCCAATGTCGTTTGGTTTCGAAGTTCGCCCGGAACCCGATATCAGTGGTATGGCGAGCTTCGAAACCAAACGGCACTAGCGCCGGCCGTACAGCATGGTGAGGTTGATCCGCCGGTTGGTGTAGCCTTCCTTGAAGTGCATCCGGTCGGTCTCGTGAAAGAGCGCCGAAGAGAAAACGATCGCGCGGTTCGAACGATAGGGGATCGTCACGGCCTTCGCGTTCGCGCGCTTGAGGAAGGCCTGGCAGCCGCGCGTGTCGCCGATATATTGCTGGGTTTTCCAGCCTGCCGGCGCGGCCACATCCCACACCGTCAACCCGCCGCTTTCCGGATCCAGATTGGCGTCATCGGCCGTGATCCAGAAATTGAAGGTGACCAGCGAGGGATCGGCGTGGGTGCCGACACCGCTGAGCTTGCTGTCGTATTTGAAGGCCCAGAGATAGCGCAGCTGGTGCGTGCCCAGAATGCCCGGATAGGCGGCGCGCATCTCCTGGTCGATCTGGGCGATCAGAGGACAGGCCAGGCCGTGTTCCGGCATGGCGGTGAGATAGCCTTCAGGATGGGTATCGCGCCAGATGGTCGAGCCCCAGCAGAAGCGGCGCAACTTTTCCAGCGCCTCCGGCGTAAGCAGATCGTCCACCACGATGATCTGCGGGTGGGTCTTATGCCAGTCGTGCGTGGCCCCTTCCGTATTGGCCGGATTGACCGCGGCCGAGGCGATGCGGCCGCCATCCGCCAGGTGATATTGCCATTGGGTCAACCCGAAATGTTCGGCCAGATAAGCCTGCTGTTCGCGATCGTGCTTGATCCGGTGCGCCGCTTCGCCCGGTACTGTCGTCGACCGGAAGGTCAACGCGGCATGGCGGGCGAAACAGGCAAAGCTTTCGCTGACCCGCGTGTCGCTGGCCTCTCCGTCCCGCAGCAGCATATTGCCCAGCTTGTAGAGCAGGTCGAAATTCTGCGGCTCGCTCTTCACCGCCTCACGAAAAGCTGCAATCGCTTCCTGCGCGCGGCCCTGCAGATACAGCATCAGGGCCAGGCCCGCCTGCGCCTCGCCCATGTCGGGCCGCAAGCCCAGTATCTGGCGATACAGCTTTTCCGCTTCCGCAGGCCGGCCGGAGCGATATTGCGTTACGGCCTGGCCAAGCAGGGTCTCAATCGACGAAAGGGGCGACAGGGTCATCAGGCAAATTATTGTCCGAGGCGCGCCAGCGCATCCTTGGGCACTTTGGCCACCACATCATATTCGGAATCCACCACCTCGGCGATTTGGTAATGCATCGCGGTTCCCAGCACGGCGGCAATGTCGTGCGGGGTCAGCCCATGGGCGGATTCCAACCAGCGGCTCATGCCGGTGGTCGCGCTTTTCATGGCTTCGTCCAGGCTGCCGCCCGTTCCCATCACCATCACGGCGTCGGCATTTTCCACGCGGGTCTGGCCCAGGCTCTGGCCCTGCACCACATCCACGCTGAATTGCACGTCCATCGACGTCTCCAGGCCCTGGCCCGGCAATTCACCATCGCCCTGCTGGGCATGGCCGTCGCCCAGATAAAGTAGCGCACCGGGACGAAAGACCGGAATGTATAGCGTGGCGCCTTCCTTGATTTCAGGCGAATCCATGTTGCCGCCGAAGGGCCCCAGATGGCCCGCGCCCAGGGTTTCCTCACCGCGAGGCGCCACTCCGACGCAGCCCAGCATGGGCGACAGCTTGACGGTGTAGGGCTTCAGCTTGTCACTGGGGTTGATCACGGTGGCGATGCCGGCCGCGGCATCGATCTTCCAGTCTGTGAAGCCGCTGGGATATTTGGCCAGGCTCTTCAGATAGCCCGCTTCCAATGCCGTATTGGCGATCAGATTGGTCTGATACGCCGTGTCGCGATTGGTGCGCACGCGATCCAGATGCACCACCAAGGTATCGCCGGGCATGGCGCCTTCGACATAGAAAGGCCCGATCAGCGGATTGCCACGCGGCGCCCGGGGCTTGCCATCGCGATCGTGACCGCGGCTGTCCAAGGTGCGGGTCTTGACCGTGTCGCCAGGGAAAAGCCGCATTACCGGCTTCAGCGAAGGCGAATAGAAATTGCTGAATTGCTGGGGATCATAGTCATGGCTGGCGGCCGCCGCCGGCTTTGCCGCCGGGCGCTTTCCTTCCACGGTCACGGGAATGGTGATGATGGGCGAGCTGGCGATCAGATCGCCCTTGCCGGAAAGCTGATTGCCGGAAAGCTGCAGCACCAGCTGACCACAATTGCGGCCCTGTTCGCTGCAGGAAAGATGCAGCCCATCCTTCTGCAGGGTGCCGCTGAACGTGAGCTGGTTGAAGCGGCCCTTGTAAGAGTCGCCATTGGCCTCCAGCACCAGGCGACCATCCTGCATGGGCAGATAGTAGTTGGTGCCGCCAAATTCGCGCACGCCGATTTCCCAGGTGCCGGAATAATCCGGCGCCGCGCTGAGCGTGCCCGCGCCCGACACGAGAAACAGAAAGGTGAGCCATCCCAACCGTGCCATCGTCGTTCCCCCTTCGATTATTGTTATGCGCTAACCCGGCGCCGCGCCCTGGATGCCGACCTTCAGCATATAGAGCGACTGCGAGGCCGTGATGAACAGATGGTCGCGTTTGGGCCCGCCGAAGCAGACATTGGCGGCGCCTTCAGGCAGACGCAGCCGGCCCAGCAGCTTTCCTTGCGGACTCCACACCGTCACCCCGGAATAGCCCAGCGCCGTGTTGGAGCTGGCCCAGATATTGCCGGCACGATCGGCACGCATGCCGTCGGGATGGCAGTAGATGCCGTCCACCATGCAGTCGGTGAAGTCGCGTAAATTCTCGACCTTTCCGTTCACCACATCGCCGACATGAATGCCGCCGCTGATGATATAAACGCGTTTGTAATCCGGCGAGAAACAGATGCCGTTGGGTCCGCGCAGCTTTTCACCGGACAGCGCCACTTCCAGCCGGCCACTCGGATCCCAACGATAGGTATGGGTGGGAAGTTCGCGCCGGACCGCGGTGCCGATGCCGGTGCCCATATCGCCGAGCCGGGGATCATAAAGCCCGTCCGGATTCTGCGGGCCGCCCGCGACATCGGGATGGCCTTCGCTGAGCGAAGCGCCGGCCCCCGGATCGGTGAACCAGACGCTGCCATCGGGATGGGCGGCAATGTCATTGGGCGCGTTCAGGCTTTTGCCTTCGAACGTGTCGGCGATCACCGTCATGGCGCCGTCCAGCTCCCAGCGAACCACGCGCCGGAAATAATGCTGACAGGAAAGCTGGCGTCCCTGGAAATCGAAGCAATTGCCATTGCTGTAGAAGGAGGGTTTGCGGAAGGGCAGGATGTCACCGCTCCCCCAGATCAGGCGATACTGGGTATTGCCCTGCACATCGCTGAACACAAGATACTGACCTTCGCCCGACCAGGCCGGACCTTCCGCCCACAGGTAGCCGGTGCCCAGCCGCGTGATGGGGGCATAGCGCACGATGAACCGGCCAAAGGCCGGATCGACCGTGATCACGTCCGGATCGGGAAAGACACCCGGGGGCGCATCCTTGCCCCAAACCCGCGGCGGATTGGTGATGACGCTGGGGGCCACGCCGAGCAGCGGCTTGTCGGCCGCAAAGGCGCTGCTGCCAAGAAGCGGCAGGACGGCAAGCCCACTCACAGCTTCGCGCCGGTCGATCGGCTTTGTCAAAAACCCCTCCTGTTTCGCGCTCTTATCTTTGTCGGCTGGTCTTTGTCGACCGGTCTTTGTCGACTGGCGTGCGAAAGCCCTGCAACCAGCAGCCTAGTCCCCGCGAAGACGTTCGCCAAGCAACCGGCTCATGGCGCCCTGAGATAGGGCCGCAACGTGGCGTAGCGCATCTCGATCTCTGCCACCGCATCGGGTGCCAATGGCCCCGCCAGAGCACCCACCGCACCGGCCCGCGTCGCCGCCGACTTGAACACGCCGCGCTTGACGAAAATGGTACGCTGGGTGCCGGGAATCTTCTCTTCACAGTTCTTCATTAGCAGCCATTTGGCGAAGGCGTCGGCGGCTTCGGCCTGCCGGCCGCGACGGGCAAGATCGAACACCGCCACCATCACATCGCCATAGGCGCCCTGCCCGGTCATCTCGCCATCCAGCCCCAGCCGCATTTCATAGAGCAGACCATCGCCGCCGGAGGCGCCGAACACGCCCTTGAGCAGATCACGGTGGCGCATCTCTTCCTTCATGCGGGCGACCAGCGGCGCGGATTCCTCCTTGACGTAGGCCAGATTGGGAAATTCCCGTGCCAGGCGCAGGATCAGGTCTATGGGCGGCGCCAACGCGCCGCGTGCGCCGGCAATGTCGGTCTGCAGCACCACCGGCCGGCGCACCGCCCGCGCCAGGGCGGCGAAATATTCATGGAAAGCCTCGACCGTCTGGGCTTCCGGGGCACTTGGCGGCATGGCGATGACCGCATCGGGATTCAGCGCTTCGGCATGGGCCGCATAATCCAGCATTTCAGCTGTGGTGGCGCCTTGGACCCCCAGAATGCTGGCGACCCGCAAGGGCCGGCAGGTTTGCGCAATCACGGTCATGCCACGCAGCCGCTCCTCGCGCGACAGGATGTTGACGTCGCTGGAGCCTTGCGGCCAGACCGCGCCAGTGCAGCCGATGCGGTCGAAGAACCGCATCTCGCCCGCCAGGTCCTCGAAATCCACCGCGCCCGCAGGCGTGTAAGGCGTTGTCACGATGGGCATGATGCCAACAAGCGGCTTGGCCGGCCCCGACTGAGCCCAAGCCGAGGCTGTAAGCGGCGCAAGAGCAACAAGTCCCAGAGACGTGCGGCGGTCGAAGTGTGTGCCAGACATGGAGCCTCCCTCAGCTTTGCGCGGGTCCTTCGTGAGACCGGCGCCGACCATAGAGCATGGTGATATTGATGCGGCGGTTGGTATAGCCCTCGCGGAACGCGATCCGGTCGGTCTCGTGAAACAGATCGGAATCGAAGATCACCGCCCGGTTGGCGCGATAGGGCACGGTGACCGGCCGGGCGCCTTTCTCGGCCAGGAAGCGGCGGATGGCCGGCGGATCGTTGTTGTACGTGTCAAAGTCCCAATCCAGCGGTGCCGCCACGTCCCACAAGACCAGCCCGCCGCGTTCCGGATCGAGGTTGGCCTCGTCCGGTGTGATCCAGAAGTTGACATTCACCGCGGCGAAGTCGGCATGGACATTCACACCCTTGAGCTGGCTGTCGCATTTGAACGCCCACAGATAGCGCAGGGCATTGGCCCCGAAGATGGCGCCATACGTCTGGCGCAGCTCATCGGCGATCTGGGCCAGCAGCGGGGCGGCAAAGCCCTGTTCCGGCACCGCGCCCAGATAGCCATTGTCATAAACTTTCTTCCAGACCGGCTCCTGCCAGCAAAAGCGGCGCAGGGCTGCCAGGGCCACGGGCGTGAGAAGATCGTCGATCACCACGATCTGCGGCCGCGCGGCCTGCCAGCGCGCCTGGATGGCGGCGACGTCATTGGCAGGATCGAGGGCGGACGCGGAAAGCCGCGCGCCGGATTCGGCGCGTGGAGCATCGTTCGCACGGTAGCCGGCTTGTTCCTGATCATGCCGCCGCTTGAAGTCGGGATCGGGCACAGTGGTCGCCGCAGGCACAACCCGCGCGTGCCACTGGAAACAGGCCATGGCCTCCTGCGTCTCACCGGTCTCACAGAGTGCCAAGGCCAGGTTGTTGAGAGATTCGGGATGATCCGGAACAGCTTTCAGAACCGCGCGGAAGGCGTTGGCCGCTTGCCGGCTGCGCCCCAGATCGCGGCACACCAGGCCGCGGTTGAACAACACGCGAAAAGTATCGGGCTCTATCGCCCAGGCGCGGTCGAAACTGGTCAGAGCTTCTTCGAAGCGGCCCAGGGCGCGCAGCGCAACGCCATGATTGTTCCAGGCTTCCGCATAGGCAGGCTCCAGCGCCAACGCCGCCGCCAGGCTCGCCAGCGCCTCCTGCGGCCGGCCCAACGCGCTCAGAACCATGCCACGGCTGTTCAACACCTCCGCCTGCCCGGGCTTCAGCATCAGTGCTTTGTCCAGCGCAGCCAGGGCGTCCGGGTCGCGGCCCAGACTGTGCAGGATCAGGCCGTGATGAGCATGGAGTTCCGCCGCGCCAGGCCTTGTTGCCAGCGCCTTGCTGATCAAGGTGAGGGCTTCGCGGGAGCGCCCCTGATGCAAGCGCAGCACGGCCAGCAGATTGTTGGCGTTGGGCTCCTCCGGAACCGCCGCCAGTATCGCCAGATACAGCCGTTCGGCTTCGGCCTGATCGCCTCTCTGCTGGGCCGCCAGGCCCTGATGCAGAAGCCGCTCCAGCCGGCCTCTCCTAGACCGCGCTAGTTGTGATCAAGGCGGATCACCTTGGCGTTGATCGAGACCGCGATATGGGGGTTGGGCGCCTCCTGCGCCCATGCGGCAGGCGCGGCCGACAACAGCAACAAACCAGCGGTCTTCATAGACGCCCCCAAGAAACGCCGGTGAACGGTAATCGGTCCGGGATGCGCTGTTCAAGCCGGGATCGGGGGGTCAGCGCTGGCCTTGGCGGTGTTCAGGGTCACGGCGGCGCGAATAAGCGCCTTCAGGGCCTTCTCGTTGATCTTGTCGCCCTCATGGAAGTCAATGGCGCGCCTTGTGTTGCCGTCCAGGCTGGAATTGAACAGGCCCGCAGGATCCTTGAGCGCCGCGCCTTTGGCAAAAGTCATCTTCACCACGCTCTTGTAAGTCTCGCCGGTGCAGATGATGCCGTCATGCTCCCATATCGGCACCCCGCGCCATTTCCAGGTCTCTTCGACATTGGGATCGGCTTCTTTGATCAGGGCCCGCAGCCGGGCCAGCATCTCGCCGCGCCAGTCACCCAGTTCCTTGATGCGCCCGTCTATCAGGCGAGAGGCATCCTTGGCGGTCGTACTCTTTGTCATGGTGTCGGTCTCTAAGCAGGTCTTTTCAGGACCAGCCGCCGGACAAGATGGCCCTTCCACATCCACAATCCCGACAGCAGCATGACGGGGAGGAAAACAAATCGTGTGGCAGGAGCATAGTCCGGGATGACCTGAAACGGGCTGTAAATATAGCCGATGATCGGAACGGCGCAGATGACGTGGATCCAGCGAATGAACGCTCTTTGGGTGGCTTCCTTCATGGCCATCAATCCTGCCGCGCCAGGAGTTGTTCCAGCCGGCCAAAGAAATGTCCCCAACCGTACTTGGCGCCCTGGTAATTCTGTTTCTGCTCCGGCCGGAACCCCGTCTGTTCCATGCGCAAAAGCGTGCCATCGCCTGTCGGCGTCAGCGAAAAGGTCACGACGCTCTGGATGGCAAGCTCGCCTTCACCGGCAACCCAGGTGTAGGACAAGGTCTTGTTCGGCTCGATCGCAAGAACCTCGCAGTCGATGATGCCATTCCAGCCCGGCTGCGGATCGCTGCTCAGGCGGAAATGATGGCCGATGACGGGCTCGAAATTGTTCTTCATTAGCCACTCCGCGATCAGGTGCGGCTGGGTCAGCGCCCGCCACAATTTTTCCGGCGGATGGGGCATCTGCCGTTCGACGACGACGGAGCGTGTTTCGGCCGTGGCCTGGTTCATTGGTCCATCCTCCTGAGCAAGTCTTCGAGCTGGTCGAACCGGCTTTGCCAGAAGCCGGTCATCTGACTGGTCCAATCGATAAGCGGGGCCAGCGCAGCGAGTTGCGCGCTGTAATGGGTCTGGCGGCCCTCATGGCGGTCGCGCACCAGCCCGGCCTCCTTCAAAAGCCCCAGATGCTTTGAAACCGCCGGTTGCGAGACCTTGGCCTGGACCGTCAGCGCACCGACTGTCTGTTCCCCCTCGCGGCACAGGCGTTCGAAAATCGCCCGCCGCGTGGGATCGGCGAGGGTTCGGAAGAGAACATCGTGCGTATTCGGCATCGGATCCATAACTTTCTGGTTATTTATATCTATAACCGTACGGTTATACGTTAGTCAAGCCCCGGCTCCAATTGTGCCGCGCAGATGGACGCCATATCGTGCCGGCGCAGTCTGAGCGATGGGTTTATGTCGAAGAAAAACAAGAAGATTCTGTGGGCGCTGGCCGCGCTGCTCGTTCCCGCGGCTGCGGCCGCGCAAGGCGCCAACACGAACGCCGGAACAAATGAATGGCTGACCTTTGGCTATGACGGGCAACGCAGTGGCTGGAACAGCGCCGAGACCACACTTGGCCCCGCGAACGTCAAAGGGCTGAAGCTTTTGTGGAGCAGCCAGCTTCCCACCACCCCGCAGGATACCGCGCTCTCCACCCTCACCTCGCCGCTGGTGGCGCAGGTGGATGGCAAGACCCTGGTGTTCACGGTCGGCATAGACGACACGCTCTATGCGCTGGATGGCGGCAGCGGCAAGATCGTCTGGCAGAAAGGCTTTCCCAACACGGGAAAACCGGTCAGGCCGCCCAACACCAATTGTGCTGGTACCGAGCAGGCCACGCCCGTAATCGACAAGAAGAAGGGTGTCATCTACTTCACCACCAGCGACGGCAAACTGCGGGGCTTGGGTTTGGCCGATGGCACCGAGAAGCTGACGCCCGCTCCCTTTGTGGCGCCCAACAGCCGCAACTGGAGTCTCAACCTCCTTAACGACGTGGTTTACACCGCCGCCGGCCGCGGCTGCGGCGG
>Ga0134125_10005033_pt1 | contig 15040 bp, 23 predicted proteins | sample KB31751_FD_96464 | JGI IMG/M metagenome (GOLD analysis project Ga0134125, IMG submission 96464) | Terrestrial soil microbial communities with excess Nitrogen fertilizer from Kellogg Biological Station, Michigan, USA - KB3-175-1 | ecosystem: Environmental > Terrestrial > Soil > Unclassified ... | reverse complement strand
TGACTGGCAACAAGTCAATACTAAAAGTATCAATCAGGCAGGTTAAGGCTGCGCGGGCTCTCTTGGCTTGGTCACAGGAGGATCTTGCTGAAGCTGCCGCGCTCTCGCTGCCGACCATTAAGCGACTTGAGGCACTGGACGGCCCCCTCGGTGGGCGGTCTGAAACAGCGCAACAAATTTGCAGCGCGCTCAGTCGCGCAGGTGTCGATTTCATTCCCGAAAATGGCGGTGGGCCCGGCGTACGCCTCAAGGCCCAAAGCTCAAAAACAAGAAGTTGAACAGCCGGTGGCTGCATATCCGGGTGACGTCTACACGCTCGCGCGCAATCTCCTTGCTATCCGCCCCACTCTGAGGACGCGGCGCAGGGGCGTAGCTTCGCGCCTACTGGCATTTCGATTTGCACCATCGCGGCCCTGTCCGAATGACGCACAAGGACCCCGCGGCGAGCGCCTCAGATCCGGGGCCGCTTCATCTTGGCTCCGAACTCCGTACTCCGTACTTAAAGGTTTTGGTAACCACAATCAGCGCATAGTCCGCGCCTCACTCACCCGTTGTGAGAGATGAACTCCCCCTGCAGGAAAAGGCCCCGGTCCCCGCCGACTGGGGCTTTTTCTTTGTGCACCCAGCCGCGGGCGGCTGAGTATTACCGGCAACCTCTGTAGATTGCCAAAAAGTAACTGTATTTCTGCCGGCTTAAACTGCAGTGTCAGGCGATACCCTAGTCAAAACCTCGGCGGCCCCATCATTCCGGGGCCGTTTTTTTATGTCACCAGGCACACTATCCGGCCGACGGCATCCGCAAGGCGTTTCACATCGTGCTCGACCGCCGTATCGCAATTCTCGGCGAAGCACACAGCCATCCGCATGTGCCTTCCGCCGCTTCCCATCTCGCCTTAATCTAGCCTTGGCGGTTTCCAGATCGGGGGCGAAGCCGCTGTCAGCAGCTGACTTGGGAGCCGCAGCAGGCCCAGAACCACGGATTGGAGGTCCGATAGACCGTGAGGTAGATGCGGCCAACCGGCTGTTCCCGCCTCCCGACGCAAGCCGTTTGGATGGGGTTCATGGCGCGGCGTCCCCCCGCCCACGATCAAATTGCCGGACAAAGATCACCCGATGACCTGTCACCGCCGTGCGACGGTGGTGGCTGGCTTTGCGAAGATGGTGTTGTCAGGTGCGATCATTCGGCCGATCGCGGAAGGGCAGCCGGTGTCGAAGGAGAAGCACCGCATTGCCGAGCAGGCCCATAGTGCGCTCATGGGCGATAAGGAACGAGCCCGGAAGCTGATGGTGGCAGCATTCGCGCACGGCGTGACCACGGGCTGTCGCATGCCATTATCAGCTCGCCGGTCAAGGAGCAGGGGCCCACACCGGCCGCTGCACTCTGGGTCGGCAGCTCCCTAACCTTAATTTGTTATGTTAATCCGCTTCGTCGAACAAAGATTTGAAAGAACGCATTACCGTGTGCCGGTCGCCTTGAGGTATCGGTCACGGTGCGAAGACTCCTTCGGATTGCCCTCTACCTGATTGCCTGGTTCGCCCTCTCGGTTCCGGTGTGGGCCGCCTTCGCATTCTGCCTGCTCGCGTGGGGGGCTCATGGTGTTTGATCTCCGCGAGGTCCAACGCGCGCTCTTACTCGCCGCTTGCGGCACGGCCGTCGTGATCGGGCTGTTTGCGCTGTTCATCGCGGCCCACCCACCCTCATATGAGGCGACCCGGCAGGCGCCGGCGGTCGTGCGCGCCGGGCCGACCCAATTGGCTCGAAGTCGATAGCGGCACAGGCGGCATCACAGTTTCGGGCCGGCCTATATCTGCTTCCCATTTTTCTGTTGGGAAAGCGGGGCCATCCCAAACGCCAGATTTTTCGGCGCATTTTAAGCAAACGAGAGCGCTTGCCATATCTCCACCTAGCCATGGTGACCTCGAGCAGGCTGTTGAGCAAGACTCCGGCGGGTCGATCTGTTCGGTCGAGCCTGATTGCTTGACGCTGACAGCTGATCGATTTTTATCGTTTGCCGCGTCCAACGAATTCGCTGCATTCTGGTCAGGAGCTTCGGCAGCCGAACGAGATTTTAGGCGGCGGCCGCGAAGGTGAAGGCCCATTCGCCGCGGTCAATGCCACGCAGCATCGGCCGTCGCATACCACCTCAAAATACTCGGCAAGGAAGGATATTGTCGGGAGATATCCCGCTCATAGGTTGCACTATTTGTATTACGCGATTCAATGAAGATGCCGGGAAAGGGCGGCCGGTAAGCAGCCATAAAGACCAATCTGGCGGCTGCTGCGAGCTCGGAGCAATCTGAATTCGCAGCAGCCGGCCAGATTGTTTTTCGTTTAGCCCAGACGCACGACATCCCGGAAGTACCATAGGGACTCCACCTCGGGTTAATACTCAAATGCGTCAATAAGGCCTTCTTGTATAAGGGATATGACAACTACTGCGCTGCATGAAGCTCGCGCTGCGAGCCCGACTCGTCCGTTTCCTCGCCGCCGTCCTGACCGTTGGACAAACGGTGCAGAACTGGGCGCTCGCGCCCTCGCCGCGAAAGAGCATTGCAAGCACAACACGGTTAGCAGGCGCATGCGAGTACTATCGAGGCATCATGCGGCACTGAGACAACCGCGGAGCATGTGCGCGCAAAAAAACTACTGCGCCGCGTGCTATTCAACGACGCGAGATGAAAGGCGAGTACGGCCGCGTGGCAAGCGTTTGGTATCGCTATGCCGAGGGCCAATTGCCGCAGTTGAAATATCAATATGTGCCGAAGGCCGACGGCACGGTGGGAAGTCAGAACGTAGGCAAGCGCTTGCGATCTTCTGTCGACGTCAAAAATGAGAGATGCACGAGGCGCGTGCTGCGCCGCGTCATTAAATGTGCGTATACATGTGTGCCGTGTCACACTTCCAGCACGAATGCTCGACTAAGGTCGAGGCTGGAATTGCCGGGGGGCGTATTGTTGATAATGGCGGGAGTAGGGTCGTGGTCGGCACAAAAAAAAGTGACCGGTTCGGGTCAATCCCATCGATAATCTGTCCGGTTTGTTACGCTGTCATGCGCTTCAGCACACTCGAAGCCAAAGAGGACGGTACGGAGCAATTGACCTTCGATTGCACCTGCGGCTTCGACTATCGCCAATCGAGGAGCGCGCAGCTGGAGAGGCGGGAGATTGAGCGCGTTGGCGCTGTACACATCAAGCGGTTGCATGCCTAGACCTAAATGGCCCTGTAACGTCCAAATGCCCGATGCGACGCGAACGGCCCCAAGCCAATACCGAGGGCCGCATTGCGGAGTAGCACGCGTATGGGCGTGTTTATTGGGTCGGCAGGTTCGCCGGGGCCACCTGATAGGCGCTCCAGCGATTGAGCCAAATTTTGCGCGCCAGGCCCCACAGGAAGGCAGCCGCGCCGACCATGGACAGGCCCAGGTAGACGAGATTGGCGATCGTATCGACGACGGTGTTGAGCACGCTTCCGTCGGCGGCCAAGCATACGATGTCGCACAGTATCGGGAGCGCCTGCAGCAGGTGGAGCGTCGGCGCAATCTTTGAGGAAGCGCCTGCTAGTGAACCAGGCGTGCATAGTGGGCAACCCTTTCGAGTTCGTTTCACAGTGCCGACTGGCACTCGACGCAGCAGAAATGCTTGAGTGTCCAGGCGAGCTGGTCGCCATAGCCTCGGCGCGGGTCGAGACACTTTGCTCGGCCAGTCGCTTCCTTCTTGCAGTTGGAGCCTCGCAGCGAATGATTGCCATGGCCTGCCTCGTCGTGGAGGGAGCTAGACAACAGTCGGTGCCAAAGCGCGGGTTGATGTGTGATCGTCGTCGCGGCTCTTGAAGCGCCAGGTGTCATTGCCGGTTTCGACGATATCGCAGTGGTGGGTGAGCCGATCGAGCGGCGCGGTTGTCATCTTGGCTTCGCCGAAGACGGCGGGCGATTCGCCGAACGCCAGGTTGGTGGTGTGACGACGATTGCTCGGCCCGTACCAGCGCCGGTTCAGGTCTTGGGTCGCGAGTCCGATCTTGACGTTGAGGATGTAGGAGAGATCCACCGGTTCGACCTCGCCGCGCTTCGCTCGCCATAGCCGCAGTAGGGCGGCCTGATCCCCCATGATGATCCGGCCGTCGGAGCCGCCGATGTAGGTGCGGCGGTTGGTGACCATTGCAATCGAACGAATTTTCATGGATGTACTATCTTTGGTGGTGCCCCCTCTGCGCACCCAAATTCCCGATTGACAGTGATCCGGCGGGCTGCAACCCGCCGCGAATTGAGCTACAGTGCCGACGTGCTGTGCAGCTCGCCCTCGGCGAAATCATGAATCCAGAACATTTGCGCCGGATAACCATTGGCTCGATCGCCGTCCTCGTGGCGGGCGGCGTCGCCCTCGGCTTCGGCTTGCAATTCGTTGGTCCGAGCGCGACGGGCGATCTTCCGACAAAGACCACGCCTGCGGCGACTACGCCTGCGGCGCACCTAAGCAGCGCATCGACCGCATCGTCCCAAGTTGCCGCCGCCGCATTGCCGAGCAGGCCGCAGGATAAACGCAGCGTGCCGGCGTTTGACGTCGTACGGGTCGGACCGGACGGCGATGCCGTCATCGCCGGTCGAACGGCGCCGGGCCTACCCGTGGAGCTATTGCGTGGCAACGAGGTGCTTGGTCGCGTCGTCGCGGACAAGAACGGCGAGTTTGTGCTGATCCCACCACGGCTTCCTTCCGGCAGTTACCAGATCGCCTTGCGCGCGAAACTACCGGACGGATCGGATGTGACGTCGGAACGAAGTGCGGCTGTGACCGTGGCGCCGAGATCAGGCTTGCAGGTGACCAATGTGCCGAAGCCACTGGATGAAGCTGTCGCCGCGCGTTCCAAGCCAGCCGCGCCAACATCGGCGGCCGCCCCCATTGTCTTGGAAACAGTCGCAGCCGGAAAAGACGGTAAAGTCACCATACGCGGTCATGCGCGCGCGGGCGCGGCAATCAAGCTCTATTTCAACGACACCTACGTGACCTCGGTAACAGCCGGCGCAGACCACCATTTCTCAGTCACGATCAATGAAGGCGTTAGGCCAGGACGCTATCGCGTTAGGCTGGAAGAGGTCGATCCATCTTCAGCCGGTATCGTTGCGCATGCCGAACAACAATTCCAGGTTCCGGAGTCTGAGGCCGTCGCTTCGGCTCAAGCGACTGTCTCTGACCCAATTGACAAGATCGCGGCAACGCAGCCGCAAATGTCGACGACTTCATCAGTAGTCCTCGCCGGTTCGCCATCCAATGTGATCGTTCCAAAGATCATCACTGCCACCGTCGCCCGTGGCGACAGTTTGTGGCGCATCAGTCAGCATTCTTACGGGACGGGAGATCTTTATCAGCTGATTGTTAAAGCCAACCGGGCCAAAATTCGCAATCCAGATTTGATATATCCGAAGCAGATTTTTGTACTTCCTCCACATTGAGGTTCTGACCGCGCCGAGGGCAGGGTGCGATCTTGCCTGCATCGACGGCGTTAGCCTCGCATTCGTCAGTTTTGCAACTGTGAAGGGCTTAAAACGGCGGCCCGATGGATATCCACAGATAAGTTAGTGCAAATGAGACGGATTCTTAGGTCGGCTATCCGCATTCAATTAGCATGGAGTGTGTTGGAAGTGCGGAACACAGAACTCCAGGTCAAGAAGGCCGGCATGCAGGGCGTCTTGCGCTTGTTTCCTCCCAGGGGGCTGCCCGAGCAGGACGGGTTGCAAGATCCGCTAGCTAGAGCGCGGAATCTTTTCGATGAGGCTGAAGCCTACTGGCATTCGAGTGTAGAACTCGAGAAGGTTGCCCTTCAGGGACAATTTTCGTCCCAGCCGATTAGAAATCTATATCATCATGCTATCGGCTTATACCTCAGGGCATTTTTGAGTTCGGAGGGATTTTCGCTGGCGGATTTGGAGGGAAAATTCAAGAACGACTTCAGGCGCATCCGCAAGCAGTGCGAAAAGAGCGGTCTATATTTTGAAAAGCCTTATAGCGAGACGATTGAATACTTCGTTCGGACGCCGCTGCCCCTGCGGCTTAGGTATTCTGCGAGCGGGTACTATGCCGTTCCCACTGTTCGAGCCCTCGATGATCTTTGCCAAATGTTGCGGTTGCGAATCGCAGATCGGTTGCCGCCCGCGAGATCTGCGCATGAACCATAAGAATCGGCTTGCTGGAGCGGCTAGGCGCGGATGAATTGCGAAAACCGTGCGTCAGTAGCAGGAGGCAGCTCCTAATCCTGAGCGGATCGTGAGACATCGATGACCAAAGCGTCCGAAATAGAAAGTTATTCTACCGAGGTTCGCCGAAGCTACGAGTCCGGTGATCGGCGGGCGCTGCTTCGAATGATTTGGCTTTGTGCTCTCTACCGTTGGCCGGCACCCGAATGGGCGGCAACGGCTTTCGATGTATTGTATCGCGCAGCGCTGGAAGGCGAGATCTATTCTTGGAATGACGTCTTCGGCCGGCCTGCTGCGGAACCGTCGGTCGAGCGCCAGCCTCACGAAAGACGGTTCGAAATTTGGGGTAAGGTTCGGCAGATTGTTGAAGAAGAAGGGGGAGCAATTACGCCGGATTTGTTCACCCGTGTTGGGCGAGAGTTGAAAATTCAAGATTCCGTTGTGGCTCATCTTTACCAAGAAGTTGATCGAGCGGTCCGCGCGATAAAGGGGTAATCGTCGCCGCAGGACGAATTCCCGCCTCCAGCTTCCGGTGAGCACCACAGGGGTTGCAGTTCACAATGGCACAAAAGAAGGCGGTAAATTGGTCACCGAGCGATTCCAGGATAGAAATCGAATCCTTGGCTGGCAGAGAGATTGACGGGAAGTGCCGCGAGCCCGGGTGTCCTGCAACAGTAAGGGGCACTTCAAGCAGATTCGCCGAGCCGACACAGCCGCATGAATTTAACTTACAATCCGCCACAGCGCGCTAACGAGACGGCGTTTGGCCCCTAACGCGATATTCATCGGTGAATAGATGGAGTGCGCGCCTCGCGAAATTGTGCCTTCCCAGCGTGCCACGTTACAGTGGCGATGGATATGCCGCCAATCAGCGCCAGCGACAGGCCGAATAACACCCAGTCCACTGCCGTGCGCCGCCACCGTTTTCTGGCCCTATGAAATCCCGACATACCCCCCCCACTCGTGCTCAAGCTCAATCTGCAATTAGTCGGTCGAATATTAATTTGAACATGAAAAGGGAAGGTGGCGAAATTCCGGCATCCTTCCCAACCTATCGGGTGTAGATCGGCTCATGTTTGTTGTATGCAAATCATTCGAGCAAATTCAGCGGGTTGTCGGCGCCGGGGGAGAAATTATGCTTGCCGCCGCGCGTTGAAGGTTCGTTGTGTCCCAGTTGCGGTGCACAAATGCGTTAGGATGCAGCTCTTGCAAGACACCAGCCTCGTCTGCAAAGTAACTGCCAATACAAATGTTATCGCAAATCCTGGTGACCGGGATGAAGCCTCGTATCAAGCTGTTGGGACTGATCGCAACCCTCGGGACGGCCGCACTTTCTAGCGGTGCCGGTGCCCAATACGCCCCAGCCGAGGTCCACATTGAGGCGGCACCGGCCGAAACGGCGCCATCGGCGGCTCTTGTTGGTCCCGCGCCACACCCTATCGCAGCCTCTCAAGCCAGCTCCGGGCAGCGTCGGTCCGGGCACCGAACCGCGCCCGTCACAGCGACGGGAGACGGCGAGGCATACGTACAGCAACTCGTGGCCGGCCGTTCGCAGAGAAAGTCCGCTCTTCGGAAACCGGTGGAAGGCAAGCGGGCAGCGGCATCGATGGCGCATCGTCCATCGGGATCGAGGCAATCCCGATCTGATTCGGGACGGAAGCCCAAACACGTCGCCAAAGGGTCACCCGACAATCCCAAATCGACGTCCGGTGGCTCTGCGGCCTCCACCAGCCCTGTTCATGGAAGGGCCAAACCGCGGGCCTCGGCGACGCACGAGGCTGGCCGTTCACCCGGCGAGACTGTTCGGGGAGCTGCGGTGCCGAATCCGGCAGATAACTCTGCCTCCAGTGGCGACACAAGCGCGGGTTCGCACGTGACGCAGACTGGCTTCAGGTGGCCGTTTTCATTTGGAATTGCATCAAGCGAAAGCGAAGAGATGCCCTCAGGAAGAGGCCAGAGCCCGGGCCAATCGGCTCCCGGAAGAGTGTCAGATGCGGAGAAGATGCAGGCTCCGGTCCCCAGCATCGGGACGGCAGCAGATGAAAGGCATCCGCCGCGTAGCTCTGGCGAGGCAACTCTGTTCGCCATCGATCGTCGCTCGACGACCGATTCCGATACGGAACGGGGCGCTGGGGAGCCAAAGCACAGTTTTGTGCTCCCGTTCCTCTTCAAACTCCCTAGCTTGAGTGAAGCCGGAACGAATGGAGAAAATTCGAAGGATCAGCACATTTCAGCTAGGTCCGCGCAGACGGGGGCGGTGCCTTCTGCGGGCGCAGCGAACCCGGCGGAATCACAATCAAGAAATGCGGATCCATATCCCGCAGCAGAAGTGCCTGATAACGGTGAGTCCATTCGGACCAATGAAGACTCTGTGTCACGCTTCCCAATTAAACTTCCTTGGGGTGTCTCAGCAGACCATTTTCCTGTCGAGAACGCGGATATATCAAGTGATGCCGGGGGAAGGCATCGCGCGACTATCGAAAGTTATCCGTTGCCCGCTCCGACGGAATCCGGCTCACAAAGAGCAGTTACGACCTCCATTAGCCCTGGGAGCTCTCTCTCGACCACACTGCCCGTAACCGGCGAGACCGCCACTGGCGCTCAGTCGCCTGCAGCGCAGCGCTCATCCGACGAGACAAGCCTCGAGGTCGGCATGCCGGGCCACTCTCAAGCCCATTCAGGCGGTTTCCGGCTGCCATTCAATCTGGTCATGCCATGGTCTAGCGCGATCGCGAGCGTATCCCCACCCGCGGCCTCCGACAGGACGGCGAGTCGAGCTTCTGCTTCGCCTGAGGGATCGATCGTCTATCAGTCGGATGCCGACGGGGGAAACCCGCCCGCTTCATCAAGCGCATCTAACGCTACCCGCGACGATCCCGCGGCAGAGGTGCCCGAAGCGTTCAGACGGCAGGTCGTGAACTATGAAACGCACGAAAAGGCGGGCACGATCATAATCGATACGACAAACAGGTATCTTTATCTAGTCCTCCGTGCTGGGAAGGCGATACGCTATGGTATTGGGGTTGGACGCGAGGGCTTCACCTGGTCGGGAAGCGAGCGTATCTCCTCGATGAAGGAGTGGCCTGATTGGTTTCCTCCGAAAGAGATGATTGAGCGTCAGCCCTACCTACCCAGGGTGATGATTGGCGGCCCCGGTAATCCTCTCGGCGCTCGCGCGCTCTACCTCGGGCATACGCTTTATCGAATTCACGGTACTAATGAACCGAATACGATAGGCAAAACAGTCTCTTCTGGCTGTATCCGACTTATCAATGAGGATATCGAGGATCTCTACCAAAGGGTAAGCATTGGCACGAAAGTTATCGTCTTGCCCACAAAAGAGCCGTACCAAGCAGCTGCGGAGGCTCAGAGACGGTCGAATGGCGATCCGGCATCCTCCGTTTCGCGTGTGATTCATGGTAGTCAGAACTGAAACGGTCGCGCTTCGAGCCAACCGATGTTGGTAAATTCCTGCAGTGCCAGCGCTGCATACTCGCGCCTTGTAATCCAGAAGCCTACGGTCGCGGTTGCTTCCGGCTTGCGCCTCCTCTTGAGATGCCGGAGTTGGCGGGGAAGGAACGGCGGCCGGCTTTCGGCTGCAGTCGGTTTTGGCCTCGGTTTAGATCAGGTGGAATTTGTCCAGGTACTCCCAGCACAGTACTGAGGCTAAGGTCGTTAAGCCTTAGCAAGCGACGAAGGCGCTGAGTACACAATCCGTGATCGGCGGCCCGATCCATCGGCCAGCGCGGCTTCGACGACCTCCTCGATGAATGGGGGCGGCGCTTCGTTCTCAATTTCGACCACGTCGCACGTCGCGCACTCATAGACTTGAACGATGTAAGCAACCTGGTCGGGTGGTCGAACAGCCGATGCCCAACGCATCCGCTTACCACAATCTCGACAGTACATTCCTGCGATTCCCCGCTACTAGCTGTGCAGGGTTAGCGTACAGACCAAACGGAATGCAAGTAGACCCTCGCCACAATATGCCGTAGCGTGAGCAAGCGCGCCACATATAAAGGGCGGTGCGCCGGTGCGTTTATTGCTGTGAGTTGTACCGACAGCGGGTCATTGCGGCTGGCATCAGTCCCGGCCTCAAACAGCCTGAGGTATCGCCGACAAGTATCTGGACGTAGCATCGCTGATGCAGCCTGCGAAGCGGTACATCCAGCCCAACACGTTTTGATTCAAATACGGATGATCCGGGCCGGACAGTCCGGGATACTAGCGCTGCGAGCAGTCGGACGCTCTGTGTTGCTTAGAGCAAAGAATTAGAATATGCGCAGCTCCGATGTACTCATTTACCCAATCTGGATGCGTTTGTGAGTCATGCCTTCTGGATCGGCTAGGTCGCATGTTGACAATGCGCGTCCGTCGTCGTCCGCACTCGCGGTCTTTATGCAAACATGAATGAAAGACACTGCGTTCACGAGGAGCTGCGCTGACCGCGGTGCGGATTTCTTCTGCAGATGGTCGCGTTTCGATAGTCGCGGGATTACGTGCACTCTTTTGCGACGCGTAGCGTTCAGTTGCGGGCGGGTCACGCTTCTCCGAGTGCAACGTTTGCATCAGATCTGAGCGCAACGCTGTCAAATTTGCTTTAGTGCCGGTCTTGGCTAATTCACCTGAGTTGTTCCCTGGTCACGGAGTAGGGTACCGATCGTAGGGATCGATTGTACGCTAGCAGTGCCGGTTTCAATATGAGGCGAAACTTGGTCGCGCGTTGGCTGTTCCCTGGCTCGCTCGGCATCAGACGGACCTGCGGCTTCGGGCGAACCGCGCGAAGCCTCTGGCCACAGCAGCTTACTGACGCTCGCGCGCCACCGCGGCGAGCTAGACTGGTCGCCATGTTTGGACCAATCCAACGCTCCCAGCAGAGTGGCCATGAAAACCAACGTTAGGACGGTTACGCTCGTGACTCGTGATAGCATTATTTGGCTATCCCTGCGAAAGCGGTTCGTCCTTTCAATGGGCGGAGACCCGTCCATGTAAACTGCGGATCTGCTGAATTACAATCCGAGGCAGTACCATAGTCAAAAGTGTTGGGAGAAAAGTCTCGACATGTCGTGACGTCTTGCCACGAAGGAGGAGAAAGAACTTGGGGGAGGCTCGACCCGGTGCGTTGACTAGACCCGATTCCCGTTTCTATATTTCGCTCATGGTTTCTGAAATTCAGAAGCGCTCTGTGACCGTGAATGGTCGAAAGACAAGCATTAGTATCGAGGCAGACTATTGGTCTGGCCTTAGAGACATCGCGGAAGCGCGCTGCACGACCGTCAGCAGAGTGGTTTCTGAAATCGACAGGGAGCACTCGTCCAATAATCTTTCGAGTTCAATACGTGTATTTGTTTTGCGACAATTCCGCTGTGCGCCGCGGCCTGCTCAAGCAGAGTAAAGGCTCGGCTGTGCTTCCGTTGGTCAGTCTGGCCGTCATTAGACGCAAGGTTCGCATCTGGGCGCTTATGTGTGGTGACCGGCTATGAATGCAGTCTGAAATTGATCGCGCTCTCGTTCCAACACAGCAACGTACCTCAAGCCAATTGAGTGCAGTCTTAGAAATCCAGCGGGCGGATTCTCCATCGATTCCAGGAGATCGCGCTGAGCTTTTAGCTGGGCTACTGTGCTGTTCAATGTACGTTCTATGGCGTATAGGGCCCGCAACTCGTCCACGCAAGATCTCCACTTTGGGCGATCTGCTTATAGGGAATTCGTGATCGTGTCGCAGCTCTTTGGAGGAAACGGTTACCATTAAGAGTAAACGCTTCTGGTGTGATCGTTACTATCGGCACCCGCCAAGGATCGGGAAGGCAAAGTTATACGGGCTTGAGCAGGCCTCACCCGCGGTACGGGAAATCGCCTGGAAAGCGCAGAGCCGCCTGACTGGCCGCTACCGAAAGCTGGCAGCGCGAGGCAAACGGTCGACGCTAGTGTGACGGCCATCGCCCGTGAACTGGTTGGATTCATGCGAGCCGTCGCCAGTGAGTTGCGCACGACCTGAACAGCGACGCAGCTCGAAATTTTTATCGCCCATGGGCGGAGGCGGAACACGGCAGCGGAATATCCGTGAGACGCTTTGTGGCCGGCATTGGCCGACGTCCGAAATACGATAGGAACAGCCCCGGACGCATAATCGTGAATGCGGTACCATTCCGCGCATCAGAGCTTTATCACCGACGTCCTTCAGTTCCGCCTCCACCCATGTGCGATTATCCGCATGCGCGCCGGTCTCCGCAGCTTGCCAGATTTCAAGTAGCTCTCGTCGCTCCGGCTTATATCCGCGTCACTGGTTCTTGGGGGCGCCGATGGGCAACTGACCGCGGCAGCGTTACGGTGTGTTGTCGGCGGTGCGAGCGTTGTAGGTGAGGATTCGACAAAGTGGACTTGGCCTAAACTGGGTACCTCGTTTGAGCTAACCCCTCCTGATGTTAAATGGACGCAGATATGGAATAATCACCGCGCTTCGCGCACTATCGCGTAGCGACATGCTTCTACGTATGCGGTTCCACGGTAAAATGCAGTCAGCGCTCGTCTTGGTCGGCGACCATTTTGCCATGAGCGGCAGCCGATCCAGTATAGATTTAACGTCGCTTCTGCACGGCGCAAGCGGTTGTCGTTTGGAACTAAGGCGAGTCGCGGCGTGGTCAAACGCATATCGTCCAAAGCATGGGTGGAACGCGACGCCGACGGCGGCCTAACCCTCGTTAGCATCCAACGTAAGTCGTCGCGTGGCGCAACCATTCTGGCGAGGAATGTGGCGCTACCGCGAGAGTTTACTCTGCGCTTCAACCTGGAGGGATCAATACGTCTCCGATGCCGCATAGTGCGAACGGAGCGCTACACGGCGATTGTTGAATTTATCAAGTCTTGAGGTCTGGCCAAGCCCACGCGATAAGAACTCAACTGCGCGATCGATAATGATTGAGGACGAATACTCTTACAGCAGAAGACATGTTTGCGTGGTTCGAGCCGGATAGTACATGTTCAATAAGCTCGGAAAGCGATTGGCCTCGCGATCCGGCAATCTCTTTCAGGCTAGCGACAAATTCGTACTCAAGGCTAATGGACGTGTATCGGCCCGCCACCGTGACTGGCCACCGGATTATTTTATGGTTTGTCTCGCGCACGATAGCTCCGTAATGCGATGAGTTAGCCTAAGAAGCCATTTCCCAGTCATGAGAGCCAGAGATCAATTCTGCTCGGGGAACGCTTGGAGTCCTTGTCCGCTTGCTTTCCTCCGCTTGGAGCTTGTGTGCCCTCAGCCGATGCGCGCATCGTACAATACTCTGGGTGTGCAACATATCCGCCCGAACGGAGTCAAGACGGAGGCCGCGCGTTTCAATTCGTCATTTTATTTTATCACACCGTGCGCGCATGAGCGATCAGGTCGTCAAAATCGCCATCGCCTATGTGGGCGCGGTATGGGAACCCAGTCGGGGTCTGAGATGCTTGCGCTCCTTGTCGAATCCAGTGGTAATCTCCGTCCTTGTCTGCGGGGCGGTCCAGCCGAGGCCCCTGAGTCTTGCTCGAGGCGATGTTGCGCGACACCGACCCGTCCCATGGCCGAGGGAATGTTCATGCCGCGGCGGCCGTAGTTGGCACAGTCCTGGCCCTTTGGCGTTATCGGGCGTGCGGTAGTCGAAACAGCGAGCTTTACTGGCAACTTGGAAGACGTGCTTTACCAGGTCCATCAGCATGGTCCCCGTGTAGGCGGTCTCGGGGCCTGCGATTTCGCCGCGAAGGATAAAATCGAGTCCTATTTTTAATCGGCTGGAGGGTGCGCAGATAGGCGACGATTGCATCCACGCTGACGACACGCCCGCCGCTTCTCTAGATAATTTGCCCACGTGAAGGGTGGCACATCTCGCCGCCGCAACGAGTGGCGAACCTATTGCTCTCCGGCGATTAGCCTCATGCCTTGAGGGATGAGCATGCGGTGAAGCTGATCCGGCGATCCTCAGGTTCTATCTTGTTTACCCAAAGAAAAAAGAAACGAGGGTGGGTGTCCCGCAGTTCGACAGTAAAGATGCAATCGCTTGCCAGTCTGTCGCCTGGAGAGGAGGGTGGCACGAGATGTCGCCGGGGGACGACCATTCTTGCATTGCAGCCTCCACTCAAGTCGGTAACGCCAACAGGTATTCGTATGTCCGCCCGCAACCTACCGTCTTTCATTTGGCTGTCTATGCCATGTGCGATAACAGCGTAGTGCTCGCGGCCGACATCGAAGTCGACCCGCCTTCCGACACATACGGCAGCGCTGACGAAATCAAATTCGATTGATCTGGTCTTGGGCAACGGCAAACTCACGACGACAGGAATTTCAAAATCGTCCGGAGGTTGGGCTGTTGTGTGGCGCAGGCTGCGCGGGCGTCGGATAGCGGCGCTGCCAATTGAGCCAATCGCCGCTCCAAGTATGAATTGAATCGAAGATGGTGCGCCCGACGCAGTAGCCCACAATGCCGCGACCGGAATGGACAGGCCTGCCAGTAGCTGTGCTGCCCGCGCATGGTGACGTACCGGAATCATCAAGAAAATCCTTGAGAGACCGTTCTATTTCGAGAGTATCATCGATTCGTAGAATATGTAGTCCGATTCGTCGTGCACAAAAGCTGGAAAATGGCGACATATCGACTAGGGCCAAAACCCATAAATGTTGCCGGCTGAATCGGTTGCTGATTCTCTGCAGTCTTGATTCGGAGCAGAGGCAATGCGACGCAATCTGTTTTGGCTCAACAACGAACAATGGCGGCAGATCGAGCCGCATTTGCCGAAAGACGTGAGGGGCAAAGCCCGCGTCGATGACCGCCGCGTGATCAGCGGCATCGTGCACGTGATCAAGAGCGGGTGCCGGTGGGTGC
>Ga0134125_10005032_pt1 | contig 15041 bp, 17 predicted proteins | sample KB31751_FD_96464 | JGI IMG/M metagenome (GOLD analysis project Ga0134125, IMG submission 96464) | Terrestrial soil microbial communities with excess Nitrogen fertilizer from Kellogg Biological Station, Michigan, USA - KB3-175-1 | ecosystem: Environmental > Terrestrial > Soil > Unclassified ... | reverse complement strand
TCCACCGCTGGGGCTGGGGGCCGAGGGTAGCGGTGGAGCGGTTAGCCAGAGACCAGCGACGGCATCTGACGCCCCTTAATTGCCATTGCGATTCGGGCGCATTGCTGGCCGATGCAAGGCGGCAAGTAGTCAGTGGCGCAGCCCGACCAGTTCGCGATCGGCTGAAGATCCGGTATTCCTTGGCCGGCTTCTTCCGCGGCGCTGGCGCTGGTTACGGCTTTGCAGCTTGCAGCGCTTGGACCACGGCGATGCGCGCCATCATGACGATGCCGCGCTTCTCAGCCGCGGCGATGAGGCACGCGATTGCAGTCTGCCAATGCTCAAGCTCTGCAACGGCTCGGGGTAGGGCAGGGCCGGGTATTCAGGAACTATGCCTGATTATAGGCGCCGGCAAAAATGCGAATCGCGTAAGGTGTGGCCTTCGCGGTTGATGCCTCACGACTGCGCCGGACCCGCAGTCAATCCATTTCGTCTGTTTGGCATCCTAAGTAGTCCCGGCTGGCCGTGCCTAATTCCAATCCTTGATGCCGCTCCGCTTGTCGACGACGAAGCCCTCGGGCAGCTCGGGCTCGGTATCCTCGTCCGCCTTGTTGGAGATCGGACAAGGCCGGTCCGGGTGGGCCTCGCAGACCAAGCGGGTGTTATCGCAGCCGGTGCAATACCTCATGTGTCCGACATAGAGATCGGCGCACAGGGATGCGAATCCGCGGGACAAAGAAGGAGGCCGCCAACTGAGGCGGCCTCACCGTGTCTGGAAATGGTCATGGGCCGTATAGCACGGTAATGTAGTAAGCCTCCCATAGACGAACCATAGAAGAAAAAAGAAGGGCGGGACGGCTCTGTGAATTTGTTGACGGACTATAATTTGTTGACTGAGTATCTTGAAAGAATGCTCCAGCTTGAAAACTTGGCTGTCGATGAACCCGACTCGACGTTCAAAGCCCAGCTACTCATGCAAGCGCGGGCTTATCGTAAGCTCGCGGACCAGGCTGGCCAAAGACTATGGGCTTCCACCTCCGGGCCCGCCCGAAAATACGAATTGGAACACTCCTCAAATCAACTTAGGACGCTAGCGGTCAAATAGGGACCCGCGAATTGCACCGCGATTAACCCGATCGCGGAGATCGTCCAATCTCTCCATCATTGTTCTCCGCGCCGGCCTCCGTGATCTTCACGTAGGTGCCGCTCCCGTGCAACCACAGCCAGCGCGAGGACGTTCAATTCAACATTTGCCTCTGAAAGGGCGTGCAGCTGTCATTGGCTTATCGGGAGGGCGATACGGGCACTGGTCGACACATCGTCACCTCAACGGATGGTCCATCGAGCCCTTTGGCTGGCGCGCGAGTGGCAGTTGCGGGGACGTCCGAAGATCTGACCGACCATGAGCAAAGCCCCGTGCCGGTCGAACCGCAAGCGCACCCGCATGCGGCTGGCGACGCACGCCAGAAGGTCGCGGCGGCAACCAACCATTAACCATGTAAGCCCATGATCTAAACTGATTTGGCTTGGGCAATCGCGCGAGAGCCGTCCCGGCGTCCATCCACGCGACGGCTTTTGTTCTGTTGGAGAGGCGAGAACGCTGTGTCTGAGACACCCGAAAAAGAACTGCAAGCCGAGGCACCGACTGGAGAGACGCAATTCGACAAGCAACCCGCGGTACTGAAGAGGCGGTCCGGTCGAATGCGGGCGATCGTTTTGTCCCTATCGGCTTTAGTCCTCGTTGGTGCGGCGGCGGCAGCATATGCCTTTCCGATCAACACTGCCCTGGTGCACCTCAGTAACTTGGCTTCACTGTTTCCACACGAAACCGTTTCCGCTCCGATCCCGGATCCTGTCAGCGCCGCACTGAAGGATCTTCAGTCGGTCCAACAACAAAATTCAGCTGCTCTGCAGGAGAATGGAGCCGCTCTGCAACGAGACGCTGCAATGTTGCAGCAAGACGCGGCTACTCTGGAGACCCTCAGGCAGGCCTTCACAGCTCAACAGACGGAGCTGAAGAGGATATCCAATCAGCTCTCCTCGCTCGTTACGAGAATAGACACCCTACAGAATGCGGTGACGCCGCTAATGACTTCCTCCATGCCACATCCAAGGGGGCGCGGCCGGCAGGCACCTCAGAAAACAACATCTCGGCTGTCCAAACCTGTCGGACCAGTTTCGATTGGTGGAGCCCCTCTCGGTCCTGCCAGCTGATCGCCGAAAAAATACGCCGCCAGGCTCGAAATACGGTGTCCTGGCGGCGCCTGTATCAAACTGGGCCCAGCAATTCCCAGTACAGAAAGCTTAGCAAGGGCAATGCCACGAACGTGTGAAGCGGCTCACGTGCTTAGGGTTAAAACCGAAAAGCGTAGCTGCCGCTCGTTCGAATACCTCTCGCCAGTACCGGGCGAAAGATAGGCTGCAACCGCCTTCCAGAGCCGTATTCTGACCCCCAGAGCGGCCGGAGGGTAGCGGCCCTAGGCGCACTGAGCCCGTACCTAGGGCCGTTCTGTATCTATTCGATGCCGTCAGGATAGTGCGGCGTTGCGCGTCTCACGAACGGCTCCACGCGGCCCGTCCGGATAGACGTGTTGAGCAAATCACGCCTGGCGACACATGCCAGACGGCTAAGGCGATTGACCTGGGCGAGCATGGACAAGCCGCCGCCGAGTGATCGGCGACGGCTTTTTCAGAAATGGACTAGCTCACTAGTCTAGCAAACGTTCACAGGCACCATGCGCCAGCCCCAACCGGTCCAGACTTGTTGCCAGCTCGTGCAACCGCCCCAACCAGCATAGCCCCAACCCGGTCCCCAGCCCCAACCCGGGCCCCAGCCAGAGCCCCAGGCGGCAGCACTGGCAAGGCCTAAGCCCACGCCAAGGCCCACGGCTGCCGGTCCGCCCCATCCCCAGCCGCCGCCGCGCCAACCACCACCCCGCCAACCAGCGCCACGCCAACCGCCGCCACGCCAACCGCCGCCGCCCCAGCCGCCGGCGGCATGAAAGCCACCTCCGCCAAAGCCGCCGTGAAAACCGCCACGCGCGGAGGCCCCGGTAGGCACGAACGCGATCGCGGCAGCCGCAACCATTGCGATAACGATTTTTCTGATCATGAGAAGCTCCCAGTCAGGCTTGCGCTCCCCAAAGTTACTATAGCAGGCTGAACGGCCCTGGTTCCACCCATTTGCGGACAAGCTAGCAAACGGCGCCGTTCCTTCATCCTTGGGTTGAGCAGAGGAGTGGGGCTTCGGTTCCGCGGTTCCTTTAGGCGTGCTGCCGCGTTGCTGAAGTTTAAGTTGTGTCCATATATGTCGCGTGCGTCAAAGGGCAGGTAGCCGCGCTCGCGGCGAGAGCCGTGAGGATCCCCGATATGGCACGGAAGTGGGTGTTGACCTGGTTTGCGAAGTCGACTGGAGCGCGACGGGAACGTCGAGAATTCGATGATCAGGAAAGCGCGGTCATCTTTGCGATGGAAGATTTGGAAGAATTTCAACGATCGGAGGCGGAACTGTTGCCTCCCGGCGGCTCCAGGCCATTGAGCTTTGCTGACATTGAGCGAGTTTACGCGTCATACTGAACGACAATGCGCAAGGCGCTGAAGGTCAGCCTTAGTGCGGCATCTCGCGCTCAATTGAATATCTACCGATTCAAAATCGCGGGGCGCCAGCTCTTCTTCCGGGAGCGAATCCGCCCGGAAAAGAGAAGCGCGAGGCGTTTGCCAAGCTCGTCGAGCTGATCGAGCGCATAAATTCAAGCTCCAAAGCCCGATGAGCTTGCCACGTCAGAATAAACACCGCAGCGATTAAGACCGTTGACGGGCGACATTGTCGCGCACATATACGGCCTACCAGACTAGGAGACCTCCCCGGCCACCGGGGCCTAAATCGGGAATGCTGCGTAGAGCATTCCCACGGTTTTAGTGAAGGCCGCATTTTTGCGGCGGAAAGGTCTCTCTATGCCCAAAGCACCACCTACCCACATCATTGACGAGCCGTACATGCTGTCGGCCCGCACCGTGGCCCGCCGCTACAACGTCACCATTCGCTCAATAGATCGCTGGCTCGTCAACCACATCAAATTTCCCCAGCCTGACCTGATCACGCGCGATGCCGCCGGCCGCACCGCTGGCCGCTTCTGGCGGCTTGATACCCTGCTGGCGTGGGAAGAGACCTACAAGCACCATATGATCGACGCGGTGAAGCCGGTGCTCGCCGAGATCGATGCCGCGGAGCGCAAAGCCGAGTCCGCCAGGTGTCGGAGCGAAGACGATCTGGATGAATTGGAAGAAGAAACCGCGCGCCGTTTCGGCAGGCTGCCGCCGGCGGCGTGCGATTTCTTGCGGCGGCGAAGCTCAGGCTCGGCTGCAAGCGTCGAGGCATTGTGAAAATTGACGTCGGACCGGAGGGCGTCGCGGCGACGTTCCTGCCCGGTCGACTGCGCAAACCCAATTCGAAATCGCTGGAACGCGATGGCGATCGCGTGGTCCACGCCAGCAAGGGGCATGAAAAGCTCTTCGACCGGCCTGGAGATTTTGGACGAGTAGGAGCGTGCTCCGGTCGCCGCAGGCTCGCGTCAGCGCAGCTCCGTGCGCCGGAGTTCGATGAGCGTGATCCGCTCGAGCACGGCCGCACCTCGTCCTCCGGTGTTGCCGTCCGCAGGATGGATTCCGCGATGATCGTGACGTGAGCCGCATGGACCAGGTCCGGCAGGCTCGCCACAGCGCTTCGGCGCGACCTCAGCTTTTGCAGTACGGCTGCCGTCTACTTCGACTGGCCTACGTCCGGCGCCTTCCCAGGTCCTGCGCCATTTCAAGGTGATGCCGCAAGGTGGGCAGGGTCTTGCCGGCCCAGTCCTTCAGCGCCGGATTCTCCCCGCTGTTCGCGTATCGTTCGAACAACGACACCGCATCCTTATGCGCACTCACTTGATCGGAATCGAAATCCGAGCTGAAGTCCTTGCCGCTGGCACTCTTTAGCCTATCCAGCTTACTCTGATGCGACGTGTCGAGCGTGGTTGGCATTTCCGCTTTCACCTTGCCGCTGCTGACCATGCTCTTGATGTCGTTGGTGGTCTTCGTGTGATCCGTGATCATCTGTTCGGCGAACTGCTTCTGCTGCGCAGTGCCTTTCCCTTGAGCGAGCTTGCTCGATTGCAGTTCGAACATGTCGCTTATCGCCGCTTCCTTGATGAAATCCGTAGTGCTCGGCGCGATACCGAGGACCGAGTTGACGCCCGTTTTCTCGCCAACCGACTGCGCCAGAGCAGGGGCCGCAAGGAGGACACAGCCCAGTGCGAGGAGTAAGCGTTTCATCGTAAGTTTCCTCCGAACGGATCGTTTTGATCAAAACTCAACTTGCCCGGAAGAGCGTTGTTCCTGGAGAAGCACCAGCATGGCGCGTCGGCATCCATCAGCGACCCAGCAACATTGGTCAGGAAAGCTGACGCGGACGCGGCTTCCCATTCTTGGTCATGGTGCATCGTGGGATAAGGTCGAACCCCGACACTGGGGATAGCTGGATGGGAAAGCTCCACGGGAGACACCCAGCTTGCGGTTTGTGCCGGCTTGATTGCTATCCGCGAAATCGTGGAAGTGTGGATCTGCCGTAGCCTCGGAAGGCGCGATGAAAGTTCTGGTGACAGGCGCGACTGGATTGATTGGATCCGCGGTCGCGTCGTGCTTGGCGCAGGAAGGGCACGAGGTCATTGGCCTGTCGCGCTATCGCCCCGCATCCCGGTCAATCAGCCACTGGGTCGTTCTCGACATCGCGTCCGTCCTCGATCCCACCGAGTGGCTTCCTCATCTGCGAGGCGTTGATGCCGTGGTCAACTGCGCCGGCGTTCTGCAAGATAGTGCGCGCGAGGATACGGAGGGCGTTCATTCGACGGGAGCGGGGGCCCTGTTCACCGCGTCCGAGCAAAGCGGTGTTCGTCGCGTCATACATTTGTCCGCGATCGGGGTGGATCGGGACCGGCCCTCGGCCTTCTCTGCGAGCAAACACGCAGGAGACCGACAATTGATGGCGCGAGATCTGGAGTGGGTGATCTTGAGGCCTTCAGTTGTCCTGGGTCGGCCAGCTTTCGGTGCAAGCGCGCTCATCCGGTCGCTTGCGAGCCTGCCCGTCACGCCGCTCATGCCCGGCACCCAGCCTCTTCAGGTTGTTCAGCTCTCCGATGTCGTCGCGACAATTTCATTCTTTTTGCGCCCAGATGCCCCCTCGCGCGTTGAGCTGGAGCTCGTCGGTCCGGACCGATTACGGATGGGAGATGTCGTCGCGCAATATCGGGCTTGGTACGGCTGGCCTCCCGCGCGTGGCGTCATGCTTCCGAAGTGGTTCGCTCGGGTCCTCTACCGGATCGGTGACCTAGCTGGCGCGTTGGGCTGGCGTCCTCCGATGCGGACCAATGCCGCTTTGGAAATCGCACGGGGCGCCATCGGCGATCCGGAGCCGTGGACGTCCATTACGGGCATCCGACCTCGGCCGCTGCAGGTGGCGCTCGCCGCTGAGCCTGCGACGATTCAGGACAAGTGGTTCGCGCGACTATACCTGCTAAAGGCAATTGCCTTTCCGGTGCTGGTCGTGTTCTGGATTGGTACGGGAATAATTTCCATGACAGTCGGATACGCGAGCGGAGTTGAATTGATGCGCAGTACCGGCGCCGGGGAATGGTCCGTCTCTGCTGTCTTTGCCGGTGCGTTTGCGGATGTCGCCGCGGGCGTTGGCATCGCATGGCGTTCTCTGACCCGCTATGGCCTGTACGGGGCGCTTGCGTTGTCGTTGTTCTATGCCGTCGCCGGTACTGTGCTGCGCCCGGATCTGTGGCTCGAGCCGCTCGGCCCCTTGTTCAAGATCGCGCCAATTTTCGTGCTGCATCTGGTCGCGCTCGCGATTTTGGATGAAAGATGACCCTCTATTTTATGTTGAAGTTTCTCCACCTCATCGGAGCGGCGGTCCTGTTGGGCACGGGCGCAGGCATTGCGTTTTTTATGCTGCGGGCGCATTTGACGGGTGATCCCGCGGTGATCGCGGCCGTTGCGCGCATCGTTGTGCTTGCCGATTTCCTGTTCACTGCGACGGCCGTTGTCGCGCAACCACTGACCGGTATAGCCCTCGCGCTACAAGGCGGCTATTCCTTGAACGAAAGCTGGATCGTGGTTTCAGCGGGCTTGTATGTTCTGACGGGAGGGTTCTGGTTACCGGTCGTCTGGATGCAAACTCAGATGCGTAAGCTTGCAGCCGCATCAGCTACGGAAGGAAAAGGGCTGCCGGTCCGGTATTACATCCTGTTCCGGATCTGGTTTGGCTTTGGCTTTCCGGCATTTGGCGCAGTCATAGCCATTTTCTGGCTGATGATTTCGCGGCCGTCGATTTGGTGAAAAGCTTCAAAGCCATTTCTTTGAGCCTGAATGCTGTGCTCAGTGATTGAGCGTGGTCCATTGCCGATTGGCTGCAAACGAGTGGAATCAGAAACATATCAGTTGTTCAGGCTGCACGAGTCGAGACGCGGAAGGCAGCTCAGGTGAGCTTGTCGAGAGTGCCCAGCGGCTTGACGGCGGGTTCGTTCTCGCCTCGACTTGCCGCTTGTCTTCAATGGCGGGCTGAGTAGTTGTGCAGCAGTACAGCGCTGTCAAGTTGCTCAGCGTTCCGTTTGCTTGGCGAAGCTCGGCTCCAGCCTGGTCACGCGCTGTGGCGCAAAATTCACCTTGCCCGATGCCGAAAGAGAGCTCCCGAGTCTTTTTCAGGCGAGTGGCCGGACCTGAGGGCCTCGCCGACACATCGTGTGAGGTGTTCTTCATCCATCGGCTTACGTAGGTAGCTCATGCGTTCAGCGCACGAGCCCGGTTAACATCAGTAAGAGACGCAGTCACGAAAGATTCCCGTAATCCCGTGACCCGTGTGGATGAGGAGCTGATAGAGTTCGATCCCGTGGTCGAGGGAACGGCGCGTCTGCATCTACGCCGATCGTTCCGACCGCGCGGTGGAAAGCAGCGTGATGACGTGCTGACTCGGCTGTCCTTCTGCATCTGTATCGGTCACCGCGACCCGGATGATGCACAAGCCGAACCTCAAGGCACTTCCACTATCGTAGGAACAGAGCGGTCTAAAACCCCTTGTGTCCTCGCCTTTCTCTAGAAATGAAAGAGGCCGCCAACTGAGGCTGCCCGACTTCTTGTTTAACCCTCGACTGATTATAGTTGATTGCTTGGCTCGCGCTGTTGTTCGAGGAGCCGCTATCACTTCGACTCAGGGATTTGAAGCAACGGCTCGGTGCGCGAGACACCGAGCCGGGTCCAGGCGAGCTACCGGGAGGAGGAGCGGCGCCGGGCGTAACGCCCGCAAACAGGGCGCGAGCGTCGCAGCGGAGCCTTGCTTCGGCTGCCACCCAGGAACGAGCGTCGCTCCCGCGATTTGAGCAAGCGCCTTGTGATGGAAGATGCTCATGCAAAGTTCCGATGCCACTGTGTCGACCGCCAGTCTGTCGAGGGTGACAGACGATATCTGGATCGTAGACGACAAGCCAATTAGCGCCGCGGGTCTGCAACTGCCCGTCCGTATGACGGTCATTCGGCTGTCAAACGGCGATCTCGTGCTGCATTCGCCGGTGAGACATTCGCCGGCTCTTCGCCATGAGCTGGAGCGGCTAGGCGCGATAAGGTACCTGCTGGCACCGAACATCGCGCACTGGATCTTCCTGTCCGACTGGCAAAAGGAGCTGCCTCGGGCAACGACGTTTGCCGCTTGCGGCCTTTCGGCGCGCAAGCAGGTTCGAGCGGCCGGCATTCGCATCCACCGCGAGCTCGGAGATACGACTCCCGAGGATTGGACTGCCGACATCGAAACGATTTCGGTAAACGCTCCGATGTTCTTTGAGATCGAGCTGTTCGACCGGCGAAGCCGAACCCTCGTCCTGACGGACCTCGTGCAGAACCTCGATCCCGATCATCTCAGCGCTGCAAACGAGGCCGCGGCAAGCCTGCTCGGAATCGCCAAGCCCGACGGCAAGGCGCCGATCTATCTGCGGCTTCTGCTCCGCCTCGGGGGTCGTTCGGTGCAGGCCGCTGCCGAGCGGCTCGTGAGCCTAGCTCCGGAGCGGGTGATTTTCGCGCATGGTGACTGGTTCGAAACGGAGGGGGCTGAGCGCCTCCGGCGATCCCTGCGCTGGCTGCTTCCCGCGGGCGCCTCGGGACTTGAGCAGGGGCGAATGGTCGGCAGGCGCATCGTCATAACCGGCGCCTCCAGTGGAATCGGGCGTGCCACGGCGCTGGCTTTCGCTCGCAAGGGGGCAAGCGTAGTTCCAGCCGCCCGCCGCGGTGAAATCCTGGCGCGTCTTGCGGCAGAATGCGAAGCACTGGGAGGCCGGGCGTTGGCGGTCCCGACCGATGTCACCGATGCGCAGGCGGTACAGCGAATGGCCAAGCAGGCCGAAGATGCGTTCGGCGGCATCGACGTGTGGATCAACAACGCCGGGACGGGTGTCTTCGGAGCCTATCAGGATGCGGATATTGCTCTTCATCGCCGGACGATAGAGGTCAATCTGCTCGGCACGATGCACGGCGCATTCGCGGTGCTTCCGATCTTCCTCCGCCAGAACCGCGGTACCCTGATCAACAACATCTCGCTTGGCGGCTGGGCGCCGACGCCTTTTGCCGCGGCCTATACGGCCAGCAAGTTCGGCTTGCGGGGCTTCACCGCAAGTTTGCGCCAGGAGTTGAGTGCTCATCCCAACATTCATGTTTGCGGCGTCTTTCCGGCCATCGTCGATACGCCAGGGTTCGTCCACGGCGCAAACATGTCAGGGCGAACGCTGGACCCGGGCCCGCTGCTTTACCAGCCCGAGGATGTTGCCGAGATGTTCCTGCGTCTGGTCCGCGCGCCCTGTGACGAGGTCGCGGTGGGCTGGCCGGCGCGTGCCGGCCAATTTGCCTATGCGATTGCTCCGCGGATCACCGAGAAAATGCTGGGAGCTGCATTCCGCTTTCTGTTGTCGCGCGCGGGTCCCGCGAAAAGCAGCGAGGGCAGCATGATCGAGGCCGGCCCGCAGGGCACATCGGTCGATGGTGGCTGGCTGGCGCGGAAGCAAATTCCGCCCGCCGGTGTGATCAGCAGGGGCTTGCGATACTTGGGATAGCTGCTTGCCTGGCGTTCGCGGCATCGAAGGCCAGGCGTTCGTCCCGAGCGCACGCGAGGAGGAGGCTTCGCCGGGGGTGAGCAGCACCCGGCGCGGCCGCTTTGTTACAGCGTCGCTCCGGCAGCGCGTAGGCGCGAACGCAATAGCCGAGCTTCGTGCCGAACGAGCCATGGCCGCCGTCCACCGGAACGACGTCCTGCTTACTGCCGACTTCATAGGTCATCGGCATCTGATTGGCCGCCGGCAGGAAGGCGATCCTGCCAAAGCTGTCTGCCATCGCAGACGGAAGGTCCGGATGTTGTCATCCTCGTTCCCGTGATGAATATGATGCCGCCCGCGGTCACGATCGGCCCGTCCAGCATAGGAACGCCAAGCTTAGATGGCAGCAGCAGCAGCGGGGCCTGGTCACCGCGCCCGCGCGGGCGATGAAGAAGGTCGGCAAGCGGCATCATAGCACGATTGGCTCCAGCCCACACCATTCTGCGATGAAAAGCGCTATGGTCGTGGTGATGCGTTTTAACGAAGCAACGCTAACGCGCTCGTTAAATCCGTGAATGTTTTCTGAGTAAGGCCCATAGCAAAGCGCTGGAATCCTGTCGTAGAGAGCGTAGACCCGGGTATCGAGATAGCCGGCAGTCATAAAGCTTTGAAGCTCCTTACCCGTCGCCGCTTGATGCGCGCCAGCGAGGATTTGCTCGGCATCCGATCCGGGCTCCAACATATAGCCTTCCGTATGGAAGCCGTGGAAAGTGACCGATGGCGGGATGTTCGAGAGGAACGGGTCGGCGAGCGCGAACTTCGCGATACGGTCTTTGATCTCGCGCGCGGCGTCTGCCGCGTTAACCCCCGGATAGATTGAGATACGGCAACCGATGCGGCACCATGCGGGGACGGACGATTCCCAATCGCCGCCCTCGATTTTTCCAATGTTAAGATTAATCGGATGTTCCTCTCTCTCGAAATGAGGTCGTCCGTGCCTTTGCGCATTCCAGTCCGCTTCGATCTTGCGCAGTTCTCCGATCACTCGGTAGGCGGCGTCGATAGCATTCGCACCTGTCCCCATCTCTCGAACGTGAACTGGTAGGCCACGAACTTCGACCTGGAACCAGATAACTCCGACGTTCGCTCGGACCAGCTTTTCATCCTCGGGCTCTGGTATCAGCACGGCCTCCGCTTTGTATCCGCGCAGATGGGTCATCAGTGCGCCGTTTCCGGTCGACTCTTCTTCCACCACCGACTGTACGTAAACCGTGGCTGCTGGTTGGAAACCAATTCTGCGCAAAGCATCCAGAGCATGGAGATTAGCTGCGTGGCCAGCTTTCATGTCGGCTCCGCCACGGCCATACAGCCAGTCGCCTTCAATCACCGGATCGAATGGCGGGTGCGTCCACAAGCTTTCCGGACCAGCAGGAACGACGTCGACGTGAGCTTGAAGGATCAGCGAACGGCCTGTCTCTGACCAAGGCCTATGAGTCCCCACGACGATTGGCGCACGAGAGTGTGCTTCGGAAAAAGGCGAACCGCCGGGATGACGCTCAATAGCCCCTTGGTCCATGTCGAATCGTTCCATCGCATAACCGCGGCTGCGCAACTCGTTGAAAACCCGATCTTGGACTACGTATTCGTCTCCGCGCACCGATCGAAATCGGATCAATTCTTGCGTGTAAGAAATCTGCTCGTCGAAGCCTCGTTCGACGGAAGCGATGATCTTGTCGCGGAGGGCTTGCTCTAACGCCATTGCCACGTACCTGTTTGGGTCGGATCGAGGCCTTCTATTCCTCGCAGCCTCCAAGTGTCAACGAATGACAGCATGCCTCATACAATGACACTGTACGTTTGACAGGCGGCGGCATTGCAGTGCAAGGATCTCATCTCCCGCAAGAGCAGCCATGGGTAACCTATCGCTCCGGACATTCGGTGTAACGTAACGGTTGGGAGGGCGGACAGCACCTCATGCAGCGCCGCTCGACCGGCGATCAGGACAACCCACATGGGCCACAGCATCATCGAATGCGAGGTTTTGACCGGGAACTGATCCGCGGAGGGCATTATGGCTAGTGGTCATGAGTACCGCGCAAGAAGGCCGAACACATGGAGCTTCGACCAACGCCGCAGGTGAAGATTCTCCTTGCCAACCCGGCGCCGTCCACACATGGCCCTTCTCGACCGCTCACAACACTTGCTCCGACGGCGGTTGTCAGAGCTAATCCCGACGTGATCGGCACGAGCCTAAATCGCCGCTCGTGACCTCTAAGGCGACGTTCGCTTGGTCCAGCAATCTCATGCCGAAGCGTCGTGTGCTATCGCTCCGGCCGAGACCGAGGATACTCCAAGCAACCGATTTTATGAGTATGCGCTTCTAAGCAAATCCTTACCACGAGTCCCGTCTCATCATCTGGCTGCTGAGTTCGACACGCGCCAGCGCGGATCGCCAGGCTGCCTGCCGTTCTCTGGGAGATATCTGGTCAGGCGACGGTAACAGGGACATCCTCTTTGCCCTAAGACCCCGTCGAAAAGTCTATATCAGCGAGGAGACGGGCCCATCGAGGTCATATTGTTAATTGCCGGGTATTCAATTCAGCCATGTCTTTCAAATAATTCTGGAACATGTCGATCCGCTTGCTTGTGAATTCTACAATGACGGCGAGAATTTCAAATGGTGATCTAATGGCGGAAAGCCTTTGCGCGAATTCAAAAGCAAACTGCATGTTGGCTTGTGCCATTTCGAGAAGCTTCGCTTGATAAGCCTGCACGTATGCCATGGCTAAAGAAAAGTCAGACCGCTTCCGTGAACCGCTAGCACTTATCATTCGACTGAACTCATCTTGTAGGACGGTCGTCCGGTTCTCAACAATGGGAGCATCCTGTTTGGGGTCGTCATGAAGCGATTCAGTCGGGCCTGCCGCAACAGCGCGCATAGGATTGTTTTTCTGGCTTTTAACAATAGCCTGCTTGGTCCGTTGGGCCCTCGCGCCTATTTTCCGTCTGCGGACGCGCTTTGACGCTGTTGCCGGTTTACGCTTGCTCATCTGACACTCCCGGACGATGGGTGGCTCGACCACAACAGTCATTTCTGAAAGGCAACAACAGCCTTTGCCGTGCAACGTTCCACACACTGCGACAACTGAACGCGGTCAACGACCTCGGCTGCGACCGTAGGTCGGTCGGAATAGTGCCGGTTGACCCGGTGCGCCGACAACTCCTGTTCATAGGTTCGGTCGATCCTGCTCTGCATCACGGCGTAGCATCCGCAGGCCATGCTTTCGAGCCGCGCACGATCCACCTCCACAAAGCCGGGTCGTGCGGATTTGATCGCGCCGATCCTGCGGAGCTTAGCTACTGTCAGCGTCACTGTCGTTCGACCGACGCCGAGCAGCTGCGCACGCGTCTCCTGTGTCAATGGAAGTACATCGTACGCGACGCTGTCGTGAAGCTGGAGAAGCGATCGCCCCATGCGGCGCTCTACGGAATGCGGCGCGTTGCACGCAGCAACATCTTGCAATTGCAAAAGCGGGCCCGGAGGTGAACCTGCACCACGTGTGACCGCAAGCTTCGGGCGCTGGCGAACTGCGATCTCGCCACCGGGATCTGCGATGCAGTCCCGGCCACCCTGGCAGTTGCGTCTGTGAGCCGATAGGCTCTTTCCGAACCCACCAATGGTGGTTACGGCCTGCCCCCGGGCAACTCGACCGTAAATGCGATTGCACCGCAATGAGGGAAATACACCTTGTCGAGCGGATCTCCCGAGCGAACCAGCACGGTGTCGAGTTCAAGACGAACATTCTTCGGTGCGGCGTTAGCAAGTCTAAATCTGCAGCGGGCAATGCTGCCAAAAGTCTATTCTCTGGGAGATCAACCAGGTATCCACGGCATTCTCGAGAGGATGCTGTCGAGCGCGAACATGAAAAGGAGCGGCACGTTCCAATCAGCGCCGACCGCTTCTTGGAGCCTCTACGTTAGTACCGCATTATCGCTGACTTGCGCCTGCCTGGCCCGGCGGATGACAGCAGAATAGCTGACGCCTTGAGTCAGCGTCCGGGGACTATCTGCGCCGAATCTTCGCCTCCAGGTTTCGGCCTCGCCGGCGCAGTGAGCGCCAGCGCCGCCACGGCATCCGCGATCCCGGCCGTATCTGCATAGGTCACCATGTGACCGGCATCCTCGACCAGATGTAGCAGGGAGCGGGGCAGCGCCTCGTGCAGGCGGCGCGACTGGTCGGCCTCGATGAGCCGGTCGCTCTTTCCATGCACGATCCTGACCGGACACCGGATGGCTTGATATTGAGGCTGCAGCTGCGTGGCAACTGGAATAAGGAATGCGCTCTCCTCGGCGGCTGCCCTCAATTGCTTGGGCCGGAGAGACAACGAGATCGGAAATTCGTTCTTGAATTCCGGTGGGACAGCACGGGGCGCGAATAGCGTGCGAATAAGTTTCGGCAGAACGGCCCATGATATGATCGGCGAGATGGTGTAGCGCATCAGATCGCCGAGCAATGGTACCGCCGGAGCCGACATGAGCCAAAAGTCCATCCGAAAGGTCGGAAAATAGTAGCCGGACGCAAGCACGAGCCCACTTACGGCATAGTCGCTTTGCAGCGCCAGCGCGATGGCCACCAGCGTTCCCCAGGAATGCCCGAGCACCACCGGATTGCGCACCCCAAGCTGATCAAGAGCCTTCGCAAACAGGATAGCTTGCCTTGTGGCCGTCCAGATGCGCGTGCGGGGACGTTGGCTGTAGCCGAACCCTGGCCGGTCGAAGCAAATGACGCGGTAGTAGCGCGCTAGGCGGTCGACCAGGCCGCTGAGGATGAGGTCCTGCATCATGGTGCCATTGCCGTGGAACAGGACCACGCAAGGCGCGGCGGCATCGCCGCGTTCGATATAATGAAGGCGCACTCCGTCGCACTCGATGAAACCGCCAATCGGCGGATTCCTT
>Ga0134125_10005031_pt1 | contig 15041 bp, 29 predicted proteins | sample KB31751_FD_96464 | JGI IMG/M metagenome (GOLD analysis project Ga0134125, IMG submission 96464) | Terrestrial soil microbial communities with excess Nitrogen fertilizer from Kellogg Biological Station, Michigan, USA - KB3-175-1 | ecosystem: Environmental > Terrestrial > Soil > Unclassified ... | reverse complement strand
GGCGGCGCTGCGGTTGCCCGTGTTGGTGGCGGCGCTGCGGTTGCCCGTGTTGGTGGCGGCGCTGTAGTCGCCCGTGTTGGTGGCGGCGCTGCGGTTGCCCGTGTTGGTGGCGGCGCTGTAGTCGCCCGTGTTGGTGGCGGCGCTGCGGTTGCTCGTGTTGGTGGCGGCGCTGCGGTTGCCCGTCATTTCCTGTTGTTTCTGGGACCGGTCGATTTTATTTAAAATAAAATCGACCGATGCCTTGATCATATCAGCAATTTTGATCTCGGCTTTAATGGCGATATGCGAACTGGCAACCTTGCTGTCGTCTTCATGTTTTTCAACGGTTCCGGACTGTTCGACCAATGCGAAGCGCGATTGCGACGGATTGTAATAGCCAAATACATCGAGCGGATATTCGCATGCATGAAACCCATTCTCGCATGGTTTTACGGTTCCTTTATGCTCATAAGACTTGCCGACCTCGAACTGAAAATTGCGGCATTTTAAATCTTTATCGAAGCCCTTATAGGCGGTTATTTTTGTTTCTTCGGTCACGGAAACCTCTTAGGTGGGGTGAAATGGAGGGAACTGATCTGCTTACATACTTCCGATTAACCTCTGCGCTGCTTTCTTGTGTCGTGTGATGGCGGCCGTAAGAAGATCCCGTTGAGCCGCCATTTTCTTTATGCGCGCCATCAGTTCATCGAGAGATAATTCATCGATCGAACTATCGATGCTTTCTCCTTCGAATGCTGGTGTGCCCGCTTCGTCCCTAGTTTCACGGCGAAAAAACGAAGGAATTTCCATTTCCTTTTGATCTTCCGGTGTCATTCGTCCATCCCCATAGCCGCTTTGTAGAGGTCAAGTAATTCCTCTTGCTCACGGCGCTTTTCGATTTCGACTTTGCGAATGCGGATCAGTGAGCGCATTGTTTTTGTGTCGAAACCGGCGCCTTTGGCTTCGCTGTAAATCTCCTTCATATCCTCGGAGCAAGCCGCCCTATCCTCTTCAACTTTTTCGATGCGCTTGACGAATGAACGCAACCGTTCCGCAGCGACACCGCTGTTGTGACCGACAGATGGTTTTTCATTTTTGCTTGGAATGGCTGCTCCTCTAGAATGGGATTTCGTCGTCGATGTCTAATGTCGTCTGCGCCGCGGGCGCTGCTTTCGAATGGCCGCTTTTCTCCGTCTCTTCTTTGGTGCCGCTCAGCATGGTGATTTCGCCACGATAAGGACGAAGCGTTACCTCGGTTGAAAACCGATCTTGGCCGTCTTTGTCGACCCACTTGCGCGTTTCCAGCTGGCCTTCGACATAGACCTTCATTCCTTTGCGCAGATATTTTTCGACGATGTTATCGATCAGAGCTTCATTTAGGACCGATACGCGGTGCCATTCGGTACGTTCCTTTTTTTCTCCGGTCGCCTTGTCTTTCCAGCTTTCCGAAGTGGCGATCGAGAAACTGGCCACACGTCCGCCGTTTTGAAATGTCCTAATTTCAGGATCTTTGCCGATATTGCCGACGATAATTACTTTATTGACGCTGCTGGCCATATTGTTCCCTTTCATCACCAAGAATTTCATGCACGCGCGCTTCGAGATCGGCCTGGGCCGTGTTTGGCAGAATCTTCGTGAGGATCACTTCGACGGCGCGGTCGTACCACTGCTCGAAACTGGCCTGATCCATGGCGGCAAAGCTTATAGATTTTGGCCTAGCATACGGCATGCCCTCGATCGTTAGACCGGTATCAAATAATCCGGTCGCTACTTTCAAAGCATTCAGCAGTTCTTCCGTTGTCGGAAACGTTTTCTGGCTTTCGAATACGACCTGGAGCAATGCCCACAGCTTTCGATGGTGCTTTGGGTTACGCGGCCGGCGGATGCTGGCAGTGACCGTTTCCTTGCTCTTGATGTTGGCTATGGCTTCCGCGCTGATTGGATCAGCGGCGGCAAGGCGATTGCCTTCGCGAACTAGTAGGACTTCAAAAGGCATGATTATCTCACGTTGAGTTGAGGTCTTTGTTCGATAAGTACACCGTCGAGGGATCTTCCACCGTCGCGAATGAAAGCGTTGACCGCCTTCTGGAGCGCGTCGGTGGTGAAGTAGGCACGCAATTTATTAAGGTCGATTGCAGAGATATTTTGTATTTCGCCGATCCAAACCAATTTCTGTGAAGCCGTGGCGCAGTGCATCGATCTGGATTTGGCAAGCTGTGAAGGTGTCGCCGTATAGGCGTGATCCTCAATCCGATTGGCCATCGCCTCACTGCTCACGGCGGCATCCAAAAGATCATTTGCAGTGTCGCTTATGCCGGCCTGGGCATGGGCCTGAGCCTCTGCCGCCAAAGCTTCTGCGCGTTCGCGCTCCAGCCGAGCCTCTTCGATTTGGCGGGCGCGTTCTTCTTGCGCTCTCTTATCGAGGAACACATTTAATGGCTTGGCGAATGTCGAGCAGATTACCTCAAGCTCGACCTCAAGCCGTTTTTTCCATGCATCGACGATGCGGCCGCATTCCAGATAAGGTTTCTTGGTCGTGCTGTGGATGTCCGACACCAGGCGTATGATATTTTTCACCGCCTTAATTTCATCGGTGATGCGTCCGGCTTGCTGTTCGTCGGCAATCTCCGCCGGTGCCGGAGCAAATTTCATGCGGTGGCGTAGTTCCTTTTCCTTCTGCGCGAGAAGATCGATAAGGATTTCGGTTTCCGAAGGCGGGTTGTTGTGACCAATAGGAGCGATGATGTTCATTTTGCGGCTCCCGCTTCTTGATGCACAGATGCTTTTGCACCATTTTCGGCAGGTGAAGAAATTGGTCCTGCGGCGAATGTCGCGCGCTTTTCCTGCAAGATTTCCACGATGCGTGCGTGCCACTTGGGAAGCTGAACGACGAGCTTTGCCATCGTGGCCGCATAGCGCTTCACAACAGGTTCGAGTTTCTCGCTGGTGTCGCAAAGAGCGATTTCGGCAACATATTCTTCCGCAGTTTTTGTCAATTCTTTCTGAGCAGTTACTTCGCCGCTTTCGACGATTGTTTCTTCCTGAACGGCCACGTCAGCCTCGTCGTGGTCAAATCCGCCCTCCGGAACTTCCTCGGCCGGAGTTGTTTGCAAACCGGCATCCATCATGACAACGACGTGTGCGAACGCGCTTCGGCAGGCACGGCTTATAGCTCGGGTCTGCGCCATGGCGCGAATGGCATAGTCGGCACGCTTTGGCATAATCTCTTCAAACCAAATTTTCTCGCCTTTCTTCTTTCCCCACCTCCATCGCTTGGCGGTTCCGCCAAACCATGTAGGTTCATCTTCGCCGACAAACCCTTCGGCTTCGGCAATGATGGCTCCATCGCTCAAGCGCCTAACTTGGCCGGTGGCACGGAAACCGCCCTCCACCCGCTCAACATTTATGGATGACGCCGCGCAGCCGTGGGCAACGGCAATTGCTTGCCATCCTTCAACCCCGACATATTGACGGTTGCCAATCCTTTGGGCTTTTGCCGTCACTATTTTTTTGCACAACGTCGCGGCATCTGTCGCCGTGCGGTATAGCGCTTGCCCTTCTCCTTGCGATGGAACGATTTCGTTCGACATAACTGCTTCCTTTCCGTGCCAAGTTGACGTTTAAAATCTCAATGCGTGTCCTGTGATGCCGAAATAGAGCCAGCTGAGGTAGATCGGCGCGCCAAATATGGCGGCAGCGATGATAGTTTCTGTTACGTTGCGCATCATTGGACTGTCCTCGGGCCGTTGGTGGTCGCGTATTTGTTGAACGTGCGCTCAGAAAGCCAATGCGTGCATGTGTCGATAAGAAATTGGCTGTATTTCTCGCCGCAGAATTTGAGGGCATTCTCGGCATCAAGTACGCTCTGCACGGCCATGATGTTTTCATCCGCCATCATCATAAAAACGTGCTTCTCATAGTCCGGACAATGTGCCTGGCGCTCCACGGCTTTCATGGCTTCCTGCAGGCTTTTGCTGACAAGTGCGTTGCTCATGCGTGCACCAGAAGTTCGGGTTGCTTGGCGGCTTTATCGTTGAGTTGGTCTTGGAAATAAACGTCAAGCCGGACGATGCTTTTCTTCTTCGGATCGGAGATGAAGAGATTTTCACAATCCAGCGCGCCGCCCTCGATATAAGCTTCGAGAAACATGGCTTCACCTTCCTTCACTTCGTAATCGACCGCGACTTCTCCGTCGCAGAGAGTTAGTGTGGTTCCAGGCATTCTATTCCCCCCTGATCACGACGGCCGGCATGCGGCCACCGAGTTCTTCACGCTTGGCGGCAAGCAACCGGCGCAGATAAGACAGGCGACGAAGATTTTGATCTTTCTTTGTCTCAGCTGCCTCGGCTTGCTGCCGGTTGAAATTCATGCCGTTGCGGAACATTGTTATTTCCCCGCCATGGCTGCTTTTTGAAAAGCATTGGTGAGTTGCTTGGCATCCGCTTCGGCATGAACGGTGCTTTGCTCTTGGTTGCCGAAATGGATTTTGCCGCGCGAGATTTCGAAGGTCGTCTGCGAGAGAAGAAAACCGCAAGTCGCAAGCGTAAGAACCGATCCTATCGCGGCGCCCCTGATTTGATGTTTGATGGTCTTGAGCATGTTGGCCTCCTATCGTTTGGTAGGAGGACAGTATCTAAAAATAGATACTACGTCAATCTAAAAATAGATATTCCTGCGCAAGATTATTGCGTTTTTATTTGTGACCAAAAATTAAGCGACTTTAGGGGATTGTATTCCTACGGGCATAGGATCGGTATAGCCGACAAGTTTAACGCGCTTTAACCAGCGCTCGGCTTGGGGATTACGGCGCATGACCTCTTGCCAAGCCTCGCGCACGAAATCCGCGTGGGCGCCCAAATGCTGGGCCTGAAGCGGGCATTTCTTGCCCTTCACCAGCAGATCAACTTCGCCGGCCACAGGCTCAGCCGGGAAGAATGGGTAGGATTTGCAGTCTAGAGGTTTAAATCCGCCATCGCATGAGGCCGTATCTTTGGCCCTGCATATTGCCTTCTGGCCTCCGTTATAATCAGCATCGATGATTTTGAGATGTGCCGTGGACTGACCGGCCGATTTCGCCTCTTCCAATTCGCCGGGGTAAAGCACGATGTAATTGCCTTGCTGAAACTCACAGCAGATGTGGCCGCATCCGGCGCCGGCGCAACTCGATATTGTGCCGTCTTTATTCATCTTTTTTGCTCTTCTTAGGCAGCGGCCGCATTTGCGGCCACAGCATGTTGAAGATATTGCGCGCCGTCGTCGCGAAAGAGGTGTTGGTTACGATCATTATCTTTTTGCCGCCGGCAATCACTTGGGCGACTTTATTGCCGTAAATCACTTGCAAATCGTGGTTGAAATACTCGCTTGGGATCTGGCGATATTCATTGCGAGGCCAGCGCGTGAAGTCATTGCCCTCTTCGACCAGGCAGCGGAAATGAACACCGTTATTGCGTATCATCTGTTCCATATCGATTTCGTTGGGACGGGTCGCGCGATCATCACTGCAGAAAAATAAAACCTCGCCGCCCTTCTTTGTGGTTTGCAGCACATCATCCAGCATCCGCATATAGGCATTTTCGCCTTCGAGAATGCGCACCGTTTCGTCGGTCAGGCGCACGCCATTTGGCGAAAAATCGATGCCGTTATCGGTGAATACTTCGACGAGAATTTCGAGGGTTTTTTGATGGGGGCGCTGATCGGGATTACTTTCAATGCGCTTGATGCCATCGGTGGTGAGGCCGCTCTTTTTGGCCAACTCTTCTCTCGTCCAATCAAGAAAAGCCCGAGCGGCTCGGATTTGTGCGCCAGTGATCATTGCCCGTTTCCTGTAACAAAATACCTATATGAGACAGAACGTAGAATATCAATACCTGTATTCACTTTCAAGAAGAATAAATTTCTTGAAAATAGGTATTTTCAGACGTTATTTTACCATCTGTTAGGAAATTAAAGCTATTTTTTAGTCCATTGATTTAACAATTTTCAAAAGGAACGACATATGACGACGCTTGCTTTTTCAGATCTGGTTGCACGTTTTGGCGAGACCGAGGCCGTGCGTACGCTCGAAGCTATCGAGGCCTTGGTAATGTTTCAGGATAACGTGGAACGTTTGCGTTTGGCTCATGCCGAGCGCCTTGAAATGGCGATGCAAAAGTTAGAAACGATAAATTTCGCGGCCTAATATCTGAACTTTTGGTCGTGAGAGATCCGCTCAATTTGAAGGCGTGGGGCAATACAATCAGCCAGAATCGTATATATTGGGATTGGGCCATAAGTAGGGTTGGTTCTTTCTACCATGGCCAAGCATTCAGATTTTATTTTTTCTGATGCTTCACTCCACATGCTCACTAAAAAATTGTAATTGTATTGCTCTTGTCTAATGCATAAATTTTTTACTATAGAAATTGCCATTCCTGGATTATTGGGAGAGGCATCGGTATTTGCGCTTTTTTTTGCGCTTTCTTCGCAATAGCCGTCAACATCGTAGATAGGAATACTGTTGTTTTGCGCAGAGGACGGGACGGCGAAAAAGATAAATATCAAAAACAAAGTAACTTTTTTGCTCATTTTACCTGCGTTTTTATTAAGGTTCTGACAAGTCGAGTGAGGTGCTCAGCATTGATAGTTTCGCCGCGCTCACGACTTTCTTTGATCCAATCCTGCGTGCCCTTGCGTAGAAAATTCAATATTTTTTCGGATGGCTTTTCTCTTCCGACTTCGGCCCGGATGGCTAATTCGACAAGTGTTTCATCGTCATTATTGTGAAATTTTGAGCCTTTTGTATTGCTTCCGGTGAGTAAATATTCAATGGAAACGCCCATCTCTTCGGCAAGCTGAGAAAGACTGCCAAAGTTATGGGTTTTCCCATAAAGAAAATTCCACAATGTGGAATAAGAGGTACCTATTTTTTTGGCGACGGATTCGACCTTAAGGTCTAGTTGCTCAAATTTTTGGGCAGCCCTTTGTTTTGTTTCGGTATCAACTTTCATAAAACTTCTTTAACTAAAATTAGATACAGAGTCTTAATCTAAAAATAGATTGACAGTCCATCTAAAAATAGATAGATTGTTCTCTTATGAACAAATCCCTCCAAAAAGCAATCGATGCCGTCGAAGGCCAGGAGAACCTGGCTTCTGCAATTGGATGCAGTCAAAGCATGATTTCTTATTGGCTGCATAAAGCGAAAAAAGGAGTTCCATCCGAATATTGCCTTCCGATCGAGCAGGCCACCTCTGGAAAAATTCGCCGAGAGCAACTGCGTCCCGACGTTTTCGGGGTGGCGCAATGAAGACACCATTTCTCCCGGCCGATCCAGACTCCGGCCAAGAGAGCGGCGCTGGGGTCTTAAGCCTCCTAGCTTTAGGCTCCGGCGCCATGTTTTGCGAGGCCGCGCAATGAGCTATTGCGGCGATCTGTTCCTAGACTGGCCGCAGCGCATGCGCAGTTATCCTGCGCATGCCGGTTGCAAGGACGACGACACCGGCCGACGCGCGGCTGCAAAAATCACTTCCTCCGGAAAAAAACAGACGCTTGAGGACAGGGTTTTTTCTCTTTTCCTGCAGCGCAGCGATTGGACTCCTGATGAGGTTGCTGAGCGCCTCGGCCTTCATCCTGGCGATATTCGACCTCGTTTTTCTGAACTGTGCCTTCCCAAGTTTAATTCCCGCCGAGAAATAGTACGCCCAGCCCTTCTATTCAAAACATCCGAGACCCGCGAAAGCAGTCGTCAGAATCCGCAGAACGTTTACCGCCGCATCTAACTCCAGAACTGAGAGGATCAATGAAAAATATATCCGTGAAACAGGACGAAAAAGAACCTGTTCCAGTTGAGGTTTTGGCGACCAGCATTCGCGAAATTTCCGCTTCCATGAAACGTTTGCGCCGAGGACCATTGGGAGAGAATGCATTGCTGCTTCTTATCCATCAAAATACTAAAGCAACAGGTCCGAAGTATCGCGCAAAGACGAAGCCAACTATTAAGGAAATCAAGTCCGTTCTGGACAGCATCGAAAGCCTCGAAAAGACTTACATACGATAACCCCGACCAGGAGGAAATTTAGCGAAGGTGCGGTGTGGCGATGCTCCACACGGGTTAAACGACGGGATCGGTCAATGTGATCTGGCTTGGGCCAGCACAGCGACCCAAGCGCCAAAGCAGCCGTAAATCGCTCCGTTGGATGGCTGACCACGAGGCAGTAGGCGACCTGCCACCTTCACTAAGTTTCCTTGCAACCATTAACCCCGCGTTTTTTTCTCATCCGTATAAGGAAAGTATAAATGCCTCGTCGTCATATCGAGCGGGATCTGCAACGCGCGGTCATGAATTATTTCAAGGTGTGCTGTCCGCGCGCAATCGCGGTTCACATACCGAACGGCGGCGCGCGCCGTCCCATTGAGGCGGCAATACTAAAAACCATGGGCGTTGTGCCAGGCGTTCCCGACCTCCTCGTCATGTGGCCACCGCGCAATTTCGCCTTCATCGAATTGAAGGCGCCCGGAAGCGCCAATCGATTATCCGAAGCGCAAAAAGAATTTCATTCCCGCCTGGTGTCTATCGATGCGCTTAACGTCGTAGCGACCAGCATCGATGAAGTCCGCGCGGCTGTGCGCGCATGGGGAATACCGAGTAACGATCGGTGGACCGCATGATCACTGCATTGCTGATGATCTCTGCCGGATGTTTATACGGTGCCGTCAATGTTATCGGCGTTTCAAAGAAAATTGACCGGTTTCTAAATTATTTTGAGGTGCGCACATGAATATCCACTATTACCAGCACTATATCGACGCATGGCGCCGCGACACGGCGCACCTGACGTTGGAAGAGCGCGGCGCTTATCGTGAATTGCTTGACGCGTTCTATTTTATGGGCGGCCGTCTGCCGTCAAATATAGACCAAGTGTGCCGCATTATTGGTGTGCAAACGCAGAGCGAACGCAAAGCGATCGCACGGGTCTTGAAGCACTTTTTTGAAGAAAAAGACGGATTTTTTTCGCAAAAACGCGCGCAAAAGGAACTTCAAAAGATAAGCGACAGGAGTGAGAAAGCATCCAAGTCTGCGCAGGCTAAGCATAAGAAAAATAACGATACACCTACTGCGAACGCACATGCGAACGCTGAGCGAACGGAGGTGCGAACGCAGAGCGAAGGCACATGCGAACGCTCTGCTATCCAATATCTAATAACTAATAACAATAAAAAAGATATAGATCCCCCCAACCCCCCTTCCGATGAATTTTCCGAAAAACAGGAAATTAAACTTGCGTTCGAATACTGGAACGAGACAGCTGGGGGATGCGGACTGGCGAAAATCGAAAAACTTACGGATCAGCGCCGCGTCAAGTTGCGCGCGCGCTTGAGGGATTGTGGCGGAATTGGAGGATGGCGAGATGCGATTAATAAAATCCAGAAAAGCGCCTTTTTGCTCGGGTATAATGCTCGCGGATGGCGCGCTGATTTCGATTTTGTGCTGCAAGAAAAATCCTTCAACAAACTTCGCGAGGGCAGTTATTCGGACAAGGACGAGGCCGCGGCGCAAAACGGCGCTGGAGGCGTATCTTCGCGGATCCTGGCTGGCATAAAAATCGATCCAGCTATTCTTGCCACGCTCCGCCGGCATCCAAGCTTCACGGATCAGGCAATCACGCGCTGGATCGCACCATGCCGAATTGAACATGATCGCATCGTCGCTCCGTCGGCATTCCACGCGGAATGGTTGGAAAGAAATTTCTCATCAGCGCTGATCTCCGTTTTCGGACAAGAATTTAAGATTGAAGTGGGGGCGCAAGCTTGAGTGAAAATGTTGCACATGAAACATCGGAGACGGAAAAAATTTGTTCCAAGTGCAAGGAACGTCCAGCGCGCAAGGATCAATGCTGGTGCAACGTGTGTCACGCGGCTTACATGCGGGATTATCGACCCAGACGTGAGAGAGAAAAAGTTGCTCGTGCTTTAGAGATTGTCGCGAAAAACATCAGGGAAGGGAACATATGAACCAAACTGTTCGCAAAGCACCGGCCAAGGAAAACCTAGCCGAAGTCGATATTCTCAACGGCCAGGAGAAAGCCGATCTCATTCGTGATACGGACCCGGATGGCCTGATCGTTGAGCACCGCATTAAGCGCGGCAATTACGTGCATGAACGTCTTTACAACAACGGTAAGGGATCTCTGGAGAAAGAGCTTTATCTCGCGGCCGAAAATTTCCGTATGAACTTCGAGCGCGGTCATATGGCCGGACAGTTTGCCAAGCTGAATATGTTCCGAGCCAAAGTATCGCGTTTTGAAATAACCGATAACGTCGTGGCGGCGCGCACCAACGTAATCCGTGCGCTTGATCAGCTGGGCCACAACAAAGATGGATCACTTAACCTCAGCAGCAGCATAGTTTGGTTCGTGGTGGGAGAGGGGCATTCGCTGGAGGAATGGACGACGCGCATTCGCTGGAATGGCAAGCCCATGGACAGCAAGAAAGCCACCGGCGTTCTCATCGCTGTTCTTGAGCGCTTGGCGCTGCATTACGGCCTTATCCAAGTTAGCGCCATCAAGGACCGCGTGGGCCGCAGCGGGTTCAAGCATGGCGTTCAGCATGTTTACGACTTCATCAAGGTATATTGCGCCGGCGCGCCGCCGGCCGATCAGGCCGTGCATAAAAAACTGACCGGAGAAATTGAAAAGCGCATGTCGAAGTTCTTGGAGCAGCCTCAATGACGGAATATTATTCGCGCCAAGGATTTATCAATTCCGAGGGAAAAAGAGAAATTCCAACAGCGCGTTATCTGGCTGGCGCTAAAACTAAAGAAGAATTACAGAAAATCCTAAAAGAGGCTGAAAATGACGGATACATAAGCGTAAGTGAAATAGAGCAAAGAGGAAATTCATTTTATTGTTGGGTCGAAGGACCAGATAAGGGTTTTCTGTGATGCCTGAACAAAAAAACACTCAGCCACTGATCGCTCTAACGGGCGCGCGCACGGTTGAAATTCTCCAGCAAGCGCTCGTTGCTTATGCGAAAGAAGGCTGGAAACCAATGGGACAGATTATTCGAGTTCCAATCGTGAATGGTCTCGCGCGGAAGGTCGATGAAGTTGCCGTTTGTTACGTCGCGTACGCGCCGGCATTACCTGAAAACATTTCCGATGAAAATCTCTCTTGACCCGAGTACCCGAATCATGAGACAAATCGTCATCCTCGAAAAATTGTCACTGCGGCGAACAGCGTTATTGCTGATCGCATCGGTTTTTTTCATCTCGCATTCAGCGTTCGCGTGTTTTTGTCCTAGCGATAATGCTGGTGGCGCTGATCAATGCTCTGTTCGCGAATGCTTTTGCAGGGCGTTGGGGGAGAAGAATTGTTCTGCGCCTAATTCAGGTGAATTGACTGGCGAACTTCACCAGAAAATTCCAGTAGTGAGTTTATCTTCCGCAAGCGCCATCATTACTGGAACTTTTGATACCTACGATTGCGTCGACTATCAGGGAAAGCCGGTAAAATTCCAGCGATACTTCGAATTAAAAACTGGCATTCATCCTGAATACAATCACGGCGCATGGGATCATCGATATGGCGAGGAAATAGCCACCGGTCTTGATCGTCTAGCCGGCGTAACCGCTGATTATCAGACATGCATCGCTAATTACGTGATCCAGAAATCAGGTCTAAAGTAGGCCAAAATAGATGGCCAAAAAGAAAAAAACCGGCGGGCGCAAGAAGGGAACGCCGAACAAGGTAAGCGGCGAGCTCAAGGATATGATCCGCGATGCGCTGGATAAGGCCGGCGGCGTCGCATATCTTACAAAGCAGGCAAAGGCCAAGCCCGTCGCATTTCTTGCGCTGGTGGGCAAACTGCTGCCTCTGACAATCGCGGGCGACCGTAAAAACCCGCTCAATATGCCAGACATTCAAATCACCTTTTCCAGGGAACCTCAGAAACCGATTGTGATCGACCATGCTGGCTCCGGCGAAACCAAGGATCAGCTTGGTGATCCCGCCGGCATACGAGGGGCTTTACCGGCCCCACCGGTACAAGGTTCGTAAGGGCGGACGCGGCAGCGCAAAATCTTGGAACTTCGCAGAATGCGCCGTTCTTACTGGTTATCGCGATGCGCACCGCATCATGTGTGTGCGCGAGTATCAGAACTCTATCAGCGACAGCGTACACCGGCTTCTGTGTGACCAGATAGAGCGGCTTAATCTCGGCCTGTGGTTCGACGTAACGCAGACCAGCATAAGATGCCCATATAACGGCACCGAGTTTCTGTTTAAGGGCATGCGCCAGAATGCCATGGAGGTCAAATCGACCGAGGGCATCACGCGCTGTTGGTACGAAGAAGCGCAGAAAGCTTCGCAAGAATCTCTCGACATCCTCATACCGACAATCCGCGCGCCCGATTCCGAGTTGTGGTTCAGCTACAACCCGATGGAAGAAGACGATCCGGTCGATAAGATATTCGTCAAGAACACGCCGCCGGATTGCGATATCGAGCACGTTACGTTTCGCGATAATCCCTATTTCCCCGAAGTGCTCCGCAAGGAAATGGAGCATCTCAAGGCAACTGATCCAGTTGCTTATGAGCATGTGTGGGAAGGCGGGTATCTCCGCATTGGCGAGGCGGTAATCTTCGTCAAGCGCGTGAGCGTCGAAGATTTTCCTGAGCCGCCGTACGGAACACGGTTCTATTACGGTGCCGACTGGGGTTTTGCCAACGATCCGACAGCGCTCATTCGCTTCTGGATCGACAAGGAAGTTCTCTACATCGATTACGAGGCTTTCGGACATGGGGTCGAGCTCGACGAGACTGCTCAGCTTTTTGACAGCGTACCTGAGGCTCGGAAGTGGCCGATCAAAGCGGATTGCGCGCGGCCTGAGACAATCAGCTACGTGCGACGGCAAGGCTTCAACATCACAGCAGCCGAAAAGTGGAAAGGCAGCGTCGAAGACGGTATTGCGCATCTCAAGGCGTACAAGAAAATCGTAATTCATCCGCGCTGCGTGAATATGCAGCGTGAGGCGAGGCTCTACAGTTACAAGGTTGATCGCGTCACCAAAGAAATTCTGCCGATTGTTGTCGACGCCAACAATCACGGCTGGGACGCAGTGCGCTATGGCCTCGATGGCGTGATCCAGCGCCGCGGTGGCGTTCACCAATGGGCAAATCTCAACAAGTAGGTTGCCACGAATGACGACCATCGCTGAAGACTTGGCGGAACTTCAGGTTGCCGTCAGCTACATGATGCAGCAGAAATCGCGCCTCAGCGATATATGCACAGACGTTGCGCAAATGGCCGACGCTCTTGGCAAGAGGATTGTGAAAGAACATCCTGAGTTGGCTGGAACCATCCAGCCGACGATCGATGGCATGAACTCGGCTCTGGCGAAAATGACTGGTGGATTGCAATAATGCCGCGTAAATCGATTGCCGGCGTTGCCCGCAAGGCCCAAAGCGAAAGCAAAAAATTCCTTGATGCTCGCGCACAGGCCTATGATGGCTTCACCAACTTCATCGCACGCTTGGGTTTCGGCGCCAATAACCAGAACTCAGCCTCACACTACCGTTTCGATTACCTAACCCGTAATCGCACCGAGCTTGAGGCGGCATACCGCACGGCCTGGATGGTCGGTGCGGCAATCGATTATCCAGCCGAGGACATGACGCGTGAAGGCGTCGATTTCAAGGGTGAGATCGATCCCAAAAATATTCAGACTCTTCAGGCCAAGATCACCGAGTTAAAAATCTGGCACAGCATCTGTGAGGCGATCAAATGGTCGCGTCTATTCGGCGGCGCCATATGCGTTATGCTGATCGACGGCCAGGACGTTTCAAAGCCTCTGCGGCCGGAGACGGTAGGCCGCAATCAATTCAAGGGCCTTCTCGTCCTCGATCGCTGGTTGGTTCAACCGCAGCTGACGAACCTCATTACCGATCTTGGGCCTGAGATTGGCCTGCCAAAATATTACGATGTGGTTGCTGACAGCCGAGCGCTGGCTGCTATGCATATCCATCACTCGCGCGTGCTTCGGTTCGAAGGGCTGGATCTGCCCTATTACCAGAAGCTGGTCGAGATGATGTGGGGCCAATCGGTCATCGAGCGCATCAAGGATCGCCTGGTTGCCTTCGACAGCGCCACCGTCGGTGCCGCGCAACTGGTCTACAAGGCGCATCTGCGCACGATCAAGATCGAAGGCTTGCGCGATATTATCGGCACCGGTGGCCCTGCCTACGAAGCGCTGTTTAAGTTCATGGAGACTATCCGGGTTACGCAGAGCAATGAAGGCCTGACTCTTCTCGACAAGAACGACGATTTCGAAGTCAACCAATACACTTTCTCGGGTCTCTCCGACATCATCTTGCAGTTCGGCCAGCAATTGTCCGGCGCTTTGCAGATCCCGCTTGTGCGCCTCTTCGGCCAATCGCCGGCTGGCATGAACAGCACCGGCGAGAGTGATCTGCGCACCTATTACGACAACATCAATAAGACACAAGAGACAATGCTGCGGCCGATCCTAAATCGGCTGCTTGAGGTGATGCACCGCTCGGTGATCGGCGACGAGTTGCCGGAGGATTTCAATTACAAATTCCGGCCTCTGTGGCAGCTGAAGGAAGAGGAAAAGGCGGATATCGCGAACAAAGACGCTGATACGCAAACGAAGCTGCTCGATGCAGGACTTATCAGTCCGGCCACGGCCCTCAAGGAATTGCGCCAAGCGGGCGAAGTCTCGAACCGGTTCAGCAATATCACCGATAAGGACATCGCGGACGCGGATCAAGAGCCGCCGAAAGGCGAGGGGGTCGGCAGTGACGAACCTGACGGGAATGACGGCGACGAGCACGAGACAGACTAAGCATGGCCTGATCGCGTGCCCGGAATGCTGCGCGTCTTGTCTCAGTTGGAACATGATTTGTTGGCGCTGCGGGGCTGATCTCGATGAAGAAAGAGAAATCTCCGTTCGAGAAGACGAAAGCGGCCGAAGCCAATTATGCGCGTGATTTGCGCCGCGTAGCGCGCGAAATAGGTTACATCATCCAGCGCTTTGGATCGCTTGATCTGACGCGGTTTCCGCTCTTG
>Ga0134125_10005030_pt1 | contig 15044 bp, 17 predicted proteins | sample KB31751_FD_96464 | JGI IMG/M metagenome (GOLD analysis project Ga0134125, IMG submission 96464) | Terrestrial soil microbial communities with excess Nitrogen fertilizer from Kellogg Biological Station, Michigan, USA - KB3-175-1 | ecosystem: Environmental > Terrestrial > Soil > Unclassified ... | reverse complement strand
GCGACCCGTCGCGTATCGGCTTTGTCCACCACAGGTATCCGTAACCGGCGTTGGCCGGCTCACCGCCGTCGCTGTGCTTGTGCGTGGAATCGAGGACGTAGGCCTCCGATACCACCTGGCGCTCCCGCCACCGGCCTCGCTGAAGATAAAGCAGGCCGATCTTCGCCATGTCCCTGCCGGTCAATAGCAGTCCGCTAAACCCGGGCAGGTTTCCGTCCCCATCGACGACAGCCCAGAAGTAGCTATCAATCTGCAGCGGCGCGAAGAGTTCATTTTTGGCAAACTCTGCAATGTTGCCGCCGACCGCACGCCTCAGGATGATCGCGATCAGATTGGTCCCCTCATCGTCATAGTAAAAATGGGTGCCCGGCGGGTACCTGACCGTGCGCCTGATCATCCAGACGCTGGAATTCCAGACGCCCCGGACATCCACCATCTCGCGCGGATCGAAGCCCGACGACATCGTCAAGAGATCGCGCAACGTGATATCGGCCGCACGCGGATCAATCGTCCTTTCAGTCGCTTCGGCAACCAGTTCAGGTAGCTTCTGATCCAACCGCAACAGGCCTTTGTCGATGGCTATGCCGACGAGAATGGATAACACGCTCTTCGTCACCGAATACATCGGCCATTGCTGTTCGGGCGAATTGGAGGCGTAGTATTCATGAAGGATGCAGTTGCCGCGCGCTAGCACCAGCGCCCTGGCGGACGGGTATTGCGCGGCGATTGTCGTCGAGAGCTTTGCAAGTGTTTCCGCCGTCGATGCAGTGGCTTGCTGTGCCGTGGTCGGCCGGGCCGGAAACCCAGCGGCAATGAAGAGCGAGATGCCGATTGCCGCCATAGAAGGTCGCGCGCTGCCCATTGTCCTTCCCCCGCTGTTCGGTTCGTACCGCCTCTTGATTGCCGAGTCAGGAGCGGAAGTCGAGCGCCACCTCGCCTATGGCCGCTTTGGGCCATGAGCCGACATTTCGGCCTTGGCAAACGTGTTATTAATGCTTTGCCATAAAGGCGATGATAGCTTGATCGTAAGCGTCGGGATTTTCCGATGGAACGGTGTGTGAGCTTGCAGCGATCTCAACTCTCTTACGATTGGGCAAGCAGACTTCTAACTGATCTATGACCCGATGAAACACGGCGGGGCTTCGCTCGCCATTCATCAAAAGCGTTGGGGCGGTGATTGCTTTGGCCATTTCGCAAGTGAAAGCCGGCCTTGGACGCGATGTGGTCGCGTCAGCCTGATATGACGCGACGTTGTCCATATTCATCTTTTTGTCCGCGTCAGAACGCCGCTCATAGGCTCCCGGACCGCCAACAGTATTAAGGAACATAGGAATGCCGCGCTCTACATCGCCAACCTTGAGAGCTTCCCGGGCGGGACCGATTTTGCTGCCCCAATCTTTTAACAGCTCCCCGGTGTTTGGGAGACCGTTCAACAAACCCAAGGCGGGTGGTTCGTTCAACGCGAGACCGACGACCATCTCAGGGTGCTTTGCCGCAAAAAAGAGTGCCGCGAATGCTCCGGAAGAATGCGCCACGATCCTCGCCTTTGAATACCCCAGAGCGCGAACCAACCCTGCAAGGTCTTCACCGTGCACGTCGGCTGCGCCATCGGGCGCACCTTCGGGGCTTCGGTCGTTCGGATAGTTGTTCCTTCGGCTATAGGCGATTGCCCTGTATCGTTCCGCAAACTTCGGAAGATGCTCGCCCCACATCCGATAGTCCTGGAGGCCGCCGTGAACGAATATGACCGGCTCACCTTGCCCGACTTCAATATAGGCAAGCTCAGTGCCGTTGGTCGAAATCCGCTTAACGTCATCGGCCACGGTCATGGTACTGGCGGCTCCCAAAAGTATTAGTGCGAATGCAAAAGAGCGAAGACGCATTTGGCTGCACTCATTAAGATTTCGAGCGAGACCCTCGTAGCCCATGTGCACGCCAATGTCCGCTAAGGGTGTCAGCAACGGGCCAGAAGCGGAAGTGATCACTTCGCGGCGTCTCATGTTCGCCTCTTGAGGCTTAGGACGGGGCATCGTAGCGGCTCACACCTGCACCGGGGAAGACCCCAATTTCCGCTTTGGGTCAAAAGCGGACTTCCTGGGAAGTCGCCAGCACGTCCGCGAAGGGCCAGAAACAGACCTATTCGATAAGCTCATCGGCGGTGACCAACAAGGAGGACGGAATAGTCAACCCAAGCGTCCTGGCGGCCTTGAGATTGATCACCTGCTTGAAACGTGTCGGCTGCTCGACCGGCAAATCCGCGGGCTTTGCGCCGCGCAATATCTTGTCGGCATAAGCCGCGGCCTTGCGAAAATAATCGGGAAAATCCTGTCCGTAGGACATGAGCAAACCGTACGGAACCGTTTCTCCCAAAAAAGAGATAGTCGGCAATCCATGCGCAAGCGCCGACGCGCCGACGCGCGCCCGCTCGTTAAATAACATCGGTCCGTTGACGATGACACCATCTACATGATCGCTCTGCGCCTGTGCGAATGCGGGTTCGATGGCTTCAGGTGCTGAAATTACGACCAAGCGGAATGATAGTCCAAGTGCCTTGGTCGCGACTGTGTAGGCAGGGACCGCCTGCCGCTGCATGATTGAAAACTGAGAGTCAACGAAGAGCGCCACGCTGGACAGGTTCGGAACGGCCTCCTTGAGCAGGGCTAGGAATTTGCCGGACAGATCAATCGTCAATAGCGAGAGCCCAGTCAGGTTGCCGCCCGGATGCGAAAGACTTGCGACAAGTCCGGCGGCGATCGGGTCCGGCATAATGACAAATACAATTAGAATCGTACTTGTGAGCTTCTTCAACATAACAGCACCGGCAGGCGATACCGCGATGATGACATCGACGTTACTGTCGATAAGCTCCTTTCCAAGGATCGGATACCGATCGATCTGCTCGGTAGGGTATTTGTGCAGGAACTCGATGTTCTTGCCCTCGATGTAGCCAAGATCGGCGAACGCCTTGACGAGCACAGTGAGATACTCGCGTTCCTCTTCTGCGCTGCCCGCGTGCCAGAGCACGCCGACTCTCGCGATCTTCCGGCCTGACTGTGCCATCGCGGAGCGCGTCCACGGCAATGCGGAGGTCGCAAGCAACGCAATGAACTCGCGTCGTTTCATAGAACCGTCCCAGACCAAGAGCTTGCCAGTTCAGATTAGCAGATTGCCAGCTGCCGAGGGAGGGCGGCTAATGCCTTTGGGTCAAAAGCTGACATTGACCACAGCCTCGGAGATGTCCGCTAAGGGCCAATAGCTGCTAAATGCACCGAAGCAAACAGGATCGTTATTCGATAACCTCGTCGGCGCGACCGAGCAGAATCCGCGACACTTCCAGCCCTATCGCCTTGGCCGCCTTCAGATTGATCACAAGTTCGAACTTCGTCGGTTGCTCGACAGCCAACTCGCCCGGATTCGCTCCCTTAAGAATCTTGTCGACATATATTGCAAGCCGCTGGAATGAATCGTTGAGGTTGGGCCCGTAGGTCATGGTGCCGCCCGATTTGGCGAATTCGGACCATCCAGAAATAACCGGAATGCGCTGTAGTACTGCAAATTCAATGATCCGCTTCCGATGTTGCATGACGAGCCCATCCGGCAGGGCGATCATTGCTTCGGCGCCCGCGGCACGTATGCGCTCGAACGCTGGCTCGATTTCGGCGGCCGACCGCATTTGAGCATAGGAAACCTCGATATCGAGCCGTTTGGCGCCCTGATCGGATTCTTTCAGCTCGCGTTGCTCGCCGGGATGCAATGGATTGGATAATATCGCCACGCGCGTGACGTGCGGAAACGCCTCAAGCAACAGCTCGACCCGCTTCGCATTCACCTCGTAGGACATGAACGTAGCGCCGGTGAAATTTCCACCTGGTCGGCTGAAGCTATTCACCAGCCCAGCCTCCACCGGATCGCCGCTATAACCGAACACCACGGGGGTCGCGTCGATTACTCGGCGCACGAAGGGCACGATCGCTCCCTGGGCCACGATTACTTGTACATTTAGCGCCAGCAGTTCGCGGACGAGTTCTGGCACTCGATCACCGACGTCGGTCGGCCAACGTGTCTCGATTACGATGGATCGGCCCTCGACATAGCCTAACTGCCGCAATCCCTGCTGAACAGCCCCAAGGAACTCCGATCCCTGTGGCGTGCCGATGGCAATCCATCCGATCCGTGGCACCGTTGCCGGTTGTTGCGCCTGCACGCCGAGCGGCCACGCCACCGCCGCACCACCGAGAAGCGTGATGAACTCGCGCCGCTTCATGTCTCCCCCAAGGGTCAGGACAAGGCATCGTGCGCCTTAAACGAGTGCTTTGATAGGGGCTGAAACAGGCGTTCACCATCGCGATGAGGTGCTGGCCGATGTCCGAGTTGGGTCATTAGCTGACATCCGACCCTTGCTCGATGTTGTCCGCTCTGGCTCTGAAGGCGGACTTAACGGCGCTGGCACCCGAGGTCAGCTATGGGCCATAAGCAGACATTGGCTCGACACTCCGAACGCCGGATACAAGCCAAGAGCAGACGATCAAGCCTCCCAGCCGGGTCGAGGGGCTATGTGGTGCGCCATGGAGACAGCCGCGGAATCCACCGCGGGACGTTGGCCCGGAATTCCTCGTACTCGGCCCCAAAACTCTGAGCAAGCACCGGCTCCTCGTACGTCAGGACAAAGGCATGGAAGGCGAGCCACATGAGCCCGCCGTAAGTCATGAGACGCCAGTCGCCGAACAGGATCGCTTGTCCCAGAATGACGGCGACCACGGAAACATAAATAGGATTACGCACGTAGCGATACAGACCCGTGACCACCAGCTTCTGTGTCGGCGCGATCGGGGCTGGCGTTCCCAGCCCCTGCAGTGCAAACCGCGCGAACGAATCCACAACTCCGGGCACTCCGGCAATGATCAACATAAGTCCGATGGCGCGGGTCAGTTCAAAGCCGAAAAAAGCCGGCCGGAACTCCCAATGTGTGATCCACCACGGGACGAACCCCGCCAGCACCAAGGGCGCGACGGCGAAGAATAGAGCAGAGCCTAAGATGGCAACCGCCTTCGACACGAGTAGCCCTTAACGCTACTGGTACCAATGTTGAAATCCACACTACTCTAACCAACCGCGAACCGGAAGACGGGCCAAAAAGCTCCTTCCATCTAAGGCCCCCTGTCGGAAGCGCCATGTCGCCTTCGGGCCAATAACGGAACCATGCACCGCAGCAAACAGCATCGTTATTCGATCACTTCATCGGCGCGGGCGAGAAAGGTGTGCGAAATCTCGAGGCCAAGGGTATTCGCCGTCTTCAGATTGAGCACAAGCTCAAATTTTGCCGGCTGAACGACCGGCAGAGTCTCGGGCTTCTCGCCCTTCAGGATTCGTCCGACATAGACGCCCGCCTGATGATACATCTCGAATGTGTTCGACCCATAGCTTACAAGGCCACCACGGTCGACCGGCTCCCGTCGCCAGTACATCGCCGGAAGTGCGTAACGCGCGGCCTGCTCGACAATGCGGTTCGACCGCGTCAGGAAAAAGGGACTGGCGCCGATCAGGAGCGCTGCAGCCCTGCTTCGCACGATGTCCGCAAACGCCGCGTCCAGGGTGCTGTCGTTGTTGGCGTGTACAACGACAGTCTGGTGTCCATTCGTTGCCGCGGCCTTTTGAGCACCGGCAATTTGCGAGTCGGACAATTCGGTCATCTGCGAGTCGATCAACAGCGCTATTTTTGAGGGGCCACGCAGCAGTTCACTCAGCAAGCCGATCTGCTTCTCCAAAATGATGGTTTGAAACGATGTCACCCCGTGAGATTCCGGCCTGGCCGGTTCATGCTTTCGACCAGTCCAGAACGAACGGGATCGTTACCTATATTGAATACGATCGGTATCGTGGCGGTCGCCGCTTTGGCCGCAGCCGCCGAAACCAGACCGCCGCCGGTCGTCACGACTGCAACCCTTTGCTCAATCAAATTCTCCATCAGAGCCGGCAGGCGATTGTACTGACCGTCAGCGAAGCGGATTTCAATTCGGACCTCGCGCCCCTCCGCATAGCCAGTGTCGGCGAGCCCTTGCCTGAAGGCGGCCAGCATGGGGCCGTCGGCCTCGGCAGACCTTGCGCTCAGATAGCCAATCACCGGCACCGATTGCTGCTGCGCGCGCACGGCGAACGGCGGCATCATTGCCGATCCTGAAATCAATTGGATGAAATCGCGCCGTCGCATTCGACTTCTCCCAAAGGTTCGGCCGCGCCAACCGGCCTAATACGCTGCAGAAGTAAAGCAGGAAATTGGCTTCGGCGGAATGGACTTCGAGGGCTTCAGCTGCTCGATCAAAGTCGGCTATGGATCAAAAGCAGACGTCTAGCCAAGGTCCGGTCTGGGACCAAAGCGGACGCGAATTGATCAGCGCGCCCAGCCCAAAATGGATTTTTGCTGCTGCCATAGGGATGGCAACGGTCGCAACAGGTCGTCGATCTGCAGCGTGCTGGGTTGTTGCCCGGTAACAATTGCGTCCACAATGTCGGGCGAGAGCAAGGTTAGTCGGAGTATCCGGCTGACGTAGGAGTCATTGACCTGTTCGGCCTTGGCCAACTCCGCCGAGGTGTTGTATTCGCCGCCTTCCAGCATTTGCCGCCAGCGGTGGGCGCGGACGATGGCCTTGACGAGCGCCGTATCGACGCGCGGGGCAGGTGACCATGGTGCCTCTCCAGGAGGTGTCAGGATCTGCTTGCGACGGCCACGTTGGAGGAAAGTGACGGGGACACTAACCGTGGCAGTGCGCCCGTCCTTGCTGACGCTGGTTTTGATCGATTGAGCGGCGGTCGTCATGCAGCATTCCGCTGGCCGTTGGAATTACCGTTCAACTCCCCGATCAGAGAGGAAACGCCAGCGATCCGAAGCTTGATGTCGACCCGGTCGGTTAGGACATCAACGCGGTCGATCAGCAATTGAACAATCCGGGACTGCTCGGCGGGAAATAGTTCGTTCCAAAGCGGCTCGAACGCCCTCAGTGCGCTGCGGACCTCGGACTCGGTCAACCCTTTGATGGATTTGCGGGCGCTGCGCCACGTCTGGACGATGATTTCGGGGGAGAGCAGGAGAACGCGGACCTGATCGACCACGATCTTCTCAATTTCGGCGGCCGGAACACGCGTAACGGGACAATCGTCTGAGCCCTGCTTCAGAACGGTCTGGCTAAGGTAATAGCGATAGAGCCGGCCATTCTTTCGCGTGTGCGTCGGCGACATGGCAACGCCCGTTGGGCCGAAGATGATACCCTTCAACAGGGAGGGCGTTTGTGCCCTTGTGGCGGCCGCTCGCTTGCGTGGGCTTTCCTGGAACTTGGCTTGGACCTTCTCCCAGATCTTCCGGTCGATGATACCGACATGCTCCCCGGGATAGGACACGCCATTGTGCACGGCCACGCCGATGTAAACGGGATTGTTGAGCATCTTGTACAGAATGCCCTTGTCGATCAGCTTGTCGTATTTGTTGCGGACGTTCTGTGTGATCAGCTCCCGCGCCAGCGTGGTGACCGACCCGGTCCTAACGAAGCGCTGGAAGATCGAACGCACGAGCTTGGCATCGACTTCGTTAACGACGAGCTTGCGATCCCGGACCTGGTAGCCGAGCGGCGCCCATCCGCCCATCCAAATGCCCTTTTTCCGGGACGCCGCAACCTTGTCCCGGATGCGCTCGCCGATCACCTCGCGCTCGAATTGGGCGAAGGACAGCAGCACGTTGAGCGTCAGCCGTCCCATCGAGGTGGTGGTATTGAAGGACTGGGTCACCGAAACAAAGGTGACCTTGTGCTGGTCAAAAACTTCCACCAGCCGTGAGAAATCCATCAGAGAGCGGGAAAGCCGGTCGATCTTGTAAACGACCACCACGTCGATCTTGCCGGCCTCAATGTCTGCCCGCATACGCTTCAGTGCCGGCCGCTCAAGGGTGCCACCGGAAAAGCCGCCATCGTCATAGCGGTCGGCGACGAGGAGCCAGCCCTCGGCGCGCTGGCTGGCCACATAGGCCTCACAGGCCTCCCGCTGGGCGTCGAGGGAGTTGAACTCCATCTCCAGGCCTTCTTCGCTCGACTTGCGGGTATAGACCGCGCAGCGGAGTTTTCGCGGCGGCGCCACCGCCGTGGGCGGTTTCTTGCTCATGCCGCACCGCGGTGGTTCTTCAGCCCGAAGAACACCCAGCCGTTCCAGCGCACCTTGGTGATCTCACGGGCAATGGCCGACAGCGACTTGTAGGGTCGGCCCTCGAATTCGAAGTCATCTCCGCGAATGGTGACGCAGTGTTGGACCCCCTGCCATTCGCGGACCAATCGCGTCCCGGCGATCGGCAGACGGCCGGCGCGGGTATTGGCGCGACCACCTTTCTTGCCGTCGTATTGCCTGGCCAGCACCCGCAGCCGTTCAACCGTTTCCTTCTTCAAGCCGCCATACGCCAACTCCTGGATGCGATAGGCGAGCCGGCTTTCCAGGAATCGCCGGTTATACGGTGGCGGCTCTGTGTCGAACAGGGCGCGCCATTTGGCCTTCAGAGCGGGCGCCGGTGCGCCCTTGAGGGCGGCCAATTGGGCAAGAATAGAATCAGTCATGGGAAGCCTCGGGAGAGTAGGGAGGCACACCACCGCTCTGGTCGGGCGAGAAGTGAAGCGAACATTCTCCAGCGGGAGGCAATTCTCTGCTGGACTGGTGGCCGAGAAGACGCCGTAGGCCGGCAGCTAGAATTGCGCCCACCTCGGATAAGCGTTCGGCAGCGTCTGCGTTAGCGGGGGTCTGGCCAGTCATCATCGAATCCAGCACGATTGCTGGTGTTTGATGAACTTGCTCTCCCGAAAGGAACAGCAAAACCTTCGCGCGAGCGAAGCCGCGCGAAAAAGAAGGGACCAATGGCGCTGGGCGTCGAACCGGGAGGCCACGCTCTGATCAGCGATTCGATCTGTGTAAAGTGGATACAACTCCTGCAAGATCCATTTCAACCAGGCGGCGAATCGACGAAAGCTCTCGTAGGGGCGAGAACAATGAGGAACCAGACATGGTCTCTTGGCCCAAGTTCGTACGTAATACCCCACACGATCTTCTTCGTAACTTTATGCGTCGGAACGGCCTCGAGGAGGCCTTCGGATCAGAGACCGCAGTTGAATCAGATGCGCGACTATTGGCGGGATTGCTCAGCGGTGCTGACGCGACGACCGCTGGACGCTTGGCTGGCGATGCCGAACGCATCATGTCGCTCGCCGATGAAGCCGGGCAACAAGCGCTTTATTCGGTGGTGAAGGACCATGCGACCCTGGATGCACTTGATAGTGGTCAAGCGCGGTCAGCCCATGTTTTTCTGAACGCCGCCGCCGCGTTCCGCCGAGCAGAGGAAGTGCGCTTCACCGATGATCATCGACGTGGAAGGATGTGGGAGGGTTTTGTCGCCTCCAGCCTGCTTCAAGTACGAAGCGACGGTGCCGCCCTGGATCGGCTAAAAGCTGCCATTCGACAACACTTCAATGTTCAGAACGTACAGATAGAGGTGTTCGAGCGCTCGCGTCTGGGTTCGAGCGGTGAAATTTTCGATCTCATGCAGGCGACGATTTATCGCGATGGTCTTCCCGACATCGTCCTCGAATTCGACGGCGGCGAACTTGCTACGCGGTCTAGGCGTCCGGTTATCGAGGCTTCGCTAACATACGAGCCAGCTACAGGTGTCGTTGAAGTCGTCGCTAACAAGAAAGAGACCCGGCAGGCATTCGTGAGGTATTTTGCCGAAAGCCTTCTCGGTGTCGAATTGGGCTCAAACCGTCTGCCGCTACGACGATACGATCTCGCATCGCTTAGACGTCCGCACCAATTCCATACCGACCCGGGAGATGGGATTGAGAGCGTCCGCGTTACGTGCTTGCGGCTGATGCCGTTCGGCACAACTGGCGAACGCGTGATGCTGGAATGCGTGCACGACGCATCAAAGACGATTTGGCAGATGGCCGCGGAGCACTTCGAAGACAACGATCCCCTTCGCCATGGCTGGATTGTCACTCAGGCTAAATTGGTCATTAAGTTTCGTCCGACAGCTACTATGACGCGAGGTCGTTCGCTCCCACTGACGATCTCAATGCCCCATGGATGCGACCTGAAAGACAGAACCGAGGTTGAACGGCTCGTTGGCGATAAGTATCTTCGTCGCTGGGGAATTCTCGACAATGTCTAGCGCCGCGCAGCTGGACCGAGCGGCGGTGGAATTCCTCCTTCAGGCGATGGAAGCGCCGCAGTTGCAGGTTACCGCCGCAGCGCTCTCTCTGTACCCGTTCTCGCTAGGTGACGTTCTTGTCAAACGCGGATACCTCGTGCCTGATGGCCATGAGGTGGTACTGACATCGCCCGATCTTCAAGATCGTCTGATGTCGCTGGTTTGGTCTGAAGATAGCCAAGGCTTCGGATATTTTGACGCCGCTGAAGGTTGGGTGAAGACTGGCCACGAAGATATTAAACGGTTCCGCATCGATATGGACCGAGTCATCTCTTCGCTCACGCGCCGGCTGGATCTGCCCTCTAGCGTGTCACGCCGGATGCCGGTTGCTAACCTACTCTGGGACTTAGGTACTTGCCGGCTCGGCAGGCGGTCCAAAAAGCTACCGATGTTGTTTGCGAGGCGGTTGGGCCATCCCGCATCGGCTCAACTCGCCCAACGCGCGCTGCGCACGCGCCCTTTGAATGAAGAGATCGTACTCTTGACGAGTACTCCATCAGAGCAGTTGCCCCCACTTAAGGTAGCTCACGTTATTTCAATACAGGATATCATAGATCGCAGGCTGACTTTGGATACCAACAGGATCGCCGCGATTCTCGATCGCTCGATTGCATCGACTCCCTCCGATCGGATCGTGCTCTTGGCCGGAGGAAAGGAGGTTGGCTTCTTCGGCAGCTCGTATTCCTTTGCTAAAGGCGCCCACCAGCGGCGGATCGTGCAGCTCATCTATGATCGATACAGCGAGGGCGAACACCCTCTGTCCGTGGACTACGTTGTAGCGGAGCTCGGTCTGCGCACGAACGCCAGGATCCGGGACTTTTTCAAAAAGCACCCCGCTTGGGGGATCGTGCTCTTCGAGAAAGATGGCAAGTGCGGCTTCATTTTGAGCGGGACTTGATCAATGCCGTTCACCGAAATATCGGGTCGGCTGCGTTCGCGTTGATCTAAGGAAGCTCAACGGCACGCCTCTAACTCCCGTCGATACCTCTCAACGCCACCCGCAGGTCTCGTGGGTCCGGAAAGGCTCGCGGGGCATCACGAGAGCCACTCCCCCTCTCTGGTACCCACATCATACCCCGATCTCCCCCTGACAAGGGCCCACAATGGTTCGCGTGGATTGGAACTAACTGGAGGCGCTTGCCATGGATACCAGGCACTTGAACCAAATCGATCTTGCGCGACGCTGGAGGGTGTCCGAGCGCACGCTTGAGCGGTGGCGTTGGCTAAAGATGGGTCCGCCATATCTCAAAATTGGGGGGAGGGTCGTTTATCAGCTCAGCCAAATCGAAGCCTATGAGACGACGCAAGCTAAGAACTGCGGCAAGCCCACGCGGGCTGCGTCATGAGGGCCGCACATTCCCCTTACATTCAGGCCGCAATCGATGGCGAGGTGTCGAGCCTTGCGTCCGCTCAGGTTGGTGAGCGAAATACCACACTCTTTAAGTCGAGTGCGTCGCTCGCGAGCCTTGGCTTGCGCGAAGGGGAAATCATTCGGCACCTCAAACCAGTTGCTGACGGCATCGGTCTTCGCGGAAGTGAGTTCTACTCGACCGTCAAAAGTGGCGTTAGGACTGGACACGTCAAACCACGGAGCATTCCTTGTGCTTTCCGCACTCATCGCGAAATTCCAGATATCTCGGCTACGGTGACGGCAGATGTACGTTTTCAGAGGTGCGACACTGATGCCTCTGCACGGAGGGCGCCGGTCTTTCTTGCTGACAAGCGCGGTCCTGCGGTCCTAAAGGACGAAGTTCGGCGTCACGTCTATCTTAGGAACCGATTGCCTGTCCGCATCAAGATCAAACGCCGTAGCGGCCGGTACTCAAATTGGTATCGCGTAACCCGGACCGGCGTATGTGGGTGGCAGGCTGGGAAACCTATCGGCTTTATCCCTTGCCCCTACACCGGTGAGTTCGACGCGTTCGATCCCGAGTTCCTGACCGAACCGTTGTACTGGCCGGAAGGTGAAAAGGACTGTGACACGCTAAGCCGTCAGGGGCTCTCTGCATTTACGTTTGGTGGAACCGGCGATGGACTGCCGCCGGATATAAAAAATTACCTAAAGGGTCGGGACATCATTATTCTCGCCGACAATGATGGTGCCGGGAATGAACATGCAATAGTAAAGGCCGAGCGGGCTCACGCCTCGGGAGCGACGAGTGTTCGCTTGGTTGAATTTCCTGAGCTGCCGTTGAAGGGCGACGTAAGCGACTTCCTGAAGAACAGCAGTGTCAAAGACCTGGAAGACCGCGTGCGGCAAACTCCCTTCTGGGAGCCGCCCACAATTACCGGGGAGCCGCAAATTGCGACTGCGCGCGAACTCGTGACGTGCAACCTGTCTGATATCGCACCGGAGAAAATTGATTGGATCTGGCCTGGCCGGATTGCAGTTGGAAAGCTGACGCTTCTTGCGGGCGAACCGGGTCTGGGCAAGTCACAGGTGGTATTATACGTCGCGTCGGTCATTAGCCGAGGCGGCACTTGGATTGGTCAACATGAGAAGGCCCGTCGCGGGCGGATTCTAATGCTTTCAGCCGAAGACGGTCTGGCGGATACCGTAAGGCCTCGCTTCGATGCTGCCGGCGGAGATCCTGCCATGGTCTCGATCATTCGAGCCACCCGATCCGGTCCCACCCACGGGACGTTCAACCTTGCGGCAGACCTGATATTGCTCGAAAGGGAAATTGCTCGGTATGGTGACGTTGAGTTAGTCATTATCGATCCAATTTCATCCTACATGCTGAAAGTGGATAGCCACAGGAACACGGACGTGCGGTCGGTCCTCGAACCGATCGGTGAGATGGCAGAGCGTCTCAGGGTCGGTGTCTTGGCTACCAGCCACCTGTCGAAAGGGGATGGGAGGGCTATCAATCGGATCATCGGCTCGATCGCTTTCGTTGCGGCTGCTCGCGCGGCATTCACCGTCGTCGAAGATCCTGACGTAGAGGGTAGGCGGCTCTTCCTTTCGGTGAAGAACAATATCGCGCCGACGCAACGCGGCTTGGCATTTCGTTTGGAACAGCAGGAGGTTTCTCCTGGAGTTGTCGGCTCGTTCGTCGCTTGGGATGAGAACGTCGAAGTGAAGGTGACTGCCGACCAGGTGCTCTCAGGCACAGGAGACCAGTCGAGCACCAAAAACGACGCGGCCCAGTTGCTTTTGGACCTTCTCGCGAGGGGTCCCATGCCGGTCCGGGAAATCGAACTGCATGCTGTAGAGGCTTCACTGCTGGCGGAAGGCAAGCTGATCGGGCAGTCGAAACCCTTCCGTCTGGCAAGGGCCGACCTCGATATCAAGTCGCGACGGGCTGGCGGTCTTGCAGGCGACGGCCAATGGGTATGGGAGCTGCCTGGCTCTAAGGTGCCCTCAGACCCCTATGATGCCCAACTTTCAGAAGTGGGCACCTTAGATGCAATTGGGCATCTTAGCGGCGTAAAGGGAACAGCATGACTGGTCCTGATCATAAGAATCAGCCGTCACCGCGGCGCAAACGGCTTCCGCAGCGACGGTTGCACCAGCTAGTGGATTTCCAGCACGCCGGATACCGATACACCGCCGGCCTTGGCTTCTTTGAAACTGGCGAGCTGGGCGAGATTTTTATCAATGTTCCTGGACGGAGTGGAAGCTCGATTGAGGCCTTTGCGAGGGATGCTGCGATTCTGGCTTCGATTGGGTTTCAGCACGGAGCGTCGGTTGACGTAATCCGGCGCGCTCTAACGCGTAATAGCGATGGGAGTGCAGGTGGTCCACTTGGGACCATCCTGGATTTGCTTTGCAAAGAAGCCTGATCCGGCGAATTCCTTCGCAATCATTCGAAGTTGTGCGCGCTACCGATTGCGGCTGCTGTCGAGTAGAGTTGTCGGGTTGGAGCCGTTGCTCGGCCGTGTCATCCACCGGGAGCGATGCAGATGTCCACCAGCTATATCGATGGCAATGCAGAGAGAGCGCCTAAGCCACCTGCTAAGATCGGCTACGGTTGCCCGCCGGAGCATTCCCAATTCAAGCCAGGGCAATCAGGCAATCCGAGCGGGCGAGCCAAGGGAAGTCAGAATTTCAAGACGCTGTTCAACAAGGTCCTGAACGAGGAAATTTCTCTCCGAGAAGGATCAGACGTCAAAAAATTATCCAAGGCCGAGGCGATCGTGCGCGGTGTCGTGATAGGCGCCTTGAAAGGTGATGTACGAAACGTCGCGATTTTGTTCCGGTTAGCAGAGCAGGTTGGGCAGTTCCAGGAGCCATCCTCAGAGATCACCGAGATCCGACGTATCGTCGTGGGGTGGCGGGGTAATTCAAAAGATGGCGAAATCGATGCGGTCTAAAGGCGACCCATCGCGTCATGGATATAAAACCCTGGATGCAGGCAAGTCTGCTGGGAAAGCAACGTGGCCAGCGGACCAAGTGCAGCGCTGGCCAATCGAGCGATTGTTCCCTTATGCCCGCAATGCCCGCATCCATAGCGACGCACAAATCAACCAGATCGCTGCCGCGATCCGTGAGTGGGGCTGGACCAATCCAGTGCTCGTGTCCGAAGACGGCACGATTATCGCCGGACACGGTCGGGTACTGGCGGCACAAAAGCTTCGTATAACCCAGGTGCCCGTGATGCTGGCCTGCGGATGGACGGAGGCGCAGAAGCGGGCCTACGCGATTGCCGATAACAAGCTCACCTTGAACGGCGGCTGGGACACGGAATTGCTGGGGCTCGAACTCGGTGAGCGGTCGTGTCCCCGGTGATGGTGTAGCTCGGTAGAGCAAAGCCGCCCGCACGCGCGCTCTCACATGGCGCCGTAGCGAGCGGGCGGCTTTGCGGTGGTCATC
>Ga0134125_10005028_pt1 | contig 15047 bp, 15 predicted proteins | sample KB31751_FD_96464 | JGI IMG/M metagenome (GOLD analysis project Ga0134125, IMG submission 96464) | Terrestrial soil microbial communities with excess Nitrogen fertilizer from Kellogg Biological Station, Michigan, USA - KB3-175-1 | ecosystem: Environmental > Terrestrial > Soil > Unclassified ... | reverse complement strand
GCCGTCGAGATCGCGCAGGATTTCCAGCCGCGTCCCGAGTACGGCCGCCGCCCGCGCCTGCGCGATCGCGGCCCCTTCGGGCTCTGCGTCGACGACGGCATCGGCACCGCCCACTTCCGCACCTCGATGCCGACCGAGCGCGTCGACGGCGGCGCGCGCGGCGTCGTGCGCCTGCGCGCGGGCGATACGGTCTATTGCGCGCTCGGCTTCACCGACGACGGTCCGGCGATCCTGCCGCCGCTCGGCCTGGCGACCGAGCGCGCGCTCCATCGCACGCTCGACTGGTGGCGTGCCTGGGCCGCGCGCGTCGACTATCACGGCCCCTTCGCCGACGCCGTGCGCCGCAGCGCGCTCGCCCTCAAGCTCCTGGTCTACGCGCCGTCGGGCGCCGTCGTCGCCGCGCCGACGTCGTCGCTGCCCGAGCGCATCGGTGGCAAGCTCAATTGGGATTACCGCTTTTGCTGGCTGCGCGATGCGTCGCTCACCATGCGCGCGCTCATCAACATCGGCTTCGTCGACGAGGCCGAGGCGTTCGCCAGCTGGCTCTTGCACTCGACGCGCCTGACCCGCCCGCGCCTGCGGATCCTTTACGACCTGCACGGCAACAACCCCGCCAAGGAGCGTGTCCTCCATCGCTGGCGCGGCTTCGACGGATCGCAGCCGGTGCGCATCGGCAACAAGGCCGTCGAGCAGTATCAGCTCGACGTCTACGGCGAGGTCATCGACGCCGTCGCCCAGCTCGCACGCGCCGGCCTGCGCTTCGATCGCGAGACGTCGCACATGCTGCGCGGCTTCGGTGACTACGTGTGCAAGCACTGGCGCGATGCCGACGAGGGCATCTGGGAGCCGCGCTCGGGCCGCTCGCGCCACACGCACTCGCGCCTGCTCTGCTGGGTGGCGATCGACCGCCTGATCGAGCTGCACGAGCGCGGCTGGCTGCGCGTCGACATCGATCGGCTGCGCGAGCGGCGCGCCGCCATCCGCCACGCGATCGAGACGCGCTCGTGGAACGAGCGCCTCGGCAGCTATGTCGCCACCGTCGACGGCGACGACGTCGACGCCACGCTCTTGTTGCTCGCCTGGTACGGCTTCGAGCGCGCCGACTCGGCACGCATGCGCGCCACCTACGAGCGCGTGCGCAAGGTGCTCGGCGCCGACAACGGGCTCCTCTATCGCTACATGAACGGCGATTCGCCAGGCGAGGGCGCCTTCGGCATCTGCAGCTTCTGGGGCGCCGAGTTCCTCGCCATCGGCGGCGGCTCCGTCGACGCGGCGGAGCACGATTTCGCCGCCGTCGTCCGGCACGCCAACGACGTCGGCCTGTTCTCCGAGGAGATCGATCCCGCGACCGGCGACGCGCTCGGCAACTTCCAGCAGGCGTTCACGCACGTCGGCCTGATCAACGCCGCCATCTCGCTCGATCGCCGGCAGCGTGCCGAAACCTCGACGCAGGCGGAGGTGGCCACATGAGCGTGTTTCCTTGGGCACTGTGGGGATTCGTCGGCACCGTCGTGCTCTCGACGCTGGCGGCGACGTCGCAGGGGCTGGGCCTGACGCGCATGAACATGCCGCTCATGCTCGGCACCATGTTCACGCCCAACCGCGATCGCGCCAAGGTCTACGGCCTCGGCGTGCACCTCCTCAACGGCTGGATCTTCGCGCTGCTCTACATCGGCACCTTCCACCTGCTCGGTCGCGCCACCTTCTGGATCGGCGGCGTCATCGGCTTCGTGCACGCGCTGTTCGTCCTCACCGTCGGCATGCGCGTCTTCCCCGGCATGCATCCGCGCATGGCCTCGGAGCAGCACGGCCCGTCGGTGGCGCGGCAGCTCGAGCCGCCCGGCTTCTTGGCGCTCAACTATGGCGTGCGCACGCCGCTCGCCGTCGTCATTTCGCACATCGTGTTCGGCATGATCCTCGGCGGCTTCTATCCGCTGCACTGAGGGCGTATCCTCGGCGCATGCGGCGCGCTGCCGTCCTCGTCTGCGCCGGGCTCTTGGCGGCCTCGACCGCGAGCGCGCGTCACGATGCCCATCCGTTCCAGCGCGGCATCTGCTACGCGCACGCCTGGTCGCGCGACGGCGACGTCGGCTACGGCAGCGCCGTCTCGCAGAAGACGCTGGCGCGCCTGCATCGACTCGGCGTCGAGTGGATCTCGCTCACCCCCTTCGGCTTCATGGAGTCGACGAGCGCCGTCGAGATCCGCGCCGCCTCCGCGCACGGCGCCGGCGAGACCGACGAGCGCATGCGCCTCGAAGTGATGCATGCGCATGCGCTCGGCATGAAGGTCGCGCTCAAGCCGCACCTCTGGATCCGCCGCGGCGAGTGGCAGGGCAACCTCGTCTTCGCCAGCGACGACGCCTGGCGCAAGTGGTTCGCCAGCTACCGCAGCTTCATCCTGCGCTACGCCGCGCTCGCCGAGCGCGACCACTACGACATGCTCGTCCTCGGCACCGAGCTCAAGAGCGCCACCGCCTGCGATCCCGAGTGCTGGCGCGCGCTCATCGCCGAGCTGCGCGCCGCCTATCACGGCCCGCTCACCTATGCCGCCAACTGGGACGAGGCGGAGAAGGTCCCGTTCTGGGACGCGCTCGACTACGTCGGCGTCGACGCCTACGCGCCGCTGGCGACGAAAGCCGGCGCCGCCGAGCCCGAGCTGTGCCTGGCGTGGAACGTGCTCGCCAAGCGGCTCGCCGCGCTGTCCAAACGCACCGGCAAGCGCATCATCCTCACCGAGCTCGGCTACCGCTCGGTGCGCGACGCCGCGCTCGCGCCCGCGAGCTGGCCCGAGTCCGACGCGCATCCGCAAGTCGACCTCGCGCATCAGGCGTCGTGCTTCCGCGCGGCGCTCTCGACGCTGTGGGGTCAGCCGTGGCTGGCGGGGATCTACGTGTGGAAGTGGTTTACCGACAGCCGCGACGCCGAGGGTCCGACGGACTTTTCACCGGCGGGGAAGCCGGCCGAATCCGTCCTCGGCGACTACTACCATCGCGATGATTAGTGGAGCTTGATCTCGGCGGCCGTGGTCGGATCGATCTTCTTGCCGCTGACGTCGACGCCGTTGGCCTTGAGGTCGAACGCCAGGATCTCGTAGTACTGGTCGGTGGTCAGGCTGCCGCCCTTCTTCGGCGGCATGTTGGCCGCCACGAACGCCGCCACATCCTGCGCGGTGTGGAACTGCGTCTTGCGCAGCTTGGCGTTGGCCGGCGGATCGAGCGGCAGCGCATCCTTGCCGACGACCGCCGGGGCCTTCTTGCCCTGGCCGGCGTCGCCGTGGCATTTGGCGCAGTGCTTGGCATACAGCTTGGCACCCGCGGCCGCCTGCTCCTCGCCGGTGGCCGCCGGTTTTTCGGCGCGCGCGCCCGCGGCGAACAGCGCCAGTGCCGCGACACCCGCGAGCATTCCGTGCACGAAATGAATTCGCATGAAGCCCTCCTTATGACAACAGAGGTGCTCCACCGCGTCTTGGTTACCGTTCGTCACTCTTCGCGGGAACGCGCGACGCCCGCAAGTGACGCCGCGTCCACACCGCCAGCCCGATGCCGACGATGAATACGCCGATACAGCCCCACTGCGCCGGCGTGAGCCCGAAATAGCGCGCGTCCGGCTCGGGCACGTCGGTCGCGCGCAGAAAGTCGAGCCCGAAGCGCACCGGCGCGTAGGCGAGCGTCAGCAGCGTGACATAGAGACCGAGCGGCTGCTTGCCCCGTCGGCGGAGCAGGGCGAAGACGAGCGCGATCAGCGCGGCCCACAGCGCCTCGTCGAGCCCGAGGTCGTGACGAAAGCCGCTGGGATAATGAACCGCGAGGAAAAAATTGGTGAGCCGGCCAGGATGATCGTGCGCGGTGAAACAGCCCAACCGCCCGAACATCCAACCGGTCGCCAGCCCATACGCGAGCGAATCGGCGTACGGCATCACCGGCTGGCGATTGCGCCGGCACCACCAGAATAATCCGATCAAAGCCCCGGCAAATCCTCCGAACGAGGAAATACCGCTCAAGGGATTGATGATATCGATGAACCGCGGATGCGCACCGAAAGTCTGATATGCGAACACGTCGAACAGGTGCGCGCAGATGAAGCCGAGCACCAGCGACCAGGTGACCATCGAATCGACCTGCTCGTCGACGAGCCCGAGCTCGCGGCCACGCTTCTTGGTCAGGCGCAGGCCGACCAGGATTCCGGTTGCTACGAGGATCCCGAAGGCGTGGATCGAAAGTTTCCCAATTATCGGAAACGGGATCGAAGGGGCGGGGATATTGAACCAGGGAATCATACGGAATCCTTATAATCGTTATTTTTGTTCTTGTGATCTAAAGTTTTGGTATATTGCTTCCCACCATGCCGAGACCACGGAAGAACGATCCAACGTCGCTCATCAATCCGATCATCACCGACTTCGCGCACCGGCTCGCCGCCGTGGTCGAGCGCTTCACCGTCGGCAGAATCGAGGCTGCCGTGCGCGCCAGCGGCAACGCGCTGCAGGGTCGGCGTGGTCGCGCTGGTGGCGCGGGTCGTACGCGCGGCAAGACGCTCTGCTATTACCCGGGATGCCGCAATGTCGCGGCGCCGCGTTTTGGCATGTTTTGCGCGGCCCTGCACAAGGACATTCCAAAAACCGAAAAAGAGAAGTATCGCGCGGCTCACGGGAAGAACGGCGCCACTGCCAAGGCGGCGGGCAAGCGCGGCCGCAAGCGCCGCGGCCCGGGCCGTCCCGCCGCCACCGCCTAGCACCTCGCGCCGCGCCGATGTTGCGTAAGGCGCTCCTCCCCACATTGATGGTCGCCTGCGCGCTCGCTGGCGCCTGCTCGCGCGCGCCGTCGGTGCGCATCGAGGGCCATCCCGTCGACGGCACGCGTCCGACGCTGTGGCTCTTGCGCTGCATCGCCGACGGCTTCGTGGCGCCGGTCAAGACGCAGTGGAAGCTCGCGGTGGGCGTCAAGCCCGTCGGCGGCAACGTGCCGCTCGACGAGTCCACCACGATCGTGCAGCCGCCCGAGCGCATGCCGGCCTGGGCCCAGTGCACCGTCACCGGCGCCGACGGCACGAGCACGCACGCCGTGCATTCGCTGACGCCGATCGCCATCGGCGCCGCGCCCACGACGGCGAAGGTGGGCGAGCTCCTGCTCGTGCGCGGATCGGGCTTCGGCAACGAGCCCAACCGCGGCGACGGCGTCTGGCTGGTGCCGCCGTGGGGCCGCGCCCTCGCCGCCGACGCGACGTGCAAGCGCGCGACCTGGAGCGACGCCGCGGTGAGCGCGTGCGTGCCGGCCGCGGCGCGCGGCCGCACCTGGTCCGTTCGCGTGCAATCGGCCGATACGCTCGCGATCGCGCCGAAGCCGCTGGTGGTGGCGCCGTGACGAAGCCGAGCGGCGCCCCGAGGCACGTGCGGCTGCCTCTGTTCGTGCTCGTCTTCGCGATCCTGACCATGGTCGCGCCCGCCGCGCCGCTCGCCGGCATCGCCCGCACCGCCGCCTCCACTGCGCGCGCGCTCGTCGCCACCGGCACGCTCGACGTCGCCCCCTACGGCGATGCCGTCACGCTGCCGTCGACGGTGGTGCGCGACGGCCGCCGCCGCGCCACCACCGCGCTCGGCGCCGCGCTCGCGCTCGTGCCCGCCGAGGCGCTCGCCGTCGCCACGCGCACGCTCGATCCGCAGGCGCGCATCGCCCACGCCGCCGAAGCGGCGACCGCCGCCGCGCTCGTCTCGCTCGTTTGCGTCGTCTTCTTCGGCACGCTGCGCGCCGACGGCCTCGGCGCGCGCACCGCGCTCTTTTTCGCGCTCGCGCTGGTGTTCGCCACGCCGCTCGTCTGGTATGGCCGCGTCCCCGACGGCACCGCGCTGGCCACGCTCTTGCTCTTCGTCGCCGCGCGCGCCGCCCGCGCCGTCGTCAGCGCCGACGTCGTCGGTCCCGCCGATCGCCGCGCCGCGCTCGCCCTCGGCGTTTCGCTCGGAGCCCTCGTCGTCGTCGATCCGACGCTGCTCCTGGCCGCGCTCGTGCTCGTCGCCTGGTGCGGTCTGCATCGCTTCGATCGTCTCGGCGCCACCGTCGCCGCGCGCGTGCTCGTCCCGCTCGCCGCGGGCCTGACGATCGTCGCCGTGCATCGCTGGCACGTCGGCGCCCACCCCGAGCCGCACGGCGAGCTGCTGCAGGGCCTCGACGGCCTGTTGCTCTCGACCGGCAAGAGCCTCTTCCTCTACGCGCCGATCGTCATGCTCGCGCCGCCGGCGATCGTCACGCTCTGGCGCACGCGCCGCGCCGAGGCCCAGCTCGTCCTCGCGGTCGCCGCCGCGGTCCTGCTCGCCGCCGCCGAGCGCCCCGACTGGCACGGCGATCCGACCTGGGGCCCGCGCCGCGCCGTCCCGCTCCTGCCGCTCGCGCTCGAGGCGGTCGCGCTCGCCTGGTCGACCCGCGCCGCCAACCGCCGGACGCTGCTGGGCGTGCTGACCGCCGTGGGCATCGCGCTGCAAACGCCAGGCATCATGATTTCGCCCTCCACGTACCTCTCGGTCGTGACCGACGTTCGCAGCGCCACCGGCGCGCCGGCCTGGTTCGCCGAGGTGCCGTCGGAGTGTCACTTCGTGCCGCAGTTCTCGCCGCTCCTCGGCCACGCCTGGCTGCTCTCGCATCGCGTGCGCGGCGATCACCACTTCGAGGTCAATCCGCCGTATCTGCTCCTGCTCTCGAATCCGCCGAAGCTCGAGCACATCTGGCCCAAGCTCTTCTTCGACTGGTTCGCCATCGGCTGGACGCCGCTGCCCGCGATCGCCTGGCTGGCCGCGCTCGCCGTCGCTGCCGCGGCCGCCGCGTGGACCCTGCGCCGCCGTCTCGTGCTAGCGTAATCCCAATGGCGGACTGGGCGATCCTCGGCTGTGGCTACGTCGGCACGCGCCTGGCGCGCGCGCTCCTCGCCGAGGGCGGCCACCGCGTACGCGTCTGCGCGCGCAATACCACGCGCCTGCAGCCGCTCGGCGAGCTCGGCGCCGAGGTGCACGCGCTCGACGCCGCCAAGTCACGCGCGTTCGGCCCCGCGCTCTACGGCCTGTCGTCGCCGATCGTCGTCTATTCGATCCCGCCGGTTCCCGGTGCGCCGCCCGGCGAGGCCATCCGCCGCGCCGGCGACGCGTGCGGCTCCGCCGGCGCCGCGCGCTTTTTGTACCTCAGCTCCACCGCCGTCTACGGCGAGACGCCCGACGGCGAGACCGTCGACGAGGAGACCTCGATCGCGCTCGGCGACTCCGAGGCGATGACCCGCATCGCCGAGGAGAGCGCGGTCGAGATGGCGCGCCTGTCCGGGCTCCCGACGGTGATCTTCCGCCTCGCCGCCATCTACGGCCCCGGCCGCGGCGTGCGCGAGCGCTTGAAGGCGCGCACCTACAAGCTCGTCGACGACGGCGCGCACTACTTCTCGCGCGTGCACGTCGACGACATCGTCGGCATCCTGCGCGCTGCCGTCGAGAAGGCCCCGGCCGGCGCCGTCTACTGCGTCTCGGATGATCGCCCGACCACGCAGCGCGAGTACTCCGACTGGCTGGTGGCGCGCCTCGGCGTGCCGGCGCCCCCGTCGGTGCCGTCGCTGGCGCCGGGCGCGCCGCGCCGCGCGGTGCGCAACCGCAAGGTGTCCAACGCGCGCCTCAAGCGCGAGCTCGACTACCGCTTCCGCTATCCGTCGTACGTCGAGGGCGAGCAGGCCATCGAAGCGGAGGAGGGCGGCGCACCCCTTCCAGCTGTCATGAAGCCGGCGCCACCACCACCGACGCCCGAGCCGCCGCGCTCGCCCGAGCCGCCGCGCTCGACCGATCCGCTGCGCCAGCTCGCCGATCGCCTCGCCGAGGCCATCGCGCTCCTCGACGACGGCGACGCCAAGACGGCGCGCGCCACGCTCGAGCGCGCGCGCGATCTCCTACCGGGTCTCGACGGGGATCGTCTGAAGAATCTGAAGAGCTAGAGAGGGGCTACAGGCCGAGCAGCTTGTCGAGCGCGTCCTTGTCGGTGCGCTTCGACTTGGTGTCGTGCTTGGCGATGATGGTCTGGCGCTGCGTCGAGCCGGCGTCCGACGAGCGCTTCGCCGACGCCAGCATCCTGCCGTGCTTGGCCGCCTTGGCGTGCCGCTTCGCGTGCTTCTTGGCGACGGGCGCCGCATCGTCGGCGCTGGCCACCGGCGCCGAGACCGCCTTGGCCGGCGCGACTGCCGCCGCCGCCGGAGCCGCCGTCGGAGCCGCCGTCGCGACGGGAGCCATCGCCACCGCTGCGACCGGCGCGGGCGTCGGCGAGCGGGTGAGCTGCACGATCGTGATCATCGAGCCGATCACGATCACGCCGAAGATGCCGCCGAGCGTCGCCCCGAGCCACTTGGGCATGCGCCAGGGGTTCTGCACCGCGTAGTAATCGATCTTCTTCACGACTGGGACCTCCCTCGTACGCGCGTTGGGTGCACGCGCTATTCCAGGTCCCTTTCGCGAAATCATTGGGGATTCAGCTATGACGTGGAGACTCTACCCCCACTGCCCGGGACCCGAGGCCCCACCGTGTTCACATTTGAGGTTGCAGACTTGGAGCGAGCTACGAAAAGTCGTTCCCTCCGCCATCGGGGTCGTGGCCCCCAGCGGATTCGTGCGAGCCGCCATAGCCGGGCTCGGTGGCCGTCGGCGCCGGCTCTTCGTCGATCGGCGAGCTCTTCGGCTGCGGGCGCTCTTCCTGCGCGCGGATCTGCGCGCGGATCCCGGTCGCCGAGTCGACGAGCAGCGCGCGCAGCCGCGGATAGAGCGAGCGCGACGGCAACAGCGGCTCCATCGGGATCTTGGCGACGAAGTCCCAGATCTGTTGATCGGTCACGTTCGCCTGCGCGGCGAGATCGACGAGCTGTGACAGCTGCGGCGGGCGCAGGAACACCACCGACGGTGGACGCGCGTCGGGGAAGAGCGTGAGGTAGAAGCCCTCCTTGCCGCCGCCCGCGGGTTGCAAATGCACCGCGACGGAGGACCATCCTCCTTCGCCGTCGTGCTCGATGGTGCGACGCGCTTGCATGGTTAGATCGTATACACCGATTTACCGCGGCAGCGAATAGATCGCGGTGCCATCCGTGAAGAAGATCGTCGACGCGGACAGCGCCACCGCGCGCGGCGGCTGCGTGGCCAGGAGGGTCGCGCCCGAGCCGTCGAGCGCGAGCCGCTCGAGCGAGCCCGTGCCGTTGATGTAGACGCCCTTGTCGTCGACGGCGAGCGGCTGCGCCAGCGAATTCGAGACCACGGTGCGCATCATGCCGTCGAGGCGGAAGACGGCCACGTCGCCCGACCCGACGCCGGCGATCTCGTTCATCGCCAGGTGGCCGCCGCCGACGGCGAGCGCGTTGCCATGCAGCGTGGAGGTGCCGAACGGGATCGAGGTGGCCGGCGATGCCAGCGGGCGCGCGAACACGCCCGACTGATCGCTGTAGTAGACGTTGGTGTCGTCGACGGCGAGGCCGCCCGGGCTGCCGGTGAGATCGGCGACCACGACCTGCACGCTGCCGCCCGCCGTCGGCACGCGCACGACCGCGTTCTTGCCGTTGTAGGCGTCGACGTCGCCGTAGACGTCGGTGATCCAGTAGACGAAGCCGCCCGCGGCGACGAGCGGGGCGCCCTTGAGCGGATGCTGGCTCGAGGCGAGCGCCATCGTGCCGCCGCCGGTGAGCGGCGCCTTCATGATCTTGTCGGCGTCGATCCAGTAGATGCCGCTGCCGTCGACGGCCACGCAGCTGTTCTTGTCGCCGCCGGCGGCCACCTGCGCCGGCGTGCCGCCGCCGACGGGGACCTTCATGATCGCCGGCGTGCTGTCCGACCAGTAGACGAAGCTCGCGTCGGCGGCGAGGCAGTTGGCGAGCGTCATCGCAGGGCCGAGCGTCGTCGGCGCCGGGATGTGCATGTCGAGCGGCGCCGCGGCATCCGGCACGGTCACACTGGAGGAGCTGCATCCGACGACGACGAGGAATACCGGTACGAGGGAGCTAGGAAGGCGCACCGGCGCATTATATTCTCCGCGCATGCCTACGTCGCCAACGTTTGGAATCATCGGGCTCGGGACCATGGGCGAGAACCTCGCCCTCAACCTCATGGAGCACGGCACGCCCGTCGCCGTGTGGAACCTCGAAGGCGAGTGGACCGATCGCTTCGTCGCCGCGCATCCGGAGGCGACGGGCTGTAAGACGCTCGCCGATCTGGTCAAGGCGCTGCCGCGGCCGCGGCGCATGCTGATGATGATCAAGGCCGGCGCGCCCGTCGACATGACGATGGAGAAGCTGGCGCCCTTGTGCGAACAGGGCGACATCGTCATCGACGGCGGCAACTCGTGGTTCAAGGACACGCAGCGGCGCGAGGCGTCGTGGCGCGACAAGGGGCTGCGCTTCGTCGGCATGGGCGTGTCGGGCGGATCGGAGGGCGCGCGGCGCGGGCCGTCGATGATGCCGGGCGGCGCGCCCGAGGCGTGGGATGCGTTGAAACCGGCGCTGGAGGCCATTTCGGCGCACTCCAAGCACGGGCCGTGCGTCGCCTACGTCGGGCCCGACGGCGCCGGGCACTTCGTGAAGATGGTTCACAACGGCATCGAGTATGCCGACATGCAGCTCATCGCCGAGGTCTACGATGTCTTGCGTCGCGGCTTTGCCTATGACGCCGCACGCATCGCCGAGACCTTCGAGAAGTGGAACACGGGCGTGCTCGACTCGTTCCTGCTCGAGCTGTCGGCCGAGGTGCTGCGCGTGCGCGACGACAAGTCGGGCGCGCCGCTCGTCGACCGGGTGCTCGACGTGGCGGGGCAGAAGGGCACCGGCAAGTGGTCGGCGCAGATCGCGCTCGATCTCGGCGTGCCGATCCCGACGATCAACGCGGCCATCGACGCGCGCCTCTTGTCGACGCTGAAGGCGGAGCGCGTGGCGGCGGCGTCGCTGTTCCGCGGACCCGCGCCGGCGGCGGATCCGAAGCTCCTCGAAGTCATGCCGCAGGCGCTCTATGCGGCCAAGCTGTGCTCGTACGCGCAGGGGATGGCGCTCATCGCCGCCGGATCGCGCGAGTTCCAGTGGAGCGTGAACCTCGCCGAGATGGCGCGCATCTGGACCGGCGGCTGCATCATCCGCGCGCGCCTGCTCGAGGACGTGATGCGGGCGTTCGGCCGGCGCGGCGATCTCCCCAACCTGCTCGTCGACGAGGAGGTGCGGCGCGCGGTGGGCGACGGGCAGGCGGCGCTGCGCGCGCTCGTCGGCGCGGCGCAGGCGGGCGGCGTGCCGGTGCCGGCGTTGGCGTCGGCGCTGGCGTACTTCGACAGCTACCGCACGGCGGAGCTGCCGCAGAACCTGACGCAGGCGCAGCGCGACGCGTTCGGCGCGCACACCTATCAGCGCAACGACGCCGGGCAGAATCCGCCGTTCGTGCACACCAACTGGCTCGGCGACTAGCCCGCGCGCGCCGCTACTGCCAGCGCATCAGCGACAGCTCGGCGGAAAATCCGGGGCCGAACGCGGCGAGCAGGCCATAGGAGCCGAGCGGCGGCGGCGTCCGGCGCAGGACCTCGTCGAGCACGAAGAGCACCGTCGCCGACGAGAGGTTGCCGTATTCGCGCAAGACGTCCCACGACGGCTCGGTGAGGCCGCCGAGGCCGAGATCGGCGTCGAGATCCTCGAGGATGCGCCGCCCGCCGGGGTGCAGCGCGGTGAACTTGAGATCGCGCAGGGTGACGCCGTTCTTCGTGCACAGCTCCTCGACGAGCGGGCGCACGCGTCCGCGCAGCGCGTGCGGCACGTCGCGGTCGAGCACGATGTGGAAGCCGCCGTCCTTGAGCTCGAAGCCCATGAGGTATTGCGACTCCGGATAGAGGTGGCACATCGAGTCGACGAGCACCGGACCGTGGCGCACGGGGCCGTCGGCGGCGCGCTCGCCGCGCACCAGCACCGCGGCGGCGCCGTCGCCGAAGATCGATGCGGCCACGAGGTTGGTCATCGACAGATCCTGTTTCTGGAACGTGAGCGACGGCAGCTCGATCGACATCACCAGCACGTTGTGCTCGGGATAGGCGCGCACGTGCTCGCGCGCGCGTGACAACGCCGCCGCGCCGGCGGCGCAGCCGAGCTCGGTGATGGGCAGGCGCACCACGTCGCGGCGCAGGTGCAGCTGCTAGGCGAGATAGGCGTCCACCGACGGGATCATGACGCCGGTGCACGAGGTGGTCACGATCATGTCGACGGCCTCGGCGGCGACGTGCGCGCGATCGAGGGCGCGTCGGCCGACGTGCTCACCGAGCCGGCGCGCATGCGTCGCGTAGTCGGCGCTCTTTTCCTGGAGCGAGCGCGGCGCCAGGAGCTGATCGGGCGTGGCGACGAGGTAGCGCGCGTCGATGCGCGTGTTGTCGATGATGCGCCGCGCGGCGCGCTGCTGCAGCGGCGACGAGAAGACCATCTCGCAGTAGCGCTTGTAGGTGGCGCGGTCGAGGCGAAATGCAGGAACGGCGGTGGCGGTCGAGGCGATACGTGCCATGGCGGAACGTAGTGCAACAAACGGTCCTGCGTGCGCCGGATCGAGCCGGTGCTATCCTCGGTGACCGTGGTCCTTCGCGCGCTCGTCGTGTCAGTCGGCCTGCACGCGGCGGCGCTCTGCGTGGTCGCCTGGTTGCTGGCGACACCGTTGGCGCGGCGCGCGGAGGTGCCGTTGGTCGCGACGGTGCCGGGCGACGCCGCCGCCATGGAGACGAGCGTGCACGCGCAGGCGCTGCCGCCGACCGAGATCGAGCTGCGCGCGCCGGGCGAGGCCGTCGTCGACGTACCGGCGCCGGGCGCGCCGTCGCACGCGAGGAACCCCGACGTCGCGGCCGGCGCCGCCGCGCGATCGAGCGGGCACGGCGCCGGCGCGCCCACGCTGGTGACGGCGCGCGCCGACGAAGCCACGCTGCGCACGCAGCCCTACGACGCCGCCGCCGGCTATGCCATGCAGCGCATCCGCACCGCGCGCCTCCGCGAGAGCCGCGAGCAGGTGCGCGCCACGCCGCATCCCGATCGCACGCCGTGGCTGTCGTCGCGCGCCGGCGACGGGCACGCGCGCGCGCCGGCGCCGTCGAGCAGCGACGGTACGCGCGTGGTGCGCGCCGAGGCCGGGCGCTCGCGCCCCGACGTGCAGGAGAACCCGGCGGCGACCGACGCGGCGACGCCGAGCGAGGAGGTCGCCGATCGCGTCGACGAGGCGCTCGTCTCCGACGAACGGCAGCCGCAGAAGATCGAGCTGTCGCGGCCGACGTCGCCCGGCGCCGAGACCAGCGGACGCGGAGAGGGCGCGCTCGGCTACGCGCCCACGGCCCACGGGACGGCCCCGGTGCCCGCCGGCGCGCCCGGTCTGCCCGACGCGCGCGCCCTGCAGCTCGCGACCTACGAGCGCACCTACGACCGCTATGTCGCGGGCGTGCGGCAAAAGGTGGATCCGCTGTGGGAGTTCCCGCGCGAGCTCGCCCTGAGGATGGAACAGGGCGATGTGCTCGTAGGATTCACCATACGGAAGGATGGGAGCGTCGCCGATGTCCGCGTGCTCAAAGGCTCGGGCTTCGAAAAGTTCGACAAGAACGTGCTCGCGGCCATCAAGAAGGCGGCGCCGTTCGGCCGTTTGCCCGACACGCTCGGCCACGAGCTGCGCGTCACCGCGCCGTTCGAAGGGTCCAATCCGGCAATCCGGTAGCCCCGGCCCACGTGCGCTTCTATAATTAGAGTTGGTGCATTGTGGCCAGTCGCCGCAAAAAATCGGCCGTGACGACCGTTCTGGTGGCGATGGCGCTCGCGCTCGCCGCGCACCTCGTCGTGCTCGTGGTGGCCGGCGCGCTCGGCTGGCTCGATCTCCTCGACGGGATGCGGCGCCACGACTCGGTCCCGATGGTGGTGGCGCAGAACGGCGCCGAGGCGCAGAAGGACGATCAGCCGCTCGAGATCCAGCAGCTCGTCGACGAGCTGCAGACGCCCGAGGAGAAGACCGAGGAAGAGAAGAAGCGCGAGGAAGAAAAGAAGAAGGAAGAAGAGTCGAAGACGCCGCACGGGCAGGTGGTCGACGTGGCCAAGCCGCTCGTCGAGGAGCACCCCGACAAGTCCAACTACGTCTCGGAGTTCGACACCAAGGTCGACAAGGAGACCAAGCTCTACGGGCGCGATCACGGCGGCGCCAAGGACGGCGCCACGCCGGCGCCGCCTTCCTTGCCCGCGGGTGACGCGCCCAACGCACGGCCCGACAGGGCGCAGTCGGGCAAGGGCGGCAAGCCGGGGCCGCTGGCGATGCGCGATCTGCCGAAGCCGCAGCCGCGCGGCGCCAAGAACGAGCTGCCCGTCGACCGCGACGGTCAGAAGCCGCGCGCCGGGCAAAACGGCGCGCCGGCGCGGCTGACTCCGCGGCAGCGCGAGGTCGGCGACAACGGCGACGGCGTCCATCGCACGCCCGGCGCCGAGGGGCCCGTGGGCACGCCGGGGCAGAAGCGGCCCGAGATCATGCCGACTCCGGAGATGCTCCAGCGCGCCATCGGCAAGGGCGGCGGGTCGATGGACTACTTGAAGGACGTCGACGACGGCGACGCCACCGCGCTCAACTCCAAGAAGTGGAAGCACGCGCCGTTCTTCAACCGCGTCAAACGCCAGGTCGCCGACGAGTGGCACCCCGAGCTCGTCTACGTGCGCCACGATCCGAACGGCAACGTCTACGGCGTCAAGGATCGCGTGACGGTGCTGCGCATCCACCTGTCGCCCGACGGCAAGCTGGCGGCGTGGACGGTGCTGCAGTCGAGCGGCGTCGACTTCCTCGACGACGAAGCCATCGACGCCTTCAAGAAGGCGGCGCCGTTTCCCAATCCGCCCAAGGATCTCGTCGAGGGCGACGGGCAGATCCACTTCAACTTCGCGTTCGTGTTCGAGCTGAGCGGGCACGGCTCGCTCAAGGTCTACAAGTACCAGTAGCGGTCGCGCGCCTCAGTGCCCGCCGAGAAAGCGCGTCGGCAGCGGCGTCTCGACGACGGCGCCGTCGGGGGCGCGCTTGACGCGATAGGCGCGCGCGTCGG